>JADHEF010000664.1_pt1 | contig 31315 bp, 31 predicted proteins | sample 8952391 | NCBI WGS metagenome assembly JADHEF01 (sample SAMN16124439, study PRJNA663245) | bioreactor sludge metagenome | isolation source: sludge (nitrite) | place: India:Bengaluru | collected 2019-02-28 | reverse complement strand
CGCGAGGATTCGCGATGTGTCGGCAAGTCCCTCGAGAAGGAAGGCATAATGCCGTTCGTTTGCTTCGGGGTAGTTGTCCGTCAGCCCGAAAGCCGCGAACACCGGCACCTGAAGGGCATTGGCCCGGCGGACGGCGAATTCCAGGGCGTGGTTCCACTGGGGGCGCTGGGATTGCTGCATCCAGTAAAGAACCGGTTTGCCGACAAGAACGGGTTTGTCGTTCAGATCCTTGACGCGTTCGGGGTGGATCATGCGGGGCTCCGGGGATCGGAAGTACTGCGGTTGGCGCCCATGTCGCTCAACGGATAACCGGGGGAGATGCAGTCAGTCGGGCAAGCCGTGCCTGGATTTCCGTCTTGAGTTCGGCCGAAAGAAATTCCGCCAGGGGCGGCTTCAGGCATTCCTCGAGGGTAACCCTTGCGGCGACCGGGTCCTTCACCTTGTCGGCAAGGATTTCGCCCGCCCGGAACTGGGCCCGGAGCACGACCCGGCTTGGCGGTCGCTCCGCCGCGATGGCACGGAAAACTTCCAGGGCTTCCACGGTTTTTCCGGCAAGGGCCAAGTCCTCGGCGTTCAGGAGCCGGTTGACCGCAGTCTCCCCGGTTGAACGGGTCGGGGGTGACGCGGATGGCGCGACCGCGGACCGATCAAGACCGGCCTTTGCAGGCGGGCTTGCGGACCGGGCTGCGGCGACCGGACCGCGAACCGAATGTTTTGCCGATTCTTCTGAAGGCGCTGACTCTGCCATGGCACGGGCCGTTGTCACCTCGCCGCGCGCGCGCCAAATGTCACCACCGCTTGATGTGGATTTCACGCGTTCGTAGTTGAGTGCGCCGGCAGCCTCATGGCCTTTCAGGTCCTGGCCCAGGTCCGCATCCTGGCGGGGGGATCCGGCGGTGAAATCCGCGGCTTTGGATGGCCCCGTAACAACCGCAGGCAAATCCGCAGGCACGACGGTCTGGGCCGGCGCGCTCAGGGCACCCTTGTCTGCCAGAACCTGGTTCTGGACGGTATTGGCCGTTCCTCCCAATTGGAGTTTGGGTACCTGCTTCGCCTGGGATTGCGGCTGGCGCGCCGGGGAGGCGGGGGGGCCCTGTTCGCCTTTCACCTTGGCTCCTTCAGGGTCAACGCTGTCAGCAGCGTAGAGCAAGACGCCGGCGGGCGCAGAGGCGGTTGCGGGAGCGCCATCCGGCTTGGCAACAGCTCCCCGGGTTTCGTTTCGGTTGCTGGTGGCTACCGAGGCACCGGCGGCCTTTGATTCGAAAAGGTCCTTTTCCCTGGCCGGTTCGGTGGCAAAACCCTCGGGGCGCCCTTCCACCATCCCTGACGGCACTCCATCCTTGGCAAATGAAACATCGGCGGCGTAAGCGTTCAGGGCGGTGGCGAGAGTTCTTTTGTCCTGCACATCGCGGAGAATCCGACCCCGGACCGCGTGTTCCGTTGCCCGGACCCCCTGGAGGTCCGCTTGTCCACCGAGGAACCTCAGGCCGGCACCGGCCAGCATGGTCATCCCGACGCCCACGGTGAACGCCGCGGCAATCTCCAGCCACCTTTGGGAGCGTCGGCGCGGAGGCGGCACAGCCACAAACCGGGACGAATCGAGAGTTGCCCGTTTTCCCGCTTCGTGGACGGCGCGGGAACGCAGGTCCTCAAAATACGCGCTGTCGGGAACCTCAGCCAGCCCGTGTTTGAGCAACTTCCCCAACGCCTCGGCGGCGGCGAGTTCATCCGCGCAGGCCGGGCAGCCCGCCAGGTGGGCGCGGACGGCCTCGGCGTCGGCCGGGTCGAGAATCCCCAGCCGGAAGTCGTCCATGCTATCGCGGCAGGCATCGCAGCGCATCGTCGTTCAGCCCTCCTTGCGGGGGGCGCCCTCCTTCCGGTTTTCGGCAAGCTGGTCGCGGAGAAATTCCTGAAGTTTCTTACGGGCTTCATGGAGGTTGAATTTCACGGCCCCCTCCGAGCACTCGAGAATTTCCGCGATTTCGCGGACCGGCCGTTCCTCCAGCTCGTAGAGGACGATCGCCGATTGTTGGCGCGGGGAGAGCCGGGCAATTGCGGCGTTTACCGCATTGCGCACGTCGATTCGCTCCGCGGCTTCGCGAGGGGAGGCGGGCCGGGTGGCGCCGGCAACGATTTGTGATGCCGCCGGCTCGATGGCGTCGTCGAGCGGGCGAATGTCGCGCACGGTTGCGCGCCCCCGCAGGGTGTGGCACTGGTTCACGGCCATTCGCATGATCCACCAGGGGAAACGGGAAAGGTCGCTGAGGCCGGGCAGATGGCGGTGAAGCCGGACAAGGCACTCCTGAACCACCTCGTCTGTGTCGTCGTGGTCGCGGAGGTGAGAAAACACAAAGGCATACAGGTCCGGAGCCAGGGCGCGCCCGAGACTGTCGAACGCGCCCGCGTCACCGCGCTGGCAGGCGCGGAGCAGATCCGGTGCGATCTGGTCGAAGCGCATCGGCGTTCAGCTATCCTGTCTCTGGTTGTTCTCACGCATAAAAAGACCTGTACGGAGGGCGAAAGGTTTGGATCCGCCCCGGAAGTGCAAATTCGCTGCCAATCCGCTGTCCGGGGCGGGATGGCAAAAATCGGCCCGATTGTTGCATTTCTTGGTGAATGACCGATGCCGTTGAGTCCCAATTGTCCTGAGTTCGGTCACTTCCAGTCAAGGAGAGCCCTCCGGTTCTGTTCGCCCGCTGAACATCATGATCCCCTTATCACATCTTCCTGTCGGTTTGCGCAAGAATCCGTTCTTCAGGTACCTCGCCGAATTCCGGGGCCTTGAGAAGCCGCTTTTTCTCGGGAACCTGTTCGCCGTCATCCAGGCGCTGTCGCTGGTCCCGATATCCCTGTTTTTCAAGCAGATCATCGACTCCTACATCCCGAACGAAAACGCCCTGGCGATCGTCGGGGTTCTGTGTGCGGGCGTGGTGCTGTGGGGGGTACACATCGTTGCCACGGTGGCCGGGCGCCACTTCACGCTCTACGCCACGAAAACGGTCACCGAGCGGCTTCGCGCCCGCCTCGTGATGAAACTCCAGCAGATGAGCCTGCGCTTTTACGACAAGGAGAAGGTGGCGGACCTGCATGCCCGCGTGATCCTGGACACGGAGCGCATCGACGTGATGGCCAACATGCTGGTGGTGACGGCGCTGGTGTCGGTGGTGGTTGCCCTGGCGTCCGCGGTGCTCCTGGCCTTCATGAACGCCCGGCTCTTCCTCCTGCTCTTCCTGATGGTTCCGTTCTACTTCATCATCCGGCGCTTTTACGCGAAAAGGCTGAAGGAGGGGCACGGCAAATTCCGCAAGGAGATGGAACAGATGAGTTCCATCGTCAGCGAGGTCCTGCACTCGATCCGCCTGGTGAAGAGCTTCGCCATGGAGCGCTACGAGCAGCGGCGCGTGGAGGAACGCATCCAGCAGGTGACGAGCCGGGGTGTGCAGGTGTTCACCGAGAGCGCGGCCTTCCAGATACTGCTCCAGTGCGTGGGCGGGATTGGCATGCTGATCGTTTTCACCGTGGGCGGCTGGATGGTCATCAATCGCCAGATCACGGTGGGGGAGGTGGTGGCGTTTTCGTCGCTGATGGGGATGTTCCTGAACCCGGTGAACACGCTGATCGCCTCGACGGACACCTTTTACGCGGGGCGCGCGGCGCTGGTTTCCGTGTTTGCCATCCACGACGTGTTCGACACCGAGGAGAGCGAGCACCTTCCCCCGGTGGAGGTGGCCGGAACCGTGGCCCTTGAGGACGTGACATTCGAGTACAAACAGGGAACCCCGGTGCTGGAGTCGGTCAGTTTCGAGACGAAACCCGGGGAGCAGGTTGCGCTGGTGGGGGGTAGCGGTGCGGGCAAGACCACCCTGGTCAACCTCATCATGGCGTTCTACCGCCCCACCTCCGGCGTGGTGCGGATCGACGGGCACGACCTCCGGGGCGTTAACCTGCGGCGGTTGCGGGAACAAATCGGCGTCGTGTCGCAGGACAACGTGCTGCTCAGCGGAACCATCCGCAGCAACATCCTGTACGGCAAACTGGATGCGACGCAGGCCGAGATCGAGAACGCGGCGCGGATGGCCAACGCCCACGAATTCATCCTGGCGACCCCGGACGGCTACGACAGTGAAATCGGCGACCGGGGTGTCAGGCTCAGCGGCGGCCAGAAGCAGCGGCTTGCCATCGCCCGGGCCATCCTGAAGGATCCGCGCATCCTGATCCTGGACGAGGCGACCAGCGCCCTGGACAGCGAGAGCGAGAAACTGGTCCAGGACGCGCTGGACCGCCTGCGCCGAGACCGGACATCGTTCATCATCGCGCACCGGCTATCCACGGTCCGCAACGCCGACCGGATCCTGGTGATGCGAAACGGACGGATTGTGGAAAGCGGCACATTCGAGGAGCTGATTGCGCGCCGCGGGGAGTTTTTCCGCTACCACCGCATCCAGTTCGGGGCGGATGAGGCCGGCCAGGTTTCGGTCAGCGCCTAGTCTGTGCGCCCTTGACCCGACCGCGGGGTGATGTTTGGATCGGAATTGTTGGAGGTAACCAGACGATGATCCACGGCAGGTTGTGTTCAGTCATGGCGATTTTCGCCGCCGTCCTCGTGCTTTCGGCATGCTCGTCCACGCCGTCGGTTCCCCGCGGCACCGTGGCGCCCGTCGTGCTTGAGGCGCAGGAATCCGCCCCGGGATGGCAACCCGCAGCCCCGTCTTCGGCGGGCGTGGCGATGCCGGATGACACGGCGCTTCCCGTGCGCAAGAAATTGTTGGCCGCACCCGGGCCGGTTCCGAGATCGCTGTCGGCCGTGCCCGCAAGCGAGGGGGCGGGTGGCGAAACGCGGCGGGTGAGCCTGGCGTCACCGGCGGTTTCCGCGACCGACCTGGACATCGCACTTCCAGTCAGAAAGGGAACCCCGTAATGAATTGCCTGGTACGCTTCTCGATCACAGTCTCCCTAATCGGCCTTGCCACGGTTGGCCAGGCCAAGGATTACGCAAGTTCAGACCAACCGCTCCCGATGGCGATGCGCAATCTTCCCTTCGGGCGGTCCTTTGATGCTTCGACCAGCGGCACGATCAACCCGAACCCCAGGGTTGCCAGGCCGAAGATCATCACCAAGGCCGAATGGGGCGGAGCAGAAAGCAGCGGGACGATGAGGTCGCATTTCCCGTCGCGTCTCACGTTCCATCATGAGGGATCAAACAAGCCGGCAAAACCGGGTGACGATGCACCGGCCGGGTTGCGCGCCCTGCAGAAGTACGGGTGGAGCCAGAAGGGGTGGGCGGATCTTCCGTACCATTTTCTCGTGGATGCCGACGGCCGGATCTACGCCGGGCGGGACCCGATGAAGGTGGGGGACACGAACACGAAGTATGATCCGTCGGGGCACCTTTTGCTGACGGTGATCGGCAACTACGAGATCCAGGCGGCGAATGAGAAGCAGCTCACGGCCATCTGCGACCTGATGGCGTGGCTGTGCGACTATTACAACATCAACCCGGAGTCGCTGCGGGGGCACATGGAGTACGCGGACACCCAGTGCCCGGGCAAGTACCTGTACCCGTTCGTGGCCAGCGGTTTTTTCGAAGGCGAGGTGCGGCGCCGTTTGCGTGCCGCGTACGCGCCCTAGAGAGCCCGCCCGATCCCCCTGGCGATCGAGAACACATCCTTGTCCCCCCGGCCGGACAGGTTCAGGAGCACGATCGCGTCCTGGCGCAGATCGGGAATCAGCCGCCTGAGGTAGGCGATCGCGTGCGCCGATTCCAGGGCCGGTATGATTCCCTCGGTGCGGCACAACAGTTTCACGCCTTCGAGGGCTTCCTCGTCCGTGACTGACTCGTACTTCGCACGGCCCGAATCGGCGTAGAAACTGTGTTCGGGTCCGGTGCCGGGGTAATCGAGGCCGGCGGAAATGGAGTGGGCGGGCAGGATCTGGCCGTCGGCGTCCTGGAGCACGAAGCTCTTGGCGCCGTGGAAGACGCCGATTTCTCCCATGCCGATGGTGGCGGCGTGCTGGCGGGTGTGGATCCCGAACCCGGCAGCCTCAACACCGAAAAAGGCGACCGTCCCGTCGGCGAAGAAGGGATGGAAGATGCCCATCGCGTTGCTGCCGCCGCCGACACAGGCGACCACGGCGTCGGGAAGGCGACCTTCCTTCTCGAGGATCTGTTTCCGCGACTCGATGCCGATCACCGACTGGAAGTCGCGCACCATCATGGGAAACGGGTGGGGGCCGACCACGGAGCCGATGATGTAGTGGGTGTCGTCGCAGCGGGCCATCCAGTCGCGCATGGCCTCGTTGGTGGCGTCCTTGAGCGTCCTGCTGCCGCTGGTTACGGAGGTGACCTTTGCGCCGAGCAATTCCATCCGGAAGACATTGAGCTTCTGGCGCTCGACGTCCTCTTCGCCCATGAAAACTTCGCATTCGAGCTGCAGCAGTGCGCAGGCCGTCGCGGTGGCAACGCCGTGCTGTCCGGCGCCCGTTTCCGCGATGATCCGGGGCTTTCCGATGCGTTTCGCCAGCAGGGCCTGGCCGAGCGTGTTGTTGATCTTGTGAGCGCCGGTGTGGGCCAGGTCCTCGCGCTTGAGATAAATCCGGACCTTGCCACCCAGAGCCTCGGAAAGGCGGTCCGCCCGAAACAGGGGAGTGGGGCGCCCGACATATTCGCGGAGCAGGTAGTCCAATTCTTCCTGGAAGGCCGGATCCCTTCTCACGCGGAGGTACTGTTCTTCCAGTTCGATCAGGGCCGGCATCAGTGTTTCTGGCACGTATTTCCCGCCAAACACACCGTAATGGCCGGCGGGATCGGGAAGCAGCGGGGCGGAAGAGGGCTTGGCGCACATTTGGTTGGGGCTACCAGTCGTCGGGCGGCGTCATTCACCGGCGGCCGCGCGCGCAGCACGGATAAAGCGGCGGATCAGGTCGGGGGACTTGCGCCCCGGGGATTCCTCCACGCCGGAGGACACGTCCACGCCCAGGGGGCGGACGCGGGAAACAGCATCGGCGACATTCTCCGGTGTGAGGCCTCCCGCCAAGAGTGTTTTCTTCAGGGAGAAACCTTCGGGGAGGAGGGCCGGATCAAAGGATATCCCCGTGCCGCCGGCGGTTTGTGGATGATAAGTGTCCGCGAGGAAAAGCTCGCACCCGTACTCGCTCCAAGGCAGTTCCGGGGCGCCGGGTCCGAAACGGAACGCCTTGATGACCGGAAGCCCCGCGGCGGCCAACCGGGTGCAGAAGGCGGGAGACTCGTGGCCGTGCAATTGGGCGAGGTTCATGCCGGTTTCGCGGCATGTGGAAAGGACGGTTTCCGCGGGTTTGTTGACGAAAAGCCCAACCCTGCGCACCGCGGGATAGTGCCGATTCACGAGCGCGGCAAGCGCGCGGGCCGCGTCGTCGGGGAGATGGCGCGGGCTCTTTTCGTGGAATACGAACCCCAGCAGATCGGCCCCGGCAGCGCAGGCGGCCAGGGCATCGTCGGGGCGGGTGATGCCGCAGATTTTGACAACGAGTTTTTCTGTCATGGGACGGGAGTCAGGCTGGTTTACCGCCCGCCGCAATTGAAATTGATGCCGCCCCCCTTCGAAAATTCGTTGCGCGGCGGCGGCCCCCGATTCCCCATGGAGACCTCACCAACCGGGAAGGACAGGCATCCAGACGATCATGGCAGACTACGCAGGCGGCACGAACGGCACCGGGCTCCGATTCGCCATCATTTCCAGCCGATACAATGACTTCATCACGTCGAAGCTGGTCGCGGGCGCCCGCGAGTGCTTCGTGGAGAATGGCGTGGCGCCGGAGGATGTGGACGTGTTCTGGTGCCCCGGAGCCATGGAGATTCCCGCGCTTGCCCGGCGCGTGGCGCGTCACGGACTGAACCACCGTCATTACGATGGAATCGTCTGCTGCGGCTGCGTGATCCGGGGAGAAACGGACCACTACACGCACGTTTCCACGGAGGCGATTCGCGGAGTGGGCGTGATAGCCCTTGAAGGGGAAGTGGGAGTTGGCAACGCCATCCTGACCGTCGAGAACGCACAGCAGGCGATTGAGCGGGCCGGGGAACGCTCCCAGAACAAGGGGTGGGAAGCCGCGTCGGCGGCGCTGGAGATGGTGGGCCACTTCCGGCGGCTCAAGTAAGGCCGCGCCGGAATACCGGGGCTGCCCGACCGGGACGCTGGCAAGCCCCGCTCCGGGTTACTAAGGCTCCCGGTCCACCGGCTGTCCGCCACTCAGGAGGTAGAGCACCGCCATTCGGACGGCGATTCCGTTGGTCACCTGTTCGTTAATCACGGAATTCGGTCCGTCGGCCACATCCTGCGAAATTTCGACGCCCCGGTTGACGGGGCCCGGATGCATGATGAGCACATCTGGTTTTGCGTGGCGCAGCCGCTCCCGGGTGAGGCCGTAAAGCAGGCGGTACTCGCGGATCGAGGGGAAGAGATTCGCGCGCTGTCGTTCCAACTGGATCCGGAGGAGATTGATGACGTCGGCGCCGGCGATCCCCTCCTTGAGGCTGTGGTGGATTTCGCAGCCGAGCTGCTCGAATTCCCGGGGAATCAGGGTCGGCGGACCGACCAGGGCGATTTTCGCCCCCAGTTTGGTCAGGGCCCAGATATCCGAGCGTGCCACTCGCGAGTGGCGGATGTCGCCCACGATGGCGATCTTCAGTCCGGCGAGCTCCTTCTTCTTCTCGCGGATGGTGAAGGTGTCGAGGAGGCCCTGCGTGGGGTGCTCGTGGGCCCCGTCGCCGGCGTTGATCACGCCCATGTTGAGGCGTTCGGAGAGCAGGTGGGGCGTGCCCGGGCAGGAGTGGCGCATCACGATCATGTCCACGTGCATGGCCTGGATGGTCCTGGCCGTGTCGAGGAGCGACTCGCCCTTGGTGACGCTGCTCGTGGAGACGTTGAAATTGACGACATCGCAGGAGAGGCGTTTGGCCGCGATCTCGAACGAGGTGCGGGTCCGGGTCGAATTCTCGAAGAAGAGGTTGCAGACGGTGCGCCCGCGCAGGGTGGGGACCTTCTTCACGGTGCGGGTGAAAACCTCTTTCATGCCGGCCGCATTGTCGAGGATCACGGTGATTTCCTCGGCGGTCAGGTGTTCGAGTCCGAGCAGATGCTTATGGGCAAAAACCTGGGGTTTGGATGCGGCAGGGAGGGCGGTCAAGGCGTGGTTTCTCCTGTGGGGATTCCGGGAATGGGGGGCGGCATCCCAAAACCGGGACGCCGACCTGCGCGGGTTGGGGTGCGGGGATACTCGATGACCAAGCTTGGACTCATCGAGAAGGCTTACTTGAGGCTGGTTGAGGGGGAAGTCAAGTCACTCGGCGCGAAAAAACGCCTCCCCGTAAAAAAAGGAAGGCCGCCCGGCGAACCGGGCGGCCTTCCGTGACTGCTTCCTGACCCGATACCGGATCAGAGGTACAGGCGATTGGTCGAGCAATCCGCGCAGTTGTACGAATTGCCGCATCCCCAACTCTTGTTCACCTGCGGTTTGCAGGCGCCCTGGATGCGGGTGGGCGAAACATCCATAATGGCTTTGGGCCCGCCGCAGGTCGGCACCGACGTGCAACAGCCAGCAAGCACCGTTGCCGCGATCACGGCCGCCAGAGTGAGTTTGAGGGTTTTCATCAATTACTTAACCGGGCAGGGAGCCGGGCACGCGGGGGTGCAGGGCGTGGCGCAAACCTTGGCCGGGCTGTAGTTGTACAGCGGATACGGATAGCACTTGGGCTTCATGCACGGAACCGAGCAACAGCCAGCGAGAACGAAAGCGGCGAGAGCCGCGACGACAGCAACCTTCTTCATGGTATAGCCTCCAATAGGATCTTTGGTGTAACCTCGCGCTCTTTCATGGGGGGGCGAACGGCGTTAATCAACAAGAAAAATGCGGTCCCGGGGAACTTTTTTCTCTGCCAGTTGTCTCCGCCCGCCAGCGCGGGGTGGGGGACTGACGGCGTTTTCCGAAATGCCGGATCTCTCGTTTTCCGGACCCACGCCGCCAAGGTGGCTCCGGCGGGGTGTCCGCCGGTCGAGAGCGGCATATCCGAAACCTCCGAAAAGCGAAATCCCGGTTGCCAGGAGGATTCCCAACCTGTGGGAGCCGGTCGCGTCGACAAGCAGGCCGCCCGAAACTGGACCCAAAATGCCAGAAATCCCATAGAACAGGAAAACGAGCGGGTAAACGGAGGCAAACCGGGCGACTCCGAACCTTTGCGACACCTGGGCTGCGTAGATCACAAAACAACCTCCGAAACCGAAACCGCACGCCGCCGCGGCAAGGAGGAAACCCGTCCCGCCCACGGCCGGAAGCCCCAGGAAGAAAATGGATCCGGCAAGCATGACGAGCGACGCGGGCGCAATTGGACGGCCGAAGAGGTCGCTGAGCCAGCCCCATGCGATACGACCCGCCGCGTTGCCCAATGCGAAGATTCCCACGGCCGTTGTCGCCGTTGCGGGGTCGAGGCCGGCTTCAAGCCCGATGGAACTGAGGTTGCCCACCACCAACAGCCCGGAAAAGGTGCCTGCGAAGATTCCCAGGGAAAGCAGCCAAAACCCCGGATTCCGGAGCAATTGCCCCGCCGAAACCTCGTCGGTTTCGGGTGAGGCGGAAGATGCTTCGGGTGGGAGTTGCAGGAATTGGGCGACCGGAACCAGGATTGCGGCATACCCAAGGGCAACCCATTCGAAAATCGAGGGGATTGAGATTCCCCGGGCACTCAGGGCGCCGACCACCCACGCCAGGGCAATGCCACCCGCGCCGAAACCACAAACGGTAACCCCGGTGATCAGGCCCTTGTTGTCTGGAAACCAGCGCACATTGACCGACACGGGACACAGGTATGCCATGCCGATACCGGTTCCACCAACAAGGCCGATCCCCGCAAGCATCCACGGAAAGGAGCCCTGCCCGGCCGCCGAGATCCAGTATCCGGCGGCCAGCAGGAATCCGCCCGCGGCAACCATTCTCCGCGGTCCCCACCTGGTGAACAGACGGCCCGCCGGGATCGTGACAAGCGTGAAGACAAGGATGGTGACCCCGAAGATCAACTGCGACTGGGCCGCGGTGAGCCCGTGATCCGCCTTCAGGCCCGGAACAAACGCACTCCAGGCATACACTCCGCCGAGGCAGAACGAGATGATCACGGATGCCGCGAGGACCACATACCGGGCCATTCCCGTCACTCCGTCGGCAGGAGGGCGGAGTATTCCCTGACTTCGGCATCTCCATTGAACATCTCGATGATACGCCGGCCGAGCGGATCCAGTTCCGGATCGGAGAGGAAGATTTCCAGTTCCCTGCGGAAAAAATCGGTCAGCAGCCTGGCGCCCGCATCGTACCCGTCCGTGCCGACCTCCCTCTGTTTTTCCACCTCCAGAAGCCACTGGGGAATCTGGGAGCCCTCGACCAGCATGGAAGCCAGCGCATAGCCGAGAAGCGGGCAACGGGCCGGGGTGATCTGGTCGGGCCTGAACCGGGCCCCACCGCGCCGCGCCAGGTATTCGCGGGCAATCCACTGGGGCATGAAGCCGACTTTCCAGGCGCCGATATGCTGGTTGGGGCAGAGGGTGAAGCGGGTGCGCGGGTTCTCCACGATCTGGCGCAGCAGCAGGTTCGCCTGGTCAACCCGGCGGCCAGTTGCGAAAGGCCAGTAACTCCCGACCCCCTCGCTGCTCAGACCGGCGGAGTCGATGATGCTCGGGTTCCCGTCCCCCCGTGGGGAGACGAGGCGCCAGAGCCATGCCAGCGCGCGCGGCAGGTAATGCATGACTCCGACAATCCCGTACGACGGGTTTTCACGCGTGCAGGGTGGATTGCGGACGCCAAAACTGCGGACATCCACCTCGACGGGTCCGTCCACCACGTTGGGCACATGCTTGCGGGGCAGGACCACCCGGGGATTCGGGCATCTTTTTCCGGGCGAGTCCTCGGTGTGTTCCCAAAGCAGGCATGTGGAACCGGGGACTCCCTGGATGTTCAGGAAGATTATGGGTTCCGGGGGGTGGATGCACAGCGCCTCGTAGTGTGGGTCCACCCCGTACCGATCCATGTGGTTCACGCGCAGGAACCACGCCTGCTCGGCGTCCGTCACCACCAGTTTTCCACCGTCTCCCTGATCGTGGGGCAGGCAGAGGGCCATGTCGTCGGTCACGGGGCGCAATTCGCACCCCTGGTTGAGGGTCAGCAGACGCTTCTCCCTGGAGATGACATTCTCCCCGAGCAGGAGGCGCCCGTCCTTTTCACGATGCGGATACTCCAGCATCTCACTCTTTCCGCTGCCGCTGGCCCCCTCGTGCATGATGGTCAGGATATTGTCGTAGGGCGTCACGACCTGCACCGTGCTGCCGTGTGCCGTGAGCCACCCCTCGCTCTCGCCGATGGTCAGCAAGACCCCGTAAATCCCCTTCTTCGCGCTCGGTCCCGGGTAGAGGTTCAGGGAGAAGAGTTCGTGCATGCCCTCAAGGCGGTTGTGGACGACGACCTGACGCCCCCCGGCGTGCGTGTGACGGAAAGGCGGGGCCACGAAAATGACCGCGCGGGGCGCAAAGCCGTCCGGGATTTCAGGGCCGGGGACCATCCCCTGCAGGTCCGCCAAAGCGGTGGCGAAGAAAGCCGCGTTTGCCGGGGCCACAAGCATCGCATCGTAACCCGGTTCCATGTTTCCGGCGCAGAAAGGCACGACGACCAGTTCCTGGGTGGACAGCCATTTGAGGATTTCGGCGCGCACCGGGTCGAAGGCGTGGCCGAAACGATCGCGATAGCGCGGCTTGTCCGTGGGGGCGTCGTCGGCGATCAGCATGCAGTCGGGATCGCGGCGCCTCATGTACGCATCCGTGTAGTTCACGGCCAGGCCATTGCGGCAGCGTGTCACCGTGGCTTCCACGGTGGTTCCCCTTCCCGGCACGTCATAGGAGACTTCGAACACATTCCGGTCGGTCCCACCCATGGCAAGGTTCAGCAGGTCCTCACGGCTGGCCGGCCAATGGACCTGCGGAGCCAGTTCCAGGACATCTGACACGTCTTTCGGGAGTTCGATATTCGCACCGCGACTGCACAAACGACTCATGGTTTCCTCGCAGGAAGTTTCCCATGCAGTCCCGTAAAAACAAAGAAGCCGGAATTCCGCGCTTTGTCGGCGTGGGAATTCCGGCTTTCATGTTCCGCCTGACCGTTTGCCGGTCCTGCGGACGCGCCCGCTCGGTTTATGGTGTGGCCCGAATGCCCGATATCCGTCGTGCGGAATGCAGCACGGGCTTCAATCTTCCCCCCTTTCCGGCGAAAAACTCGCCGGAATGAGGAGCGGCCCTCGGTTCACACGACGAGTTCCCCTGACTGGTGCCGGCCGGGTCAAGGGCAATCTGCAATGCCGGGTGCCGCGTCCAGGGTGAAAACAATGATGCGCTCGCCGGTGCGGATGCTTATGTCCGTGTGGAGGCTCACCACCTTGCGTCCGGTCACGTCGCAGACGATGGTCTCCAGCAAGGGACGCCCCTGTTCCAGCAGCTCGATCCGCACCTGCTTGATCAGGTGGGAACCGCGGGCCGTGTCGTGGATGGCAGCCAGCTGTTTTTCCGCCGGAGTCAGCACGCCGCGAAGGCGAACCAGCACCAGGTCACCGATCAGGTGCGTGCGCGTGTCCTCCGGTCCGCGGCCCATGAACTCCTTCTCAAAGCGAACCATCGCCTCGGTGATTTCGGCCTCGATCTGCCCCCTGGTTTTGCGTGCTGTCGTGGAAAGCCTGTTTGTCATGATGGGAAACCCCGGGCAACGAGAATGGGATGGTGAATCGGACCCGCGGGCCGGGTTTTGTCGCAATGATATTCGTCGCCGGCCCCAAAATGCCGATCGGGTTCGGGTGCCGGCCGGCCGGTGGCAGAGTCGGGGTCTTGCACAATCCGGCGCCCCCGCCCTGTTTTCCTTTGAAATGCGTTTCTGCGGCCCGCGATAACTCTCCCCAGTCACCATGCGCAACGATCCCGTCCTTTTCGACTTTGCCGCCGTCCTGGTTTTCATCGTGATCGGCGTGGCGTTCTGCTACATGAACCTTGGCATCGGCTGGCTGATCCGCCCCCGCAAATACGAGAAGGACAAGATGCGGATCTATGAGTGCGGCGAGCCGACCATCGGCAGTTCGTGGGTGCGGTTCAATGTCCGCTTCTACACGATAGCCCTCGTGTTTCTCGTCTTCGACGTGGAAACCGTCTTTCTCTTCCCGGTGGCTTCGGTCCTTCGCTGGTACCGGGACCAGGGCCTGGGTCTGGCCGCCTTTGTGGAGATTCTGGGTTTTGTGCTCGTTCTTGGCGTGGGGTTGGTTTACGCGTGGCGTTTTGGCAGCCTGGATTGGATCCGCGGTTCGGATGATTCCGCTCCCGGTCCCGAAGCCGGGGAACGGAGGTAGGCCCCATGGGAGACATCCTGGAGAGCAACGCCGAGTTCCAGAGCACGCCCTCGCATTCGGACGAGGAGCGTGAACGGATCCGCAAGGAGCTCAACGAGGAGATCCGGCGCGAGGGCCTGGAACGCGCCCTGATTGTCGCCCCGCTGGATGCGGTGATCAACTGGGCGCGCCTGAGTTCCATCTGGCCGATGACATTCGGCATCGCGTGCTGCGCCATCGAGATGATGGCGGTGGGAGCGGCGAAGTACGACATCGACCGTTTCGGCGCCGGGGCCTTCCGGGCCACGCCGCGCCAGGCCGACCTGATGATCGTGGCGGGGACCGTGACCTACAAGATGGCGCCGCGCCTGAAGCGTCTTTTTGACCAGATGCCCGAGCCGAAATACGTGATCGCGATGGGCGCGTGTGTCCTGGGGGGAGGGCCGTACTCCCTGCACGGCTATCACGTGGTCAAGGGCGTGGACAAGATCGTGCCGGTGGACGTCTACCTGCCCGGCTGCCCCCCGCGGCCGGAGGCTTTGCTGGAAGCACTCATGCGCATCCAGGAAAAAATCCGCAGCGAGCATCCCGTGGCCGCGCGCGTGGGGCTTTACCCCGAGGAGCAGGGGCGTTCTCCGCTGGACCCGCGCTTCCGCGAGGCGCTGGCAAGGAAGTGATCCGGGAGACACCCATGTCAGAGAATGCCGAAAAGGTGAACTTTTGAACGCGCAGGAAATCCATGATGTCCTGAAAGGCAAGTTCGGCGGCGCCATCACCGGGTTCGACGACGGGGCGAAGTCGCCGTTCGTCGTGGTGGACCGCGCGGCATTCGCCAGCGTCATGCCCTTCCTGCGCGATGAAACGAGCCTCGCCTTCGACCTGCTTCTCCTGGTCACGGGACTCGACTACCCCATGCACTTCTTGGCCGTTTACCACCTGGCGAGCACCAGACACCTTCACGGCATCGCCGTGAAGGTGGAACTTCCCCGCGAGAACCCCGAAATCGCCAGCCTGGCCGGGATCTGGCCGGCGGCGGACTGGCATGAGCGGGAGACGTACGACCTGGTCGGAATCCAGTTTGTCGGGCACCCAAACCTGCGGCGAATCCTGTGCCCGGAGGACTGGGAGGGGTACCCCCTGCGCAAGGATTACGTGCAGCCGGAGGAGTACCACGGCATCTCAAACGTGCGCCAGATCGGGGACGACTCCTACCCGAAACCCGACGAAGACGCGAAGGCGATCCTCCAGTACAAAGCGCCGAAGCCGCCCCCGCCGGCCAAGCCCGCCGCAAAGCCGGAGGGGGATCCGCCCAAGGCCGAGGGGTAAGGCAGGCAGTCAGTCCCGGCGGAGTCTTGTTGTGTGGATTGGCCCGGTGCCGTGCCGGGACACAATTCCGTGAAACAAGAAGAGGGATTTTCCTGGTCCAGGAAAATCCCTCTTCGCAAATGGCACCCGGGTTGGCGGGGGGATGAAACGGGGTTTTACCTTTTTGCGCCGCTTTCGAGGGCAAGCGTCCTGGTGATGGCGTCGCACACCTCGGAAGGCCCGAAGTACTGGGCCGGACCGGGGAACAGGAACGCATCCTCGGTTTTCCACGTTTCGCGGGAGGCGGCAAACGCCTTGAAGGGGGCGCCATCGAGTTCGACGAGAGCCTTGCGAATCACGGGCTTCAGTTCGCCCTTGCGCGCCTCGAGAGTGAGCATGCTGGTCACCGGCACGCCGCCCATTTCCCACTTTCCGGCGGGGCCGGCCAGTCCGGTCGCGCTCACCGTGTAGCCGGTCAGGCCGGCGCGGATGAGTTGGGCAGCCGTGTAGCCGAGCGCGTAACAGTAGTCGGCGTCGAAATTCGAGGGCTGCACGCAGCGGCCCTCGTAACCGAAGAAGTGGGCGAGGGCGCTGAACTTGCCTTTGTACTTCCCGGCGGCCTTCAGCTCGGTGAGTTTCTGGTCCACGGCAGCCATGATGACCTTCTCGCTCTCGATCTGGGAGACCATCAGGTTTCCGTGCGGGTCGCGGAAGGTGAGCATCACCTGCACGCCCTCGGGAAGGGTGGCGTAAACCGCGGCGGAGTCAGTCTGCAACTTGGCCATCAGCATGTCGACGCGCTTGCGGATGTCCGTGACGCCCTTGAAATCCGCCTCGTACTGGCCGAGGATGTGGGAGACGTCCCTGAGTGTGGCCTTGAAGTCGTCGAGGAATTCGATGATGCCCTCGGGAATGACGACGACGCCGTAATTCTTCCCGGCTTCCGCGCGACGAACCACCATGTCGGTGATCTCGTCCACGACCTGGGCGAGCGTCATTTTCTTCTCTTGTGCCTCTTCGCTGATGATGGCGAAATTGGGCTGGGTCTGGAGGGCGACCTCCAGGGCGACATGGCTTGCCGCACGGCCCATCAGTTTCACGAAATGGTAGTATTTGCGGCCGGACATGGAATCGCGGCAGATGTTGCCGACGAGTTCCGCGTAGACCTTGGAGGCGGAATCGAAACCGAAAGACGCCTCGATGAACTCGTTGCGCATGTCGCCGTCGATGGTCTTGGGCAGGCCGACCACCTGGATGGGCTGTTTCCGCGCCAGGAAGTATTCGGCCAGGATGGCGGCGTTCGTGTTGGAGTCGTCGCCTCCGACCACGACCAGGGCCTGGACGCCGAGGTCCTTGAGGGTCTTCTCGCACCCGTCCAGCTGCTCCGGGGTCTCGATCTTGTCGCGCCCGCTTCCGACCATGTCAAAACCGCCGGTGTTGCGGTACCGGGCCACGATCTCGGCGGTGATCTCGATCCATTTTCCCGTCACGACGCCCTTCGGGCCGTTGAGGAAGCCGATCAGCCGACTGGAGGCGTTGGCGGCCTTGAGGGCCTCGAACAGGCCGACGATGCCGTTGTGGCCGCCCGGAGCCGGACCGCCGCTGAGAACGACGCCCACGGTGAGGGGTTTGGCGTTCAGGTCGCCCTTGCCGGGTTTGACGGAGGCGAGGGGCTTGGCGTAGGTGTTGGGGAAGAGCATCTTGATCTCTTCCTGGTGCTTGGCGACGGGCAGGATGGTTTCACCCATCTCAAGCTGGAACTCGCCCTTGAAGACCTCGGGCAGTTTCGGGGCGTAGCCGGCGCGTGCCTTTTGCAGGGCGGACATGGTGTCGGACATCCGGGTAATCTCCTTGGCAAGATGAAGGGGCACGGTTTCCCGTGCCCCTCCGGGTTGAATTCACATCAGGCGGCTGGGCCGGCGGGGGGCCGGATGCCGCTTATTCGTACTGGACGATTCCGGCAAAGGAATCGGCTTCGAGGGCCGCGCCGCCAACCAGGGCACCGTCCACATCGGGCTGGGCCATGAGTTCGCGGGCGTTCTGGGCCTTGACGCTGCCGCCGTACTGGATGCGCACGGCGTCGGCGACGGCCTGGGAATAGAGGCCGGCCACGAGCTTCCGGATCAGGGCGTGCACTTCCTGCGCCTGTTCCTTGGTGGCGGTTTTCCCCGTGCCGATGGCCCACACGGGCTCGTACGCGATCACGCTGGCGGCGACCTTGTCCGCGGGCAGTCCGGCCAGGCAACCCTTCACCTGTTCGGTGACCACGGCGTCGGTCTTGGCGCCCTCGCGCTCTTCGAGCTTCTCACCCACGCAGATGATCGGTGTCAGGCCGCTCGCGTAGATGGCGGCGGCCTTCTTGTTGATCGCCGCGTCGGTCTCCGCGAAGTACTGCCGGCGTTCGGAATGGCCGACGATCACATAGGTGACGCCGATCTCCTTGAGCATCGGGAGGGAGATCTCGCCCGTGAAGGCGCCCTGCTCCTCGAAGTGGCAGTTCTGGGCGCCGAGCTTGATGCGGCTTCCCTTGATGGCCTGGGCCACCGCGTCGAGCGACGTGAAAGTGGGGCACAGGACCACCTCGACCGGCTGGTAGGTGCCGACCTTGGCGACGAGGGCGTTGGCCAGGTCGGCCGCGGCGGCCCGCGTCTTGTGCATCTTCCAGTTGCCGGCGATGATGGGCAGACGGGCCATTACAGGTAGTCCTTGGCGAGCTTGACGCAGAGGTCAACGAGGCGGGTCGAGTAGCCGGTCTCGTTGTCGTACCAGGACAGGACCTTCACGAGGTTGCCGTCGATGACCTTGGTCTCGAGCGAGTCCACGATCGAGCTGAGCGGGCAGCCATTGAAGTCGGAGCTGGCGACGGGATCGGTGCAGAAGCCGAGGATGCCCTTGAGCGGACCTTCGGCGGCAGCCTTGAGGGCGGCGTTGATCTCGTCCTTCGAGGCGGGCTTCTCGGTCTCGAGGACCACGTCGACCAGCGAGACGTTCGGGGTCGGCACGCGGACGGCCAGGCCGTCGAGCTTGCCCTTGAGGGCCGGGATCACCAGGCCGATGGCCGCGGCGGCGCCGGTCTTGGTGGGGATCATGTTCTGGGCGGCGGCGCGGGCGCGGCGCGGGTCGCTGTGAACGATGTCGAGCACCTTCTGGTCGTTCGTGTAGGAGTGGATGGTGGTCATGAGGCCGCGCTTGACGCCCCACTTGTCCATGATGACCTTGACGACGGGGGCAAGGCAGTTCGTCGTGCACGACGCGTTCGAGATCACCACGTGTTCCTTGGTGAGCTTGTCGTCGTTCACGCCGAGGACGACGGTGATGTCCTCGTTCTTTGCGGGGGCGGAGATGATGACCTTCTTGGCGCCGGCCGTGATGTGGGCGACGGCCTTTTCCTTGGCGGTGAAGACACCGGTGGACTCGATGACGATGTCCGCGCCGAGGGCCTTCCACGGCAGGTTGGCAGGATCCTTTTCGGCCGTGACCTTGATGGCCTTGCCGTCCACCACCAGGGTGTCGTCCTTGAGTTCGACCGTGCCCGGGTAGACACCATGCACGGTGTCGTACTTCAGCAGGTAGGCGTTGATCTTGGCGTCGGCCAGATCGTTGATTCCAACGATCTCGATGTCGGGGTTCTTCTTGGCGATGCGGAGGACCGAGCGGCCAATGCGCCCGAATCCATTGATTCCAACCTTAACGGCCATGCGATAGTCCCTCCAGAACGGACTGATTTTATTGGGAGCACTGCGAACCCCGGAAAAACACGGGGAGTCTCAGCTCTCTTTTCTATGGTTTACAGAATGTAAGAGCAGGGAACCTCACGGGTTGCTGTCAAGGCGGATTTGGAACCCCGTCCTTATTTAGAAAACCGACAAAAGAGCGCGGTTCTATTTGCCGAATTCGCTCAATTTATTGAGAATTTGAAACAAAACTGGCAAAGATGCAAACCGTACGCGGGGTTATTAAGCATAATATGCCTGAAAGAGGGCGCTAGTCCCGTGTGGCGGTTGTGTGAAAAGCCCCACTTCGGCCGCCGGTTTTTTCGAGGAGGCGGACGGAGGTGAGGCTCATGGTGCGATCTGCCGATTTCAGCATATCGTAAAGAGCCAGTAACGCGCCGGTCACGGCGGTCAGCGCTTCCATTTCAACCCCGGTTCTTGCGTGGGTTTCCACGGTTGCGGTGACGCGGATTTCCGCCCGACCGGCAGGCAACTTGCCCGGGGGCGGTGCCTCAATCTCGACGGCAACGCGGGTGAGCGGCAGGGGATGGCAAAGGGGGATGAGGTCGGCGGTTCGTTTCGCGGCCTGGATTCCGGCAATCCGGGCGACGGCCAGGGCATCTCCCTTCGGGTTGGCACCTGGCGCGAGCAGGGAAAGGGCCTGGGGTGACAGGGTCAGGACTCCCTCGGCGACGGCGCGCCTGTGAGTGGCGGGTTTGCCCCCGACATCCACCATATGGGCTTCGCCGGAATCGGTGAGATGGGTCAATCGCTGGGAGGTTGGTTTTCGCATTTGGCTTGCCTTTGAAACCCGCTTTCCGTTGTTTGGCAAGGATTGCTGTCGTCTGGATGAACGCACAAGAACACCGCCTCTTCGGACTGGGGGTTTGGATTTGGTCGTCGGAATTTCCAGCACATCGGATTTGGTTTGCAGCGGGCCGGCCGGACCTTCGCGGGCAGAGCCGCGCGGGGGGCGGGCATGAGCCATTCCGCGGGCGTCCCCGACCGGTCTGATTTCTCCGAGCCCGTGCCCCCCCGGCGGGTGCTGGTGATTGACGACGAGCAGCGCATGGCCAACAGCGTGAAGACCCTGTTGGGCAACTGCAACTACGAGGTGGATGTCGCATACGGGGGACGCGAGGGTCTGCGCAAACTGGCAGAGGATGACTACCAGGTCGTCATCACCGACCTGAAGATGGGGGATCTGGACGGTTTCGAGGTGATGCGCTCGATCGGCAACCGCCGCAACATCGCGTTCATCGTGATCACGGGGCACGCCAGCACCGAATCGGCCATCGAGGCGATCCACCACGAGTGCTTTGATTACATCACCAAGCCGTTCGATTTCGATGTTCTGCGGGCGAGCGTGGAACGGGCGTTCGAGAAGATCGAGGCGGCGCGCTTTCGCGACGACATGATCTCGATGATCACGCACGACATTAAGATTCCCCTGTCGTCCATCATCGGCTACAGTTCGCTGATCTTCGACAAGCAGACCGGGGAGTTGAACCCCCGCTCGCGCGAGTTCGTTCAGACGATCAACTCGAACGGCGTGAAGATCCTGTCGCTCATCGACAACTTCCTGACATCGTGCAAGATCGAGAGCGGGAAACTGAGCATTTACCCGCGCGAGGTGAATGTGAATTACCTGATCGAAGACCTCCTGTGCGTCTTCCAGGTGGATTTGGAGCGGAGCCAGCACACGTTGCAGTCGGTGCTTGAGCCGGACCTGCCCGCGGTGGTGGGGGATGAGAACCTGCTTTTCCGCGCGGTGAGCAACGTCCTCTCCAACGCGGTGAAATTCACGCCGCGGGGCGGCGAGATCCGCCTCGTCACGCGGTCCGCCGACAGGGAGGAGTCCCCGATCGGACGGCCAAGCGTCATGATCGAGGTGTCAAACAGCGGTCCGGGGATCACTTCGGAGGATCTTCCGCGGATTTTCGAGAAGTACCGGCGGAGCCGAAATCACCGCGGAATCGAAGGCAGCGGCATCGGTTCCTATGTTCTGCGGTACGTGGTGGAGGCGCACGGTGGGCAGGTTGTGGTGTCGAGCACTCCGAATCTGTTGACAACGTTCCGGATTTTCCTGCCCATCGGGGAAACCGCGTCGAGGGAAACCCCGCAGGAGAATTCATGACGTCCATCAGGCTGTTGCTGATCGCCGGTTTGTTTGCCGGATGCGGAGTCCTGGCCTGGGCTGTTGAGCCGGCTTATCGCAGCAAATCGCTGACGCCCCAGCACAAGCGGGAACTCCAGATCAGCATCCAGAAATGCGCCGAGCGGGTAAACTCGAGCCGGGATCTCGAAACGCGCAGCCAATGCCAGGAAGAGCTGTGCCAGCGCCTGATCCAGGCCGAGGAGTACGACAACGCCCTGCATGTTGCCCGGGCGATTTACGAGACCCAGGGAATTGACGAGGAGCGCAAGGCCGCGCACCATTTCTTGATGGCCCAGATCCTCGCCCTGAAAATGGAAGCGAGTCCGTCCGTCGACCTGATGGAACAGAACCGTCGGCTCGCGCTGGAATCGGCCAAGCAGGTTGCCGCGAAACGCTACCCGGTAAAATGGGGTGTGGGAGATGCCGCGCGCCAGCTGATCGTGGACCTGCAGAACCCCCAACGAACCGCCGAGGTTCGCGGGCGCGTGCTCCAGCGCCAGGGCGGAGGAAGCACGCCCGCATTGACGTCCGCCGGAGACGCCCACCTTGCCTATTCCGCCCCCGCGGCGCGCCCGAATGCCCGGGTGAGTTTCAGCCGGGTCACCGCGCCGGACAGCGCGCCGGCCGGATCGGTTTCGCCGGTAAACATCACGCGCAATGATTTCGCGGCGGCGGCACGGCGGCGCAACGAAGCGGACAACGTGCCCGCGCCGGCGCGCACCGTGGGAGTTGCGCGGTCCACCGGGCTCGCCGCCCTGGGCGGTGAGGGAAACCGGCAGGCCATGACGGAGCTCGGATCCAGCCTGGATCGGACGCTGCGATCCACCACGGTCCTGGACGAGCCGATCATCGTGGACGGCATGGGTCCGCGGCTTGCCCGCAGCCGGTCGGATGGCGCTTCGGGCCGGGATCAACTGTCCGGGAATACGAAGGAAACGAAGCCTTCCAAAGTTACCGGGACAGCGCCGGAATCACACCCTTCGGCTTCGGAAGCGGCAACCCTGAAGAACACTTTCCGGGGTTCGCTTCACTAGGGGGTGAATTCCGCGTGGAAGGCCGGCGTTGGTTTTGTCGCGGAATCTCCTGCCCCGTTCCGGGTTGGCAACCCGGGGATCATTTTCCGGTGACCACGTTGATGTGAAGGGGTTTTGGCTGGTGGGCCGGGCGGTGATGGAATAGCAGGACGGCCTGCCCGCTCTTGCCGGGGTTGAGATTAATCACCATTCGATCGCACAGGTTGCGGGTCAGGTACAGTCCGCGCCCGCTGAGGTCGTAAAGGCCTTCCATCGAAATCTGGCGGTCGAGTTTCGTCATCACGGTTCCCACATCCAGGGTGCCCTGGTTGTCAGTCACCGAAAAACCGAGCTGACGGGGGTCGCGACCGTACTCGATTTCCACAACTTCGTGGTCCTCCAGGCGCACAAAGGCTCCCACCCGGTACTTCTCGGTTCCGTCCGGACGCCGGAAGGAGTGGAAGATACTGTTGTTGATGAGTTCCTCGAGTGCCAGGCGCATCCCGTTGAGGTCGGTTTCGTAGCGGCGGAATTTGCGGAAAAACTCGATGGTGTCCTCGACCGCCAGGTGGCGGTCCCCGGTGTTGGTGACCCGCCTCTTATGGGTTTCGCATGGCTGGTGGAAGTAGCGCACCAGCCCGAATGCCCGTTCGGGAAAGAGCAGGTTTTCCACCGCGACAAGGAAATCGTCGTAATCAAACGGTGCGGAGCGCACGATCACTGTGGTGACCCCAAGCCTGTGGATGGCGGCGAAATGATCCTCGACCCGGGCCGTGGTGAGGAACGCGAGGGGCACCTCGGGCCGGCGGGCACGGATGGCCTCGGCAAGCTGGATGCCCGTGACGGGTGACATGAGCATCTCCGCGAGAACCAGGTGGAAGGCGGGGCGCGTTTCGAGCGCCTGCATGGCGGCATCCGGGGATGCGGTTGCCTCCACCACGAAATACCGCGCAAGGAAGTTCTGCAGGACGCCGCGCAAGGACGAATCGGGCTGCACCACGAGGATGCGGCGCGCCGGGTCGATCGGAATGGTTTGCGAGGTGCTCACAACTGAACCACGGGGTGCCGGTAAAAGGCGGAAACCTAAAGCCTTTTTTTCGCGGGGACCGGAAGCTGTTCGGCGCGGTCCGCTTTCTCGAAAAACCGGATAACCCAAATCGAGACCTCATAAAGGAGGAACAGGGGGAGGATGCCGGCAAGCATGCTGAAGGGATCGGGGGGGGTGACCAGGGCCGCCAGCACGGAGATGATGAGCAGCGCGTAGCGGCGGTTTGTCACCAACTGGGCGGAGGTGACAAAACCGATCCGGTTCAGCAGGACGAGGACCAGGGGAAACTCGAAGATGAGTCCGAAGACGAGCATCAGGGTCAGGATGAAACCCAGGTACTCCGAGGCCACGATGTTGGGCTGAAGGCCTGCGACCTTGTCACCGAAGGCCAGGAGGGCCTGGAGCGCAAAATGGGAAACGAAATACGCGAAGGACGCGCCGAGCGGAAAAAGAAGGAGTGACGAGACGAGGACCGGGCGGACCACTTTGCGTTCCCGGCGCTTGAGGCCCGGTGCAACAAACAGCCACAACTGGTAAATGGAAAGGGGGACGACCACAACGGCCGCGATCAGGGCGCCCCCTTTCAGCAGGAGAAAAAACGGTTCAACGGGGGAGAGGTAAAACAGGTCGGTCTTGGACCTGGCGCCTACGGTAACCCGTTTGCCCCCGGGGAGTTCGACAATGAGACGGTCCGTGGCCAGGGATTCCATTAGGGCCGTTGCGGATGTGGAGGCCGTGAGGGTTCGAAGGTCCGGGGAAACGACGGCAAGCGACCCGCTGGCGTCGGCCCGGACAACGAGCGTGTTGGGGTGAGCGGTGTCGCGCAGGTGAGTCAGGGGGGCGATGAGCCAGGCCAGCATGTTCCCCGAGAAGTATACGCCGCTGCAGAAGCACACCACGAACGCCACGAGCACGATGACGATGCGGACCCGCAGTTCCTGGAGGTGGTCCGTGAACGTCAGAACGCGTTTGGGATTGCGGTGGTCTTCGGCCATGAAAGTCGTACGGCCCGGCGGTCAGGAGTCCACCCGGTCTGTGCCCGGGGGAGATAATGCTAACTGGCTGTGTTCCACTCGATGGCCGCCCGGCGGTCAGGCCTTGGGCGGCTGTTCGTCGTGAGGGGCGGTTGCCGTGGACTGGGGCGCACGGCTCACCGTTTCCGGAGGTGTCTGTTCGCGCGCGATCTCGCGCCGCTGCTCGCGGCGCTGGGTTTCGGTGTCGTCCATCTCTTCGTTCAACCCGCGTGCGGCATCCTTGAACTCACGGATTCCCTTGCCAAGGGCCTGGCCGATTTTGGGCAGATTCTTGGGGCCAAAAATCACGAGGATAATGACCAGAAGAATGATCATGTGTCCCATGCTGAGACCTTGAAACATGGCCTGGCTCCTTTGCGCCGGTTGGTGCTCTAACTAATGGCACCACAATGGGCCTATTCACGGCGGGGCGCAAGGGCAATCACGGATTTTCTCGCTTGCGCGGATGCGGGAGAACATTTGAAAGACTGCATTCATGTCCGACCCCATGAAACTGATCGACCGGATGCTGACCGAAGCGGGTGGCATCCTGATGAACCACTACGGCCGCCTGGACGGGTACGAGAGCAAAGGCGCCCGGAACCTGGTCACAATTGCGGACCGCGAAAGCGAGGAGTGCATCAAGCGGCTTATCCGGGAGACGTACCCGTCGCACCGGATTCTGGCCGAGGAATCGGGAGCCGGCGGCGGGGGGGGGGACGAGTTCTGCTGGATAGTGGATCCGTTGGATGGTACCACCAATTTCGCCCATAACTTCCCGGTGTTTGCCGTATCCATCGGCCTGGAGCGTCACGGAGAAATCGTGGCAGGGGGCGTGTTTGCGCCGCACTACGGCGAGCGCTTCCTAGCCGAAAAGGGAAACGGGGCCACGCTGAACGGTGGGAAGATCCGGGTTTCCCGCGTGGGCGAGTTACGGGACAGCCTGACCGTGACCGGCTTCCCCTATGACATGCGGGATCGCTCCGACCGCCTCCTGGGTTACTGCAAGGAGTTCCTGGCGAGTTCCCACGGTCTCCTCCGGATTGGAAGCGCGGCCATGGACCTGTGTTCGGTTGCCTGCGGACGGCTGGAAGCTTTTTTCGAGGAAAGCCTCAGCCCTTGGGACACCGCGGCAGGATGGCTCATTGTTGAGGAGGCGGGGGGCCGGGTGAGCGATTTTTCCGGGGGGGCGTTCTCCCCGTTCCAGGGTGAAACACTGGCGACGAACGGGCGCGTGCACGGGGAGTGCCTGCTGGCGATTGGTCGCGTACGCGAGGCGTTCGGCTATATGGTGCGATAAACCGGGGGGAATCACTTCCCTCCAAGTTTCTCGGCGCAGGCACGGGCCACGATCACCTCCTCGTTGGCCTCGATGAGGAGAATGCGCGCCGGGGATGCGCCCGCGGCCACATCAGCGTCGGGTCGGCTTGTGTCGTTGAGTGCCGGGTCCAATTGCATGCCCAGGAACCCGAGGTTCTCGCAAATGCGCGCGCGGAGCATGGCGCTGCGCTCGCCGATCCCGCCCGTGAAGGCCAGCGCATCCACCCCACCGAGCACCACGGCATAGGCCCCGATGGCCTTGCGCACCTGGTAAACAAACGCGTCCAGGGTGAGCGCGGCGCGTTCGTGGCCGTTGGCGGCGGCGTCGAGCACATCCTTCATTTCGGCGCTCACGCCGGACATGCCGAGAAGGCCCGATTCGCTGCTGAAAGCCTTGCGGACCTCGGCCACGGTCATGCCGGCCTTCTCCATCAGGAAAAGGGGAATGAACGCGTCGATGTCGCCGGGGCGGTTGGACTGGATGAGGCCCGATTGGGGACACATGCCGAACGTGTTGTCCAGCGAGCGCGTGCCCCTCGTGGCGTTAATCGAACTGCTGCCGCCGAGGTGGCAGGTGATCAGGCGCAGGTCGGTGTTGGCCGTCATTTGTGCGGCGCGCTCGGCGGCGTAACGGTGGGATGCGCCGTGGAAACCATAGCGCCGGATCCCGTATTTCTCAACCCAGCCGAACGGAAGCGCGTACCGCCAGGCGTACTCCGGAATGCTCTTGTGGAAGGCTGGCTCGAACAGGCCGATCAGCGGCGTGGAAGGCAGGCGGTTGGCGAAACCGCGGATGGCGGCCAGGTAAGGCGGGTTATGCGAGGGGGCGAGAAATACCATCTCCTCCATGGCGTGCTGGACCGCGGCGTCCAGGACCACCGCATCGACGACATTCTTGGCCAGAACGGTCTTGAAACCGACGGCGGAAAGATCGTCGAGGCTTGCGAGGGCACCGCAGCCATCGGAGAGGAGGTAGGCGAGCAGTTTCTCGATGCCCTCCTCATAACCGGCCAAGGCGGCGGTGCCCCGCACGGACTCGCGCCCGGGGGTGGCGAAATGGAATTCACTGGCCGGTTGGCCGATCCCCTCGACGCGACCGGTGGCGAGAACCGTTTCGTCCGGCATGGCGATCAGTTTGAATTTGAGGGACGTGGAGCCGACGTTGATGACCAGGATTTTCATGCGTGGGGGAGTGCCGCGGACGGGCCGGAAACTCAACGCGAAACCGTGACGGGCGGGATGTTTTTGTGCGCTTGGAACTGATCATCGAAGGCGGTTGCGAATTCCGGGGGCCGCGGAGGCTAATGTCGGCATCATGATGAAGAGACTCCTGGCATTTGCCGCAGCAGCGGTTTCGTGCGCTCCAGTGATTTCCGCCGCCCCCCCCAAGAACGCGCCGGCGTATGTGCAGCCCGCAGAAAATCTCCTGATCGTGGTCGCCGACATCCAGCGGCACCTGAACGACGACATTTACCGGTTCCCGATTGCCACCGATGTGACCGGACAGAATGTGTTCCGGGCCGGTGCCGGGCGATTGGCAAACTACGAGGTCCTGTATCCCGGAAAGTTGACGGATGTGGTGTCGCTGGCCAAGGGGCAGGCGTTTGAGAAGCTCGGAGACTATGCCATTGCGGCAAAAGCCTACGAGGTGGCTTCGAAGTCGCCGGACGCCGCGGTGGCCAGGGTTGGAAATGAAAGCCTTCAGCGGACGCGCCGGTTTGATGCGGCAGCCAACCAGCCCGTGGACAAGAGCGCGCTGAGAACTTACGAGCGGGACATGCAGAAGAAGATCAAGGGACTGGACGATCTGGCCCAGGAATTGAAGGGAACGGCGCACAGGGCCCTCGCCCTGGTTGAGCGCGAGCGGGCCGAAATCGAACTGGCGCAATTCTACATTTCGATGCGCTTCATGCAGCCGTATTCCACCGATGATGCGATCCGGCAGATCCGCCGCAACATGGATCGCAACCAGGAGAGCAAGAACCGGTACACCCATCACCTCATGCTTGCAGACCTGCATGCCCAGCTTGCCCGCGAGTACACCGTCCTGAACGACCCGGATGGCCCGGGCTTCCGCATGAAGGACTTTGAGGCTTTCATCAATCCGGCCCGAACCGAATACCACATCATCGAACAGGCCGACGGCTATCCGGAAAAACTGGAAGGTCGGGCGAAACTGATCGCCCTGGAGGCGTTTGTGGAGCGAATCGGGGATCGGGCGCGATAGCAGGAATCCGTGCTTCATCCCGCCCCGTTGACCCTGTATGAAAAATACACTTCCCGTTAGCAATGCTCTTGTGATTCCGCATTCGACGGTAACCTGGATGGGTTTGCCCGCGAGATATAGCGGGTCACGGGAACCAAGTACTCCGTGGCGGTGGTTGTCGCATCGAAACCGGTGCGATTGGATGTTCGGTCAAAATCCGCGTTCTAGGTTCAGAGGGCGGTTTCGCGTCAAGCCGGGGTGGTTTTTCGGCCCGCCCCCGGGAATGGCGGGTTCGTGATCCAGGCGGCAGCGGCAAACTAAGCTTTCCGCAAAGGCAACGCGGGACTTGATTGTTGACCGTCGGGAGTTTGAAAGTGCCGAAAACTAACGGAAACCTCCGGCAGACGCATGATCCAATCGATTCCCCGACGCTTGTTCAATTTGGTCTTCTGGGCCGCGGTGGCAGCCATTGGCTACGCTTTCCACAAACCTTTCATTGCGGAGATCGATCCCAAAGTCCGTGAGGTTTTTCAGGCGTTCACCACGGTGGTTTACATCGTTGCGGGCCTCGCGGCGCTGTTTGCGCTCCACTACCTGAACGAGGCGATCGCATCTACGTTTGTGGCGACGCGGGCCTTCCTGACCGGGGATCGCCACGTGAACTACGAGAAGGGCGACATGACCTCGAAAATCGCCCGCACGGCCCATCGCCTTGAGAAAAAGGGGAATTTCGCCGGGGCGGCCGAGGCATTCGAGTCCCTGGAAATGTGGGATGCGGCGGCCGGAGCCTACGAGAAGGACGGGCAGCTGACCCGGGCGGCCCAGGCCCTGGAGAAAGCGGGGGAGGGTGGCAGGGCGATCGAGCTCTATGAGCGCGAGGGGAATTACGAGGCGGCGGCGGCCCGGTCCAGCGCGGAGGGGCTTCGCGATCGCGCGATGAAGAACTACCGCCTGGCGGCCGAGAAGGCCGAGGAGAACAACCGCTTCACGGTTGCGGCGGAGTTCTACGAAAAGGGAAACGAGTTTTCCAGGGCGGCCCGCGTTTACGAATCGCTGAAACGCATTGAAGACGCGATGCGCTGTTACGAACGGGCCGGGCTTGCGGGCAAGGTTGAGGAGATGGTCGGGCGGGTCGATGCGTTTTCGCTCGTGCAGCGCGGGGAGGCGGGCCTGGATCTCGTCCGCCGGGCCGCGGAACTGATGACCCGCAACGGCAACCCCGCAAAAGCCGGGGAACTTCTTGAGACCGCCCAGGATTTCGTGCGTGCCGCGGAGTGTTACGAACACGCGAAGGAGTGGGAGAGGGCGGGGGACAGCTACCTCAAGGCGGATCGCCCGGACCGGGCCGAAACCTCGTATGGCAAGATCGAGAACCCGTTGCTCAAGGCGGAATGCCTTGCCCGGGTTGCGATGAACCGCGGCGACTGGCAGGTTGCCGGGGAGCGTTTCCTTGAGGCGGAGAAACTCAACCAGGCCGTCGACGCCTTCAAGCGGAGCAAGGATTTCGTCTCCGCGGCCAAGGTTTATGAGCAGCTGAAGCGCTTCCTGCTTGCGGCCGAGATGTACTCGCTTGCGAAAGAGGTGAAACAGGCAGCGGAAGCCTACGCGAAGGCCCACGACTGGCGGAATGCGGCGGAATGCTTCGAGTCGGCCGGGGAACATGGCCAGGCGGTGACGGCTTACGCCGCGGCGGGAGATTTCGCGCGGGCCGGAAGGCTCGCCGTGAAGGTGGGAGATCACCCGAAAGCGATCGAGTACCTCCAGCGGGTGGCGCCGACGTCGCCGGACTGGAAGATGGCCACGGGCTTCCTGGCCTGCGCGTTCCTGGCCCAGCGCCGCGTGGACATGGCCCGCGAACTCTTCGGGAAGGTGATCGACCAGATTGCCCCCGCACTGGAATCGCTGCCGATCCTGTACGGTTACGCCCGCCTCCTGGAGAACGAGCGGCCGCAGGAGAGTCTCGCGCTGTACCGGCGGATCCTGGGCGTGAGCGTCGATTACGAGGATGTGGCCGACCGGATTCGCCTCGTGGAAACCCTGCCTGCGCCCGGTGCGGCTGCGATCGGTGGGGTGATGGTTCCGCCGACGACGGCCCCGCACACCGATCCCGGGTTGCCGGGTTTCCCGCCGGCGTCGCAGCAGTCCCCGATGCCCCGGCGCCCGGTCACCGGGTGGGATATGCAGGGCCCCGCGCAGCCGACGGTCCAGGCGGGCGCATCCACCGAAACGCGGTATTCTCCGGGCATGCAGCGTCCGCCCACACAGGCGCCGGAAACCCGGTTCGGCGAAGAGGGCCGCTACCGGATCATCCAGGAACTTGGCCGGGGCGGAATGGCCATCGTTTACAAGGCTTTCGACCAGCACCTCGAGCGCGAAGTCGCCCTGAAAACATTCCCGCTCGGCAACCCCAGCAACCGGGGCAACGAGGAGCATTTCCTGCGCGAGGCCCGGCTGATCGCGCGCCTCTCACACCCGAACATCGTCACCATTTTCGATTCGGGCCACCTGGACTACCTGTACTATATCGCGATGGAATACGTGCAGGGGGAGAACCTGAAGGCGCTGGTGAAGCGCAAGGGGCCGCTGTCGCTCGAGGAGGTCCGCCAGATTTTCCGGCAGCTTGCCGATGCCCTCGATTATGCGCATTCGCAGCAGGTCCTGCACCGGGACATCAAACCGGGGAATGTTATCCTGCGTCAGGCGGGCGACATCAAGGTGGTGGATTTCGGCCTCGCCAAAATCCTGAGCGATGCGGCGCCGAAGCCGCTGGACACCGATGATGACTCGCAGCGGACTTTGCTTGGCACGCCGCAATACATGGCCCCGGAGCAGATTCTCGGCAACGCCGTGGACCCCCGGACGGACATCTACGCGATGGGCCTGACGCTGTTTTTCGTGCTCACGGGGCGCACACCGTTCGATGTTCGCAAGGTCACCGATCCCCTGGAGATTTCGCGGATGCAGGTGCATTCGAGTTTCCCTCGCCCGTCCACGCTCCGGGCCACGCTTCCCCGCAAGGTGGACGAGGTGTTTGTTCGCTGCACCCAGAAGAATCCGGGCGACCGCTATTCCAGCGCCCGCGAGTTCCTGGAGGATTTTGCCAGGCTCTGAGAACGGGGCCAACGGAAGGCAACCCGGCAGCGTTGCGGGCGATGGTCTCGC
>JADHEF010000663.1_pt1 | contig 31321 bp, 27 predicted proteins | sample 8952391 | NCBI WGS metagenome assembly JADHEF01 (sample SAMN16124439, study PRJNA663245) | bioreactor sludge metagenome | isolation source: sludge (nitrite) | place: India:Bengaluru | collected 2019-02-28 | reverse complement strand
CGCGCTGAAGTTCAGCGAAACCGTGTACGGCCTTGGCGCCGGCATCTTCTTCATTGGTTACGTACTGTGCGGTTTACCAAGCAACCTGGCGCTCAACCGGTTTGGCCCTCGGCGCTGGATTGCACTGATGATGATCGCCTGGGGCAGCCTCTCCACCTGCCTGCTGTTCGTCACCACCCCCACCGAGTTCTACACCTTGCGCCTGCTCACGGGCGCCGCCGAAGCCGGCTTCTTCCCGGGTGTGGTGCTGTACCTCTCGCGCTGGTTCCCGGCGGCCCGTCGCGGGCGCATCATGGCCCTGTTCATGTCGGCGATTCCGGTGTCGGGCTTGCTCGGTGGGCCGTTCTCCGGCTGGATCCTGCAGCACTTCGCCGCTGGCCAACACGGCCTGGCCGGCTGGCAGTGGATGTTCCTGATCCAGGGCCTGCCGACCGTTGCCCTGGGCATACTGGCGGTGCTTTTGCTCAGTGACGGCTACCAGAAAGCGCCTTGGCTGAGTACGGCGGAACGCCAGTTGATTGCAACCGACCTGGAAGCCGATGCTGCCGGCAAACCGAACACTACCGGCGACAGCGTACTGGCCGTTTTGACCAACCCGCTGATCTGGACCTTCGGCTTCGTCTACTTCTGCATCCAGAGCGGTGTGTACGCGATCAACTTCTGGCTGCCATCGATCATCAAGAACATGGGCTTCGACAACCCGCTGCTGATCGGCTGGCTCAGCGCCATTCCTTACCTGCTGGCGGGTGTGTTCATGATCCTCTGCGGGCGCTCGGCCGACCTGCGCAACGAGCGCCGCTGGCACCTTGTGGTGCCGATGCTGATGGGTGCTATCGGCCTGCTGATTGCGGTGAACTTTGCGGGTAACCCGACCATTGCCATTCTTGGCCTGTCGATTGCCACCATGGGCGCGCTCACCGGCCTGCCGATGTTCTGGCCAATGCCCACCGCGCTGCTCAGTGCCGGTGCCGCTGTGGCCGGTTTGGCCATCATCAACTCGGTGGGCCAGATGGCGGGGTTCCTCAGCCCGTACCTGGTGGGGTTCATCAAGGACCAGACCGGTTCAACCGATGCCGCACTGTATTCGCTGGCGGCGCTGATCGTGGTGGGTAGCCTGGTAGCCTTGCGTGTGACACGGGCAAATGCCTTGACCGTTGTGCGCTCTACCGATTGATATACACCGAGGGCCATTGCGGCCCTCGGTTTTTAGCGCTCAATCGTTCTTACGGATTTCGGAGAGGATTATTGGCAGGGCTACCAGACCAAGGCCAAAAATCGCTCCTCCAACGGTAATAGCCCGCCACTTAAACGCTGAAAGCCGGGATTGCTGAGGTATATAGATATCACTGGCAAGCCCACGGCGCGCTGCATCTATTGATTCAGCGCTATCTGGCCTTGCCGTTTCGACAAGCTTTACATGCCTGGCGAAGGATTCGGCGGACGGTTTTTTACCCAGGTTTCTTAGATAATTAATCATCCGCCTTCCATGGGCTGGAGAATATAAAGGTGGCGGATCACCAGCTGGGGGCCGTTCAGTATAGTCACTCTCTGTGTAACGCGGTGGTAAAACCTTGCGATCAATTGGTGAAGCAACTCGCTTGTTATTGGAATGAGCAGAATATGGTGGTGGTTGACGGCGTCGAGTGGACGGAGCACTCCCAAGCGAGCTAACTCGGCTGCGTACCAACCCTGATGGATCGGTAAAATTCACTGGGTCCCCTTCGCAGTATGCATAGCAGTTGATCCCACCTCCCCCAAATGGGCTTAGCGGGTCAGACGTGTTAAACCGTCCTCGCGCCGGAGCATAAATCCGTTTGCCTTGCCCGAGTGGATAGCCCATCACGCACAGATCCAAGTATTGCCCATTAAACCCTGAAAATATGTACCCCGCATCATCTGGGGCATAGCCATAAGGGGTATAGAAGCGCCTTTGTTGATGGATTGCCATGGGTGCATTTTCCTTTGAACCAATCCGGTATGCGCCAAACAATAGAGTGTTCTTTGCCAGCGGCCTACTGACAGAAATGTCAGGTGGCACCCGATTCGCGCCCTACCTTTCAATGGCCTTCCGTCGCGTGTAAAACAGTCAGATCAACTCATCTGCAAAAGGACCCAAGCGCATGATCTACCGCCCCCTCGGCCGCAGTGGCCTGCAGGTATCCGCCCTTACCCTGGGCAGCATGATGTTCGGCGAGCAGACCAGTACCGAGGACGCCCTGCGCATCATCGACAAGGCCTGGGACCAGGGCATCAATTTCATCGACACTGCGGACGTGTACAACGCCGGGCGTTCGGAAGAAATCGTCGGTGAAGCGGTGGCACGCCATCGTCAGGACTGGGTCGTCGCCAGCAAGGTCGGCTTTGGCCCGGCCGATGGCCTGCCCAACCGCAGCGGGCTGTCGCGCAAACACATCTTCAATGCCCTGGAGGCCACCCTCCCCCGCATGGGCATGGACTACCTGGACATCTACTACCTGCACCGCGAAGACCACAAGGTGCCGCTGGAAGAGACCGTGCAGGCCATCGGCGACCTGCTGCGCCAGGGCAAGATCCGCTACTGGGGCGTGTCCAACTTCCGTGGCTGGCGCATTGCCGAGGTCTGCCACATTGCCGAGCGCCTCGGGGTGCCCAGGCCGGTGGTGAGCCAGCCGCTGTACAACATCGTCAACCGTCAGGCCGAGCCAGAGCAGCTCACTGCCGCCGCCGCCCATGGTCTGGGCGTCGTGCCGTTCAGCCCGTTGGCGCGTGGCGTACTCAGTGGCAAGTATGCGCCGGGGGCGGTGCCGGATGCCGGCAGCCGCGCAGGGCGCCAGGACAAGCGCATCATGGAAGTGGAGTGGCGCCAGGAGTCGCTGGCCATCGCCCGGCAGATCCAGGCTTACGTCGACGCCAAGGGCGTGGGAATGGTTGAGTTCGCCATTGCCTGGGTGCTGAATAACCAGCTGGTGAGCTCGGCGATTGTCGGGCCGCGTACCGAAGAGCAGTGGGACACCTATGGCGGTGCATTGGCGGTGAAGATCACGGCGGAAGATGAGGCGTTCATCGACTCGCTGGTGACGCCGGGGCATGCATCCACGCCGGGGTTCAATGATGTGGCGCATTACGTGAGCGGGCGGTTGGCGCGCAGCTGACGCATTGGGGAGCCCTGCGCCGGGCTCCCGGTCCCCCCTTTCCCCAATCACCCCGGTATCGTGCGCACCATTGGTTTTCCACCTCTGGAGCTGCAATGAAACTCTTGCAACCGCTGCAAATCGGCCCCCTCACCCTGCCCAACCGTGTCTTCATGGCGCCCCTCACCCGCCTGCGCAGCCTGGAGCCGGGTGATGTACCCACTACGCTGATGGGCGAGTACTACCGCCAGCGCGCCAGTGCTGGCCTGATCATCACGGAAGCCACGCAGATCTCCTTCCAGGCCAAGGGCTATTCGGGGTCGCCCGGCATTCATAGCGCCGAACAGATCGCTGCCTGGAAGCACATCAACGAAGGCATTCATGCCGATGGCGGCCACAGCGCCGTGCAGGTCTGGCACACCGGGCGGGTGTCACACACGTCTCTGCAACCTTGCGGCGAAGCGCCAGTGGCCCCTTCGGCACTGCCGGCAGGTGCGCGCACTACCCTGCGTGACGAGCAAGGCGACCTGATACGCGTGGAAACCTCCGCGCCGCGGGCGCTCAGCGAAGCGGAAATTGCCGGTATCGTTGCCGACTTCGGCCAGGCCGCGATCAACGCCCGTGAAGCCGGGTTCGACTTCATCGAGCTGCATGCGGCCCACGGTTACCTGCTGCACCAGTTCCTTACCCCGAGTGCCAACCAGCGCGAAGACCGTTACGGCGGCAGCGTCGAAAACCGCGCACGTATTGTGCTGGAAGCGGTGGACGCGGCCGTTGCCAACTGGAGCGCCGAGCGCGTCGGCATCCGCGTGTTCCCGTTGGGTGGTTTCAATGGCGTGGACAATGGCGAAGACCAGGAAGCCGCCGGCCTGTATCTGATCCGCGAGCTGGCCAAGCGCAACCTCGCCTACCTGCACCTCTCCGAGCCTGACTGGGCCGGTGGCAAGCCGTTGCGTGACGAATTCCGCCAGGCAATCCGCGCGGCTTACCCGGGCGTAATCATCGCAGCCGGGGCTTACACCGCCGAGAAAGGCGAAGACCTGATCGGGCGTGGCCTGATCGATGCCGTGGCGTTCGGGCGCAGTTACATCGCCAACCCGGACCTGGTCGAGCGGCTGCGGCTGCAGGCGCCGTTGAACGAGCACCGGGCGCAGTTCGACTATGCCAATGGGCCTGAAGGGTATACGGATTATCCGTTCCTGAAGCAGGCTTGATGCAGAAACGGGAGCCCTTATGGGCTCCCGTTTTTTGTTGCCAATGCCGGCCTCTTCGCGTGTAAACCGGCGAAGAGGCCGGTAGCTTTAACCCAGCTCTGCCAGCGCCTGCGCCGCATAGGCATGCGACCGCTGCCGCGCCAGCGGGTCATGGATGCGGCAATCGATCATCAGCTCATCCGCCCCGGTCTGCTCGATCAGCGAGCGCAGCCCTTCCCTCACTCGCTCAGGCCCACCCGCCACGGTGCAGGCCATCACCTGCTCCAGCACTGCGCGCTCATGCTCAGGCAGGCGTTGCACGTAACCCTCCTGCGGCTTAGGCAACAGACCATAACGGCCCACATGCAGGTCCAGCATCCACTTGCGATGGGAGCTGGCCAGGTAATCTGCCTCGGCATCACTGGCGGCGGCGAAGAGATTCATGCCCACCATCACATAAGGTTTGGCCAACTGCGCCGAGGGCTGGAAGTTGGCCCGGTAATGGGCAATCGCCTGCAGCAGGTAACGCGGCGCAAAGTGCGAAGCGAAGGCGTACGGCAGGCCCAGCTTTGCCGCCAGGTCGGCGCCGAACAGGCTGGAGCCAAGGATCCACACCGGCACCTCGTGGCTGCCTGGCACGCCACGCACCCGGCGCTTGCCGTTGTCGGCCAGGTAGTCACGCAGTTCGGCGATGTCCTGCCTGAAGTCACGTTCTGGCGCGGCACCGCGCAAGGCACGTACGGTCGGCCCGGAAGTGCCTGGCGCACGGCCCAGGCCCAGGTCGATACGGCCCGGGTGCAAGGTATCGAGGGTGCCGAACTGCTCGGCTATCACCAACGGCGCATGGTTGGGCAGCATGATGCCACCCGCGCCAACACGGATGTGCCGGGTGGCGTTGGCGATTTCGTTGATCACCAGCGAAGTGGCCGCCGAGCCGATGCCCGGCATGTCATGGTGTTCGGCAATCCAGTAGCGGCTGTAGTGCTGTTGCTCGACATGGCGCGCCAGCTGGCGGGATTCTTCGATCGCGTCGGCGAAGGTCTTGCCTTCTCCGATCATGACCAGATCCAGAACGGACAGAGCAGTCATGGGGTCTCCAGGGGGATTATCAGTGGCTGCCAGTTTCCCCGCTGCGCCGCTAGCGATAAACCCAGGTTCAGGCCCGGCATAGGGGCCTGGCATTCCCCAATCAGTACTCCCAAGGCACGCCCGGTTCCCAGCTAGCCACCAACAAATCGATAAAGCCGCGTACGCGTGGGGACAAATGGCGTTTGCTTGGGTAGACGATGCGGATCGGGTCTGCCGGTGGGCGGTAGGCTTGCAGCACTTCCACCAAGGTGCCGGCGCGCAGGTCGTCACCGGTGATGTAGGTGGGCAGGTGAATCAGCCCGAAACCCGCCCGGGCGCCGTCGAGCATGGCTTCGGAGCTGTCTATGTTCAACCGCCCGGGGTCTTCGCACAGGTGCAGCCCCGCTTCGGTGTGAAAACGCCAGGGCATGGCCTTCTCTCCTGCGAGGAAGGCGATCTTGTCGTGGCCATAGAGGTCGCCGGGCACTTGCGGTACGCCACGCTTCTCAAGGTAGGCAGGCGATGCACAGGTCACGAACTGCTGCCAGGCCACCGTGCGGGTCAACAACTGTGAGTCTTCCTTGGGTGCGCCAATACGCACCGCAACGTCTATGCCCTCCTCGACCAGGTCGACGAAGCGGTCGGTGAAACGGATGTCTGCGCGCAGTTCCGGCCACTGCTTGAGATAGCGATCCAGGATCGAAAGCACGTGACGTTGGCCGAACGAAAGCGGCGCGGTCAGGCGCAGGGTGCCTGTGGGCTTTCCGCGGCGCTGGGCCATGGTGCTTTCCACCTCGTCCAGGTCATCCAGAATCTGCCGCCAGCGCTCAAAGGCCACCAGGCCTTCGTCGGTCAAGCTCAGCTTGCGCGTGGTGCGGTTAAGCAGGCGCACAGCCATGCGCGCTTCCAGGCGGGCGATGCTTTTGCCCACCGCCGAACGCGTCAGGCCAAGGCTGGCGGCGGCAGCGGTGAAGCTGCCAGCCTTGGCGGCACTCACAAAGGCGGCAATGTCGCCGAAGCGGTTGGGTTCCATGAGCGGGTTCCTGGAGTCATCGAACCGGCATAAATGGGGCCGAAGCCAGCTAATGCAAGGCCACAGGCTGGCTAGGGCGTGTTCATGTACGCGTCAGTCCAGGTGGCCAACGGCAGTGGTGGCTGCTGGTCGACAATACGCCGCCAGATCAAACGCAGGTCATTACCGTTGAACATCGAGCCAGGCCCGCTGCCTTGCCACCGCGAAGGTACGTCGGCAACCCAGTGCCCCTGGCGGTCACGGTGGGCCATGTTGAAACGGAAGGTGTAGTTGCCAGGGATGCCCATGCGCAAGTCGGTCACCACCAGCGCGTCGCCCACCTGGTCATAGCGCAGCCAGTCATCGGTAAACCAGCGCAAACGCTGGTGCAAAGGGCTTCCTGCCAGTGCTTTCGCCAACTGCAGATTACGCGGCAAACGCTGCATTTCAGGCGCTTGCCGGTCGAACCCGCTGCTGATGCCCTCGTAGTAATCACCCTCCGGGGTCTTGGCCAGTACGCGCCAGACCAGACTATTGAAAGCGATCGGCACGGCGCGCACTTCACTGGCGACAATGCCTTGCTGATCCAGCTCCGCCTGGAAGCGCTGCTCCGCCGCCATACGCCCGGCAAGGCCGAAACCCAGGTAAGCGGTACTGAACACCAGCGCCAAGGTCAGCAGACGTGTCGCCTTTGCAGTCACCCCCTTGAAGATGGCGTAGATAACCGCCGCCAGCAGCGGCAAGGTGTAGACCGGGTCGATGATGAACACCGCCGCCCAGCTTTGCGGCGTGACTTGCAGTGGCCAGAACAACTGCGTGCCATAAACCGTGAAGGCATCCAGCAACGGGTGAGTAACCAGTACCAGCCAGAACGCCACGAACAACCTGGACAAGGTGTAACCCTTGCCAGGCCAGCATTTGTGGACCAGCCAGGCCAGTAGCAAGGCCAGCCCGGTAAGCACGAACAGCGAGTGGGAGAACCCGCGGTGGTAGGTCATCTGCGACACCGGGTCGGCGTAGCGGATGATCACGTCCAGGTCGGGCAGCGTGCCCAGCGCAGCGCCATACAGCAACGCGCGCCGCCCCTGGATGCGGCCAAGCACGGTACCCTGCAGGGCCGCGCCGAGTACGGCTTGGGTGATGGAATCCAAGGGTCGCGCTCCTGAAAGGGATATTTGCGCAAGCTACCTTCATACGACCTCGGTGCGCAATTCCCTTGGCTGGCTCAGAACAGCTGCCAGGTGTACACCAACGTCAGGCGGTTTTCGTCGATGTCACTGCGGTAATTGGAGCGCGCCATGGCGTTCCTCACCCGAATCCCCAGCCCCTTCAGCACGCCGCTCTGCACTGCATAGCCAATGTCCAGGTCACGTTCGCGATCCCGCCCTTCGTAACCCAGCCCGGTATCGACATTGTTACCGGTTATGTACCGCACAGTCGCCGTCAGGCCCGGTACGCCCAGGGCAGCGAAGTTGTAGTCGTAGCGCACCTGGTACGAGCGCTCATCGGTGTAGGCAAACTCATACGTCGGCACCTCGTTACCCAACGGCGATATGTTGGCGAATACCCGAGGGAACGGGCTATCGCCATAAATGCCCTGGTAGCCGGCATGGAAGCTGTGCCCGCCATGCCGGGCGGTGAACATCGAAAAGAACGCCTGGTTATCGATATTGCCCAGCAGCGCATCGCCATCTTCACGCGCGGTGAAATAGCCCAGGTTTGCGCTAAGCACCCAGTCCCCCACTGGCTTGCTGTGCTTCAAGCCGACAAAACCTTGTTCATAGATGTCTTCCAACTGCCCGTACCACAGGCTGACGCTGCTCTGGTTGGCGTTGAACGCATAGTCGCCGCCCACGTAGTTGAAGGCATCGCTTTCGGCCTGACGCATCGGCACATGGCCGAGCATGGCGTTCATCTTGCCGTCGCCGCCTTCGTTACGCAGGTGAGTGCTTTTCAGGTGGCCGGCCTGCAAGGTCAGCCCGTCGATTTCCGACGAACTCAAACTGGCGCCCTGGTAAGTCGGCGGCAACAGGCGGATATCACTGAACGTCAGTACCGGCAGGTTGGGTTGCAGTTCACCGATGCGCAGTTCGGTCTTCGACAGGCGAGCCTTGAAGGTGGGCGCCAGGCGGCTGTACTCGTCGGCGGCACGGCCGTCGCCAAGCACCGGCAGCAGGCCGGTATTGGCCCGGTCGGGGCTGCTGTCGAGCTTGATACCCAGCAGGCCCAGCGCGTCCACGCCAAAACCGACGGTACCGGGGGTGTAGCCCGACTTGAAGTCGAGGATGAAGCCCTGGGCCCACTCCTCGGCCTTGGACTGCTTGTTGGCCCCGACGATGTCAGAGAAATCGCGGCTGAAATAGTAGTTGCGGGCACTCAGGGTGGCCTTCGAATCCTCGAAGAAGCCGCCTTCGGCAGCCAGCAGCGGTTGGCTGAGCAAAGTCAGGCCCAGGGCGACACAAGGGGTGTGATTCATTCCGAAGCTCTCTTGATCTTGTTTTTATGGGTAAAGCGTTGGGAATACGGCAGTTCATGGGGTACGGCGCAGCACCTCCCGGGCGCCAGGCCGATGCAACCTGAGCAGCGCATGGGCCAGCAGGCCGAACAGCAGCCCCCAGAACGCCGCCGACAGCCCCAGGAACGCCACCCCCGAAGCGGTGACCAGGAAGGTGAACAGCCCGGCATCGCGCTCGGCTGGCTCTGCCAGGCTGCGGGCCAGGGCCTCGCTGATGGCGCCATACAGGGCCAAACCGGCCAAGGCAGCGATCAGCGCAGCAGGAAAGGCGGCGAACAGCGACATCAACGTGGCGCCGGCAATGCCCAGCAGCAGGTACAGCGCACTGCCAGCCACCGCCGCCACATAACGCCGCCGCGGGTTTTCATGGGCTTCATGGCCGGTGCACAGGCTGGCGGTAACCGCCGCCAGGTTCAGCCCGTGGCAGCCGAACGGCGCGAGCAGCGCTCCAGCCAGGGCACTGGCGCTGATCAACGGGCTGGCGGGTGTGGCGTAGCCGGCGTTGCGCAGTACCGCCATGCCTGGCATGAACTGCCCGGTGAGCGCCACCAGCACCATTGGCAAGGCCAGGCTGAATACCGCCGAAAGGCTGAACTGCGGCGTGACCCACTGCGGCGAAGCCAGTTCCAACACCAGTGCATCGCTGCGAAAAGCCCCGCTGGCAACGGTCACCAGGGTGCCCACGCACAGCACCGCCGCCACCGCATAGCGTGGCTGTAGCCGGCGCATCAGCACGTAGGTAACGAACATCGCCAGCACCAGCAGCGGCTGCACTGGCAGGGCGCGGAACACTTCGATGCCGAAGCTGAACAGAATGCCCGCCTGCATGCCGGCAGCGATGGAGCCCGGCAGGCGGGCGATAATGCGGTCGAAGGCCCCGCTGATGCCGATCATCAGCAGAACCAGATTGGCCACCAGGTAAGCCCCCACGGCCTGCTCCAGGCCGAGTTGCGGCAAAGCGGTGACCAGCAGCGCGGAACCTGGAATCGACCAGGCGATCACCACAGGTACCCGGTAGCGCAGGCTGAGCAGCGCCCCGAGCACGGCGCTGCCCATGGACACGGCCCAGACCCAGGATGACAACTGTTGGTGGGAAAGGCCGGCGGCTTCGGCGGCGTGGAAGATGATCACCAACGGGCCTGCGTAGGAGATCATCGTGGCGATGCAGCCGGCGACGATGGCGGACAGCGAGCTGTCCTTGATCAGGGTTTTCATGGCACCTCTGGCAAGGCATTGGCCGGGCGCGGTACCCGGCGCTTGTTCTTCGGGTTACGCCTGTGCCGCAAGGGCCTGAGCTTGCCGACGGCCACTGGCCAGGTGAACGGCCATGGCCAGCGCAGCGATTGCGCCAGGGATGGCGAACGCGATGAAGTTGAGTTGCAGCGGCAGGTTGATGCCCATCAGTGCGCCGCCCAGCAGCGGGCCGACGATGGCGCCGTTACGACCAATGCCCGAGGCCCAGCCCAGGCCGGTGGAGCGCACCGACAGCCCATACATTTGCGCAGCACCGGCATACAGCAGAATCTGAGTGCCGATGGTGGTGGCGCCGGCAATGAAGATCAGCAGGTAAAGCACCGGCATCGGGCTGTTCACCCCCAGCAGGCTGATCGACAGCGCAGCGGCAATGAAGAACGCCACCTTTACCTTGACCAGGTTGTAGCGGTCGCCCAGCCAGCCGCCCAGAATTGCCCCGGCCATGCCGCCAAAGTTCAGCGCCAGCAGGAACGACAGGCTCGAACCCAGGCTGTAGCCCGCGTTGGCCATCAGTTTCGGCAGCCAGGAGCTGAGTGCATAGACCATCAGCAGGCAGCAGAAAAACGCCAGCCACAACGCCAGTGTGCGTATGGCCAGGCCATTGCGGAACAGCTCCAGCACCGATGCCCCACTGCCTTTGCGGTCAGCGGCCTGCAACACGTCATCCGCCTGTACATCGCATTCCGGGTCCAGCCGTTTCAGCAGTTTGCGAGCTTCTTCGGTGCGGCCCTGGCGCACCAGGAAGCCGATCGACTCAGGCAGGTAGTAGAGAATCACCGGCAACAGCAGCAGTGGCACGGCAGCGGCAAAGAACATCGACTCCCAACCAAAGCGCGGCAGCATGAAAATGCCTACGCCTGCCGACAGCATGCCGCCCAGCGAGTAGCCACTGAACATGATTGCCACCAGCGTGCTGCGCAGGCGCTTGGGCGCATATTCGTTCATCAGTGCCACAGCGTTGGGCATCAGGCCGCCACAGCCCAGGCCGGCAATGAAACGGTAGATGCCGAACTCGCTCGGGCTGCTGGCAAAGCCGTTGAGAATGGTTGCGCCCGAGAACAAGGCGAAACAGATGGCAATGCCCTTCTTGCGCCCGATACGGTCGGCCAGGCTACCGAATGCCAAGGCGCCGAACATCATGCCGAACAGCGCGTAGCTGCCCAGCGCACCGGCCTGCAACGGGGTAAGCCCCCACTCTTTCATGATGACCGGCAGTACCACGCCGTAGATGAACAGGTCATAGCCGTCGAAGATCAGCAGCAGGCCGCACCAGGCCATGACCATCCAGTGGAACGGGGTAAAGCGCGCGTTATCGATGATCGGGTGTACGTCAAGGGTTCGCATGGCATCTGTCGCTCTTGTTTTTGTTGTGAGGGAAAGCTGTTGCCTTGAGGTTGCTGCTCAGCCGAGGTCGCCGCCCCCTACCGGCAAGGTCACGCCGGTGATGTAAGAGGCTTCGTCAGAGGCAAGAAACAGAATCGCGCCCACTTGCTCGTCGATGCTGCCGTAGCGGTGCATCAGGCTGCTGTCGAGGGTCTGGTCGACGATCTGCTGGTACCAGTGTTTTTCCTGTTCGCTTTGCTCGGCGCTGTTGCGTGGCACGCGTCGGGGTGGCGCTTCGGTGCCGCCGGGCGCGGTGGCGTTGACGCGGATGCCACGGCCAGCGGTTTCAAAGGCCAGGCACGCGGTGAGCGCGTTGACGCCGCCTTTGGCCGCGCCATAAGGCACGCGGTTGACGCCACGGGTGGCGATGGACGAGACGTTGACGATGGCGCCGCTACCACGTTCAAGCATGTAGGGCAGCGCGGCATGGCAGCACCACAAGGTCGGGAACAGTGAGCGCCGCACTTCGGCCTCGATCTGTTCGACTTCGTAGTGTTCGAAGGGCTTGGCCCAGATAGTGCCGCCGACGTTGTTGACCAGGATGTCGAGGCGGCCGAAGGTTTCCACTGCACTGGCCATGACACGGGCGCAGTCGGCGTGTTGTTCGAGGTCGGCGGTGAGTGTGAGCATGCCCTCGCCGGCCAGCTCGTGGACCAGTTCGGAACGGTCTACCGCCACCACTTGCGCGCCTTCGGCCTTCAGCCGCCAGCACACGCCCCGTCCGATGCCTTGTGCGGCACCGGTGACCAGGGCGACCTTGCCTTGGAATCGGTTGTTCATACGCAAATCTCCGGTTCGCAATAGCCCCTGTGGAAGCAACTGTCTTGCTCCAATCTGAAGCCTGCGCGATCACTGTGGGAGCGGGCTTGCCCGCGAACACGGGCAGAGCCCGTGCCATCCACCGCGCTGCCTGCTTCGCGGGCAAGCCCGCTCCCACAGGGTCGGCGTATTGCTTGGAATAATTGGGAGCTGTCAGGCCGCTGCCGCGAACTTCTCGTAGTAGAAGTTGGCCGGGGTAATGCCCTGCTCACGCACATACTGGCTGACCGCCTCGACCATCGGAGGCGGGCCGCACAGGTACACGTCCACATCGCCATCGTTCAGGTGGCGCGGCTCGATGTGCTGGGTCACATAGCCCTTCTGCGGGTACTGGCTGTCCGGGTTGGCCACGCAGGCGCTGTAGGTGAAGTTGGGAATTCGTGCAGCCAACGCTTGCAGACGATCCAGTTCAACCAGGTCGAAGTCATTGGTCACGCCATAGATCAGATGCAGCGGGTGTTCACTGCCCTGCTCGGCGATCCTTTCCAACATCGCGGTGAACGGGGCCAGACCAGTGCCGCCAGCCAGCAGCAACAGCGGGCGCTGGATAGGCCGCAGGTAGAAGCTGCCCAACGGCCCCGCCAGGCTCATGCTGTCGCCGGCCTTGGCCAGGTTGGTGAGGAAACTGCTCATCAAACCACCCGGCACGTTGCGGATCAGGAAGCTGACTTCGCCGTCCTTCTGCAACGAACTGAACGAATAGGCGCGGCTCTGCTCGCTGCCCGGCACCTTGAGGTTGACGTACTGCCCCGGCAGGAAGGCCAGGCGGCTGAGGGCCTCGCCCTTGATCGACAGGGCAATGGTGCTGGCCGACAGCTGGCGTACATCGCTGATGGCCGCCTCGAAGCTGGCCTGTTCGGTCTTGCACAGCTGCGACGAAGCCGGAATGCGGATGACGCAGTCGCTTTCGGCGCGCATTTGGCAGGTCAGTACGTAGCCTTCGGCAATTTCGTCTTCGTTGAGGGCATCTTCGATGAAGTTGTCGCCCAGGTCGTAGCGGCCGGATTCGGCCTTGCATTTGCAGGTGCCGCAGGCGCCATCGCGACAGTCCAGCGGGATGTTGATGCCTTGGCGATAGGCAGCGTCGGCCACGGTTTCATGGCCGGTGGCTTCAATGAAACGGGTAACCCCGTCTTCGAAATTCAGTGCGATCTGGTAGCTCATGTTGCACCTCGCGGGCGAGCCGGTCCACGGCGCGTCGCAGGACGCACCGGGTAGCGCTCGTAAAACCCAGTATCAGATGTGGTAGATGTCGATGACCTGGCGCACGTAGTCGTTCTTCAGCACCACCTTCTTGGCCTTGATCAGCGGCTGCTCGCCGCGCAGGTCGAGGGTGTAGAAGCTGGTGCCGAAGTAACTGTCGGTGGTCTTGTAGCGGAAGCTCAGGGTGTGCCAGTTGAAACGCACCTGGCAGCTGCCCTCGCCTTGCTCGACGATCTCGATGTTGCTGATGTTGTGCGAGGTGCGGGTATCCGGCACGGTCGCACTGGAGCGCTCGGTCTTGATGCGGAACACGCGGTCTTCCAGGCCGCCACGGTTGCCGTACCAGATCAGCGAAATTTCGCTTTGTGGGTCTTCGGTGAGGGTGTCGTCATCGTCCCAGCTCGGCATCCAGAAGCTGGCATCGCTGGCGTACAGTTCCAGCCACTGGTCCCACTGGGCATCGTCCAGGTAGCGCGCTTCGCGGTAGAGGAAGTCGCGCACGGTCTCATACAGGCTCATTGCACGGCCTCCACAGGGATCAGTTGCTGTTCGTCCTTCAGGGCCTGGATCATGGTGTCCTGCCAGTACTTGTGCTGCAGCACGAACAGGCCTTCGTCCTCGGTGCGCACGCCAGACAGCAGCGGCGCGAGCTCGATCTCTTTGGCGGCTTCATCGGCGCCTTCGACCCAGTGCTTCGCGCCACGCGACATGTCGTTCCAGCCGGTGCCGCCGCCGTAGCCGGTCTGGCACGAACGGAACTCTTCCAGGTCGTCCGGGGTGGCCATGCCGCTGACGTTGAAGAAGTCTTCGTACTGGCGAATGCGTTTTGCACGGGCATCGGCGCTCTCGCCTTTGGGCGCGATGCAGTAGATGGTGATTTCGGTCTTGTTCACCGAAATCGGCCGGGCAACGCGGATCTGCGAGCTGAACTGGTCCATCAGGTACACGTTCGGGTACAGGCACAGGTTGCGCGAGTTCTCGATCATCCAGTCGGCACGGGCCTGGCCGAAGTCGGCAGCCAGCTGGTCACGGCGCTCGTAGGCCGGGCGGTCTTCCGGGTTGGCCCAGCGGGTCCACAGCAGCAGGTGGCCGTGGTCGAACGAGTAGAAACCACCGCCCTGCTTGGCCCATGAGCCGGCGCTCATGGTCTTGATCTCGTCGCCCGCCTCGCGCTGCTTGCGCTGGTTCTGGGTGGCGGCGTAGTTCCAGTGCACAGAGCTGACGTGGTAGCCGTCGGCGCCGTTCTCGGCGGTGAGCTTCCAGTTGCCTTCATAGATGTACGAGCTGGCACCGCGCAGCACTTCCAGGCCTTCTGGCGACTGGTCGACGATCATGTCGATGATCTTGGCCGACTCGCCCAGATGTTCTACCAGCGGCTTCACATCGGCATTCAGGCTGCCGAACAAAAAGCCTCGGTACGACTCGAAGCGCGCCACCTTGGTCAGGTCGTGGGAGCCGTCGCAGTTGAAGCTGTCGGGGTAGCCGGCGTTGCTCGGGTCTTTCACCTTCAGCAGTTTGCCGCTGTTGTTGAACGTCCAGCCATGGAATGGGCAGGTGTAGCTGGAACGGTTGCCGCGCTTATGCCGGCAGAGCATGGCGCCGCGATGGCTGCAGGCGTTGAGGAAGGCATTGAGCTCACCGTCCTTGTTGCGCGCGATGAAAATCGGTTGGCGCCCCATGGTCAGGGTGAGGAAGTCGTTCTTTTCGGGGATCTGGCTTTCATGGGCCAGATAGATCCAGTTGCCCTCGAAGATGTGCTTCATCTCCAGGTCGAACAGGCGGGGGTCGGTGAACATCTCCCGCTTGCAGCGGTAGATGCCCTTTTCACGGTCGTCCTCGAGCATGGCATTGAGGTAGTCGAATCCCAGGGACATGGCCAGGGTCTCCCTTGTTATTGTTTAGACCTGGTCAGGTTAGGGAGACGACTGGCTGGGGACTATCCGGATTGTGCAGAGTGCTATCCAGTTGTTATGCGCACATGCTTTCCGTCTTCTCCAAGCTTCCAGTGCACTTTCGTCGCCTTCTGTGCTTCTGCGGGCAAGTTGGCGGCAATTTTATTCATCAGTGCAGTAGTGGTGTTCAACACGTTTACATCAGTGGAATCTAAAAGACTGTAGTTTCTATGCAGATTCAAATTATACACTTCCACCAGATTGAGTTCCTGCTGGGACCAGTTGTCAGCCTGAGATATTCGTTCGATTTCGTGTCCCATTCCCTTCGCCGTAAAGCAACCTGAATACTCAAAGTCGTTCACGCGCTTTTGCTGAGCGAGCTTTCCGATTTCTTTCACCCTGGAATTCATGAGTTCATTGAACTCACGTTGCTTAGCAGAGGGCGGAAAAATGAAAGGTTTGGGTGCCTGTTCGCGTCGTTTTGGCCGTTTAAATATTGATTTAAGCATGTGCCCACTGGGGTCAATATTGTTAATGGGATCCCCAGCACAGTAGGCGTAACAATTTAATCCTCCAGCACCCATTGGGCTCAAGCTGTCAGGGCTGTGGAATCTCATCAGAACGGGATTGAACGCACGGTATCCATTCCCCAGCAGGTATTGCCCTGTGGCAGATTCTTTTCTCTGCCCGCTGAAGCGCAGCACGGGTGCGAATTGATCACATCCATCGTGCCCATAAACGGTGTACTGCAATGAAGTCGGCATGATTGCCACCCTTTACCCGAGATAAAGCCAAGGGTGGCTTATGCATGAAATGCAAACAACTGGCAGAAATATCAGGTGCCCAAGCTGTCTGGCGTCATCCCCGCCGCTTGAACGTCTGCGAAGGCAGCTCACCAAACTGCTGCCGATACACCTCGGAGAACCGGCCCAGATGCAGGAAGCCATAATCCAGAGCAAGCTCTGTCACGCTGCGCACACCACAAGTCGGGTCATTCAGGCACGCATGCACCCGCTCCAGCTTGCGCTGGCGCACGTAATGCTTGGGCGTGGTGCCCAAGTGCTGATCAAACAACGCATACAACGAACGCAAACTCATACAGGCCTGCTCCGCCAGCACCTCAGCCGACAGCTCCAGCTTCAGGTTACGCTCGATGTAATCGAGAATGCGCTCAAGGCCAGCCTGCGGCGCGCTCAGGCTTTCGCGGCGGATATTGGTGCTCATCAGGGTCAGCAACTTGCCGGCGACGATCTGGCTGTAGTGTCCCTGCACGCGCGGCAGCGAATCGCTCACTTCTGCTTCGTGGCAAACCATGGCCAACAGGTTGACGAACCCGTCCAGTTCATCCAGCCGGTAATGGTTACGCAGGAACCGCACGCCGCCTTCTGGCCGGTGCCAGCGCTGTTCATCGCAAATCGAATCCAGCAACCGGGTGGGCACCTTGAGGATGAATTTCTCGCAGTCTTCCGAATAGGTCAGGTCAACCGGGTCGTCCGGGTTGATCAACAGCAGCTCGCCCGGCACCAGGTGCTGCTCTCGCTTGTGCCCGCGCCACAGGCAGTTGCCGTTGAGCAGCACTTGCAGGTGGTAGATGGTTTCCAGTGCCGGCGAGGTAACGCGCACACTGCCGCCGTAGCTGATGCGGCACAGGTCGAGTTCGGCAAACTTGCGGTGGCTGAGGCTGGCCTGAGGATGCGTGGTGCGCGACAGACCGATGCAATGCTGGCCTACATGCTGGTTCACATAATCGGACACAGCATAGGGGTCGGCGTGATGAAACACGCTACTGCGCTCGCTCAGCAGGCGGCTTTCCATAGGCAAGGCACTCGGTATCGTTATTGTTCTGGTCGCCGCTTCCTACGGCCTTGTGGGCTGTGGTTGCGGTCGTCACGGTCATTCTATCGGGCCGGTTGTGGGGTGATGAGGGCAGGTGACAACCGGCGGATAGGCACACTACAGCAAAAAGGCGGGGGTTGGGCAATGCGGCTTTAGCAATGGATGGGCGGATAGCGGACAGTGAGGGTAATAAATATGTTCGGTTATCGAACAGCAATTTCCTGTCGACCTGCCCATCCCTGGCTCCGTGCCCGGTATTGGCGCGGGGCAATGGCAAACAGTTCACGAAACCGCCGGTAAAAATGCGGGAAACTGACAAACCCGCTGGCCACCGCCACTTCGGTCAACGACTTGCTGGTGTGCTGCAACAACTGCCGCGCATGGGTCAGGCGCAGCTCCAGATAATACCGTGGCGGCGTGGCCTGTACATGGCGACGGAACAACCGCTCCAGGTGCCGACGGGACAACCCGGCATGCTCGGCGATCTCGTCGATGCCGATCGGGTCCTCGATATTGGCGTGCATCAGCTCCAGCGCCAGGCGCACCCCCTTGGGCAGGCTGGGGTCGATTTCCGGCGCGCTGGCCGGGGCGTCACTCATTACACGCGAACGGTCACAGGCCAGCATCTGCTCAACCGCCCGGCGCAGCGGCGCGCCACCGCAGTGTTCGAGCAGCGCCAGCATCATGTCCAGCGCACTGCTGGCACCTGCGCAGCTCATGCGGCGACGGTCCAGCACATGGGCCTGACGGCTGATGCGCACCTTGGGGAACAGTTCGTTCATCATCGCCCGGCCATCGGGGTGGAAGGCGCAGTCATGATCGTTGAGCAGGCCGGCCTCGGCCAGGAAGTAAGCGCCGTTCCACAACCCGCCCAGCTGGCTGCCGTGCTGGTCGGCCTGGCGTAGCTTGGCGCGCAGCAGCGGCGCAGTTTCCAGCCGCACGCGAAAGCCACCACATACCAGCAGCCAGTCGAGGCCTTGTACCTCCAGGTCAGCCAGCTGGGTATTGACCGGCAGGGCGATGCCCAGGTCGCTCATTACCTGCTCGCCCTCGCCCACTACCTGGATCTGGAACAGCGGCGTGGCGCTCATCAGGTTGGCGGTGACCAGGCTGTCCATGGCGGCGGTGAACGCCATCATGGAGAAGTGCTCGCGCAGTACGAAGGCCACGCGCTGGCACGGCATTGACAGCGAGGTGCGCAAGGCAGGGTCCAGGTGGGCAAGGTTGGTGTTCTTGAGGATGCTTTCGAAGTGGCTCATGGTCTTAACTCAACAGCGGAAATCGCGTTGGTTTCTTCGCGGGCTCGCCCGCTCCCACAGGCCGTGCACAGTTTTCAAAACCAGTGGCGGACCGGTGGGAGCGGGCAAGCCCGCGAAGAAACCCACGCAGATGGATCAGGTTACTTGCCGGACTGGGCCGCAGCGTCACGCGAGGCTTGCAGCCACTGGTCAAACTGCTGGCGGTGGGCGGCAACCCATTCCTTGGCATGGCGGGTGATGTCGGCAGGCTTCTTCTCGCCCTGCTGCATCTTCAGGTTCTGGTTGCTCTCGTCGTCCGTGCTGATCTGTACCAGCGACAGGAACTTCAGCGCTGCCGGGTTCTTTTCGGCAAAGTCCTTGTTCAGCACGGCCACCACCTTGTCGATGGCAAAGCCGAGGTTTTTGCCGTGGTACATCGTGTCGACATCATTCTTGCCATCCGGCAGGTCGGTCTTCGGTACTTCCAGCCAGACCACGTCCTTGCCCTCCACCAGCACGCTGGCGATCCACTGTGGCACCCAGGTGAAGTAGAAGATCGGCTTGCCTTCCTTGTAACGGGTGATGGTGTCTGCCATCAGCGCGAAGTACGAACCCTGGTTGACGGTGATGCTCTTGTCCAGGTCGTAGGCCTTCATGTGGTGGGCAATCACCAGCTCGCAACCCCACCCCGGGTTGCAACCGGTCATGTCGGCCTTGCCGTCACCGTCGGTGTCGAACAGCTTGGCGATCTCGGGCTTTTTAAGGTCGGTGATGTACTTGATGTTGTACTGGTCGGCAGTTTTCTTGTCGATCAGGTAGCCTTGGGCCACGCCCGGCAGAATGTCGCCGGTCTTGACCATCACGTCGTCACCACCGGCCTGCTGGTAGAACTGGTTGTGCAGTTTGTCCCACAGGTGCACGGTGAAATCGGCATCGCCATTGGCGAGGGCCACCATCATCACGCCGTACTCGGTCTCCTTCGGCTCCTGAACCTTGTAGCCCAGCTCGCGCAGGCCCTCCATGGCCACTTCGCCACGGAAGCGCTCTTCAGCGATGGAGGGGAAGATGGGCGTCACCTTCACGCCATCACCCGGCTTTTCCGCCGAGGCGTGGGCGCCCAATGCTGCGGCGACCAGAGTCAGCGCCGTGGCGCATTTGAGGATGCTGCGGGAGAACTTGGATTCGTACATCGTCGCTTACCTTCTTCTGATTTTTATCTTCAAGTGCGGCAGATCGAACGTCTCAAAAGTCTTGCTGTGCTCAGGCGGTCTTGCGCCGCCCTTGCGGTTGCCCTGCGCCACACAGGCGCATCACCACGCCTACGGGGCCTGTGTGGTACCAGCGCAGGCTTGGGTCGGCGCTGGTGCGGGCGCCCATGGCCTGGGTCAGGCGGTCGAGGAAAATCGCCAGCAATACCAGGCCTACGCCGCCGACCGTGGCCAGGCCCATGTCCAGGCGGCCGATGCCGCGCAGTACCATCTGGCCCAGGCCGCCGACCGAAATCATCGAGGCGATCACCACCATCGACAGCGACAGCATCAGGGTCTGGTTGAGGCCGGCCATGATGGTCGAGGTGGCCAGCGGCAGCTGCACGCGGGTCAGCATCTGCCGTGGGGTGCAGCCAAAGGCGCGGGCGGCCTCGATCTTGTCTTCCGGCACCTGGCGGATACCGAGGTTGGTCAGGCGCACCAGTGGTGGCAACGCGAACACGATGGTCACCAGCACCCCTGGCACGTTGCCGATGCCGAACAGCATCACCACCGGCACCAGGTAAACGAAGGCCGGCAGGGTCTGCATGGCATCGAGCAGCGGGCGGATGACCCGCTCCATGCGGTCACTGCGGGCACACAGGATGCCCAGCGGGATGCCGATGAGCGCGCAGAAGAACACCGAGGTCAGTACCAACGCCAGGGTGGTCATCGACTCGGCCCACACACCGATCAGGCCCAGTAAGGTCAGGGTGACGAAACACAGCAAGGCCATGCGCTTGCCCGCCAACTGCCAACCCAGCAACGACGAGAGGATGATGCCAATGGTGGGAGGGATGCTCTGCAGGGTGAACTCGATGCCATTGAGCACCTGGTCGATGGGCCAGCGAATGGCGCGGAACACTTCGCGGAAGTTGTGGACCAGGAAGTTCAGGGTAGCGGTGACCCAGTCACCCAAGGGGATGGTGGCCGCCTGGAACGGGTCGAGAAGGCTGAATTCGGACATGAGGGCTTACCTCTTTTAGTAAACGCTACGGGCGCTTCTTGTTTTAGTGGCGGCTCAGGGTCTGCAGCAGCTCGTTCTTCGACAGCGTGCCCTTGAAGGCACCTTGGCGGTCGAGCACCGGGACCGGGTATGGCAGGTTGGCTGCAATACCCAGCACCTCGTGCAGCGGCGTGTCGGTGTACACCGGGCACTGCTCGTGCAGGCTGTAGCGGTCACTGGCGGATGCGCCGTTGGCGTCGGTGTCGACCACGCCCAGCAACTGCCCGCGGTCATCGACCAGGTAGCCGAACGGCACGCCGGCCTGGAAGCTCGGGGCCTTGCCGTTGACCTTGCACACCACGGCAGGGTCGAACCTGGCCACATCGCCGGCCTTGAGCACCCTTGAGCTGTCGAAGCTTTTGAAGAAGGTGCGCACGTAATCGTTGGCGGGCTGGTTGATCAGCTCTTGCGGGGTGCCGATCTGCACCACCCGGCCGCCTTCCATGATCGCGATGCGATGGCCAATCCGGATGGCTTCCTCGATGTCGTGGGAAATGAAGATGATGGTGCGCTGCTGCTCGGCCTGCAGACGAATCAGCTCGCCTTGCATCTCGCTGCGGATCAGCGGGTCCAGGGCGGAGAACGCCTCGTCCATCAGCAAGATTGCCGGGTCGTTGGCCAGTGCCCGGGCCAGCCCCACGCGCTGCTGCATGCCGCCAGACAACTGGTGCGGGTAGCTGTGCTCATGGCCGGCCAGCCCAACCTGGCTCAAGGCTTCACGGGCGCGGCTGTGGCGCTCGGCTTCCGCCACGCCGGCGATTTCCAGGCCGAACGCGGTGTTTTCCAGCACGCTCATGTGCGGCATCAGCGCAAAGGACTGGAACACCATGCCCATTTCCTTGCGGCGCACGTCCAGCAGGGCTTTGTCGGAGAGCCCGGTGATTTCCTTGCCGTTGAGGTGAATGCTGCCGGAGGTCGGCTCGATCAGGCGGTTGAACAGCCGCACCATGGTCGATTTGCCCGAACCGGAAAGGCCCATGATGACGAAGATCTCGCCACGCTTGACGGAAAAGCTTGCATCGAACACGCCGACGACGTGGCCGGTCTTGCTGAAGATTTCGTTCTTGTCGGCGCCCTTGCGGAGCATCTCCATGGCCATGTCCGGGTTGGGACCGAACACCTTGAAGATATTGTTTACCGAAAGAATCTCATCGGCATGGCTCATACGACCCTCTTTATTATGCTTATTAACCAATCTTTCAACATCGCACTTTCAATAAGGCGGGTAGAGATCAGTGCGAGTACGCTTGGCAGTCCGTTCAAATTCGAACGTGAGTCAAAACCGGCACGCAGAAAATCCTGCTTCAAAAAATTGTTCGACCTCGATGTCTCGAATGTCGCGCCGTGGGTTTAACGTTAGGCCCTGCACCAGAGCGGGTCCAACGACATTTGTATGGCGCTAACCATTACCTGAAGTTATCAATCGGCCCCTGAGCCCGGCGCCAGAGCCCTGCGCATTTACCTGCGCGCCTTGAACAGGCTAGAGTGATCTACCTGGCTAAGACGAAGGACCTCGCCCCACCCCATGGTCAGACACTCCGAACCCGATCAGACGCTGATCAAGATGCCCTCGCTGCGCGCGGTCAAAGTCTTCGTCGCCGCCGCCAAGTACCAGAACTTCACCCGCGCCGCCGAGGCGCTCTGCGTGACGCAGGCTGCGGTCAGCCGGCAGATTCGTGAGCTGGAAACCTACCTGGGGGCAGAGCTGTTTGCCCGTGTCGGTCGCGCCGTGGAGCTGACCGTGGCGGGCTCGATCTTCTTCGATGCGGTGCAGTTGTCGTTCGTCAACATCTCCCAGGCGGCCGAGCGCATCCGCAGCAACACCAACACCAAACACGTCGTCACCCTGTGTTGCTCGCCGGCGTTTGCCGCGCTGTGGCTGGGGCCGCGCATGCCAAAGTTCTTCGACGAAAACCCGGACATCGACATCAACCTGGTCACCACACAGAACTTCCTGTCGATGGAGCCTGGGGTACGCCCGGACATCTACATCACCAAAATCGGCAAGGTGCAGGCAGGCTACAGCTCGCACCCGCTCAACCATGATGTGATCTACCCGGTGTGCACACCGCACTACCTGGCGCAGCACCCCGAAATACGCACCCTGCAAGGGCTGCGCGATGGCACCTTGCTGAACCTTAGCCCCTATGGCCGCTCGCAGGTTGCCGAGCATGTGGACTGGAACGTGTGGCTGGCCTTCCATGACATCGACCTGAAAAGCCGCGCCAACACCGCGCCGCACTTTTTCAATGCCAACGACTACAACCTGCTGGTGCAGCTGGCACTGGGCAGCCAAGGAGTGGCGTTGGGCTGGCACCACTTGATTGCACCGCTGGTGGTGCAAGGGCTGCTGGTGCGGCCTGTGGAGCAAGAACTGGTGTTGAAAGATACCTTCCACTTCCTGGCGTTCAATGAAGACAAGGAACACGACTCCAGTTGCCGGCGGTTGCGGGACTGGTTGCTGGACGAGTTTCAGCCGTTGCTGGAGTCATTGCGCAATCAATGAACGCGTTGACGGTGTTGCCCTGGTCACTGCACGGGCAGGAAGTTCATTAGCAGCAGGCTTTGAGCGTAGTTCAAACCAATCCGCCGATAACGTTCATCCAGCAACTCCGCCAGCAGATCCAGCCGCGCAACGATTTTTCCGAACTCCACGGCAAAACTGAGGTTGCTGCCCTCTTCCGAAATTTCATTGGAGAACAGCAGCAATACCCCATTCGCGTCCTGGCGCTGGCTGAGCATCCAGGTTGCCTTCTCGATATTGCGCGCCGCGTTGTTAACGAATAGCGGGTCGATGGTATCGGTCATGTAAAACTCGGTACGCCCACCATGCGCGGTAATCAGCATGCTGCCGATGGCGTAAATGAAGGCGCCAACGCGATCACCGCGAAACTCCGGGCTCAAGGCGTAGCTCAATGCCGCCAGGTCGCGGCGGTTGCCCAGTTGCGGCAATGGCTGGCGTTGCTCGATGGCCATGTGGATCTGCCGCTCGGCGGTGGCGGCGTCGATGTAGCCAGACATTTTCCACTGGTTGGGATTGCGCTGGTACAGCTTGTTCATCAGCAGGTACAGGCTTTGCAGGTTGTCACGCATGGACAGCGTGGCCATGCGGTCGACGCTGGTCTGGAACAGCTCGCTGGGTTTGCCGTTGCCGAACTGATTAACGATGTCACGGCCTTGCTCCTGGGTGCAGGCGCACAGGCATGTGAGGGCGCCTGCCAGCAGCAGGCGGGAGAAGAAACTTGGGTAGCTTGCAACCATCGGCACCGGGTCGATATTCGGCGGCTGCCTTGGGGGTCAAGGCAGCCTGGCCAAGCATAGAGCTCCGAAAACGGAAAAAGTGCAGTGGTTGGGGATTTTCAACTACATGGCGTGGCGCAACATCTCCACCACCTGCGCATGCAACGCCGAGTCACCGCATGCCACCACGCAACCACCATTCTGCGCCGAGCTGCCGTCCCACGCAGTGATCACACCACCCGCCCCTTCAATGATCGGCATCAATGCCTGCACGTCATACGGCTGCAGGCTGGCCTCCACGATCACATCGACAAACCCCGAAGCCAGCATGCAGTAGGCATAGCAATCACCGCCATAACGCATCAGCCGCGCCTGACCGGCAACAGCCTCGAACGCAGCCTTGCGCTTGGCGGTATCGAACATGTCGGGGGTGGTGCACATCAGCGTGGCCGAGGCCAGGTCGGCGCAGGCACGGGTTTGCAGCGGCGTACCGCTGCGCCAGGCGCCTTCAGGGGTGCCGACAAAGCGTTCGCCGGTGAATGGCTGGTTCATCACGCCAACCACCGGGCGCACGCCATCGTTCAGAGCAATCAACGTCCCCCACAACGGCAGGCCGGTGATGAAGGCACGGGTGCCATCAATCGGGTCAAGCACCCAGGTCAGCGGGCTGCTGCCGACGGCGACACCCGCTTCCTCACCCAGAATACCGTGGTCGGGGTAGCGGGCCTGGATCAGCTCGCGCATGGCGTCCTCGGCCGCCTTGTCAGCCACGGTGACAGGGTCGTACAGGCGCCCGCCCTTGTCCTCGACAGCCAGGCTGGCACGGAAATAAGGCTTGATCGCCACCGCGGCGGCATCGGCCAGCTGCTCGGCGAAGGTGCGGAATTCACCGATCTGTTCAGCACTCAGGGACATGGGACGGCCTCAGGACAATGATTAGGGGCAGCATAATACCCGACACAACGAGCATCGCCAGCCTGCTGCTCATGCAGCCTGAGGCGAACTAGACTGAACAAGACCAGATCACCGGGGGGCTGCCACACGTGGAGGTGTGAGATGAGCCAGTTCAAGCGTTTGTTCGTCATGCTTGGCCCGCAAATGCGCCATACACCCGCGCTGCAACGCGCAGCGGCGCTGGCGGAGTCCAGCGGTGCACTGCTGGATATCAACGTGTTCGTCGATGATGTCGACACCTTTGGCTTGATGAGCGATGGTCGCGAACGTGAGCGGCTGCTCAGTGACAACCGCCAATGGCTGGCGGATGAAGCCGAACAACTGGGCGATGCCGGTCTGGACGTGTCGACCGAGCTGTTGTTGACCCGCGACCCGCTGGGCAGTGTGCTGGAGCGGGTCGAGCAGCTGGGTTGCGACCTGCTGGTCAAGGACGTGCAGCACGAACCGATTCTCAAACGCCTGCTGGTCACGCCCCTGGACTGGCAACTGCTCAAGGACAGTCCGGTCGCCGTGCACCTGGTGAGCGACATCCGCCTGCCCTTGCCCCGGCAGATTGCTGCAGCGGTGGACCTGAACAGCCACGGCGCAGGTGAGCACCTGGATGAACAGGTCATACAGACTGCCCATGCCCTGGCGCTGCAATGCAACGGCGAGCTCCATCTGCTGCATGTGTGCGATGCAGCCAAGACCCATATCGCCGATTTCGGTGCAGGTACGGTAACCATGCCTGGCTTCGACAGCAGCGTGCGTACCGCGCAGCGGGCCGCGTTCAACCGCCTGGGTGACCATCATCAGATTCCGCTGGAGCGCAGACACTTCCTGGAAGGGGCAGCGATCAGGGCGATTGCCCAGTTTGTCGGCCACAGCCGGGCCGATGTGATTGTCATGGGCAGCCACCGGCATGACGCGATGCAGACGTTCCTGGGTGGAACCACGGCCCATGTACTGGAGCATCCGTTGTGTAATGTGCTGGCGATCAAGGCCGTTCACTGAGCTCTGGCATACCTGAACCGGCCGCTTCGTGGGCAAACCCGCTCCCTCAGGAATATCAACTGTGGGAGCGGGTTACCCGCGTAGAAGCTGGTGTGTATTTCACTGGTTGGTATTTGGTACACCAGTGCCGCACAAAAAGAATGCATTTGATAATGATTCGTAGTAATTTCGCGACGCTTCCCCACCCTCTCCCTCAGCGCCTTACTCCAGGATCGTACCGTCGATGCGTCGCACGTTCGTTTCGCTTTGTGTGCTTCATGCTGTCTCCCCGCTGGCCTTTGCCGAGCCCGAACCGCTCAGCGACCCTGCCCAGATTGAACTCCAGGCTTTGAACATCACCAGCAACGCCGACAGCGAACGCGCCGATGGCCCGGTCGTTGGCTACAAGGCCACCCGCTCGGCCAGCGCCACCCGCACCGACACGGCGCTGCACGAAACGCCGCAGTCGGTCAGCGTGGTGCCCAAGGATGTGTTGACCGATACGGCCAGCACCCGCCTGCAAGACGCCCTGGACTATGCCGGTGGTGTGGGCCGCGCCAACAACTTTGGCGGGCAGGGCCTGACCACGGTCACTGTCCGCGGTTTCACCACTGGCGAGTACTACCGCAACGGCTTCCCGATGAACCGCGGTTACCCGAATGCGCCTGATGCCAACAGCGTCGAGCGTCTGGAAGTGATCCGCGGCCCGGCCAGCAGCCTGTACGGCCGTGGCGACCCCGGCGGCACCTTCAATGTGGTTACCAAACAGCCGCAGGCTGAACAGCAGGTAACCCTGGGCAGCCAGTTCGACGATCAGGGCATGCACCGCGCCACCCTCGACGCCACCGGTGCCTTGAACCAGGACGGTAGCCTGGCCTATCGCCTGAATGTGTTGGGCGAAGGTGGCGACAGCTTCCGCGACAACGTCGAAAGCGAACGCTACAACGTCGCGCCGGTGCTGAGCTGGCAGGTGAACGATGCGACCAAAATCGTCTTTGAAGGCGACTTCATGCGTAACAACCACCCGCTTGATCGCGGGCTGACGCGTTACACCAACCAGGCTGGCAGCGCCTCGCGCGATACCAACATCTGGGGCAAAGGCAGCGACAACATGCTGCACAACGATAACAACATGGCGCAGTTGCGTTTCGAGCATGCGCTCAATGATGACTGGACCCTGGGCGGCGGCATGCAGTGGCTGGACGGTACCCTCAAGGGCAACGCCATCGAAGCCAACCGCTTGCAGGCCGATGGCCGGACCTTGGGGCGTAACTTCAACTACCGCAAGCTGGAATGGCGCGACCGCGACTACCAGCTCAACCTGACCGGGCATTTTGACACCGGTGGTTTCAGCCATACGCTGCTTACAGGTGTCGAGTACGAAGACTACGACTACAACTCGATCATCCAGCGTTCGGCTACCACTCCAGCGTCCTATCCAATCGACCTTTTCGATCCGGTATATGACCAGTCGCGCCCAGCACTATTGAGTACACCCACCACCCATGACAAGGAAAACCTCAAAACCTGGGCATTCTTCGTTCAGGACCAGGTTGCCCTGACCGAGCGCCTTAAAGCCTTGGCAGGTGTGCGCTTTGAACGCTTTGAACATGACTACGTCAACAAGCTCAACAGTGCGGGTGACTTCGATAAAGGCGAGAACGGTGTAACCCCGCGGTTCGGCCTGCTGTATGACCTGACCGATACCGTCGCGGTCTATGCCAACACGGCCCGGTCGTTCAAGCCCAATACCGGAACCCCGGCCAGCGGTGGGGGATTCGACCCCGAGAAAGGCAAGTCCTACGAGCTGGGTGTGAAATGGGAGGCACTTGATCGCCAGTTGAGCGTTGACGCGGCGATCTACCACATCGTCAAGGAAAACGTGCTGGCCAACGATCCCAGTGACCCGACCGGCACCTACAAGATCGCAGCCGGCGAAGTGCGCAGCCGTGGCCTGGACATCAACGTTGCCGGCAACGTCACGCCTGAGTGGCGGGTGATTGGTGGCTATTCGTACGTGGATGCCCAAGTCACCAAGGACACCAGCCTGCCGACCGGCACGCGCCTGGCAAACATCCCGCGCAACAGCTTCAGCCTGCTCAACACGTATGAATTCCAGGATGGCTTGGCCAAGGGGCTGGGCCTGGGCGTTGGCGTAAAGTATGTGGATGATCGTCAAGGCCAGACCGCCGCGACGACCTACACCATGGAGCAATACACCGTGGTCGACTTGCTGAGCTTCTACCAGGTCAACGAACACGTCCGTCTGAACCTGGATGTGAAGAACGTGTTCAACAAAGGCTATGACGAGGGGGCGTTCAACAGCTATGTGTATCCGGGGGCGCCTCGGACAGTGCAGGCTGGGGTTTCGTATACCTTCTGACGGGTGTGGGGGCCGCTTGGCGGCCCCAAACCGCTAGAAACCCTTGCTGTAGAACAGCGAGTACGACTCGATCCCGTCGTTAGGCTGCTTGATGCCCGCATTGGAGTAATGCATCGCACGGATCCCCACCTTCTGCTCCCCCGGCAACTTCAAGCCAAAACCGATACGGTCTTCGAAGTTGACCGAAGAACCCAGACGCTGATCGCCCACGTCGGTCTTGGAAAACGCCGCCAGGCCAATGCCGGCCTCGATGTACGGCGTGTAGGTGAAACCGCTGAACTCATAGGTGAACACCGGGCTGAACGACAGCGAATGTGCGCCACTGGCGTCCCCGCCCTCCCAGTAGGTGTACGCGGCGTCCCAATACCCGCTTAGATAACCAGTGCTGCTTTCCAGCCATTTCTTGTCCCAGTCGAACGACATGCCAATACGGTAGGTCATGTCACCTTGGCCTGTGGCGCCAACGGCACCGGACACCTGCGCGGCCTGGGCCAGGCTGGCCCCTGCAAAGGCCAGCACTGCGGCGGCCAGCGATGCTGCCAGACGGGTTTTCATCAACGACTCTCCTGATGGTCTACACGGCAAGCGGGGGGCTTGAGCCCCTCGATCTTATGTAGTGCCCGGCGCTTCCAGGCCGGTCACACGAAGTAATAGTTTTTTGATTATTGTCCAGATAATCAGAAAGTTGAAAGTGAATTGCCACTATTGGCTAATTCGCTTCTTTAAGATGTGCCTTGCCGTGCGCAGGGCTTCAGTCGTATTCCGCCTCTTCGTGTTCGCCCAGCAGGCGCCGTTGCCGGGATGTGGCGTGCTCCAGCACCTGCGGGTTGAAACGCCAGCTCAAGTACGGCGAAAACTTCTGCGCGACCATGCGCCGGCCGTAGTGCACTTGCAGCATGTCGCGCGCTCGGGCCTGGCTGCAGTTGGCCCCGCCGCTGTGCCACACGTCACTGCGAAACACCAGCGCATCGCCCGCCTTGCACAGCACCGGCACGGCTTCGCAGCCCTGCCAATGGTTCTCGCCCGCCTGCGGAGGGCGCGCGGCGTGGTGGCTGCCAGGCACGATCCAGGTCGGCCCCAGGCTGTGATCAATCTCGCTGAGGTACAACTGTGCAGTCAGAATCTGCGCGGGTTGGGTGAAGTCACCCCGCTCTCTGAGCCAGCCGGGCAACTGCATGGGCAAGTGGTCGAGGTGCAAAGGCATGCCCGGGTAACCCGGATGGCTGCGCCAAGCGGTTTGCCCGATGACATGGCAATCGGTACCCAACGCCGCTTCAGCCAGTGCGATGAGTGGTGGGAGATCGAGAAAAGGCAACCACATCGGGTTGCGGTTGAACACGCATTTGTAGTGTTCCAGCAGCCCTTGGTAATCCCAGTGGATCGGCTGCAGGTCATCAATGGCGCAGCGTAACAAAGCGATACGCAGGGGTTCGAGCACATCCGGGATCAATACATAACCCTGCTCGTCCAACATCTCCAGTTGAAGGCTCAGGCTCATGGCGATGTGCTCCGACCCGGCAGGAGTACATGCGTACTCCCGCCCGTTATCCATTAACGCCAGTTAAGGCTCACCGTCGTAGGGGCCTTTCCGTTAACAGTCACCATTTGCTGCACTGTCTGCCCTTGAGCGTTACCGGTGACTTTGTATTTGCCAGGCGGCAACTGCACATACAGCAGTGGCCCGGCATCCATGACGCTGAGCACGGGCTGCCCCTGGGCGCTCTGGATATCGACATTGGCACCGCTCTGGAACTTGCCTTCCGGCCCCGTAGAAAGCTCTACATGCAAGTCGTAACCTGGTATCTTGCGCAGGGCGTTGGCCTCATCCTGGCCGATGCCTCCCTGGAGAAAGCGCACGCCGTTCTGTTCCTGTGGTTGTAACTGAACGGCCTGCATATCGATGGGGGCATTGAGGTTGGCGGCGGCTGCCAAGGTCCATGGCATGGCCAAGGCGACCAGCAGAGCCGCGCCGAGGGCATAGTGATGGTTACGCATGGTACGACCCTCCTTTCGAGGATGGCTTACCTAGTATCTGATCCTTCAGGCGTACCGGTGTTCGTGCCGATAGGCGGCTGCCATAGTGATATTCGGCACTAACTCATCAGTCGAACATACATTTATATGTATATCAGGAGGTTGTGCGCGCTTCCTCAAGCAACTTCACGAACATGCTCAAGCTGCGCGATACCGTACCCCGCCGCCACACCAGCCAGGTTTTCAGGTAGCGGAAATCCTCCGACATCGGCCACGCACTGACGGTGCTGCATCCGGGCATGTTGTCGAGCATGCTACGTGGCATCATGGCCAGGCCTGCGCCAGCGCTGACGCAGGCCAGCATGCCGTGGTAAGACTCCATCTCGTGGATCTTGCCCGGCACCGCCTGGTCCTGCACGAACCAGTTTTCAAAGTGATGGCGGTAGGAGCAGTTGGCGCGGAAGGCGTAGATGCTCTCCCCGTTCACGTCCTGTGCACGGGTGACCGGGGCATGGTTGAGCGGCGCGATCACCATCATCTCTTCCTCGAACACGGGCATGCCCTCCAGTGTCGGGTGCAGCACCGGGCCATCGACGAACGCTGCCACCAGGCGACCCGACAGCACGCCTTCCAGCATCGTGCCCGAAGGGCCGGTAGACAGGTCCAGGTCGACCTTGGGATAGCGCTGGTTGTAGGCCGCCAGCAGTGCCGGGATGCGCACGGCCGCAGTGCTTTCCAGTGAGCCCAGGGCGAAGGTGCCTTGCGGGTCTTCACCGGCCACGGTCAGCCGCGCCTCGTGAACCAGGTCGAGAATGCGCCGGGTGTATTCGAGAAAATTCCAACCGGCAGGCGACAGGCGCAGGCGGCTCTTTTCGCGAATGAACAGTTCAACGCCGAGGTCTTCCTCCAGTTGCTTGATGCGCGTGGTCAGGTTCGACGGCACCCGATGGATGTGCTGCGCGGCGGCACTGATGCTGCCCTGCTCTGCCACGGCCTTGAAGATCTCCAGTTGCACCAGGTCC
>JADHEF010000659.1_pt1 | contig 31576 bp, 31 predicted proteins | sample 8952391 | NCBI WGS metagenome assembly JADHEF01 (sample SAMN16124439, study PRJNA663245) | bioreactor sludge metagenome | isolation source: sludge (nitrite) | place: India:Bengaluru | collected 2019-02-28 | reverse complement strand
AAGCAAGCCGGAGTTAGATGTCATCTATTAAACACGTTGCGATATACGGCAAAGGAGGCATCGGCAAGTCCTGCACTGCCTCGAACATTGCCGCCGCCTGTGCCGAGGAGGGCCATAGGGTGCTGGTCGTGGGCTGCGATCCCAAGAGCGATTCAAGCATAACCCTGGTGGGCAGGAGAATTCCCACCATGATGGACCTCATACTGGATGGAAGAGAGATCAAAGAAGAGGATGTGGTCTATGAGGGATACAGAGGCGTCAAATGTATTGAGGTGGGCGGCCCGGAGCCTGGCGTGGGATGTGCCGGACGGGGCATAATCGTGGCCATAGACTTTCTGCGCAAGGTATCCCGGGTATTGGAGGAGGTGGACCTGGTGCTCTATGACGTGCCGGGGGATATCGTATGCGGCGGATTTTCCGCCCCCATCCGCAAAGGACTGGTCAGCCAAGCCTATATCATAACCTCTGGCGAGTATATGCCCCTTTATGCCGCGAACAACATAAGCAAGGGACTGCTCCGGCTTAATACCCCCCTTTCCGGAGTGATATGCAACTCCCGCGAGGCGGCGGCGGGCCGGGAGAAGGAGATAGCAGAGCGGTTTGCAGAAGAGCTCAACAGCCGGCTGGTGGCCTTCATCCCCAAAGACCCCATCGTCCAGAAATGCGAGAGACAGGCGGTCACCGTCATCCAGGGAGCGCCTGATGCAGCCATCGCCAGCGTATACCGCGCTTTGGGCCGGGAGATCATGGCCGGAGCCGATCCCAGGGTACCACAGCCTCTCAGCGATGAGAGGCTGCGAGAGCTTTCCATGGAATAAAATAAGAGGATTTTCGGGAGACGGGAAGGGATACCATTGGCTGCAGACTGTCCAAGAGTTCTCATAGCGGGGGACAGAAGTTCAAGCGGCAAGACCACCATTGTAGCCGGCCTGCTCTCCGCTCTCTGCGGCAGAGGCCTTTCCGTTCAGCCCTTCAAGGTGGCCATGGACTACATCGATCCCAGCTACCATACTTGGATCACAGGCAGGAACTGCCGCAATCTGGACGGCTACCTGATGAAGGAAGAGGCCGTCCGGGAGGTATATGCCCATGCCGCAGAGAAGGCGGACATCGCCGTGATCGAGGGCGTGCGCGGCCTGTACGAGGGATACGACGGCGACCTGGGCAGCACGGCACAGATGGCCAAGATTCTGCAAGTGCCGGTGATATTCGTGGTTGATGCCAGGAGCATCACCAGAAGCTGCGCCGCCCTGGTCAAGGGATACATGGACTATGATCCGCTGGTCAATTTCAAGGGGGTGATCCTGAACAAGGTGGGAAGCGAGAGGCACGCTGAGAAGGCCATCCGGGAGGTTGAGAGATATGCCCGGGTGGAGGTGGTAGGGGTCATCCGTCGCAACGAGGATATGCACCTGGCCATGCGCCACCTGGGACTGGTCCCGGTGCTGGAAGGTAAGACCAGGCATGAGGGCTTCGCGGAGAGGGTGGACCGGATCCGGGAGATAGTTGAAGATGGAATCAACCTAAACCGCATAATCGAGATTGCCGGGGGAGCAGAGCCTCTGGCAGAGGTGAAGCCGGATCTGTATAGAAAGAACTCAGCCGGAGAGGGCCTGCGCATAGGGGTGGCCAGGGACGAGGCCTTCAACTTCTACTACCGGGACAACCTGGAGATGATGGAGCTGGCCGGAGCCGAACCAGTGCCCTTCAGCCCGGTGCATGACAGGGCCCTTCCCGATGTGGACGGCATATACATCGGCGGAGGCTATCCCGAACTCTATGCCCGGGAGCTCTCAGAGAACTCAGGAATGCTCAGCAGCCTGGAGCACTTCCACCAGAAGGGTCATCCCATTTTTGCCGAATGCGGCGGACTGATGTACCTGGGAAGGGAGATCGACTGGGAAGGAGAGCGGCAGGAGATGGCCGGGCTGGTGCCGGGAAAGGCCAGGCGGGGAGATGTACGGGTTGTAAGCTATGTGCACGGCCGCCTGACCCGCGACTCTCCCCTGGGAAGAGTTGGCCAGGCCATAATGGGGCATGAGTTTCATCACTCCGAGATGATAATGGATGAGGGCGTGGACTATGCCATCCACCTGGAGCGGGGCAGGGGTATCAAGGGCGGCTGGGATGGGGTATGCCGGGAGAATATGGTCGCCAGCTACACTCACATCCACAGCGCATCTTTCCGGGGATTTCCGGCTCATTTCCTAGAGGCATGCAGAACTCATAAATCATGATTGCCTTGAGTTGGGAGAAGAATGGAGAGAAACATCTTTGCTCTCTCTCCGAGATCATGTGATTCCATGCACCGCATAGATGCCTTTCAAATTGAAGACGGCATTGTTCCCCGGATGATTTATCTATTGCCCGCCGCGTTTTTGCTGATCCTGGCGAGCTGCTGCTGCTCTGCAGATAGCTGCATTCATGGTGAAGAAGTCAGCGATATACCGGTTTTTGGATATGAGATAGTCAATTCCTATCCACATGATCCTATGGCATTCACCCAGGGGCTGGTCTATGACCGGGAAGATGTGATCTATGAAGGGACTGGGCTTTATGGTCGGTCCAGCCTGCGGCGGGTGGAGTTGAAGACAGGCCGGGTCATAGAGCAGATAAGCCTGCCGGGCAATCTTTTCGGAGAGGGTATAGCCCTATGGGAAGACAGCATAATTCAGCTGACCTGGCAGTCGGGACTGGGGCTGGTCTACAGCAAGGAGAATCTGACAGAGACAGGCAGATTCGGATACTTGACGGAAGGCTGGGGCCTCACTGGCGACAAAAGAAGCCTGATCATGAGCGACGGCAGCAATATTCTGCATATCCTCGATCCAGAGACATTCAAGGAGACGGGGCGGATAAACGTCACTAAAAGGGGCAGTCCGCTCAATGGCCTCAATGAGCTGGAGTATATCAAAGAGGAGATCTATGCCAATATCTGGCCCACCAGCTGGATAGCCATAATATCGCCGCAGACGGGCATAGTGAGGGGCGAGATAGATCTGACCGGCATCTTGCCGCAAAGCCATGGGGTGGGGCAGAGCATCGATGTGGCGAATGGCATTGCCTATGATGCACAGTCAGATAGGATCTTTGTAACCGGCAAGCTATGGCCCAGGCTATATGAGATCAGGCTGACTGTCAAGGAGAATAGCTGAAAATAGAATTAAAAGAGAGTATGGAAAAAAAGAGTTTGGAAAAGGAGAGTTGGAAAAAGAGAGTTTGGAAAAGGAGAGTTGGAAAAAGAGAGTTTGGAAAAGGAGAGTTGGAAAAAGAGAGTTTGGAAAATTGCTCCCTGCCTAATCCTCACCCTCATACTTGAAGGAGAGTCTGACCTTAGCCCTGTACTCCGCGATCTTTCCATTCTCCAGCCTGACATCCAGCTCCTTGACCTCAGCAATGCGAAGATCCCTCAAGCTCTTGGTGGCCCGGTCGACCACGGTCTTGACTGCATCTTCCCAGCCTATCTTGGAGGTACCAACCAACTCAACTATCTTATAGACATCTCCATCTGACATGCTTGTATCACACCCCATTAATTAAGATAAATAATAGGCATTGATCATTGATATAATTTCCTAAAGAGAGAGATCAATCATCTGCTGCATTTAAAAAATATGATTTAACTATACAGGAATGAATCCGTTATCTATGGCGATCTGCTGTCCTGCCGGGCTTAAAACATAATCTATGAAAGCCATGGCTCCAGGCGAGGGCCGGCCCAGGGTGACGAAGTAGAGCTTTCTGGCCAGTGGATAGGAGTCATTCTTGATGTTCTCGATGGATGGATAGATGCCGTCCAGAGAGATCACCCTGGCATCCCCTCTCATCACAAAGCTGTATCCCATATAGCCGATGGCATTGTCGCTTCTCTGGGTGCTGAACTTGACCTCGGAACTCTCCCCACTGTCATAGGCCACACCAGGCGTCTCAGCCTCCCGGCTGCCCATGATGATCTCATTGAAGGTATCCCTGGTGCCAGAACCCGGTCTGCGACCAACGGCAAAGATCCCCAGGTTCGGTCCCCCCAGCTCAGCCCAGTTGACAATGCTTCCGGAATAGATCCGCCTGACCTGGTCCCGGCTGAGGGAGGTAACCCCAAAATCATAGACTGTGGGGCTGACCACCAGACAGATGGCATCATAGCCCACCACCTGCTCGGCAAAACGTGTGGTCGGGTTTTCATATCTCTGACGCTCCTGGAGCTTGAGGTCCCGGGAGGTCATGGCAATATCGGCTCTCCCCTCAGCCAAATCCACTATGCCTACGCCGCTGCCGCCCGACTTCACATTTACCCTATATCTTTCCTGCACCAGATTGAATTCCTCAGCAGCCAGTTCTGCCAGGGGCATGACCGTGCTGGAACCCGATACCACAACTGTTGTCACTCTGGACAATGCATCCGCGCCCATGGGAAGAAAGACGAGCAGCAACGCCAACAGACCGACCGACCATCTCATCAGTGGGCGCATTTAGCCATACTATTATGTAAGGCTGACTGCTATGTAAGCAGACTGCACCAGTCGAGAGAGATCGGGAAAAAGAGCATTTGATCACAAGGGCACAAATCCCTCTTCTGCTGCAATCCTCTGGCCTTCCGGGCTCAGCACATAGTCTATGAATGCCCGGGCACCTGGAGAGGGCTCTCCATAGGTATAGAAATAAAGACGCCTGTGCAGCTCATAAAGACCCAGTTTAATGTTCTCATATGTGGGCTGGACGCGGTTAAGAGCTATTCCTACGACCCCCCCGCCCAGATAATTGAATCCCAGGTAGCCTATTGCCTTATCGCTTCCCGATATAGCCGTCTTGACCGCAGCTGCCCCCATCTCCACAGATTTGACTCCCGGCGTCTCGGCATCACTGCTTCCCATGATCAGCTCATTGAAATCATCCCGGGTCCCTGAGCCCTCCTCACGAGATATCACATATATGGGCCGATCCGGCCCACCCACATCCTTCCAGTTGCTTATGTTGCCGGAGTAAATCTCTTTTAGCTGCTTGCTGCTGAGGCTTTTCACACCTGACTGGAATATCTCATCGCTTACGGCAATGCTTATCCCATCCATGCCCACCAGAAATTCCCGAAAGGTGCCGTTGAAGCCTTGCCGCTCCTCCTCAGTTATACGCCGGGAGGCCATGGCGATGTCATTCTTGCGCTCGGCTATGCCTAAGATTCCCGCACCGGTTCCACCGGCGGAGACTGTGACCACATAATCCTTTTGCCTCAGGTTGAACTCCTCTGCGGCAGCCTCGGCCAGGGGCATCACTGTAGATGATCCGGTGAGGGTGACCGAACGGGAGAGATTCATATTTGCAGCTGATGACGGGATGATGAAAGAGGTCAAAAGAGCTAATGTAAAAACCCATATTAATAATATTATTTTTCTAATGAACCCCACCAATTTTATATGGACCGTCAATATATGTAAAGCTTATCATCTCAATAGTCTCTATTCCTTCCTTAAATTGAATTTATAAATATTGAATAAAATTGAGACAGGAACCCCGTTCGGATCTTACTCCGCTCAGAGCATCTGGTAGAGGGTAGTTCTCTGCACTGCCCTTCTTCCCCTGCTTTCGATCAGCTCAATCAGCTCCTGGGTGGAGATTCGGGGGGCTTCGCGAGCATTTCTGGCTATGGCTTCATCCATTAGCGTTCCCCCCAGGTCGTTGGCTCCCCAGTCTATGGCTGCTGCTGCAGCATCCCGGCCCAGCTTGGTCCAGCTTGCCTGGATGTTGGTTATATGGGGATAAAGGGCTACCCGGGCCAGAGCATGCATCTTCAGCTTTTCCAGGAGATCCGCCCCAGAAACGCTCTTGCCCAGGGCATTATTCTCAGGAATAAAGGGGAGCAGGACCATCTCCGTAAATCCTCCCGTCTCCGATTGGATCTCCCTTAAGATTGAAAGATGCTCGAGCCGATCCTCCAGGCTCTCCACATGGCCGAAGAGCATGGTGGAGGTGGTGGGAATGCCGAGACTATGGGCGGCGGTTATGATCTCCCGCCACTGCCTGGATTTGAGCTTGTCCGGGCAGATCTGCTCTCGCACCCGGTCCACCAGGATCTCAGCTGCCGTACCGGGCAGGGAGCCCAGGCCGCTTCTCTTCAGATCTTCTAGTGCTTCTCTAATGGAGACACCCGAGTTTCTGGACATGTGCATGACCTCCATGGGAGAGAAGGCATGAAGATGCAGCTTAGGATGGTCCCGGTGGATGGTCTCCAGCATCCCGCAGTAGTCCTCCAGCTTCATCTCCGGAGCCAGCCCGCCCTGCAGGCAGATTTCAGTGGCCCCCTGGGCTTCTGCCTCTGCCGCCCGGCTGAGGATCTGCTCGGAGGAGAGAAAATAGCTTTCTCGCTGCTTGAAAGAGCAGAACCTGCAGGTTCCGGTGCATTTGTTGGTGAAGTTGATGTTGCGGTTGACCACAAAGGAGACGGCATCCCTGCCGCTCTTCTGGCGAATGGAATTGGAGAGGCGAAACAGACGGATGGGCTGCTGCCAGAGCCGCTCGAGCTCATCCCGATCGGAATATGGATTGATGGCTCCGTAATGCGTCTCCGACAATCCGGCTACATTAGCAGCATCCGAGGTCATGAGATATCTTCACCATCCCTTTCGGCCAGCCTCCGCTCCTTGGGAATCTGGCTGACCAGCTTTCCATGAGAGTACAGACCGCAACCAAGCACATCCCCTCTATAAAATACCACCACATAGCCGCTCTCACACTGCTCTGCCGTCACAGCGTCAACTTCCTGAGTCTTGCCCTCCATGAAGAGCCTGGCAGAGGCTGCCTGCAGGTGCATTGTATTCTTCTCCGCATATGGGCCGAATACCTGCAGGGCGCAGGTGGTGGGCTTCCAGGGACGATCCTTGCAGTTCATGATGCGCATGCCTATGGCCTCGTAGGAGAGCCCGGGAAGCTGTGAATCGCTTATGGCCCATATGCTCCTCGCCTTGCGGAAGAAGTTGTAGCCGGAGAAGACCGATTCCGGCATGGCAAACCTGGAGATCCAGATCTCTGCCACAGCTTCTCTATCCAGGGGCTCAAAGACATTCCTAGCTCTTGACGATCTTGGCGACAAAGAATCCTCCTGTATCATTGATATGAGGATAATAGCGGGCGGCAAAGCGCATCTGCGGAGAGAAGATGGTGGCCTTCCACTCCTCTAAACCCGGGCATTCCCTGAGGCCGGGAGTCTTCACCTTCTCCAGGTGGGCGCCACTGCTTTCCTCAGCATCCAGAGCTGCCTGTACCACCATCTCATTCTCCTCCGGGGAATAGGTGCAGGTGGAGTAGACCACCACACCTCCGGGAACAGTCAGTCGCAAAGCGCTTTTCAGCAGGCCGATCTGCAGGGCCTGCAGGTCGAGAGATCTCTGACAGCTGCCGCGGGCTATAACCCCAGCGCCCCGCCTCTCCCTGCCCTCGGCAGAGCAGGGAGCATCCACCAGCACCCGGTGGAATAAGCCGCGGGGAAAGTTTCGGCCGTCGTAGCGGGTTATGGCCACATTCATGGCCCCCAGCCTCTCGCAGTTGGAGCGGAGTGCCGACACCCGGGCCAGGGAGGGCTCATTGGCTATAACCAGGCCGCGATTTTCCATCATGGCTGAGATCTGGGTGGTCTTGCTGCCGGGTGAGGCGCACAGATCCAAAATCCTCTCGCCTGGCTGGGGATCGAGCAACAGGGGCGGGACCATGGATAGCTCCTCCTGGATGTGGATGAAGCCGAGTAAGGTCTCCAGCAGCTTGCCGGGACTGTCTACATCCAGCTTAAGCCCCAGGGGATACCACTGGAAGGGGCGGCAGTCCAGGCCCTGCTCTGCCAGGCGCTCCAGCAGCACATCCCTTCCGATCTTGAGGGTATTGATGCGGGCGGTGCTGATCAGAGGGCGGGATTGCACCGCCCGGAAGGCCTCCCAGTCCGGCACTATATCCCTATATCGATCCAGGAAGTCCATGTGCGGTACTTGAGCTTCCTGGCAGAAATAAATTGGCCTGAAAGGCCCGGGCAAATTGCTCTGCCAGGGCAATGCATCGCACTAGCCGACACCCCTACCGACATCTTTAAATGGGGTACTGCTTACCTGGAGTAGCTGTTGGGCAGGTAGATCAGCTGGAAGATCGCTACCTTGGCATGGTAGAGGCCTCGGGTTCAAATCCCGACCTGTCCATATCTCTCTTTTTAGGGGCTATATCCTCTGCCAAGCCCAAAGGTCTCCGGGCAGAGGAATCAGGCCAAAAGCATTTCAAGCCCCGGATCAATAAAGCAAGCATCATGGAGCGTGGCATGAATATGATCAATGGAGAGGCCAGAGCAATATGCAGGAGATAGCTGAGATGCTGGGCCTGGCCTTCGCCATCGGCCTTACCGGTGCCCTGGCCCCCGGCCCGACATTGCTGGCCACAGTAAACTCCTCCCTCCAGGAGGGCTGGAAGGCCGGACCAAAGGTGGCGGCAGGCCATGCCCTGGTGGAGGTGCTGATATTTCTGGTCATCGTCGGTGGCCTGGCCTCGGTCATGCAGGAGCACACCCGGGGGATTTCCATAGTGGGAGGCATGGCTTTGATCGCCTTTGGAGTCATGACTGCCATAGGGAGCCGGAGCGCCGTGCTGAAGGGGCCGGAGGGCAAGGCAAGCGGCAGCGCCTTTCTTGCCGGGGCGGTCACCAGCGCCGCCAATCCCTACTTCTGGATCTGGTGGCTATCGGTGGGAAGCGCCTTTTTGCTCTCCGGGCTCAACTCAGGCCTGATCATGGCTGCCGCCTTTATCATCGGCCATTGGGGAGCGGACTTCGGCTGGTACACCCTGGTCTCGGGCAGCCTGGATCGGGGGCGGGCCGTCCTCTCTCAGGGCAGCTACAGAAGCATACTGGGGATATGCGGGGTATTCCTGATCTGCTTCGGGATCTACTTCTTGAGCCAGGCTTAAAGGATGAAGGATAGACCGTTCCATTCATCTCTCCAACTGCTTTTCCTTATGATCAGTACCGGGCCGCGCCAGCCTTAAATAAAGGCCGGGAGAGGGTGGAGAGGAGATTGCTGTATTGTCGATAAAGGATGACCTGGCCTATCTGCGATCCATAAGCTCATTTATAGCCCTGACCACATTTGTCTTCTTCCTGACATCGGTCATGGGCTACTGGGCGGCGGGGGCAGACCCGGACCTGGCCTCCCAGTGGAGGGCACAGCTGGATGCCCTGAGATGGATCCTGGAGCAGCCGCCCCTGACCATCATGATCATCATATTCCTCAAAAATCTCCTGGCCTCGGCCATGGCCATGCTCCTGGGGCTGGGCCTGGGGCTCATACCCCTGCTGGTCGCCACAAGCAACGGCTTTTTGCTGGGCGTCGTGGCTCATGGCGCAATTCAGCAGAGCGGCCCCTTATTTTTAGCGGCAGGAATCCTGCCCCACGGCATCTTAGAGCTGCCGGCGGTACTGGTCAGCATAGCCATAGGATTCAGGCTGGGCTATCTTCTGGCTTTAACCCTGGCCAGAGAGAAGGCCGACCTGGCCGGGGAGACCAGAATAGCGGTACGCTTCCTCTGGCGCTATATAACGCCGACTCTGTTTCTGGCCGCCATCATTGAAACATTTATCACTCCCATTGCCATATCGGTGGTTTCATGACTGATTCCAAGACAAAATCAAATTCAAAAGAGAGCAAACAGGCCAAGCTTCCGAGAAAGGAGGATTTCAGCGAATGGTATCACGAGCTGCTCATGACTGCGGAGATCATAGACAATCGATATCCGGTCAAGGGCATGTGCGTCTGGTTTCCCTTCGGATTTGCCATCAGAAAGAGCGTCTATGCAATCATCCGGGAGCTGCTCGATCCCGACCATCAGGAGACCCAGTTCCCCCTCATGATCCCGGAGAATGAGTTCATGAAGGAGGCCCAGCACATCAAGGGATTTGAGGACGAGGTCTACTGGGTGACCTGCGGCGGCACAGCTCCCCTGGAGGTTAAGCTGGCTCTGCGGCCAACAAGCGAGACCGCCATTTATCCCATGTTCAAGCTCTGGATCAGGTCCCATGCCGACCTGCCTCTGAGGATTTATCAGATCGTCAACACCTTCCGCTATGAGACCAAGCACACCCGCCCCCTGATCCGGCTGCGGGAGATCACCTCCTTCAAGGAGGCCCATACCGTTCACGCCACCTGGGAGGATGCGGCGGAGCAGGTGGAGACGGCGATTGCAAGATACTCCCAGTTCTACCGCCGCCTGGCCCTGCCCTTTCTGGTCAGCCGCCGGCCCAGTTGGGATAAATTTCCCGGGGCGGACTACACCACGGCCATAGATGTGATCATGCCCGACGGCAAGACCCTGCAGGTGGGCACCGCCCATCACCTGGGCTCCACCTTCGCCAGGACCTACGATATCACCTATGAGGATGAGGCCGGCGAGCAGAAGCTGGTCTCCCAGACCTGCTACGGCATATCCGAGCGCTGCATAGCTGCTCTCATTTCGGTGCACGGAGACGAAAAAGGCCTGGCCCTGCCCTGGGAGGTGGCTCCGGTGCAGGTGGCCATTGTGCCCATTCTCTTAGGCGACAAGGAGAAAGTGCTCGCCGTAAGCGGGGAGCTGCAGGGCAAGCTTGCCGCAGAGAAGATCCGGGTTCAGCTTGACACCAGCGATGAGAGGCCGGGAGCCAAGTTCTACAAATGGGAGATGAAGGGTGTTCCCATCCGCCTGGAGGTGGGTCCCAGGGATATAGAGAAGGGCGTGGTCACACTGGTCCGCCGGGATGGGGCCAAGAAGGCGGTGCCCATGGATGGCCTGGTTGGCGCTATAGCCGCCGAGGCGGAGGAGCTTCAGGCTGCGCTATATGAAAAAGCCAGAGCCATCCACGAGAGCAAGGTCAAGGATGTATCCACCATCAAGGAGGCCAGGGCCCAGACCGAGGCTGGCGTGGCCCTGGTTCCCTGGTGCGGAGAGGTGGACTGCGGCCACCAGCTGGAGGACCAGGTAGGGGCCAATATGCTGGGCGAGCCCCAGTACCAGAGCTTCTCCGAAGCGGCCTGCGCCGTATGCGGCAAAAAGAGCGCGGGCAGGACCTACATGGCCAGGCAGTATTGAGAGGGCCATCTCTCCTTTTTTCACGGTTTCATATTTGTATGTGTCTAGATCGCTCAAATCAGCATCAATAGGCCTATTTTACAGAGTCTCTTGCTGCAATTCCTTAAGGCGAATTTCAGCAATTTGACCTGTTGATAGCGTCTTTCAATCTGCAATCGCTAGATTCCTAGTAGTCTACCGTTGTTGAGTTGATCGATTCCCTCGACCTGAATTTTTAGCCCGGGTGGAGTTTATTGCATCAGATTGTCTCCCCATAAGCTCATCTAGGCGGACAATGCTTATTGCTATTGTTTTCAGAACCAAACAACTCATTATAGGGAGACCACCCGATTCCTTCAATCTCATTTATCTAATGGAATCAGCATCCATCAAGCTATTTGGAGTACCTAAACACGTACCATAATTCATAATTCCTCTAATTTCATTAATTATATTATTCGGTCATTGATTTCGCTCACTAGATGAACTTTTGCCGAAGATATAGCCTAGCATAGTACCAAGCAAAGCAAACATAGGTGCTATTTGTTGGTCGGAATAGCCTGCAGTTATTAGAAATAAACCTCCTGTAATAGTTACTATGCTAACAAATAGTCTGGTCATTTCTCGATTCCATCCAATATTATTTCGCATAGCAATGAATATTATTGTTAAAACTAGGATTAGCCCGAATGCAAGAACTCCAAGACTGAGAAATATCTCAGGCCATGATCTTGGCAATAAGATACGGTCTCTATTTAGCACATCGCGGTGAGATTCAGCTTCATTATTTCCTAATGTATTTTCATCATTAATTTTTTTTATTATACCTTCTATTTCTTCTTTATCGCCTTCTTCATCTGCTTGACAGCACGCTAATGGCACTGCTAAAAGCAATAAGATAAATATTAATGAATCATGCTTTATAATATTGCACTTTTTTGCGTACATAGCATTCATCCTCTAAAAGTCAGGCTATATCTTAAACTTCTGTTAACATCTTTGATTTAGTGCACGAAGAGCATTGCATTTATTTTCTTCGGATTTTGAGGTCACAAAGCCATTTTCATCAGAACCAATGGCATTGTTATAAGCTGTTATCGCAGTTTTATACTCTCCATACTTATAAAACGCGTTGCCTAAGTTATACCATATTTCTGGAATATCTCCGCCTTCTTCAATTGCCTTATTATAGGATATTATAGCCTTATCATAGGATTTCGCATCATAATAATCATTGCCATTGGTAAAAAGCAACTTAACCTTATCTGTAGTTGCACTAAGTTTATAGGAGAATTTTGGCACGAGAGAGAAACGCTCTTCATAATGAACTATTGGCTGTAATCTTATATTTAGGGCAAGAATCCTATTGTTTGCAGCAAGTGCGTAATTGGGATCTAGCCTTAATGCCTCATCATAGGCCTGGATGGCCTGATCATACTTGCGTTGATTGAAAAGGGCATTGCCTTTATTATTCCAGGCTGATTTATGGTTGGGATCTAGCCTCAATGCCTCATCATAGGCCTGGATGGCCTGATCATACTTGCTCTGGTCTAAGAGGGAATTGCCTTTAGCTGTTAATGCCCTGACCTGATTGTCTCTAGCAGTTTCATAATTAGGATCTACCCTCAATGCCTCATCATAGGCTTGGATGGCCTGATCATACCTGCCCTGCTCGAAAAGAGAATCGCCTCTATTATTCCAATCGATGGCTTCAGATGGAGTGCCTGTAGCCAAATATAAGAAATCATTGCTAGAAAATGCCTGTGCCAAAGTCGCTGAACTGATATGTAATAAGATAAAACATACAATAATAATTTTTGCATTCATTTTCTATACCTATATTATAAACTGCGATAATAGTATTTAAACATAGCGATTTAGCAAGTAAAGAGGTCCTCATATTTATCCAAGTTTACCAATACCAATTTCGGAATACAAATAGCCGCAATATGTTGCAGCATCTGGCATCATCATGCCACTCTAGTCTGCAGCCGAAGCAAATGGCCAGCGTCTTCTCCCTATCAGCCCTCATCCAGACCCGGAAGATCTTGGCCCCTCGAAGGGGATGAGGATGATGCAGGATATGATCATGACCAAGGTTGACCAGCCTTCCCCCCGGTCCCCGGGACGATGTCGTCGAAGCCAGCTGGGATACGGCCACCATTGTAAAACAGAAGGCGTGCCGAAGTCTACTGTTGTGGAAGGCGCTGTCATTCAAAATTTTAATACTACGGGAGTGCGGAGGGTCACGAATCCCCCATCCTTTCCCATGAAAAACAAAGACTTATGATGTCCATAGATCTTGTTTTTCATTTGCCTCGTATATGCCATTGTCCTGAGGCACATGGGCGTTTAGGGTGGGGTGGCCGCGCGCAGTTTAATTTTCCAAGGAATTTAACAATCCCGTTGAAGCTAGAACGTGGCCATGCAAGATAAACTCAGATCACAGCAGCGATATGAACAAACCATAATCGTTCAGAAAGCAGAACTGGCTAAGAAAAAGAGAAAGAAGCAAAAGCTCTGGAGCTTCAGAAGAACGCCCTTATGGAGTCATCTGAATCTGAGTTAAATCGAACTTCATAAAGTCGAGGCCCACAATAATTGGTCTCCAAGTGGGGCGGCCAGGTTATGCCTCAAATCATCATGGGCGATGCAGGAAGCATATTGTTCATGATGCATATCACCAGCATTATGGATAAACAAAGATCCCGAGGAAAAAGAAAGAGGATAAAGTGAAGCAACAAGAAACTATTTTATTCCCTTAAAGCAGCCCTTAAGATGCCTCTCCTCCGGCTTTCTGGTGATCAAGCTCACTACCAAGGTCACAACCAGGGCCAGTGGCAATGCCACCAGTATGGGATCCACCACCGGCCAGGGCATCTGCTCTATGAGCAGATCCCGCCCCAGCAGCATCTTGGATATGCCCAATGGAACAGCCTCCGCCTTATGAACGAAAAGATACCAGAAGACGGTAACCAGAGTTCCGGTGAGCAGTCCGGATATGGCTCCCGCCTTGGTGGTTCCCTTCCAGTACAGCCCGAATGTGTACATGGGAAGGAAGGCAGAGGCGCACAGACCGAAGAATATGGCTGTGCCCCGAGCGATGATGTTCTCCGGCAGGATATATCCCAGTATCACGGCGATGATCACAGCCACGATTATGCCTATCCTGGTAATAAACACCGATTGGCTTCCCTTCTTTCCGGTCAGCGTCTCATAGAAATCCCGCCCGATGGCGCTCCCCTGGGTGTGGAACTGGGAGCTGGATGTGGACATGGCCGCCGCCAGAAGGGTGAGCATGAAGAGATAGACGAACCACTCCGGGGTGGCGGCATTGATGTAAAGGGGAATTATGCTGTCCGCATTTCCATTGGCCATACTTATTGATATATTTCCCTGATTCTGCAGGAAGAAGACATTGGAGAGTGCTCCCACGGTGAAGGCCACTCCGGTCATCATCAATATGAATATGCCCCCGATGAGGACGCCCCGGTTGATCTCACGATTAGAGCGCACGGTCATGAACCGCACTGCTAGCTGGGGCATGGCCACAGCTCCTATTCCCACGCCAAGGACGATGGTGGAGATCATGGTCCAGGACCATGGGCTGCCCCAGGCGGGCATTGCCGTCCAGCCCAGGTGTCCCTGGGCGGCAAGGGTTGCCGGCACCATATGGGCCATGTTGGTGAGAGCCTGATGAGCGGGGACGATGCCCCCCAGATGAGAGTAGGTCATGATCAGCAGAAACAGCATACCTACAAACATGATCGTGCCCTGCATGGCGTCGGTGTACATGACCGCTCGCAGGCCCCCCCATATGACATATCCGGCTATGATTACCGAATAGATGAAAAGGGCCAGGTCGAAGTCTATGGCCAGGGTGGTCTCAATGAACCTCGCCGCACCGATCAAGACCACCGAGGCATAGAGGGGCATTCCCAAAAATATCACCAGTCCGCTGGCCCATTGGATAAAGCGGCTGTCGAATCTCCTGCCCAGAAGCTCAGGGAAGGTCATGGCTTGGAGGTTGTGGCCCATCTTGCGGGCCCGCTTGCCATAGACGACGAAGGCTATGAATATGCCCACGAAGATGTTGAAGAACGTCAGCCATAACAGGCCCATGCCGAAGAGACCGGCGGTGCCTCCGAATCCCACAATTGCCGAGGTGCTGATGAATGTGGCACCATAGCTCATGGCCATGATATAGGGATGTATCTTTCTGCCTGCCACTAGGTAGCCCTCGGAGTCCTTGGTCGTCTTCCAGCCTCTATAGCCCAGATACAGTGTGACCAGCAGATAGGCTAAAATGACGACATAGAGCATCCAATTAACTTCAGCCATTTATATCACAGCCCCAGCTCTTTCTCTTGCATCTCTTCCTCGCTATCTTCCCAGGCAGCCGTCTCTCTGATCTCCACAGCCTCAAGCTCGCCCTCCCGGTTCCAATTTATTAAACCATAAATCAGACAGAGTAGTGCGCTTAATATGCAGAGAAGGTAGACGCCCCAAATCCAAGGATCATCAATGCCCAGCACAGTTAACCACCAGTTGCCATCATTTCCCTTGCATTATATCGCCACATAGCTGCGGCAATAACATGATGCGTGGTAGCATATAGCACAATTGCAAGTTATAAGGGTGTCGGTCAGCAATATATATTAAGATTGATTCAATCTGCTCATCTTTCTATTGTAAATTATTCCGGTTCCTTTCCTTTTTTGCACATTTAGCTCCTCTGAATGGTTTGATAGATACTGGTTTCGCCAATAAAGTGCATGATCAGAGCAGGCCATGCTAAGTCGAAAACAGATATCAAATTCTATCCATGAATGTGAAAGCCAGCCCGATGGAGAGCAGATAAATTAATAAGCGGTCCGGTTGCAAGGCAGCCTGAGATGTGGGTCATAGAATACAGAGAACTGATCAGGATTCTAACCATCAGCGATCTCAAGATCAAGTATCAGAGCTCTGTACTTGGCTTTGCCTGGTCCCTGCTCAATCCCCTTCTCTTGATGCTGGTGCTTTACTTTGTATTCAGCAGAGCTTTCACCACCACTCAAGATAACTTTGCCATTTACCTGCTCATAGGGATAGTTACCTGGCGCTTTTTAAATAACGGCACATCTTCCTCTATCAGATCCATAGTAGGAAGGGCAAGCCTGGTGACCAAGGTATTCATTCCCAGACAGGTGCTGGTGCTCTCTACCGTTCTATCCAGCTTCATCAGCTCCTTGCTTGAATTCCTGGTGCTCTTCGCCCTGTTGATAGTCTTCGGAGTGGATCTCTCCTTTAATTTGCTGCTCTTTCCCTTCGTTACTGCCGTGTACTTTGTTATGGTATACGGGTTGAGCCTGGCCCTGGCCTCGCTTTATGTTTACTATCGGGACCTGGACCAGATGTGGGAGGTCCTGCTCCAGCTGGGATTCTTCCTCTCCCCGGTGGTCTATCCCATAACCGCAGTCCCGGAGGAGTACCTGAAGCTTTATATGCTCAATCCGGTCACAGTGGTGATGCAGACCAACCGGGAGATTCTGCTGTATGCTCAAACGGCTCCGGCAAGCAGCCTGCTATTCATAGCCCTGACCGCTGTGCTCATCCTGGCGGCAGGATCGGCCATATTCAATCGGCTGGAAAGAAGATTTGCGGAGGAGCTGTGATGCACAGCCGCCAGGAGAGCCGGATCGAGAGATCAGAGGTAGAACCTAACGGCTTCGCTATTACCGTAGATGGCGTCTCCAAGAAGTTCCGCATGCCAAAGGAAAAGAAGCTCACAATATTTGATAACCTGGTCGGCCTTTTGCGGGGCGGATCTTATGCCTATGAGGACTTTCTGGCTCTGCAGGATGTGAGCTTCTCCGTTCAGCGAGGAGAGACATTTGGGGTGATAGGCCCCAACGGCTGCGGCAAGAGCACCCTGCTCAAGGTCCTGGCCGGTGTGCTTTATCCGGACTGCGGCAGCTTCAGGGTCAGTGGCAGAATAGCTCCCTTCCTGGAACTGGGAGTGGGATTTCAGGAGGAGCTGACGGCCAGGGATAATGTCTATCTCTACGGGGCCATCATGGGTCTGACCAAAAAGGACATAGACCGGCGCTATGAGGCCATAATGGGCTTCGCCGAGCTGAAGCGCTTTGAGAATATGAAGCTGATAAACTTCTCCTCGGGAATGTATGTTCGCCTGGCCTTCGCCACTGCCATTCAGACCGATCCGGACGTCCTTTTAGTGGATGAGGTCCTATCCGTGGGCGATGAAGCCTTCCAGCAGAAGTGCGGCCAGAAGATTGACCAGATCAGGAGTTCAGGCAAGACCATTCTTTTGGTATCCCATGACCTGGAGATGGTCGAGGAGCTTTGCGAGAGATGTCTATTGATGAACGGCGGCAAGATCGTATTCTTAGGGGACACAAAGAGCGCTCTCGATATGTATAAGAGGATGAGAGGCAAATAGAATCGATTTGGAGAATGGTTATTGGCAGATTAGATCAAACAGAAGAGCGGTGAAGTCCTATTGTTCAAACAACAACAGAGGATAAACATAAAATTTTATTTATATCTCATGCCGTGGGCGTATGCGGCTCGGAGCAGGCGCTTTATGTTCTGCTCAAGGGACTGGATAAAGAGAGATACGAGCCCATTGTAGCCGTTCCCTCCCCGGGACCGCTAAGGCAGAGGCTGTCTGAGATGGGGATCAAGACATTAGTCTCCCCGGTTATGATCTGGATGCCCCTAAAGCAGATGCCATTCTTGCGGTTTATGGCAAAATACTATATCCTGCTTCCCGGGAGGATTTTTAAGATTGCCCATCTGATAAGAAAAGAAAAGGTGGATCTGGTATTCTCCAATGAGCTGCTGCTCCTGGAAGGAGGGATTGCAGCCAGGCTGATGAGACTGCCGCATATCTATCATGTGCACAATGCTTTTTTCAGCACCTACTTTCGGACCTATCTGCCCGTGGGATTGATCAAATGGCTGACGCTCAAATTGGCGGACAGGATGATCTTTGTATCCCAAAAACAGATGAAGGAGCTTTTCAACAATCAGGCACAAGGGAATAAATTCAAGGTGGCCACTCAGGGATTTGACGCTCAATATTTCCTTCCAGATGAAGAGAGGGATATCGCCTGGAGGCGCAAGACGGGCATATCTGAGAGCTCGCCCCTGGTGGTGCTTATTGCAGCCTCGGCAAGAAATAAAGGCCAGGAAGAGTTCCTTCGGGCTGCCAGCATCGTTAAAGAATCGATGCCTATTGCACAGTTCGCCATAATTGGAGGCGGCGATAAAAGGTATTTAAAAGAGCTAAAGGATCTCGCTTTGGGGCTTGGATTGGAGGGCAATGTCTTTTTTGTTGATTTTATGGAAGATATCGCTCCGGTTTATGGCTCATTGGATGTCCTCGTCTGCGCCTCCCTTAAGGAGACCTTCGGGCGCACCATTGTGGAGGCCATGCTGGCAGGCAAGCCGGTGGTATCCACAAGATGCGGCGGTCCGGAGGAAATAGTGATCGATGGCGTTACAGGTCTTCTGGTTCCCGTAAAGGCTCCCCAGGAGCTGGCCAGGGCGATCTTGAAGATACTGGAAGACAGGGATCTGGCGCAGCAAATGGGCCGGGAAGGCAGAAAGCGCGCAGAGAGCTGCTATTCCATGCAGTCGTATGCCCGCCATATTCAGGATATCATCGATGAGTGTATTTCCGAGCACAGGACTAAAAGGCAGCTCCAGTAGCAGGTCCATTCCGTCGGGATGGATGGAATAGAGCATTCGTGGGGAAAAAAGTTTAAAATATAAAAGTTAAAAAGTTATTTGATTTTTTCCTCCACCATCTCCTCCCGCAGCATGCAGAGCTTTTCTGCTCCGCGAACATAGAACCAGTAGTGCACAATTACCAGCAGACCCCATCCAACCGGAGAGTAGTACATGGCCCAGGCTGGAGAGATGCTGATCGTACCCATCATATTCAGGGCCAGCCAGATGATATTCACTACCAGATAGATGGCGATGTGAAGCTGGAAGAGCTTCATCTGGTCCGATACTGTAGCCTCTCGAAAGAGCCTCTTATATTCTTCAATTGTGCCTGCCATTTTTATCAACTCTCTATGCTAAATTAATATTAATGTATGTGCAAAGATTTATAGTTATTGCTTTCACCCGAAAAGAGCTTCAATATTCTTTATATAAGCCGGAACATTAAACTTTGATCTCAATCCATTATAGCTCATATATCTCACCTTTCCAAAGATCTCTCTCTCCTTCCAGGCGCGATCATGCAATCCTCCTATGCTCCAGGCGATTCCGGTAAAGCCGTTGGGATCTCTTCCGTCCAGCTCGTATCTGTCGTTAAGATAAATGGCCGCCTGGAGGGCATCCTCTGGCGACTCGCTCCATTCCAGGATCTTTTTGGCCCAGTACATTCTCAGATATCCGTGCATTTTTCCCCGGCAGAGCATCTCTTTTTGAGACGCATTCCAGAGATGGTCATGGGTCTCCGCCCTCTCCAGCTCTTTTAAGGAATAGAGATGCTCGCGCCGATCCTTCTGATGCAGCCGAAGAGTCTCCTTAGCCCAGGCAGGAAAAGAGTTTAAGGAATCGTACTCCGGATTGTAGTAACAGAAATTGTCCGCCAGCTCCCTTCTGACCACCAGTTCCTCCAGAAAAGCGCTTGCATCCGTCGGCCCGGAAAGCGCCTGCAGGGCCGCCCTCTGGGCGGATATCTGGCCGAAGTGAAGATAAGGCGAGAGATTGGACTGGCCGTCCCTGGTGGGATCATTTCTATCCCCATCATAGCGGGAGAGCTTTCGGCCCAGGAAGTCATCCAGAACAGCTCTTGCCGCTGCCTCACCAGGCACCAGCCACTTTGCATCGGCAACAGATTCAGCCTCGATGCTCGCCTCCGCCTTCCTCCAGTCGCTTTCCACCTCGCTCGGCCATCTTATCTTCTGTCTCTTCATGAGCGGGAAGTCGACCAGAAACTCCCTCAGAAGCCTATGGACCTTGGGCCGGAAAGTATATGCCGCCCACTCCTGCTTAACTGAAGCATGCCAGCAGGGAATTACATTATGGGCATCTACCTCATAGAATGGGATGGTGATCCGGGCGGCTATGGCATTCTTCCAGCCTCTGCTGATCCTCAGAGGGGAAAAATCCGATATCAGGGCCCCGGCACCGCATTCCACCAGAAACTGGGGGATTTTTACCGCCGGATCTCCATAGAGCAGGCAGAAGGCGATTCCCAGCCGGGAGAGACTCTGCTCCACCTCTTTCAGCCCGGCCAGCATGAAATGGTACTGTCTGCTGCCCGCTCCCATGAAGCGCGGAGCGAGGCAGAAGACGGCTGCCAGGGGGGCGGACTGGCTTATAGCCAGCTCCTGAGCATGGATCAGGGCCCAGTTGTCATTGACTCTCTGGTCCCGGTTCATCCAGTAGACCACCGGCCCATTTTTAATGGGAAGCTCTGAAAGGATTCTAATTCTCTTCGGATCAACCAATGAGGTCATATCTTATCTTCCGTGCCGCTCCAGTTTTAGCTCTCCGATAAATAAATGTATTAGGCTGAAATATGAATATCCTGAAACATGAATATTCCCCAAGAGGAGATGGTCTAAAGTGAGCGACAACTTGGCAGCATGGGAGGTCAGAGAAAAGGACTTTCCCATTGCAGGCGACTTGAAGGATCAGATGAAGGGACTGCTTCGTTATGCTGTTCTCTCCCCATCCGGGCCCAATACCCAGCCCTGGAAATTCTCCCTCAAGGATGATGAGATCTCCATAATCGCAGATTTCAGCCGGGCTCTGCCTGCCGTGGACCCCACCGACAGGACTCTATATATCAGCCACGGCTGTGTCCTGGCCAACATTCTTCTCGCCGCAGAGCACTTTGGATTGGGATATGATGTGACCTATCTTCCCGACGGCCCATCCGGAGAGAGGACGGCTGCCGTGCGCTTGACCAAAGAAACAGGAGAAGCAAGCTTTCCCGATCTCTTTTCCCAGATAACGCGGCGCCATACCAATCGAAAGCCCTTTGAGAGCAGGGCCATTGAGGAGGAGAAGCTGGAGGCACTCAAGAGCTGCATAAACAAAGACGGCTTGCAGCTGGATATACTGACCGACAGCGAGGGAAAGAACCGGATGGCGGACCTTTTGGCCAGGGCTCACAAGATACAGCTGGGAAATAAGGCCTTTAGAAAGGAGCTGGCATCCTGGGTCCGGCCCAATATAACCTCGGCCAGGGACGGGCTGCCGGGCTATTCCTTCGGCTACACCGATTTTGAGTCCTTCTTCGGATCATTCGTCTTCGGGACATTCGATATGTCCTCCTCCCGGGCCAGTATTGAGACCGCTTATATGAAGGCCTCTCCCGCGGTGGGGGTGCTCTCCACAGATAAAGAGGACAGGTTGACCTGGATCAAGGCAGGAGTGCTCTTCGAGCTGCTTTTCCTCAAGGCCACAGAAATGGATGTCCGCTTCGACCTCTTCAGCCAGCCCACAGCCATATCTGAACTGAGGCAGGAGATGGCAGAGATTTTAGGCGTCAAATATCCTCAGATTTTAATCCGCATGGGATATGCCGATCCTGCCAGGCATACGCCCAGAAGGCCGGTGGAAGAGGTGCTGGTCTGAATATTTTTTTCAAAAGAATTGCGGCTAAATCCGGTTGATCTCCTCCAGCCTCTTTGGCCTGCCCATCAGCTCCGTTCCCACCAGCAGGGCATCCGCTCCCGCGGCCATCATCCTTTCTGCATCGGCGCGGCTGTGCACGCCGCTCTCCGCCACCAGGAATACGCCTGCCTCCAACGCCCGAGGAGCCAGCCGCTCGAATACTGCCAGATCCACCTCCAGGGTATTGAGATTGCGGTTGTTGATTCCTATGATCCGGGCATCGGTCTTTAGAACAGCCTGCATCTCCTCTTCTGTATGAACCTCTACCAGCGGCTCCATACCCAGGCTCCTGGCCGCCTCTATGAACCGGTACAGGTCTACTCCCAAGGCGGCTATGAGAAGGGCCAGATCGGCCTGGACCTCAGAGAGCTGCCTCTCATCAAAGATGAAATCCTTTCTCAGAACCGGCAGTCCCGCCTCTCTGGCGATCCTGGCGTTTTCCAGAGAGCCCAAAAAGTTCGTCGGCTCGGTTAGAACGGATATGGCGCAGGCTCCGCCTTCAGCATAGGCTTTGGCATAGGCTGAGACCTCCTCTGCCGTGAGAGGCCGGCCCAGGGCTTTGGGCTTGATCTCGGCGATGATGGGGATCTGGCCCCTTCCTTTGGCAGCCCGTGCCGATGAGATCAGATCCCGCCGCTCCTCTACCGGCCAGGATGCGGCAGGGGCGATTCCACGCCTGATTCTCTCCTCGATTATGCCCTGAATCAATGAGTGCATGCCACCACATCCTCGATCCAGTTGGATATCAGCTTCTTTCCCGAGGGCGTCAGCACCGACTCGGGATGAAACTGCAGGCCGCAGTGCGGCCGGCTCTTATGCCGCACTCCCATGATCACCCCGTCATCCGTCCGGGCAGAGACCTCCAGTTCCGGGGAGAGTTTCTCGATGGCCAGGGAGTGGTACCTTCCCCCCACCAGGGGATTTTCCACCCCCCGGAAGATGCCTTTGCCGTCATGGATAATGGGAGAGGTCTTGCCATGCAGGGGCCGGGTGTGGGAGATTGTGCCCCCGTAGGCTATATTCATGGCCTGATGGCCGAGGCAAATGCCCAGGATGGGCGTTTGGGAAATTTGCCTGATTATGTCCAGGCAGGAGCCGATGTCTCTCTGATTGGCCGGATGGCCGGGACCGGGAGAGATGACAATCCCCAGGGGACGCAGTGCCGCGACCTCGGCCAGAGTCACCTGGTTGGAACGGACAGTTGTCTCCGGATAAAAAGCGGACACATAGTCCACCAGGTTCCAGACGAAGGAGTCCTGATTGTCCACAAAGAGGATGGGCCGGGCTGCTGCATCACTCATGCCGCCACTCCCAGGGCTCTTTTCATAGCCGCCATCTTCCTCTCAGTCTCCTGATACTCTTTCTCCGGATCGGAGTCGGCCACAATCCCTGCCCCGGCCTGCACCCTGGCCACCCCATCCCGAATCAGGACGCTGCGAATGGCTATAGCGAAGTCGGAGCTGCCGTCTATGGAGAAATAGCCTATGCCTCCCCCGTAAATGCCCCGGGGGTCCTCTTCCAGGTCATCTATAATCTCCATAGCCCGCAGCTTGGGGGCACCAGAGAGGGTGCCCGCGGGAAAGACCGACCGGGCGGCATCGAACTGATCGCACTCCTCCCGCAGCTCGCCGATTACCGTGGTCTCAATATGCTGCACATGAGAGTATTTTAGAACAGACATGAAATCCTCCACCTTGACCGTTCCGGAGTTGCAGACGGAGCGGACATCGTTTCTGCCCAGGTCCACCAGCATGACATGCTCCGCCCTCTCCTTCTCGTCTGCCAGCATGATCCGAGCATATCTGTCGTCTTCAGATTTGGTCCTGCCCCGGGGACAGGTGCCGGCTATGGGATTTACCCTGAGCTTGCGATCGTAGGTATTGAAGAGGGTCTCTGGAGAGGCTCCCACTATTGCCGGGCCCCCGAACTCGAAGATATAGGTATAGGGGCTGGGATTGATGCTTCTCAGCTTGCGGTAGAGCTTGACCGGATCAGAGCATTCTACCCTGGTCGACCGGGCGATAACCACCTGAAATATGTCGCCATCGGTGATGTGCACCTTGGCTGCTCTCACAGCCTCTTTGTACTCCTCCTCTCCTCCCGCGGAGAGGACATTGCCGCTGATGTCCAAATCCTCGGCCTGGTCGTATTCCGGATCTATGCCGGCGATGGTCTCAATCAGATTGACCTTGGGTCCGGGAAGAATGGGAGCTATGGCGAAGTAGACCTTGCGGTCCAGGTGATCGAAGATGAATGTGCTCTCCGCCAGGCAGAACTGGGCATCGGGGGTCGTGCCGCTCGATCTTCTCCCCAGCCGCTCCAAAACCAGATCATAGGCAAGATAGCCTATGCCGCCCCCGGTGAAGACCTGCCTGCCGAAGCTGTTGGGCATGCCCCGGCTAGAGGGAATGGCCGCCCGCAGCACATGGAATAGATCGTATCCCTCTTTTATAGCTCCCTCCAATGTCGAATCTCTTCGCTGCACATCCACGGATTCCGATAGGCGGGCTTTCATCAGCTCCATGCCCCCGTTGTAGAACTCCATCTGAACATAGCGGTTCTTCACAGTGATCATGGCGGAGGGATCGGCACCGACAAAGGAGAACCTGGCCTTCTGCCCGGACTTTTCCACCGACTCCAGCAAGTAAGGGCAGCGGCGGCCCCGCAATGCCAGAAACAGAGAGAGAGGGGCATCCACGCTCACCTTATTGCTCACATCCACAAACACCGGCGCTACAGTGGGGAAGGACATGCTCTCACCGCCTGCAAGAAGGAGCGGACCTTTGCCGGGTCCTTTCTGCCTTCGGTCTCCGTGCCGCTGGATACATCCACAGCATAGGGCTTGACTTTCTCTATGGCCTCGGCCACGTTGCCGGCATACAGGCCCCCCGCCAGGATCACGGGAACCTTCAGAGATGCGGCTATCTCCGAACTGACCTGCCAGTCGTGAACCATTCCCGTACCGCCCAAGGTTCCGCCGACCATGCTGTCCAGGAGAATGGCATCAGCCACCGCGGCATAGCGCTGGGCCTGCTCTCCGTTTGGCTCGGCAGCCACGGCGGCAATGATCTTCTGATGAGCCCGCCCTTTCAATTCGGCCAGATCGACGGGAGAGAGGGAGCCGTGCACCTGCAGCGCCTCCGCACCGGTCTGATGGGCCAGACGAATCGCATCATCCACATCCCTGGGATTGATCACCGCCACGCTCTTGCAGTAGATGGGCACCCGTCGGATGAGATCCGCTGCCGCCGCGGCTGAAAGGCAGTGCCTGGATGAATCTATCTCCACCACAAAGCCCACCGCATCCGCCCCTGCCGCCAGGGCATAATCGAGGTCCTGGCGGCTCATGAGCCCGCAGATCTTGACCCTGGTCATAAGAAGCGCACCAGCTTGCCGTAGTCGCCGTTCATCTGCACCATCTTATGCAGGAGATCGAGGGCTTTCCCGGAGCTTATGGCCTCCTCCGCAGCAATGGCTCCCTCTTTGAGGCTATCTGCCTGGCCGGAGATATAGACTGCCGCCCCGGCATTCATGGCCACGATATCCCTGGCGGGCGATCTCTCACCCCTCAGCACAGATACCAGCCTTCGAGCATTGTCCTCAGGAGTCCCCCCGGCTATATCCGCCAGGGCAGCCGATGGATATCCCAGATCTCGGGGCTTTATGCTGTAGCTATCAATCTCTCCATCTTTCAATTCGGTCACCGCAGTCTCTCCTATATTGGTTATCTCGTCCATGCCGCAGCCGTGAACCACCAAGGCCCTCTCCGTGCCCAGCATCTGGAAGACCGATGCCAGCTTCCGGGAGAGGCGGGGATCGTAGACCCCCATCACCTGAGCCCGGGCTCCGGCGGGATTGGTCAGTGGACCCAGAATATTGAACACCGTGCGCAGACCCAGCTCCCGGCGGACAGGAGCCACCCGCTTCATGGCCGGGTGGAAGATAGGAGCAAGCATGAATCCTATGCCCAGGCGCTCGATCATGGCCGTCACCGCCTCTGGAGCGGGGCTGATATTAACTCCCAGCTCGGAGAGCACATTGGCGCTGCCGCACTTCGAGCTCACAGCATAGTTGCCGTGCTTGGCCACAGGCACGCCGCAGGCTGCGGTGACTATGGCCGCAGCCGTGCTCACATTGATGGTGTTGGCGGCATCCCCTCCTGTGCCGCAGGTATCCACCAAAACTCCCTTCACCTGGGGGCAGATGCATACAGCAGAATCCCTCATCTTGCGGGCAAAGCCGGCGATCTCGGACACGCACTCGCCTTTCGTGCGCAGAGCTATGAGAAGGGCCCCGATCTGGGCGTCGGTGGCGCTGCTGAAGATGTATCCCATCAGTGCTTCGGCCTCGGAGAAGGCCAGGTCACTTCCTTCCACGATCTTTTGAAGATAATCCAATGCAATCACCAGATATAATGTATAATCTTGTACTATATTGAGTTAAAAAGTACATTGTATTTATAGATTGTGCATTGATGTCCCGGACAAACAGGATCTAATCTCGGATCATCTTCTTGCGATGAATCGGGGGAAATGAATAAAATTGAGAAATTAAAATATTAAATAAATATATCTTGAAAAAGGAGATGAAGCTTTTCGGCCACCGCAAAGCCTATTAGCCTCTTGAGAATTCCCATGCCTATGGCAAATCTCAATGTGGCAGTTCTCGGTGCCCCTGATTATAGCAAGGATCTGGGAAAGAAGGGCACTGCCAGCGATCTTACATTTTACAACCTGAAAAAGGGAGAGACGACGGTCACTTTTATAGAGCCAACCCGATTCCCGGAGAGGCTTGCCCCTCTCTATTATGCCGTCTCCATGGCTCAGAAGGCCCTGCTCATAGTCGATCAGATAAATCCCGCCTTTGGAGAGATTGTGATCATGCTGGACTGCATCGGCCTCAAGGAGGGCATCGTAATCCTGAAAAATTATATCTCTCGCGAGCAGATAGCCCCCCTGATCAGGGGAACTGTGGTCGATGGCTATGAGTTCATAGAAGAGGACAAGAACCTGCTGAGGGAGAGATTATTGGAAGATGCGGCCAAAGTCGTCTCGCCCCAGGATGCAGCAACGGGAACCCTGCCGGTGGATCATTTCTTTAATGTGAGGGGCATAGGCACTGTGGTGCTGGGCTCCCTGGCTGAGGGGAGCCTCAAGAAGCATGATGTGCTTATGGTGCTGCCGGGAGAGAAGACGGCGCAGGTGCGCTCCATCCAGAAGCATGATCAGGACTTCGATACCGCAGGCGTCGGTGAGCGGACAGGCATAGCTCTCAAGGGAATTGAGGTAGAGGATCTGGATCGAGGTACCATACTCACCAATGACAAGACCATAAAGCAGGTCTCAGCCTTGCAGGCTAAAGCAAAGCTGGTCAAGTACTGGCCGGCACCGCTGAAAGAGGGCATGGTCCTCCATATCGGCCACTGGATGCAGCAGGTTCCTGCCCGGGTGGAGGCGGCCACGTCAGAAGAAGACTGGCATGAGATGGACCTCAAGCTGAAGCTGGACAAGATGCTGGTCTACCGGCCCGGTACCAGGGCAGTCCTGACCTATCCCGAGGGCGGAAAGCTGAGGGTGGTGGGAACCATACAGCTGCCTTAGCAAAAGCCTTTTATTTTGTCAACCTTTTTTCTGATTATTAGTTTACAATAAAGGAGGGATAGATCATGAACGATTCTGCCCTTGTCATTGCTGCCTACCTGATAGCTGTTCTTGCCATAGGCGCTTTTGGCCGTCGCATAAAAGGGCTGGAGGATTTTCATCTGGCAGGGCGGAGCATAAAACTGGTCTATCTTACCGGCACCTTCTGTGCCAGCATAATCGGCGCCTCTTCCACCCTGGGCATGGCCGGGATAGGGTTCAGCAGCGGCCTGCCCGGTGCGTGGTGGATGCTCTCGGGCACGGCAGGGCTTCTGGTTCTGGCGGTTCTCTTTGCCGGTAGGGTGAGGAAAACCGGCTGCTACACCCTGCCCGAGCTGGTGGGCACATTTTACGGCCAGAGGGCCAGGTGCGCTGCAGCAGTGCTCATAGTCATCTCCTGGATTGGCGTTGTTGCCGTGCAGATCCAGGCCTCTGGAAAGGTGCTGGGCGCAGTATTAGGCGGCGATCAGACGCTGTTCATGGCCGCATGTGCGGCCGTCTTTGTGCTCTACACCATGCACGGAGGACAGAGCTCGGTTATCAAAACCGATCTGGTGCAGCTCTTGATAATACTGGCGGGCATGATCGTCATATTCACCAGTGCATGGGAGGCTGCCGGGCCCGAACTGCTCTCCGGTCAGAGCTTTCCCACCTCCCCCCAGATGGGAGGCTGGGATGTTCTCACCATGCTGGTAGTTGTCGGCTCGGCCTATCTGGTGGGACCGGATATGCACTCTCGCATGCTTTCTGCTCACAGCCCCGGGGAAGCGAGAGCATCTTCGGCGATATCGGCACTGATCCTCATCCCACTGGCTTTTATTATCACATCCCTGGGAATCTTCGCCCACAGCCTTTACCCTGCCGCATCTCCGGAAGAGGCCATCCCCCTGCTCATGACCGGACTGCTTTCTCCTTTTTTGCAGGGCCTGGTGGCAGCGGCCATGCTTGCCGCATTCATGTCCTCGGCGGACACCAGCCTCATGACTGCTGCCTCCATTTTTACTCTGGATATATTCCGAAAGGCGTTTTCCAATTCCGGTGAACATAGACTGATGGCCGTCTCCCGGATTTCTGTGGCGATAATAGGATTGTCCGCTCTGGCCCTGGCCGTCTCCATGCCCGGAATCATCAAGACGCTGATGATGGCCTATACCGTTTTCACCAGCGGGCTGCTCTTGCCGGTTATAGCCGGCTTTTATAAGGAGCGTCTGGGGCTTACATCATCCGGGGCTCTGGCGGCACTGGCGGGTGGAGGCATCACTGCGATCCTATTCGGCCAGAGCCATCCCCTGCTGGGCATGGCCGTCTCTGCATCACTGCTGTTTGGGATAAGCTGGTTGGAGAGAAGGTTTAGAAGGCAAGGAGCCTGACTCGATGGGTGGAGATTTCCAGCCTGCTGGCAAATGTTCATATCCAGGGAAAGGCTCTGGCAAGGTTGGATATGAGCAGGGATAAGATCATTATTCAGAAAATAGCTGCTATAATATTGATATTGCTGGGCGTATTAGCCATGCTTGTGGCCTGGGAACTTCTTCTGGTGTCGAACATTCATAACACCACTGTGCTGGTTTTAGAGATGGGTGGGGTTTTGGTCTGCATGGCAGGGTACTTCCTGCGTCGGCGCATCAAGGCACAGGAGAAGGACACCAAGATACAATAGCAAGAGAGCTGATCCCGGAATTAAGGCAGAAACAGCAACTAGAGTGATTTTCAACCAGGGCTTTGCTGCAGAAAATTTGACTAAAAATGTGGACTCTTGGGCTTCAATCAGAGCCCAAGGGTGGGATTGATCCCCAGAACGAATACTACCACGAAATATAGAGCATTCAATACCAGGCCTAATGGCACTCCCAGCTTGGCCCACTCGCTGGAGGTGATGCCCAGCTTTCCGGCAGAGATGATATTGGGGATGTTGCCGGGGATGAGCATGCCTCCGGAGATGAGCAGGCCGTAGAGGGCAGCATTGATCTGCTTCTGGGTCATGGCCTTGGAGATCTCCGCCGCGGTCAAAGTGGCATTATCCAGTATGGCGGATATCATGTTCACCCAGAAGAGCACATAATCGGGGATCTTGGTCAGGTACTTGAAGATGATGACCTCCATTCCCGCACCCAGGAGGAAGAGAGCTGCTACGAAGGCGTAAACCTTGAGAGTCCGGATGATAACCTCTCTGATGCTGCCCTCCTCGTTGGAACCCATCTTCTCCACCTTCCCTGTCTGCTTAACATAGAACATGGCAAAGACAGAGCAGAGAATGACTCCCAGGACGATCAGAATGCCGAGCTGATCGAAGAGATACAGGAATCCTGCGCAGCATGGTCCGCCATCATAAAGAGCCGGTCCGGACAACTTGGATATGGCGATGGTGGAAAGCGGCTCGCCCAGAGGGGTTAAAACTGCTCCCAGGCCGATGGCAAAACAGGCGATGATGACGTAGTTGATCTTGTTCTTTCGATCCAAGGGCAGGGTATTGGCTATTTCGCAGAGGAAGAGCGAGGAGATGATGGCGGTGATGACCGAGCAGATCAGTCCCAAGACCAAGGTGGAGACAAATATGATCACGCCCAGGTTCATCTTCTTGACCAGGCCGTCCATGAATCTCTGGAAGGCCTTCTGGCCATATAAGAATATGAATCCAGCAACCAAAACCGCAGGTACAATGCCCTTCATAATGGGCTCCTCTGCAGCAGTCATAATGACCTCCATGGTCCATTTATTGGTCACAGTAACCGCAGCCGCGCCCATGATAAACAGAAATACCTCTAAATTATGTTCAACAATCTTCACCTTAAAGGGTAATATCAGTACTAGAAAGGCTATAAAGAATAAAGCCCAATCCATTGAGGTAACAACTTCCCCCAGTATAGAGACCATTAGAGCACCTCGTTAATATCGATCCTACATCTGCTCTCCCTATGGAGAGATGCTATTCGGATGCTGTTCCAATATTAAATGCTTTTGGCTTTTATTCAAGCCTTAATTTGCGCTTTATGGTTGGCTATATTGTATTAGACCTCACATAACTTCAATGCTATTATTGCTATTATACCAAATTGCTTTTTTAAAATTACACCAAAAAGGTTAAAAACCTTTTAGCCAATGAACCTTGAGGTGGACCAGCTATGGACATAAAATTAGAGTCATCGCTTGCTTGCCGTGAGTTTAGACCACCTCCCTTCAAGGATTTGGCCAGATATTGCTCATGCTCTGCCTTGCTAGGTCTGCCTGACTGCCTGGCGCTCGGGCAATTGACATATTCGTTTATCCGGTAGGCTGGCTATGGATATCATTCTGCCATGTAATTCGATAACAGGTCCATCAAATTGGAACTGGATGCGCCAAAGGCGCATTTGGGCTCATCAATGGCTGTTTTTCCAGTCTACCATGCCCATACAGCAAGCTAAACCAGTGAATGACAATTGGAGCAGCGTGGGGGAGTAGAATGGAGAGACCTTGGCGTAGCCTGCTGATTGGTGCGAGCAAGAATAGGAGCGTCTTGCAGCATTTGGGATACCCATGCCGACAGGGCCTTTGCCGGCGAATCTTAGCGATATCAAATATTGGAGGGAAAAATCGTGCAATTTGACCCACTAGATCTTGGCTTATTTGCCATTGTTCTAATAGTGCTCGTCGGACCATTCATGGTCAAGAAAATAGAGCACAATCTTGAAGTGTTTCTGTTCGTTATGGGCGTTTTGGCGGTCACCATATCCAGCTTCTACAACAAAGAGCTACTTGTAGAGACCCTTAACTACACCGAACACGAAGTTGGGCTGATCGGCTGGAATATGCATCTGGTGATGGAAGCCGTTGAGGAGCCTATAATCAAGGGAATCGTTCCGGCAGTACTTGTTGCAGGACTATTATTCCATTATGGGAAAAGTGCCGTCCAAAAAGCAATGAATTCCATCACTCAGGTGGTTCCAGTTAAGATAATTGTGTTCTTAATCGTATCCATCCTGGGATTGCTTTCCAGCATCATTACCGCCATCATCGCCTCATTGCTGCTGGTAGAGCTTATGAACTGCATGCCCTTTGACCGGCAGACCAAGATCAATCTGGTGATCATCGCCTGTTTCTCCATTGGTCTGGGAGCAGTTCTGACTCCTGTGGGCGAGCCTCTCTCTACCATCGCCATCACCAAGCTGCAAGCAGAGCCCTACCATGCCGGATTCTTCTTCCTGTTTAACCAGCTGGCCATTTACATCATACCCGGCTGTCTGGCC
>JADHEF010000658.1_pt1 | contig 31684 bp, 32 predicted proteins | sample 8952391 | NCBI WGS metagenome assembly JADHEF01 (sample SAMN16124439, study PRJNA663245) | bioreactor sludge metagenome | isolation source: sludge (nitrite) | place: India:Bengaluru | collected 2019-02-28 | reverse complement strand
CGTCCGGGCCTCACCCTCAATGAACCGCTTCATGATCGTCCCCGCCACGATCTCCACGATCAGAAGGTTAGACAATCGCAGGTGTTTTCACACAGCCTGGGTCGAAAGCGGTCAGCCGCGACCAGCAGCTAATACAACTTCTGACGTGCACACGCGCCATAGCGTCGCACGCGGTGCTGACGCTGTTCGCCCCGAGCATGATGGGAGCCGCTCAACCCGCCTACCCTGCATCCCTGTCTAAGGCGTAATCCTTGAAAGCTAACTACCCGATCCCATGGGAGCACCGTACGTGCCTATCGACTTCAGACCCGCTCAAGCCTCGGACGCGCACGATATTGCGCGCTTCTTTCAACTGACATCGGAGGGCATGGCCGATTACATATGGAGCAAGCTTGCCGCACCTGGCGAAGCGTTGCTGAGTGTCGGTGCGTCTCGCTATGCCAGGGAACAGGGCGACTTTTCGTACAAGAACTGCCTGATGGCCACTTACGAAGGGCGCGTCATCGGCATGATGCACAGCTATGCCTTGCGCGAGACCCCTGACAGGCCGGTCGAGACAGACCCGGTCCTGGCGCGGTATTCCGAGATGGAAATACCCGACACCTTGTACATATCCAGTCTGGCCCTGGATGAGGCCTGGCGCAGCCAGGGGCTGGGCGTCCAGTTTCTTCGCCACGCCCAGCAGCGCGCGGAGGACGCTGGCCTGGAAGGGCTATGCCTGATCGATTATGCAGAAAACCACGGTGCACGCCGCTTCTATGAACGTCACGGTTTTCAAATTGTTAAAACCTGCCAGATCGTTCCGCACCCGATGCTGGGCGTAACCGGTGAAGCCTATTTGATGTATCGCCCTAACCACAACGTGCTCGGAAAAAAACCATGAACAAGAAACTGACCGTGTTCCGCGAACTGGACATTCAACCGGTACGCGACCTTCCCTTTTTTGAAGAGGTCGTGGAAGGCACCCCTCATACGCTGACGTCCAAGTACTATCACGATGAACAGCAAGGTCGCATTTCCGGAGAATGGGAAGCCAGCACCGGAGCGTGGCGCATCGACTACAAGGTTTGGGAGTTCTGCCATGTCCTTAGTGGACGCTGCGTCATCGAACTCGAGGGTTGCGCCCCCATCACACTGGCCGCTGGCGACACGTTCATTATCGAACCGGGCGCCAAGGGCAAATGGACCGTGCTGGAAGACATGAAAAAGAACTTCGTGATCCTCTTGCCCGCGAACTAGGCACGGGGTCGCGTTTCGAGGCACCCTCGAAACGCAGATCTCACCTATTCGGTGACTTTCCCACGAGGGTCGTCAATGTGCTGTTTGGCCACATCGTAACGAATGCCCTCTCTATCCAGGATGCGGACGTTTTTCACAACCGTGGCCAGAGCCGTGAGGAAAGACTCCGAGTTTTCATGGCGCTCGTAAGCTTCTTCATCCGCCCAACCTTCAGTCAAATGGAAATTGTTCGGGTTGCTCAGATCCTGCGCAAATGCGTAGTAAATGCAGCCTGGCAGTTTCTGGGCCGCCAGCATCTCGGGGATCACCACGTCGATGAAGGTCTGGCGGTCGTCGGGATGAACGCGATAGTACGCACTTACGAGAATCTTGGTCGGCAGGGTCTTGTCGTGATCGGATGCAGCTGCAGGATGAATGTTTTGCATATTTATACGCCTCATTCGCTGGAAGTCAACGTTACTGAAGCCCTGGCCGCACGAAAATATCAAAGATTGAAAGCCATCATTTCACTTTTGAACATCGCCTAATGGCTCATACCCGGGTGCCCAGCGCCACGTCGGCTCGGACAAGTGTTCAAAGAAGAAATCGGAAACCGCTCTGATCTTCACTGGCCGGGTTCGCGCAGACGGCGTCACGAAATACAAACCGCCCCGCGTCATGCTCCACTCCGGGAGGATTCTTTCCAGGCGCCCATCCATCAGGTATTCACTCGCGATGAACTCAGGCAGTTCGGAGATGGCCATCCCTTCTAGCAACAATGGGATCATTGCGTCCGAATTCGTGACACGCAGAGGCCCGGTAGGCACGACATCCTCTTCTACTCCAGAGGTATGCGTGAACCTCCACACCTGCGTCCGGGCGCGGTAGGCGTAGCTCAGGCAAGGCACACTTGCCAGCTCTCGGGGGTGTTGTGGCCTTCCGTGCTTGTCGAGGTAGGCCGGTGAAGCGACGAGAAACTGGGTTACCGCACACAGCTTTCTAGCCACCAGTGATGAGTCTGGCAGTGCCGCGATTCTCAAGGCAGCGTCAAAACCATCTGCGATCAGGTCGACCGAAGCGTCGGACAAATGCAGGTCTACCGAGAGTTCTGGATATTGCCGAATGAGTTTCGGCATTAAGGGCGCGACCCATCTCAAGCCGAACGACATGGGGATCGCGAGGCGAACCAGGCCGCGTGGTCGAACGGAGAGCTCCATCGCCTCGCCTTCTACCTCTTCAGCCTGCCGGTAGATTTCGCCAGCCTTGCCAGCCATGCTCTGACCGAACTCGGTCAATGAAAGTTGTCGAGACGTGCGGTTGAACAGACGCCCCCCCAGTCGCTCCTCCAGTCGAGCTACGGCCCTGGACACGGTGGGCACCGAAACGCCCATGACTCTGGCAGCGGCAGCGAACGACCCCTCTTCAGCTACCTTGGCAAACATCGCCAAACCTTCAAAATCCGGAAGTTTGCTCATTTCATTTCTGCAACGATGAGTTTCTGACAATTCTATTTTGGTTTCTTCTCGTCGTCGATACGCTTCTCCCACCGCAACATTTCAAACATTGGAGAACGCTCATGACTGGCAAGCTTGTAAACAAAATCGCAATCGTGACTGGCGGAACCTCGGGCATCGGGCTGGCGACCGCCAGGCTCTTCGCTCAACAAGGCGCACACGTATTCATCACTGGGCGCCGCCAGGCGGAGCTGGACAACGCCGTCGCACTGGTTGGCAACGCAGTAGGGGTTCGAGTGGACTCCTCGAAGCCGGACGAACTCGATGCCTTATACCAACAAGTCGCTGCAGCGCACGGGCGTATCGATGTGTTGTTCGCAAACGCAGGGGGTGGCTCGATGTTGCCGCTGGGAGACATCTCTGAAGAACACTACTACGACACATTTGATCGTAACGTCAAAGGTACGCTGTTCACTGTTCAGAAAGCGCTGCCACTTCTGGCTGAAGGCGCTTCGGTGATTTTGACCGGTTCCACTGCTGCCAGCTCGGGCACGCCCGCATTCAGTGTGTACGCGGCCTCCAAGGCTGCAGTACGTGCCTTCGCCCGTAACTGGATCCTCGACCTGAAGGATCGCAACATCCGGATCAACACCATCAGCCCCGGCGCTACCCGCACGCCGGGCCTGGTAGACCTTGCCGGCCCGGATGCAGCTCAGCAGCAAGGCCTGCTGGATTACCTGGCTTCGCAGATTCCCTTGGGACGCGTCGGAAAGCCTGAAGAGATTGCCAAAGCCGCTCTTTTCCTGGCGTCCAGCGATGCCAGCTTCGTCAACGGGGCCGAACTGTTCGTCGACGGCGGCCAAGCGCAAATCTAACCCGCAAAGGCCGCGAGCAATGCGGCCTTGCGCAAGCAGCTAACATTCCGACCTGTCGAGCGAACCGAACAGCAACAAAACCAAGGACATCCATCATGGCAATCGATGCAAACCTCAACGGCATCACGAACACGTCCACACCTTATTCAGTATCGGTGCGCCCTGAACCCGTTGCGTCAAAAAACGACTCAACAACCACCGGTTCAATTAGCGTAAAAGCAGAAATACAGGCCGGATCCGAGACGGGTGCTGGCACGTCCAAAAAAGACATACTGGAAAAACTGCAAAAGCAGATCACCGAAGCGGCGAAGCGAATCCAGGAACTGCAACAACAACTGCAGCAAGCCCAATCTGGTCAAGCATCCAGCGAGGAAAAAAATGCGCAGGTGGCAGCGATCCAAGCCCAGATTTCGAGTGCAACGGCAAACATGATGGCGATGCAGGCAACAATGATCACGCTGCAAAACTCCGTCGACACAACAGCTTGACTCACAAGCAGTTTTTTTCGTCAAACTTACACTTCGATACTCATGTCGTGCCGAATGGCTGTCCCGTCATTGAGGGCAGCCAGTCGTTAAATAGCCTTTAAATGCGGGTAACGCGGATTTTGACCTGAATCAGGCTCAGCGGCCTGCATGCCTGGTGACGACTCGGATTTTAGCCGGGCTTGAATCCAGTCGATGAATGCCCGAACGTGCGGCCTGTTCAGGCTCTCTTTGCGGGTAACCAGATAGTAGGCGAAGCGCGAAGGCCAGGCCCGGTCCACCGCTACCACCAGTTGGCCACTGCGCAGATATTCTTCCGCGTGCTGCGCCTGTACGAGTGCGATGCCCTGCCCACTGGCTGCCGCGCGCAACAAAAGCAGGTCTTCATCAAAGCTTGGCCCACGGCGGCTTCGGTGATCGACCTCGACACCATGCGCCTGCAGCCACAGCGCCCAGTCGGCACGGTCGGCATCCTGCAAGAGCGGGTAACGCAGGCAGTCGTGCGGCTCCTCCAGTACCGGCCCGCCGGCAAGCAGGCCTGGGCTGGCTACCGGTAGCAGCACAGGCGCCAGTAGCGGTATGGATTCCAGCCCGGGGTAATCGCCCAAGCCATGGCGCAGGGCGATATCGACAGGATCACGGTGCAGGTCGACAAGCTCGGCCGTGGACTGCACGCGCACATCGATCTCCGGATGCTTCACATTGAAATCCACCAACCGTGGCACAAGCCAGTCGGACGCGAATGAAGGCTGGGTGCTGATCGTGAGGGTTCTGGCGCGGGTCAGAACCTCAAGATCAAGCAGCGCGCTTTCGATCTGGCCAAACCCGCGTGAAAGCCCCGGATAAAGGCTCGCGCCAGCCTCGGTGAGCTGCACCCCATAACGGCTTCGGGTCAGCAGAATGACGCCGAGACGATCTTCCAGCAGACGAATCTGTTGGCTGATAGCCCCCGGGGTCACCCCCATGCGCTCGGCGGCTGCCTTCAGGCTGCCCAGCCGAGTGGTTTCAGTGAAGGCACGCAACGCGAGCAACGGCAAGACCGCACCCATAGAACTCCAACCTTAGAAAAACTGATTTTAGAGAATGAAAGGATCGTTAGTAAGCCCGCTTCTTCATGCCTAGCATAGCGTGAAGCCAGGCTACCTCGAATCAGTTTTATTAAGGTGAATACCATGCAGGACAAGGATTGCCCATGAACCTCATCAACAGCAAAGGCGCCAGCGCCGATGCCTTCGCCCAGCATCCCGGTTACCGTCGCATGTTCGCCCAGGGCCAACTGACACTGGGCGTCTTCCTGCCGCTTCGTTTTTATGACGGTGACATGGCAGTGCTCCGCGGCCAGGCACAACTGGTCAGCGAAATCGACCGCCTGGGCTTCGCTGCCGTGTGGGTACGTGACGTGCCCTTGTACGACCCGGCTTTCGGCGACGCCGGCCAGGTATTCGATCCTTTCACCTACCTTGGCTACCTGACCGCCCATACCCGCAAGATCGCCCTGGCAACCGGTAGCGCGATCTTTGCCCTGCGCCATCCCATCGACCTGGCCAAAGCTGCGGCTAGCCTGGACTGCCTGTCCGGTGGGCGCTTGGTGCTGGGTATTGCCTCGGGCGACCGACCCGTAGAGTTTCCAGCCTATGGCCTACCCCACGAGAACCGTGGCGAGCGCTTCGCGCAAAGCGTGGACTACTTCCGCAAGTTGTTGTCTGGCCACGCTGTGCCTATCCATTCGCCATTGGGGCAACTCGACAGGGCCCGACTGCTGCCGAACCCCGTTACCGGACAGATCCCGTTGCTGGTGACCGGTTCGTCACGCCAATCCTTGCAGTGGCTTGGCGAGCAGGCCGACGGCTGGATTACCTACCCCGAGGCCACCCACAACATCCTTGGTCCCAAGCGCCTGGCCGAGAAGATCCGAGCTTGGCGAGCGGCCATTCCTGGGGGTGGCTTTCGTCCGCATGTCACCAATGAGTGGATTGATCTTGATGAAGACCCGAACTTCCCGCGAACGCCGCAACAAGGTGGCTACGTATTGCGCACAGGCCGCAACGGCTTGATCGAGTTGCTGCACGACTGGCGCGAGGCCGGGGTCAATCATGCGGCACTGGGCATGCAAATGGCGCAGCGCCCGCCGCAGGAAATCATCCAGGAGCTGGCAGAAGAAGTGCTGCCACTGTTTCCATCACTGACTGGGCCAGAGCCCCATGTGCAAACCTGGTAAGCCCGGATGCAGGCCAAGGTGTGCTGGCGGGCGCGGTTTGCATGGGGCTGCCCGACTGCTTCATGCGCATCCAGTCAATCGCTTGTGCATGGGTGTGCAGGCCAGCTCAAGCCCTGAAGGCGAGGTGTAGATTCCTTCAGCCTCCCCCTGATAACCACATCGACGGTAGAACGAGGTGGCATTGGGGGTCGCGTCCAGATGAATCTCGCAAAGCCCGGCCTCAAGCGCCAGACGCTCCAGATACTGGACCATAGCCCTGCCAATTCCCTGCCCCATGAACGCTGGCAGTACAAACAGAGCCCCCAGCTCGCCGGACTGGAAATCGATGTACCCTGTGGCTACAGGGGCATCGCCCCACCCGGCAATGTGGTAACACCGCTCTACGCTGAGCCTGTACTGCTCCGTCAGTGGCACCTGCGTCCAGGCTTGAACCTGTTCCGCCGTGTAGACGGTAATACACTGGTGCCGTATCGCCTGAAGCCTGATAGTGAAAGCAGCCTCGGCGTCGCTGTACCTGGCTGGACGGATCTGTAACATGTTCACGCTCCTTGTCATGGGTGATCATGACCGGAGCATGAAAAAGCCCCGACCATTAGTGGCGGGGCTTAGGGTTACGTCAGGATTTACGCGCGCAACGTCCTATGGCCCGCCCAAGGCGGTCATCATGGGACGCATCATGTACACGCGGCTGCAAGTCGTCATAGGGGCATCATCGGATGATTCATGAGCGGTGTCAAAAGGGGCTGGCACGCACCCCTAGCGCAGTGCAGCCAACACGCTCGCCGCGTCACTGACCTCGAACTTGCCAGGCGCTTCCACCGCGACGTGCTGGACGATCAGGTCGTCGACCACCATGGCATAACGCAGCGAACGGCGCCCCAGCCCGCGGGCCGACAGGTCCTGGATCAAGCCCAGTGCATCGCTGAAGTCGCCATTGCCATCGCCGATCATCTTCACGGCATCGCCCACCTGCAGGCTGTTGCCCCAGGCATTCATGACAAAGGCATCGTTTACCGAAACGCAGAAAATTTCGTCAACGCCAGCCGCAAACAATGCTTGTGCCTGCGCTACGTAACCCGGAACGTGGCGTTCGGAGCACGTGGGCGTGAACGCGCCAGGCAAGCCGAAAATAACCACTTTTTTCTGCTTGCAGCGCTCGCGAACAGAAAAGGCATTCGGGCCGATCGCGCAGATGCCAGCGTCGTTGTTGTATTCGTAAAGGGTAACGTCGGGCAGTTGATCGCCAGTTTTGATCATCGTTGTCTCCTGCATCAGGTGATGATTGAGCAAGCCATGATGCCGCAGTCTGGTCGAAATGTCCGTGGTTGCCGTGCGGGTTTGATATCCCTGGCAGCTGAAATGCAAAAGCCGCAGCCTCTTGCGCGAACAGGAGACTACGGCTTGGGTGTTGATGACGCTAGCGGCCCAACCCCGTCAGACCGGCGCCACACCGATTTCAGCGCAATACGCTTCGGTTGCCTGCTCGATCACCTTGATATTCTTGTTGGCACGTACCAACAAGAAAACACCGAGCCCAATCATGATGATGCCGGGTACAAGCATGAACAGCATGGGCAACCCGAGGATGATGCAAAACCAGCCCACCAGTTTGAGGAACTTGGCAGCCTTGAGGAGCATGCTTTTCTGCGAGTAAATGGCGTCCGCGTCTTTGGTCGGCAGCATCTTGTAGCTACCAATGATTTCCCGCTCGTTCGAAAACAGCATGGTATGCCTAATTCCCTTTAGTAAGTGTGTGAATTTACGCCACAGCAACCTTTGCGCTGTTGAAATAACACGAGGCTTGTCTAGCGATTCACTGCGAGCCGTCCATGTATCTCACGAAGCTCAGGCGCTGCCAGGCGTTTGAGCTGGCGCGATTTAACCATGGTAAAGAACCCTTGTTCAATCGATTCTCTGGCCCGACAGGCAGAGGCAGAATTATTCCCTGTCGCAAGGAACTCTTTAAACCGGGCGATGTTCTGATGCAACTTTGCCTGCGCATACCGGATAATATTATTATGATATCACCCTGAATGTGGCGCATCGCCTGTTCAGCGGGCCAGTATCGCCTGATGATGGTCGATCGAAGGCACAGCGTCCTGAACGCGCCGAGCCGTCAGCCATTCGCGCATTCGCGCAGTATCGAAAATCTGCCCCTCCTCCATCATGGCCAGGATGAGCGTTTGGGACATTCGGTAACATCCACATCGGGAACAACACCGCGCTTCCCATCCGTGGGCGCATTCGACAGTTTCAGCCTGCCCTGCGCAGATCAGACAACTCATGTAAGCCCCCTTTTATTCTTCTTCCATGAAGGGTGGTTGCAAAGCCAAAAGATTAGTATGGCTTTCGATTGACATGAGATTTTCGTGCCAAGTCCCCAAATACCTTCTGCGCGCGCTTGAGAACCAGGCATGGCCCGAGGAGCGCTCATCAACTGTACAGGCTGTCATCCAAGGGCTCGCTCGGCGCGTCCATCAGGCACACGCCTGGTACTGGCCATGGCACACATCATGAGCAACACTAAAAAACCTGTGAATTATCTTCAATACCCTTCATGTAGACGCCCTGCTTAAACTACGTCCTGATCGTGCATCAGCATAAAGTTTGTTGAGCGAAGGCCCCGGAAGGTGCAACTGGACAGCACTGGAAGGCTCGACCTCAAGCATCAGGACACCGCTCACCATGAATACAGCCCCTACGTTTAGCCTCAAACGCATTGCTTTCGACGAACATTATCACCCTGCCGAAAACACCCGCATCACCACCAACTTCGCCAATTTGGCGCGGGGGGCGAACCGCCAGGAAAACCTGCGCAACACCTTGACGATGATAAACAACCGTTTCAACGCCCTGGCGCATTGGGATAACCCCGACAATGACCGCTACCACGTCGAGCTCGAAATCATTTCGGTGGAAATGAACCTGGAAGCCAAACAGCACGGCAACACCCTGCCGTTGATAGAAATACTGAAAACCCATATTGTCGACCGCACAACCAATACCCGCATCGAGGGCATGGTAGGCAATAACTTTTCCTCGTACGTTCGCGACTACGACTTCAGTGTACTGTTGCTGGAGCACAACAAGCATCGGTCAACCTTCAGCACGCCCGAGAACTTTGGCGCGCTGCACGGCAACCTGTTCAAGTGCTTCGTAAATTCGCAAACCTACCAGCAGCATTTCAACAAACCGCCGGTTATCTGCCTGAGTGTATCGAGCAGCAAAACCTACTACCGCACCGAAAACCAGCACCCTGTACTGGGCGCTGAATACCAGCAGGATGAATACTCGCTGACGGACGAATACTTCAAGAAAATGGGCTTGAAGGTTCGCTATTTCATGCCGCCGGACAGTGTTGCCCCGCTAGCATTCTATTTTTCCGGTGACTTGCTGGCGGATTACACCAACCTTGAACTGATCAGCACCATCAGCACCATGGATACCTTCCAGAAGATCTACCGCCCCGAAATCTACAATGCCAACTCTGCAGCCGGCAAGGCCTACCAGCCCAGCCTGAAGCACCAGGACTACTCGCTCACGCGCATTGTCTACGATCGGGATGAGCGCAGCCGGCTGGCGATCGAACAGGGCAAATTTGCCGAGGCGAACTTTGTCAAACCCTACCAGGCCACGCTTGAGCAATGGTCCGCTCAATACGCCCGTTGAATCATTGAAAGTACAAGGTCATCGCTCATGAACACGCTACTCCCCACGTCCACTGCCGGCAGCCTGCCTAAACCGTCCTGGCTTGCCCAACCTGAAACACTCTGGTCACCGTGGAAGTTGCAGGACGCGCAACTTATCGAAGGCAAACAGGATGCCCTGCGCCTGGCCCTGCAAGAACAACAACACGCCGGTATCGACATTGTCAGTGATGGCGAACAAACACGTCAGCACTTCGTCACCACCTTTATCGAGCACCTGAGCGGTGTTGATTTCGAGCAACGGGAAACCGTTAGAATCCGCGATCGCTACGACGCGAGCGTGCCAACCGTGGTGGGTGCTGTCGCCCGACAGAAACCCGTGTTTGTCGAAGATGCAAAGTTCTTGCGCCAACAGACCACGCAGCCGATAAAGTGGGCGCTGCCTGGCCCCATGACCATGATCGATACCTTGTACGACAGCCACTATAAAAGCCGCGAGAAACTGGCCTGGGAATTCGCCAGGATTCTCAATCAGGAAGCCAGGGAACTGGAAGCGGCCGGTATTGACATCATTCAGTTCGACGAACCGGCATTCAATGTCTTCTTCGACGAAGTGAATGACTGGGGTGTGGCCACCCTGGAAAGGGCCATAGAAGGCCTCAAGTGCGAAACAGCCGTCCATATCTGCTATGGCTATGGCATCAAAGCCAATACTGACTGGAAAAAGACCCTGGGCTCGGAATGGCGGCAATATGAGCAAGCCTTCCCCAAACTGCAACAGTCCGGCATCGATATCATCTCGCTGGAATGCCATAACTCGCATGTTCCAATGGACCTGATCGAGCTGATTCGCGGCAAGAAAGTCATGGTCGGCGCCATTGATGTGGCCAGCCATGCCATTGAAACACCCGAGCAGGTTGCCGACACCCTGCGCAAGGCACTGCAGTTCGTCGATGCCGACAAACTATACCCATGCACCAATTGCGGTATGGCACCGCTGCCTCGTCATGTAGCCAGCGGCAAACTCAAGGCGTTGAGTGCAGGCGCGGCAATCGTCCGCCAGGAACTCGTCAACGCACGCTGAAGCAAACGCAGCCACAGGACCTACTATGTTGCTTTCCGGTAAGGCCATCGAGCCGTCTAGTTTTCGCCAGGCGCTTGGGCACTTCGCATCCGGCATCACGGTGATTACATCGTACCTTGACGGTGAGCCCGTCGGCTTCACCTGCCAGTCGTTCTACAGCGTGTCGATGAGCCCTGCGCTGGTGTCATTCAGCGTGATGTCCCGTTCGGCCAGCTACCCGAAGATTCGCCAGGCTGGCCGCTTCATGGTCAACATCCTGTCAGGTGAACAGGTCGGCATTTCCAACCGCTTTGCGCAGCGCGGCACCGACAAATGGCACGGCGTGCAATGGCAGACGTCGCCGCTGGGTAACCCGATCATTGCTGGCAGCCTCCACTGGCTCGATTGCGAAATTCACGCCGAACACGCCGCCGGGGATCACCTGATCGTGATTGGTGAAGTTAAAGCACTGAGCCTGCAGGCAGCGGCTGATACGCAGCCACTGCTGTATTTCAAGGGGCAGTACCGCAACATCGCCGCGCACAACGCGGCTTGAGCCTCTGCCCCACCCACGGAAACCTACTGAAAGGGATTGCCAGGGCTGCTTGAGAGCGAGGAGAACCCACGTTCATCGAGCTGGCCCGTAATTTACCCATGATCGATTTACGCCACCTGCGAACCCTCCACGCGCTGCGTGAAACCGACAGCCTGCACGAGGCCGCCGAGCGCCTGCACCTGACCCAATCAGCCCTGTCGCACCAGTTCCGCGACATGGAAGAACGGATCGGCATGCCGCTGTTCGTGCGCAAATCCAGGCCGGTGCGCTTCACCAGTGCGGGGCTGAAACTGTTGCAGCTGGCCGACCAGGTGTTGCCGCAAATCCGCAGTACCGAACGGGACCTTGGCAAGCTGGCCGGGGGCTCGGCCGGGCGGCTGCACATCGCCATCGAATGCCACAGCTGCTACCAGTGGCTGATGCCTTCCGTGGATGAGTTTCGCAGCGCCTGGCCAGAGGTGGAACTGGACCTCGCCTCCGGTTTTTCCTTCGCACCACTGCCAGCCCTGGAGCGCGGCGACCTGGACCTGGTAGTCACTTCCGACCCGGTAACACTGCCGGGCATCACCTACGTGCCGTTGTTCGGTTATGAGGCACTGCTGGCCATCGACAACCACCACGCCCTGCGCGACAAGCCTTACCTGGAACCTTCCGATATCGCCCACCAGACGCTGATCACCTACCCGATCGAACGCACTCGCCTGGATATTTTCACCCGCTTTCTCGACCCGGCCGACGTCGAGCCGGCACAGGTTCGCACCTCGGAACTGACCGTGATGATGATGCAGCTGGTGGCGTCCGGGCGCGGTGTCTGCTGCCTGCCCAACTGGGCAGTGCATGAGTACAGCTCGCGTGGCTATGTAACCGCCAAGCGCCTTGGCGAACAGGGCTTGCAGGCCAGGCTCTACGCAGCACTGCGCAGTGACATGCTGGAAGTGCCATACGTGAGCGATTTTCTGCTCACGGCCAAGGACATCTCCTTCACCACGCTGGCGGGTGTCAGCGTGGCGTCAGGGCCTGTGCTCTGACAGCTGCGCGGCCTTAGCAGACCACGCCCCAATTCGGGTCAAAATCGGTAACGGGTTTCAAAGCGCCCTTTTTTGATGCGCGCCAGGCTGTCGGCCCGGCGTTGCTCACTCGCAGCTAGAGCAAACACCGCCCGTACTGCCACGGATTACCCGCCCAAATCCCGTGTTTCGTAGCGCTTTCCCCTCAACATCCCCGCTGCACAGCGTTTTCGGCACCTTCATTGCAATGCTTGTTGTGCTCACCGAACAGGCAATCAATCGCAACCGAGGCTCACGCGAGACACGGCACCCACCGACCCCAGCAAGGCAGCACCCTGAAAAACGCAGATGAACCGCAATGAAGCTGCCGGCAACGGTGGCAAGGAGTGGGTATGTCCCGGGCTTTTTTCAATGAAATGTACGAAGCGAACGGCAGTTGCCGCCCGCATTACCAGGAGTTCGCCCGCTGGCTGGCGAACACCCCGCTGGAGCTGCTGGAGCAGCGCCGACGTGAGGCGGACCTGTTGTTCCACCGTGCCGGCATCACCTTCACCTTGTACGGCGACAGCCAGGACACTGAGCGCCTGATCCCCTTCGATATCATCCCGCGCAGCATCCGCGCCAGCGAATGGCGCACGGTCGAGCGCGGCTGTATCCAGCGTGTGCAGGCGCTTAACCTGTTCCTGCAGGACATCTACCACGACCAGCGCATCCTCAAGGCCGGTATCATCCCGCCCGAGCAGGTGCTGGCCAACGAGGGCTACCAGATCGCCATGCAGGGCCTGGACCTGCACCGGGGGCTGTATGCCCACATCGCCGGTGTCGACCTGGTGCGTGACGGCGATGGCAGCTACTTCGTGCTGGAAGACAACCTGCGCACCCCCAGCGGCGTCAGCTACATGCTCGAAGACCGCAAAATGATGATGCGCCTGTTCCCCGAGCTGTTTGCCGCCCAGCGTATCGCCCCCATCGACCACTACCCCAATTTGCTGCTGGACACACTCAAGAGCGCCAGCCCGCTGGACAACCCCACGGCCGTGCTGCTCACCCCGGGCCGCTTCAACAGCGCCTATTTCGAGCATGCGTTCCTGGCCCGGGAAATGGGCATCGAGCTGGTCGAAGGCGCAGACCTGTTCGTGCGTGACGAGCATGTCTACATGCGCACCACCGCCGGCCCGCAGCAGGTTGATGTGATCTACCGCCGCCTGGACGACGACTACCTCGACCCGCTGTCGTTCAACCCGGACTCGATGCTCGGTGTGCCGGGGCTGATCTCGGTGTACCGCGCCGGCAATGTGGTACTGGCCAACGCCGTCGGCACCGGCGTGGCCGACGACAAGTCGATCTACCCCTATGTCGACGACATGATCCGCTACTACCTGGGCGAAGAGCCGATCCTGAACAACGTGCCCACCTGGCAGTGCCGCAAGCCTGCGGACCTGTCCCACGTCCTGGCCCACCTGCCTGAACTGGTGGTCAAGGAAACCCAGGGCTCCGGCGGCTACGGCATGCTGGTTGGGCCGGCATCGACCAGTGCCCAGATCGAAGACTTCCGCGCGCGCATCAAAGCCCGCCCGCACGCCTATATCGCGCAACCCACCTTGTGCCTGTCCACCTGCCCGACCTTTGTCGACAGCGGCATCGCACCACGCCACATCGACCTGCGCCCGTTCGTGCTTTCGGGCAGTGAAACCCGCCTGGTGCCCGGCGGCCTGACCCGCGTGGCGCTGAAGGAAGGCTCGCTGGTGGTCAACTCGTCGCAAGGCGGCGGTACCAAGGACACCTGGGTGGTGGAGGACTGAACCATGCTTTCGCGAACCGCTTCCGACCTGTACTGGATGTCGCGCTACCTGGAGCGTGCAGAAAACCTCGCGCGCATGCTTGAGGTCAGCTATTCGCTGTCGTTGATGCCCCAGGCCGGGCGCAGCGATGGTCATGCCGAGCTGGCGATGTCGCTGCTGGCATCCGGCACGCTGGACGACTACATCCGCCGGCACACCGAGCTCGACACCGAGCGCATGCTGCATTTCTTCGCCCTCGACGCGACCAACCCCAGCAGCATCTATTGCTGCCTGCAGGCCGCCCGCACCAATGCCCATGCAGTGCGTGGCCGCATCACCGCCGACATGTGGGAAAACATCAACGCCACCTGGATCGAGATGCGCAATATCGCCAGCAATGGCCTTGGCCGCTATGGCATCAGCCAGTTCTGCGACTGGGTCAAGGAACGCTCGCACCTGTTCCGTGGCGCCACCTCCGGCACCATCATGCGCAACGATGCCTACAGTTTCATCCGCCTGGGCACTTTCCTGGAACGCGCGGACAACACCCTGCGCCTGCTCGATGCGCGCTATGAAATGTTCGGCGAAACCTCCGAAGAGGTCAGCGACGATTCCGCCCGTGGTTATTACCAGTGGAGCGCCTTGCTGCGTGCGCTGACCTCGTATGAAGCCTTCAACGAGATCTATCGCGCCGCCCCCAGTGCCCGGCCAGTGTCCGAATTGCTGTTGTTGCGGGTGGACGTACCGCGCTCGCTGCATGCCTGCATCGAGGAACTGGACCTGATCCTGGCCGGTCTTCCGGGCAGTAGCGGGCGCGCCGCCCAGCGCATGGCCGCCGAACTCAACGCGCGCCTGCGCTACACCGCCATCGATGAAATCCTCGAAGCGGGCCTGCACCCTTGGCTCAGCGATTTTATCGGCCGCATCAACCAACTAGGCCAGGCGGTCCATCACTCCTACCTGGAGGTTGTATGAAACTGTCCATCCGCCACGACACCACCTACAGCTATGCCAGCGACGTCAGCAACAGCATCCAGTTCCTGCGCCTGACGCCGCGCAGCAGCGCACGCCAACGCATCAATGAATGGCAACTGGGCCTTCCCTGCAAGGTCAAAAGCCAGATCGACCCGTACGGCAACATCCTGCATGTGCTGACCCTGGACAAACCCCACGGCCACCTGGCGCTGACTGCCAGCGGGCAGGTAGAGATCGACCCGGACTGCGAGCAGGAGGCCGAAAGCCAGTCTCCCCTGCCATTCCTGCGTGTCAGCCGCCTGACCCAGGCCGATGACACGCTCAAGGCCTTCGCCACCCGACAATGTGGCGAGCACCGAGACCGGGCGGCACTGACGGGGCTGATGCAAGGCTTGGCAGAGCACATGCCCTACCGCCCGGGGGCCACTTCGGTAGGTACCACCGCGATCGAAGCATTCAACGGCGGCGCCGGGGTGTGCCAGGACCACACCCACGCCTTCCTGGCCTGCGCCCGCAGCCTGGGGGTGCCGGCACGCTACGTTTCGGGCTACCTGTGCACCGAGGACGAGCAGCACCTGGCCAGCCACGCCTGGGCAGAAGCCTGGATCGACGACGCCTGGTACAGCTTCGACATCACCAACCGCCTGACGCGGCCAGACCGTCACCTGAAGCTGGCGGTTGGCCTGGACTACCTCGATGCCTGCCCGGTCCGGGGCGTGCGCCGCGGCGGCGGTATCGAATCGATGCAGGCCAGCGTTCACGTACACCGCCAGTGACGCGTTTGCAGCCGGCCGGTCTTGCCTCGCAGGTGCGGCAAGACCACTCCATATCCAATACCAGGGAAACCGCATGACTTACTGTGTCGCCATGCACCTTGAGGACGGGCTTGTCTTCATCAGCGATTCACGCACCAACGCCGGCATCGACCAGATCTCCACCTTTGCCAAGTTGTTCGTGTTCAGCGTGCCGGGCGAGCGGCTGATCGTGCTGCAGACCGCCGGCAACCTGGCAACGTCGCAGTCGGTGGTGAACCTGCTGCAGCAACGCAGCCAGGGCAGCGGCCCTCACCTGCTGAACGTTGCCACGCTCTACGATGCAACGGTGCTGGTCGCCGACACCCTGCGCGAAGTGGTCAACCGTGACCGCAGCAAACTTACGGGCGACATCGACCTGAGCAGTTCATTCATTGTCGGCGGCCAGATAGCCGGCGCACCCATGGCCATCTACAACGTCTACGCGCAGGGCAATTTCTTCCAGGCCACGCCAGACACCCCGTTCCTGCAACTGGGCGAAAGCAAGTACGGGCGGCCTATTCTTGACCGAAACCTGCAGTACCAGACGCCACTCGATGAAGCGTTGCGTTGCGGCCTGATTTCGTTCGACTCCACCATCCGCAGCAACCTGTCGGTAGGCATGCCGCTGGACTTGCTGGTGTACCGCGAAGGCAGCCTGGAATGCATGACACGCAAACGCATTACCGGTGAGGATGCGTATTACCAGCAGATTCGCAGGCAGTGGAGCGATGGGTTGAAGCGGTTGTTGGCGGAGCTGCCAGCGCCGCCTTATGGCTGATTGGGCAAACCATTCGTACCCTCTAGTGCCTGTACCGGCCTCTTCGCGGGCAAGCCCGCTCCCACAGGTACTGCGCATATCCTGAAGGCTGTGATGATCCTGTGTGGGCTTGCCCGCGAAGAGGCCGGCACTGGCAACACATCAGTGAGCCTCAGCACAAAGCCTTTGACTCACTTCATCATCCCCAACTCCGCATCATCCATAAGTGCCTTGGCCAAGGCACACAGGTAATGCGAGGCCCAAATCAGCTGCGGTTTGTCTTCCATCAAGCCATCCAGGGTCATGTCCCGTGCGTAGCCCATCAACTCTGAAGCCTGCTCGCGGGCGCTCTGGCAAGGAATGCCGGCCTCGATGCGGAACAGGGGGTGGGTCTGGTTTTCACCTTGGTAGAAGGTGGTTTTGCCGACGGTGAATTTGTTTTCTTCTGTGTACATCGCACTGTGTTCTCGGTAGGGCCACCGCCAACCCGCTGTCAAACGGAAAGGTGGCAGCTGTGTATGGGTTGACAGACCGGCGAACACAGAAACCGGCGCACGCGAACGTGCCCCATACACAACCGCCATGAACGGTCATGCTCTGTATATCGTCGCGGCCTGTCAAAGCCGGTCGTTGTGTGCAACGACGAACCGACACTAGAGCGCTGAAAACACGACCGCAACGAAAAACAGGCGCTGGGAGTATCTTTGGGAAATGGACTACATGGAAGGGGAAAAATCTGATTTCCCGGGTACTCAGCATGCATGACATGCATTCATCCATGCTGTGAGGAGCCATCGTTTGAGTCGATCAAATCGCTGAAATCTAATGGGTGCAAACCAACAAGAAGCTCGCACGGAAGCGATCAGCGATAGAGATAACTACACGATGACTCCAACGTTCTCATTATTCGTCCTGGGCACCGCAATACTCCTGATCGTAGCCATGATCAGCAAATTCAAAGTCCACCCTTTTCTCGCGTTGATGGCCGCGAGCCTGGTGGTAGGTGTCGGCACCGGCATGGCGCCCACGGCAATTGTGGCCGCATTCGAGAAAGGCATGGGCGGCACGCTGGGCTTTCTCGCCGGTATCATCGGCCTGGGCAGTATCCTCGGCAAATTGCTGGAAGAGTCCGGAGGCGCCAAACGCATCGCCACCACGCTTTTGAACACGCTGGGTGAACGCAATGCCTCCTGGGCAATGATGCTCGTTGGCTTCATCGCCGGCATCCCGGTGTTCTTCGAGGTTGGCTTCGTCCTGTTGATTCCGCTGATCTACGTGGTCGCACGTCAAACCCGCATCAGCATGCTGTACCTCGGTGTCCCGCTGGCCACCTCGCTGATGGTGGTGCACTGCATTCTCCCGCCGCACCCGGCCGCCACGGCCATTACCGGCATGCTCAATGCGGATATCGGCACTGTCATCCTGTACGGCCTGATCGTTGGCCTGCCAACCGCCATCATCGCTGGGCCGGTGTGGGTTCGCTTCACTTGCAAACGTGAGGCCAGCGAATCCCAACAGGCCTTCCTGTCCGCACGCACGGTCACTCAAGCAGATGATCAGGTAATGCCCGCCTTCGGCATCACACTCGCGACCGTACTGCTGCCGCTTGTGTTGATGGTCGGCAAAACACTGGCCGTCACTGTCCTGGAAAAGGGATCTGCACTATACGAGTGGGTGGCTTTCTTCGGCAGCCCATTGATTGCCCTGACGCTGTCGGTGGTGTTCGCCTACTGGGCGCTGGGCATGCGTCGTGGCCTGGACATGTCTGACTTGCTGAGCCTGACCCAGCGCTGCTTCCCTCCCCTGGCCGGCATTCTGCTGATCATCGGCGCCGGTGGCGCCTTCAATGACATGCTCGTGGGCAGCGGTATCGGCAAGGCACTGGCCGATGTGCTCAACCAGACGCAACTCAACCCGATCATCCTCGCCTGGTTGATCGCCGGGATCATGCACTTTGCCGTCGGTTCGGCCACCGTCGCGATGATCAGCGCGGCCGGCATGGTCATGCCGATGCTTGGCCAGCACCCGGAATACAACCGGGAAATCCTGGTGATCGCTATCGGTGCCGGCGCCATCGGCTGGACCCACATCACCGACTCAGCTTTCTGGGTGGTGAAGGAATACCTGGGCCTTTCCCTTAGCGACGCACTGAAGAAGTTCACGGCCGCTACGGTACTGGCCTCGGTAGTTGCCTTGTGCCTGACCCTGCTCCTTTCGAAGATTGTCTGATCTACTCTGCACATACTGCGCAACAGGTGAAATCATGATTCACGGAAAAACCCTTGAAGCCTGGCAACAAAGCCACCCGATCATCGCCGACCTGGTTGCCCTGAAAGAAACCAGCTGGTTCAACCCTGGTATCGCCAAGGTTGCCGAAGCCCTGCACGACGTAGGCCTGACGGCTGACGACGTGCAAGCGACAAGCGCGCGATTGCAGCGTTTCGCACCCTACCTGGCCACTGTGTTCCCTGAAACGGCGGCTGCCGGCGGGGTGATCGAGTCGCACATCACCCCGCTGCCGCAGCTTCGCCAACGGCTTATCGAGGAAGGCTCACTGCAAAACGTGGGCAGCCTGTGGCTCAAGGCGGACAGTGACTTGCCTATCTCCGGATCCATCAAGGCCCGGGGCGGCATTCATGAAGTGCTCAAGCACGCCGAAGACCTGGCCTTGGCGGCCGGTTTGATCACGCCGTCGGATGACTACACCAGACTGGCCAACGATGAGGCCCGCGCATTCTTCAGCCAGTACAAGATAGCCGTGGGTTCGACCGGCAACCTGGGCCTGTCGATTGGCATCATGAGTGCCAAGCTGGGCTTCCAGGTGAGCGTGCACATGTCGTCTGACGCCAGGCAATGGAAGAAGGACAAGCTGCGTGCCAACGGCGTAACGGTGGTAGAGCATGCCTCCGACTACAGCGTGGCGGTCGAGCAAGGGCGCCAGCAGGCGGCTTCTGACTCCAGCTGTTACTTTGTCGACGACGAAAACTCCCCGCAGCTGTTCCTCGGCTATGCCGTTGCCGCCGAGCGGTTGGCACGGCAATTCGACCAGGCCGGCATCCAGGTGAACGCAGATCATCCGCTGTTCGTGTACCTGCCGTGCGGCGTCGGGGGCGGCCCTGGTGGTGTCGCATTCGGGCTGAAGCTGGTGTTCGGCGATGCGGTGCACTGCATCTTTGCCGAGCCCACCCACTCCCCCTGCATGCTGCTGGGTGTCTATACCGGCCTGCACGATGAAACCAGTGTGCAAGACTTCGGCATCGACAACATCACCGCCGCAGACGGCCTGGCGGTCGGGCGCCCGTCCGGGTTTGTCGGCAAAGCCATGCAGCGGCTGATTGATGGCTACTACACCGTGACCGACGAAGAACTGTACCGTTTGATGGTCATCGCCCATGAGCAGGACAAGGTCAAACTGGAACCCTCTGCCCTGGCCGGGGTACCCGGTATGCTACGGGTACTGCAAGCGGGTGAGTACCTGGCGCGCCAGGGCTTTTCCCCAACGCAACTTCAGCAGGCCACTCACCTCGTCTGGGGCACGGGTGGCAGCATGGTACCGGACGATGAGTTCAACGCCTATCTGGCCAAGGGGCGCAGCATGCAGGCAAAGTTTTAACCGCAATCAGTGAACTGCGCAGAAAGGATTGATCGATGAAAAAGCTCGGCGGCGCCGCCGCAGTGAAACTCAGTGGCTCGCACCTGGGCAGCCTGCATGTTTTTCTGGTGGCCGCACGGCACTTGAGCTTTTCTCGGGCTGCGGATGAGCTGTGCCTGACGGCCAGCGCGGTAAGCCATCGCATCAATCGCCTCGAAGATGAACTGGCGCTCAAGCTGTTCCATCGCATGCCGCGCAAGGTCAGCCTCACCGAAGACGGCGAGCGCCTGTTCGCGGTTATGCAGCGGACCATGGATGAGCTCAGCGAGGCCGTGCAGGAACGCGCTCACGCCGAGATCGCCGGCCAATTGACGTTGTATGTACGCCCGTCAGTAGCACAATGCTGGCTGGTGCCGCGGCTCGCGCAGTTCACTTCCCGCTACCCTGATATCCAGCTGGATATCAGGGTGGGTAATGAGAGCATCGACTACCGCACACGCAAGATCGACCTGGTCCTCTGTTACTCGGACGGCCATCACCCCGGGCTCAAGACCATTCACTTGATGAACGAGCGGATCGCCCCTGTGTGCTCCCCCCGTTACGCAGAAATCCATGCATTGACCGGTGATCTGCACCGGCTGGATCACTGCACCGCCTTGCATGACGTAGCAGCCTGGGACAATGCTGCATTCGATGCAGAGTGGCAGCTCTGGGCCAGCACCAAAGGCGCCGGTATCACCCCTCCACACCGGTTTCTAACATTCGATCGCTCCGACCTTTGCACACTCGCTGCGCTGAACCATGTCGGCATCGCCATCGGCCGGGAACAACTGGTCAGAGAGCGTATTGCAGGCGGTGAACTGGTCCTGCCGTTGGATGGTTTCGTTGATACCCCCAGCTATGGCTATTACCTGGTCTACCCGCCTCATGACCCGATGCCCAGACGGTTGCAGGTGTTGATCGACTGGCTTGTGGAAAGCGCCCAAGCGCCCGACTCAAGTCATTAACTTGCTCAACCACGGATGCACTGCGCGAACACCGGCTCCTGCAAATAGGCCACATTCAACCGGGTCCAGGGTGTTACAGCCTTCTGATTGGTCTGGAAGATCGCCCCCGGCGCCAGCATTACCCCCCTGCCCTGCACTTCGCGGGTCAGCAACGCGGTGTCTTCGATCCCCGGAAAACGCGCCCACAGGTACAGGCTTTGTTCCGGCCGACAGAACACCTCGGCGCCTAGTTCGTCCAGCACGCGTAGCCCCCCGGCGGTAGCCTCCCGCACCCGGTCCTGCAGGCGCATCAGGTGCCGCAGGAAATGCCCTTCGCTGAGGATCACATCTGCCGTGCGTTCGCACAGTTCCGAACAACTGGTGTGCAACATCATCTGCAGGTCGGCCAACTCGTCGATGACCTCCTTGCTCCCTGCGATGTAACCCACCCGCAAGGCCGCCGACACTGATTTCGAGAAACTGCCGATGTACAGCGAACGCCTCAGTTGATCGAGCGCCGCCACCTTGAGCGCGGAGCTGGGCTTGAAGTCAGCGAGTGCATCGTCTTCGACCAGCAGCAAGTCGTGCCGCTCGGCCAGTTGCAGCAAGCGATGGGCCTTGGCCGGGGAGATATCCGAGCCGGTAGGGTTTTGGCACACCGACTGGATGAAGAACAGCCGGGGCCGTTCGACGCGCAGCATGGCTTCCAGCGCATCCATGTCCGGGCCGTCCGCCAGGCGCGGCACGCTCAGCAGCCGTGCACCGTGCAGTTGCAGCTTGCCGAACAGCGGGTAGTAGCCCGGGTTTTCCACCAGCACCGCATCGCCCGGTACCACGAAGCGGCGAATGATCAGGTCCAGCGCATGGTTGGCGCCGTGGGTGGTCACGATTTGCCGGGGCGTGGCACTGATGGCGTAGCTGGCCAGCTTGCGCACCAGGCTCTGGCGCAGGCCGGGGTTGCCCAGGCGATTGCCATAGCGAAACAGGTTCCCTGCACCACTGCGCATCGCTTGCCGGGTGAATTTGTCGAGGCGCATGTCCTGCAACCAGGACACCGGCGCAAACCCTTCACCCAACGGCGCCAGCCCGGGTTCGCGAACGAACTGCTGCCGCATCATCCAGATGGTGTCCATGGCCCGGGTGTACGGCGGTGTTTCATCCAGCTCGGCGGCCTGCACCTGCGCACCGACAAAAAAACCCTGCCCGTGGCGCGCCTCCACCAACCCTTGGGAGGCGAGAATCTCGTACGCGGTGATCACCGTATTTTTCGAGTGCCCGTGCAAACGCATGTACTCGCGTAACGACGGCAGGCGGTCGCCAACCTTCAGCACGCCAGTGCGGATCTGCTGCTCGACCGCATCGGCGACTTGCTGGGCAAGGGTGACACGAGGCATCGGCTGGCTCCTGTGCTGTCATGGGTACAGTCTGGGTACTGTTGGGCAAAACTGTACCTTCAATCAAGGGCACAGTGGCTGCACATTTAGCACCACGCCGGCGACGCGCTCAAGCCGCCGCCCAACAACAATGACGCCAACGGTACCCTCATGAGCCTCGATTCCCGCCTGCCCGCTTTCCGTAACCTGTCCCCCGCCGCGCGCCTGGACCACATCGGCCAGCTGCTCGGCCTGAGCCACGACGATGTCAGCCTGCTGGCCAACGCCGGAGCCCTGCCGATGGACATCGCCAACGGCATGATCGAAAACGTCATCGGCACCTTCGAGCTGCCCTATGCCGTGGCCAGCAACTTCCAGATCAATGGCCGTGATGTGCTGGTGCCGCTGGTGGTGGAAGAACCCTCGATCGTCGCCGCTGCTTCGTACATGGCCAAGCTGGCCCGTGCCAACGGCGGCTTCACCACCTCCAGCAGCGCCCCGCTGATGCGTGCCCAGGTACAGATCGTGGGCATACAGGACCCGCTCAATGCACGCCTGAGCCTGCTGCGCCGCAAAGACGAAATCATTGAACTGGCCAACCGCAAGGACCAGTTGCTCAACAGCCTCGGCGGCGGCTGCCGCGACATCGAAGTGCACACCTTCGCCGATACCCCGCGTGGCCCGATGCTGGTGGCGCACCTGATCGTCGATGTACGCGATGCCATGGGCGCCAACACCGTCAATACCATGGCCGAGGCCGTTGCGCCGCTGATGGAAGCCATTACCGGGGGCCAGGTACGCCTGCGCATTCTGTCCAACCTGGCCGACCTGCGCCTGGCCAGGGCCCAGGTGCGGATTACTCCGCAGCAACTGGAAACGGCCGAATTCAGTGGCGAGGCCGTGATCGAAGGCATCCTCGACGCCTACGCCTTCGCTGCGGTCGACCCTTACCGCGCGGCCACCCACAACAAGGGCATCATGAATGGCATCGACCCACTGATCGTCGCCACTGGCAACGACTGGCGTGCAGTGGAAGCCGGCGCCCATGCGTATGCCTGCCGCGGTGGTCACTACGGCTCGCTGACCACCTGGGAAAAGGACAACAACGGCCACTTGGTCGGCACCCTGGAAATGCCGATGCCCGTAGGCCTGGTCGGCGGCGCCACCAAAACCCATCCGCTGGCGCAACTGTCGCTGCGCATCCTCGGCGTGAAAACAGCCCAGGCGCTCGCTGAGATTGCCGTGGCCGTAGGCCTGGCGCAAAACCTCGGGGCCATGCGCGCCCTGGCCACCGAAGGCATCCAGCGCGGGCACATGGCCCTGCATGCACGCAATATTGCCGTGGTGGCGGGCGCCCGAGGCGATGAGGTGGACTGGGTTGCCCGCCAGTTGGTGGAAAACCACGACGTGCGCGCCGACCGCGCCGTAGCACTGCTGAAACAAAAGCGCGGCCAATGAGCATGGTCCCGATGCAAGCGGTAAAGGTCTTTGAAGTCGGCCTCCGTGACGGCCTGCAGAACGAACGCCAGCCGCTGTCGGTGGCCGCCCGTGTGGGCTTGATCGGCGACCTGGCTGGCACCGGCCTGCGGCATATCGAAGCCGGCGCCTTCGTGTCGCCGCGCTGGGTGCCGCAGATGGCCGGCAGCGACGAGGTGTTGCGCCAATTGCCCAGCAACAACGGGGTCAGTTACACGGCTCTGGTGCCCAACCGGCAAGGCTTCGAGGCCGCGCAACGGGCTGGCTGCCGCGAGGTAGCGGTGTTCGCCGCCGCCTCCGAGGCGTTTTCGCGCAACAACATCAATTGCTCCATCGATGAAAGCTTCGAGCGCTTCACCCCGGTGTTGCGCGCCGCCAAAGAGGCCTCTATCCGGGTGCGCGGTTATGTATCCTGCGTGCTCGGTTGCCCGTTCAGTGGGGCCGTTGAGCCGGAGGCCGTGGCCAAGGTCGCACGCCGCCTGTACGAACTGGGCTGCTACGAAATCAGCCTGGGTGACACCATTGGCGCCGGCCGCCCGGATGAAACGGCTCAATTGTTCGAGCTCTGCGCACGGCAACTGCCGGTCGTGGCACTGGCCGGCCACTTCCACGATACCTGGGGCATGGCCATCGCCAATGTGCATGCCGCACTCGCGCAGGGTGTACGCACCTTCGACAGCTCGGTCGCGGGCCTCGGCGGCTGCCCCTACTCGCCGGGTGCCAGCGGTAACGTGGCCACGGAAGATCTGTTGTACCTGCTGCACGGCCTGGGCTACAGCACCGGTGTCGACCTGGAGGCGGTGGCACGGGTTGGTGTGCGCATCAGCGCGCAGCTGGGCACCGCCAACCGCTCACGCGCCGGCCTTGCCCTGGCAGCAAGGAGCGCCCGCGAACACTGATAGCGCCTGTGGCTCCCGAACAAAAACAACAAGCCCGCAAGGGCAGGAGAATGCCAATGACCTTTGAATGCCGCCTGCACCCCCTCCACCCGGAGGTGGACCATGGCTGACGACAACCTCTATGAAGTGTGGGGCGACACCGTGGACAGTCGCCACCTGCTCGCCGCCATCGCCATCGGCGCCGCTTGCAGCCTGGGTACCTTTTTCCTGGCCGAGCACCTGTTGACCGGCTGGGTCGAGTCCAGCCAGATGGCCCGGGCCTACGCCATGCTGCTAGGCATTCTCGGCTCGCTGCTGGGTGGCGGGGTCAGCGCCTGCCTGTTCAAGCCCAAGCGCCATGTGGTCGAGCATGTGGCCGACCCGGCCTGGCGCCAGCAAGTCATCGAAGAGCTGCGCAGCGAATACGGCGGCATCGGCCAGCTCAGTGACCTGCCGCAGGAGGTGCGCAACGAGTTGCGTGAGCTGGGCCTGGAACGCCTGTTCGATGAAGCCGAACCCGCAAGCGCAGCCGAGGCCTGCACAAGCACCGCAACCCTGAAGCGAGGTATCGCCTGATGGACGCCCTGTTCGACCAGGTTCTGATAGCCGCGCTGATGGGCGTGATTGGCGCCGTGGTGTTTGCCGCCATCGGCCTGATCTCCGGCAGCGACGAAACCACCACCCTCGCCCCCCTGACCTTGCTGGTCGTGCTGTTGGGCGTGCCCGCTGCCGGGGTGTTCACCTTCTTCCTCGCCGGTGCGGTGGCCAAGCACATGACCCACGCCGTCCCCACGGCGTTGCTCGGTATCCCCGGCGACACCATGGCCACACCCCTGATGCGCGAAGCCAACTTCCTGCGCAACCTGGGCGTGCCGCATATCGCCCTGCGCAAGATGATCTCAGGTGCGGTCATCGCTGCCCTGGTGGCAGTGCCACTGGCAGTGCTGTTCGCCGTGCTGCTGGCACCTTTTGGTGATGCGATCAAACGGGCAGCGCCCTGGGTGTTCCTCGCCGCCGCCACCACCATTGCCTTTTTCTCGGCTGGCCGCTGGGCCTCGGTGCTGGCGCTGCTGCCCTTCGTGCTGGTGATCATCGCGTTGCAGACCCTGACCGGCCAGCACGGCGTCAAGCTCAGCGTCAGCTACTTCCTGGGCATTGCCATCGGCCCACTGATCGCCGCCCTGTTCGCCATGCTCGCCCCGGCAGAGCGGGCACGGATGAAACGCAGCGAACCGCGCACCTTTGCGCTGTCACCCGACGTCAAGGGCTGGGGCGGCTGGTTCCCCAACCCGCTGAAGGTGCTGGACCGCCGCCAGGCCGGCTGGACCTTGGCCACCGCCACGGTGTCCAGTGCCACCTTCGTGTTCAGCCCGGTGGCCATGACGGTGATTCTCGGTGAAGTGGTAGGTTCACGCATCAAACACGCCTATCACCGCCTGACCTCGGTCATCAGCGTGCGCAACGGTGTTACCGAGTCCACCTACATTGCCGAGGCGCTGATCCCGCTGATCGCCTTTGGCCTGCCGCTCAGCCCGGTAGCTGCCGGGCCGGCCGCTCCGCTGTTCAACGCCCCGCCACGCTTCACCGTCGACAGCGCCAGCGGCCAGGTGAACAACCTGCACAACCTGCTAAGTGCCAGCGAGTTTCTTGCCTACGGCATGCTGGCGGTCGTGATCGCCATCCTGATCGCCTACCCCTTCTCGATGAACTTCGCCCACCGTGCTGCTTCGTTCGTGTCCCGGCGCATCAGCCACGAGGCGGTGATCGCCACCTTCGTCGGCCTGATCCTGGTAATCGGCCTGTGGGAAGGCGGGCTGCTTGGCCTGCTGGTCATCCTCACAGTGGGCCTGCTGGGCGGTTTCCTGTACCGCTTCATCGGCTTCAACATCGGCGTGCAATTCATGGGCTACTACACCGCCGTGCTCAGCGTGCCGGCCATCGTCGCCCTGTTCGCTTGACCTGACCCTCCTCACCCTGCCACGCACCCCCTGCGGTTGCGTGGCTTCACTCGCCTGCAAGAAAGGAACAACAACAATGAATATCCTTTGCCCCCCTTGCCGCATGACGGCGGCTTGCGCTTGCCTGTTGCTTGGCGCCGCCAGCGCCCAGGCCGAAGGCTTCAGCGACGACGCCAAGGTCGGCCTGACCTTGCGCAACTTCTACATCAACCGCAATTTCGTCGACCCGGCCTATCCGCAAGGCAAGGCCGAAGAATGGACGCAGAGCTTTATCCTCGACGCCCGATCGGGCTTTACCCAGGGCGTGGTCGGCTTCGGTGTGGATGTACTGGGGCTGTACTCGGTCAAGCTCGACGGCGGGCGCGGCACTGCCGGCACCCAGTTGCTGCCGGTGCACGATGACGGCCGCCCGGCGGATGACTTCGGCCGCCTGGGCGTGGCGCTCAAGGCGCGTGTTTCGGCCACCGAGTTGAAGGTTGGCGAGTGGTCGCCGATGCTGCCGGTGCTGCGTTCGGACGACGGCCGCTCGCTGCCGCAGACCTTCCAGGGCGCCCAACTCACCTCACGCGAGATCGACAACCTCACCCTTTACGGCGCACGCTTTCGCGGCAACAGCCCACGCAACGACGCCAGCATGGAAGACCTGTTCATGTCTGGTCGGCCTGCCGCCACGGCGGACCGCCTGGACATCCTCGGCGCCGAGTACCTGTTCAACGACAAGGCCACCCAGCTCGCCATCTGGCATTCGGACCTGCAAGACATCTACCGCCAGCAGTACTACAACCTGATCCACAGCCAGGCCGTGGGCAACTGGACCCTGGGGGCCAACCTCGGGTACTTCGTGGGCAACGACAGTGGCCGCTCACTGGCAGGCGAGATGGATAACCGCACCACGTCGCTGCTGCTCTCGGCCCGTACCGGCGGCCATACTTTCTACGTGGGGCTGCAACGGGTCAGCGGCGATACCGGCTGGATGCGGGTCAACGGCACTGCCGGCACCAGCCTGGCCAACGACAGCTACAACTCCAGCTATGACAACGCCCATGAGCGCTCCTGGCAGTTGCGCTACGACCATAACTTCGCGGTCGACGGGCTGCCAGGATTGCAGTTCATGACGCGTTACATCAGCGGTGACAACGTGCAAGTCGGTAGTGTGCGCGATGGAAAGGAGTGGGGTCGGGAGACCGACCTGGCCTACACCGTCCAGAGCGGCAGTTTACGAGACCTGACCGTCAGATGGCGAAGCTCTACCTTGCGCCGGGACTTCAGCAGCAATGAGTTCGATGAACACCGGGTAATCGTGAGTTATCCGCTATCGATCCTGTAGCAAAACGCCGCGAACCGGGCTTGCGGTTCGCGGCGTTGCTCAGGCGATCAGCACGGTATACCCGCCAGTGGCCAGACAGGCGCTTGCGTCTCTTTGGCCTGGCTGCGTTTTCGCGCCCACTGGGTCAGGGCGGCCATCAAGGCAAAGCCCAGCAGGATCATGACCGGGTAGGCCAACAGCAACTCGGTCAGCGAATATTTCCAGGCCAGCGGCCGACCGACACCCAACATCGCCGCATACAACCAGGACACACCCGACAGCGCGCCGGAAAACAACGCGAACATACGCACGCCGATATTCAGGTCGAGCAAAGAACCTGCCTTGAGCAAGGCCGGCAATACATAGCGATGCAACAACATGCCATTGAACGTCAACAACAGGACAATAATAATCTTGGCGTGAAGTTTTGGGTTGGCAAAATAACTCATGCCTTTTTCAAGGTAATCAATACCAATGACAGCCGCTCCCGTGAGCCACAAGAATATCAGGGCATTGGACACAGACTTCTGTAAACGCGCCATATGTTGACCGTCATGCCCGGCCTGTTTATGACCTTTGAGCAAGTCCCTGACCATCTCGGCATCACTGGCAAACACCAACCCGATGGCGACACAGCAGGCCAGCAAGTGAACATAAATAACCGACAACCGCACCAGCTCCATGGATTCTTTCTGCCCGAACAGGCTAATAATTGTATTGATCTCCACGACGTCTTCTCCACGTAATGCATTAGCGCTAGATGGCCTTGCTGCAGGCGTGCGAACAGCGTGATCGCAACGGCAAGACCCAATTCATATCGTTAATTGAAACAGCGGATTGATACTTAGATACACAGCAGCTCAACCGTTAAGCCTCGGTCGGGCATAGGCGTTACTCCATGATCAGAGGTAATAAAAATCCCCATGTGCATCCCGTGATGCGCATGAGGTTGGTGTATGACTTCCTGAGAGGGGCGCGAGGTGCAGTTCATGAGAAACACACCTGCTGGCAAATAGGAGCCGTCAACAGCAAAAACGTTCACTGCCTGAACACAACCACCGACCAGCGGTATTTAAAGCCACGTTAGTTAGTAGACTAACATTTTACAATGCTGACCGAAGAGTAAGTTTTTACTCGCAACTGGATCCAAACTTAACGGCGGGCCCTGATTGCTCTAGTTCGCTGTACGTCGTTAACGTGCGATGATGAATTACCCCAACAACTGGCTCAATACCGCGCGCAATTTCCCCGGTTTAACCGGTTTGTTCAGCAGCGGTGCACCCAATTTCTGCAAGCCCCGACGGCACTGGTCGCTGCGATCGGCGGTAATGATCACCGCCGGTATCGCAACCGCAAAATGCTCACGCAAGTGCTTGACCACCTCACAGCCCACCACCCCATGGTCGAGGTGGTAGTCGGCCAGGATCAATTCCGGAGCCCGCCCCTGCAACGCCAGCAAAGCTGCCTCCTGATCGGTTGCAGTGACCACTTCACAGCCCCACTGCCCCAGCAACGCGCCCATGCTCTCGAGGATGCTCACTTCGTTGTCCAGCACCAGCAAGCGGCGGCCCGGCAGCGGGTTGCCGGCACTTGGCAGCGGCACAGCCTGGTGAACGGCCAGTGGCACTTCTTTGCCAATCGGTACCTCGATACTGAACATCGAGCCGCGCCTCGGCCATGAACGCACCTCGATCCGGTAACCGAGAATCTTGGCAATCCGTTCAACGATAGCCAGCCCCAGCCCCACCCCTTTGCGATCCGCAGCGCGGCCGACGTCCAATTGGTTGAATTCGAGGAAAATGGCATCCAGCCGATCCGCCGCAATGCCCCGGCCGGTGTCCCACACCTCAAGCCGCAGATGCTCGCCACGGCGTCTGGCACCTAGCAGTATCCGGCCTTCGTCGGTGTAGCGGCAGGCATTGCTGAGGAAGTTGCGCAGTATGCGGGTCAGCAACCGCAGGTCGGTGCTGATGGCATGGTCAGTGATGCGTGCGTGCAGCTTCAGGCCTGCCGCATCAGCCACTGTGCCAAACTCCGAGACCAGCGGCGCGAAGACTTCGTCGAGACGGTACACGGCCACGTCCGGTTTGACCGCTGCCTGGTCGAGCCGGGAAATGTCCAGCAGGTCGGTCAGCAGGTCTTCGGCGCCTTCCAGGGCCTGGTGGGTACGCTCCACCAGCACATGCTCGGCCTCTGGCAATGGCTGTTCGCGCAAGGTGGAGATCAGCAGGCGGGCGGCGTTCAGCGGTTGCAGCAGGTCGTGGCTGGCGGCGGCGAGGTATTTGTCCTTGCTGCGGTTGGCGGCTTCTGCGGCATCCCGGGCCTCCAGCAATTCATCGGTCCGCGCAGCAACCCGTTGTTCCAGTTCGTCGTTGAGCTGTTGCAAACGCTGCTGGGCCTGCTTGCGTTCGGTGATGTCGGCGACAAAACCTTCCACCAGCCCTTCCTGCCCTGGCTTTAGCAGCAGGTTCATCAGCACATCCAGGTGGCTGCCATCCTTGCGGCGCAGGCGGGTTTCGTAGCCGTGCAGGCTGCGGTCACGGGCGAGGATCGCGGTAATCGCCTGCAGTTCTTCCGCGCCGCCGTCAAACAGGTGAGTGGCCAGGTCAGTCAGGGAAAACAGCACCGCTTGCGGGTCGTCGTAGCCAAGCATGCGCGCCAACGCCGGGTTGGCGGCACGCATGCCGTCCTGCAGGCTGGCCTGGAAAATGCCGTGCACGGCGTTTTCGAACAGCCATTTATAGCGGTTGCGTTCGGCTTCCAGTTCGTCCAGGCGGGCAGAAAGCTCCGGATAATGGCTTTTGCGCGCCGAGTGGTCGCCGAGCCCCAGCAGCCCGGCCAGCGCCCGCTGCTGCTCGTCAGAGGGCCTCGCCATAGACCACCTCGACATCACGCTGGCTCGACGCGCGGGGGTTGGTGAGAATGCACGGATCATCCATCGCATGCTGCGACAGGAACGGAATATCGGACGTGCGCACGCCGTGCAGGCCCAGGGTTTCATGGAAGCCGATGGCGTGCTTCAGGGCGATCAGGTGTTCCACCAGGCGCCCGCAAATCTGCCGGTGGTTGAGGCCACGGCAATCAATGCCGAACACCTCGGCAATCACCTTGAAGCGCTCCGGCGCCGAGCTGTAGTTGAACGCCACCACGTGCTCCACCAGCACCGCGTTGCACAAGCCATGGGGCAGGTCCAGAAACCCGCCAAGGCTGTGCGACATCGCGTGCACTGCACCCAGGATCGCGTTGGAGAACGCCAGCCCCGCCTGCATGCTGCCGAGCATGATC
>JADHEF010000657.1_pt1 | contig 31684 bp, 34 predicted proteins | sample 8952391 | NCBI WGS metagenome assembly JADHEF01 (sample SAMN16124439, study PRJNA663245) | bioreactor sludge metagenome | isolation source: sludge (nitrite) | place: India:Bengaluru | collected 2019-02-28 | reverse complement strand
TCCGATATCTCATCGCTAACCATCCGGCAATAACGCCGATAGATAAACGCTTACGTACGCCTTGTTCAGCCAGAAGCGATACTGCTCACGTGTTGGCTCACCCTCAGCCTTCTGTCGCGCAAGATAGTCGTGAAAGCGTTGCAGGATTTGCAGCCGATTAACCTGAATAACCGCGGCGTCGTAACCGACGCCAAAGAATTCGAGAAAATCCTCCGCCGACTCGAGATCATCGAAACCAGTATCGTCGGTCACGGGTTGAACAACGGTTGCGATCATGGTGCGCTCCTCACAAGTGGTCGGTTGAGCTTCGGTTCGGCAAGCATTCAAGGAGGCCCAAGAGTTCGCCCGATTCTGGTGGCCGCTTGGCGGCATCAACAAACTCGCGCAGCCGGCAGACGACGGTGTCGGCCTCAGCGTCGGCCAGCGGTCGTCCAAGGGCCGCAAAGACGGCCTGGACACCGCCCTTCCCTGAGTGCTTGCCGAGCACGAAGCGATGCTGACGACCTACGAGTTGCGGATCGAACCCTTGGTAGTTGTCCGGATGCTTGAGCAAACCATCGACATGGATGCCGGCCTCATGCGTGAAGGCACCTTCACCGACGACGCTCTTCTGCCACGGCACCGGTCGGCCGGCAGCGCTGGCAACCGTTGCAGACAATGCGGGGAAACGTCGCAGATCAATGCCGGTCTCGATGGCGTAACACTGGCGCAGTCCAAGCACCACTTCCTCCAGAGGAGCGTTCCCGGCGCGCTCGCCGAGCCCATTCACGGTGGTATTGACGTGCGTCGCCCCGGCTCGCACTGCCGCCATCGTATTAGCCGTCGCCAGACCGAGATCGTCGTGCGCGTGCATCTCGATTTCCAGGTCAGAGCAACGTCGCAAACGACCGATACGCTCGGCAACTGCGAAGGGATCAAGTACGCCGAGCGTGTCGGCGAAACGAACTCGTCGCGCCCCCGCAGACTGGGCGACATCGGCCAGACGCATGAGAAAGTCCATATCCGCGCGCGAAGCATCCTCAGCACCGATACAGACATCAAGCCCGAGATCCCGGGCCATCCGGATGTATTCGCCAACGCTTGCCAGAAGCCAGCTGCGGTCGCGCCTGAGCTTGAAACGCAATTGCTGATCAGAGGCAGGCGCGGAAATATCGACGATATGGACACCAAGACCGCGGCATGCGGCAATATCGCCATCATTCATTCGACACCAGACCATCAGACGCGCGACGAGTCCAAGGCCAACTACCGCACGAATGCTCTCGCGTTCTGCCTCTCCCATCGCCGGGATCCCGATCTCAAGCTCGGGCACCCCGATTGAATCGAGCTGACGTGCGATCTCGAGTTTCTCGTCGACGCAAAAGGAGACGCCCGCGGACTGCTCGCCATCGCGTAGCGTCGTATCGTTGATGATCAGTGGCCGGGGTGAAATGTTGGGCATACGTCCTCCTGACTTGCTTGAAGCAAATCCGGTGCCCGCGCCCAGACAGAGATCAACGATATGAAACTAAAAGGTTTTCTGCAGAAAAACCGATCCGGCGAGGATGTCGCATCTCCGACAAATCACACCACGGCGCAGCAATGAAATCGAGAAAAGTCGATAACTGGCGCGTTCTGGGTTGGCGATGCGCGCAAGCCACTCGCAAGCACGACATCAATACGGCCGGGCGATGCGACCGGGAACAACGAGACGTGGGTAACAAACCGATCCGGAAGTCGCGAAATGACTTCTGATCGACTGCTCAAAGGGGTTGGCGGAGTGGACGGGACTCGAACCCGCGACCCCCGGCGTGACAGGCCGGTATTCTAACCAACTGAACTACCACTCCAGTACTGCTCGATACGAAGGTTGCATTGCACAACCTCCTGAAAATCTGGCGTCCCCACGGGGATTCGAACCCCGGTACCTACCGTGAAAGGGTAGTGTCCTAGGCCTCTAGACGATGGGGACCCGGACAAATCTTCTTTCGCTTTCTTGGTGGAGGTACGCGGGATCGAACCGCGGACCTCTTGCATGCCATGCAAGCGCTCTCCCAGCTGAGCTATACCCCCGTCGAAAGAAGGGCGCATTATAGAGAGCCGAGAAAACCTTGTAAAGCGTTTTCTCAAACTTTCTTGATGCGCCGCTGCACTCTCAGTTCTTTGTCACTGCCACTCCGAGCCGTTTGAGCACGAGTTCGCGCGGGAAGAGCGCAACAACCGCATCAACGGACGGCGTTTGGGCCTGACCCGTCAAGAGGACGCGTAACGGCATGGCCAACTTCGGCATCTTCAAACCATGCTTACCGATACATGCCTTGATCAGCGCCCCGATCGCCTGAGCATTCCATTCGACAGAGGCGACCCCTTCGACGAAGTCGATCAACGCCGGCATGGCCTCGGGCGTGAGATGCTGAGCCAGGATCTCGGCCTGTGGATGGAGGTCGATATAGAACACCTCAGCCGCGTCTGCCAGTTCATTGAGGTTGGAAACGCGCTCCTTGTAAAGCCCGACAACGGACTGCAACGAAGGCGAGACATCCACCGTCACACCGCGCGCTTGTAGCCGCGGCAGGACGAGTGCGGCCAGGCGTGAGCTCTCCGCCTGCTTGATGTAGTGGGCGTTGAGCCAGTTCAACTTCTCGGTGTTGAACTGGGCTGCCGATGGCGTGATGTGATCCAGGTCGAACCACGCGCAGAACTGCTGCATCGAGAAGACCTCATCATCGCCATGCGACCAACCCAAACGCGCCAGGTAATTGAGCACGGCCTCCGGCAAATAGCCGTCATCATCGTATTGCATGACGCTAACCGCGCCATGACGTTTGGATAGCTTCTGTCCATCGTCACCGAGGATCATCGAGAGGTGCGCGTAAAGGGGCACTTCGGCGCCAAGCGCTTTCAATATGTTGATTTGCCGCGGCGTGTTATTGACATGATCATCCCCGCGGATGACGTGGGTAATCCCCATCTCCCAATCATCGACAACGACACAGAAGTTGTAAGTTGGCGTCAAGTCGGCACGGGCAATGACCAGGTCGTCCAGCTCCGCGTTGGCAATCTCGATACGTCCCTTGACGAGATCATCCCATGCAACCACGCCATCAACCGGATTCCTGAAGCGGATTACAGGTTGAACGCCCGCTGGTGGCGTCGGCAAAACCTTGCCCGGCTCCGGCCGCCAAGTCCCGTCATAGCGCGGCTTGAGCCCCTTGGCGCGTTGCGCCTCGCGCATGTTCTCGAGTTCTTCAGGAGTCGTATAGCAGTAGTAGGCGGATCCGGAAGAGAGCATCTGCTGAATGACTTCCTTGTAACGATCCATTCGCTGCATCTGGTAGAACGGTCCCTCATCGTGCTCGAGGCCGAGCCAGTTCATTCCGTCGATGATCGCCTTCACAGCCTCAGGTGTGGACCGCGCAACGTCTGTATCCTCAATGCGAAGAATAAACTTCCCGCCATGATGCCGGGCAAACGCCCACGAAAATAGCGCCGTCCGGGCGCCACCGATATGCAGATAACCGGTTGGTGAAGGAGCAAAACGAGTACGAATCATGATTATTGACCAATCAGTGAGAAGAATGAGGTTAAGTCGGAGAAATCAAAAATTGACCAACACATCCGCTTATGGTTTAATGCCGTCCCTCTATCGGGCGGTTAGCTCAGCGGTAGAGCACTGCCTTCACACGGCAGGGGTCACTGGTTCGATCCCAGTACCGCCCACCATAGAATCAAGCATTTAAGCCATCCTTCGCGGTGGCTTTTTTGTTTTCTGGCGCGCAAACAATACGCAGAAACATGCTTGGGTGCCGGTGCAAGTCTTTGACCTTTCTCGAAAACGGGGATGATACCAGCTTGACCATCATCCCGGCGCACTGCGCTGGTTCCTGAGAACACCGGACGATGATTCGACGATGCCCATTTTTTTTCGACGAAGACCTTGAATACGGACGGTTGCACCCTCATACTGTCGTTATGGTTGTAATTCCGGCGATCTGGCGGCGTTCTGGACGCGGGTTCGATTCCCGCCACCTCCACCTAAGTTCACCGAAGCACGAAGCGGATCGTGTGCTTAGGTGGGGGTGTACCGGTTTCGACAGGGCGAACAAAGGAAAGCAGGCAACTCGTCAGGCGATCGACGTTAATGAAGCAAATCTCTAAACGCCAACGATGAGCGTTTCGCACTGGCCGCTTAAGGCCTATGCCGAGGCTGCTTGAGCCTTGTTACCAAAGAAAAGCCGGTGGGGACTTCGGTCCCCATCGTCACATCTGTCGCAGATGCTCACAGATCGGCACGGCACCAGCATCAGTTACCGCAGAGAAAGGAGCCTCGCGAGACCGAGAATGATGCCTGCGGTAGCGCCCCAAATATAGCGATCGCCGTACGGCACGGCATAGAAGTCACGCAGCCGCCCCTGAAACTGCATGCTGCAGCGCTGATGATTCGCCGAGTCAAGAAGGAATGACAGCGGTACCTCAAAAACTTCAGCCACCTCACCCGGATCGGGGCGAAGATTAACTGGCGGCCTGACAATTGCAACGACCGGCGTCACGCAAAATCCCGTTACCGTGCGGTAAACAGGCAAATAGCCAACCACTTCCACGCGCGCCGGATCCAAACCGATTTCCTCTTCGGCCTCCCGTATAGCGGTAGCAGCAGGCGACCTATCCTGCGGTTCGACACGACCACCCGGAAAACTGATTTGCCCCGGGTGATCCTTCAGGTCGGGATTCCGCTGCGTCAGCAACACGGACGGTTCGTGGTCACGCAGTACAATGGAAAAAAGTACCGCTGCAGGAATCAGGCCCTCACCTTCGCCGCAGTCCTCCACAAGGTAAACGGAAGCAGGCAGCGGCGCCGACGATAGTGCCGCCCTCAAGCGGTCAAATCCTGGGAAGACGGCAGCGGCGGCCTCGGTTTGCTGCACCATCCGGCTACTTTTCGCCGACAGCCTGCTCTTCTTCAATTTCGGCGCGAACTGCATTCAGGGCATCCTGAAGCGTCTCTTCTGGCAAAGAGTTGATTGACGTCGCGAGCAGATCGGCCGATTCGACTGCACCAACGGGCAAGTGCTTGCTGTTCAGGCTGGCGATGAGCGCCGCGCCAGATCCCACAACGCGAAGCAACGTCTGCCGCTCAGTCATCAACATCTCGAGTTCGCGGCGTAGCATGGCAATTTCCTGGTCGCGATGCGGCATTTGAGTCTCCTAGTAGCGTTTCTTCAGCGTCATGGTATCCCCTTCACGCTGCATTTCCATCCGGTTCAAAAAACTCATCCCCAGCAGTGCAAACGGCATGTCTTGCTGATGCACGAGCGCGTCGACGTTGTTCATCGTTATTTCGCCGACACGCACGCGGTCAAGTTTCACACGCGTCACAACGGCCTGACCATTCGCCGTATTGGTAATTGCCTGCTCACCTTTGCTTGCATCAATGCCAATCCGGCGCGCATCGCTTGCCCCAAGGGAAACCATCGAAGCCCCGGTGTCGACAAGGAATCTGACTGTTGTTCCATTCACGTTTCCCGAAGTCAAAAAGTGCCCCGCCGAATCAGCCGTCAATACAACCTTCTGCGAGCCGTCGGCTGACGGCTGCGCGGCGACATTCTGTCCGACTCTCAGTACACGTTTCTTTCCACCCACTTCCAGCGTGGCCGTTTCGCCATCAGTCGAGACGACCTTCACACCGTCAGGGGTAGTGGCACCGACGGCAACTATCCGGGGTGGTCCGCCGCTGATAGTCAATAGAGCCTTGCCGGGAAACAGACCCGCCAACCCGACATCAACCGCATACACCAGTGGAGACACCAGGATCAGATAGAGACAGACGGCAAGCGAAGAATGCCATGCGCTTAGCAGGGCACCGCCAACACGACCGAATTGCTTGATCATCAAACCCGACGCCATAGTCCGCCACAAGAAAACCTTGGTATCGGTCTATTCTGCCACATTCCTGTGATCGCACCCGAATCGACGGTCTCGACCAAGCAATGTACCAACGCTTGCAACAAGCTCTCGAACGGCGCCGTGGGCTGTTCACGAAGACGCCACACGCAAAGAACAAGAGCAGCCCGCGGGCTGCTCTCGAACGCACGCCGGCGCGGACCAGACGTTACTTGTGCTCAACAACAACGCATTGGTAAACGCCGCCGAAGAAAGTCTTCTTGCGCCAGACGAACTTGTTGGCCTTGGCTGCATAGTGCTGAATCTCGTTCTTCCAGAGCGCTTCGGCGAACGGTTCGAGATAGTGATTGACCACCTTGAGGATGTAGCGGATCGGTTGCCATCTCGCTGGATTGTGGTAATCGACAAAGACCGCCTTGCTACCCTTCGGCAGTTTGTCCAGCATGTGGTTGACGATCTCGTACTTCTTCTCTTCCGGCACTTCATGGAGGAGGAAGAAACTGCAAATGAGGTCGTACTTCGCTTTGTCCTCACCCGCGAAGCTGGCGGCATCACTGCGAATGACCTTGGTCCACTCCATGCCGCCGAGTTTGCGTTGCCCATGCTCGATCTGGATTGGGGTGACATCGGTCAGGTGAAAAGCGCCTTTCGGCCCGACTTTTTGCGCGGCTCGTGTGACCAGATCGCCGTAAACATGCGCCAATTGCCAGACACGCATACCCGGCTTGATCTCGTTCAGGTAGGCGCGCATCAGGCGCTGGTCATTCAGAAAGAGAAGTACGCGCACGACCCAGTTGTGATCGAGCGCACGCACCCACTTCGGATCGACATACGCCCAGTCGTACACTTCGGTCATGTACGCGGGAACGCCATCGTAATAGGGGTCAATGGCAAGCGACGAGTGGTTCTTGGTCATTTCTCGATCCTGTAAAGTCAAAAAATCTGGGGCAATCGGCAAATAACCAGGCACCAACAAGGCAAGGCAAGCCGAACTCGCTTACGCGAAAATCCGAAATTATCCCCGACCCCAGCCGCTCGGTCAAACAGTTATGGCTGATGAAAAGATCAAAAAACCCCTTTTGTTTCATAGCATTTACTGTGCCAAAGTCTTTCCTATCGACTTTGCATTACTCATTTAGCATGAACACGTACGAACGACATAGGATCCGATGATCCCGCCTTGATGCAAGCTATGCTGCCTGCGAGTTCCCCTTTCGATCACGAAGGCAGCGGTGAGAATAGCGCAGCAAGATCATCGACGCCGAACTTCAGGTCCACATCGCGGTCGGCGGTCAGGATTCCCGCCGCCAAGTCGGACTTCCGTTCCTGCAAGGCGAGAATCTTCTCTTCGATGCTGCCGGCAATGATGAGCTTGTAGACGAACACCGGCCGGTCCTGACCAAGACGGTGCGCACGATCAGTTGCCTGATTCTCTACCGCCGGATTCCACCAGGGATCGTAGTGAATCACGGTATCCGCCGCAGTCAGGTTGAGACCAACGCCCCCAGCCTTCAGGCTAATGAGGAAGATGGGCACTTCGCCGGCCTGAAAGCGCCGAACCGGCGTTTCGCGATCCACGGTATCGCCGGTGAGGATGACGTAATCGAGTTTGGCACGCATCAACTCTTCTTCGATCAGCGCGAGCATGCTCGTGAATTGCGAGAAGATGAGAATGCGCCTCCCCTCGTCGACCTGTTCCGGCAGCATGGTCATCAACAGATCGAGCTTGGCCCGCTCTTTCACACGCTGCGCCGAGTGGGCCTTGACCAGGCGAGGATCGCAGCAGACCTGGCGCAACTTGAGCAGGGCGTCGAGAATCAGGATCTGGCTACGGCCAAAGCCCTTGCTCGCGACCTCTTCGCGCACCATCGCGTCCATCGCCGCACGGACCGTTTCGTACAGGTCTCGTTGACTTCCGCTCAGCTCGACCTTGCGCACGATAATCGTCTTGGGCGGCAATTCGCGTGCCACCTCTTCCTTCTTGCGACGCAGGATGAAAGGGCGGATTCGTCGCGCCAATAAGTCGCGTCGCGGCATATCGCCCTGCTTTTCGATCGGCGTTCGCCAGTACTTGGCAAACGCGTTGCTGTCGCCAAGAAAACCCGGCAGCAGGAAATCAAACTGGCTCCACAACTCACCCAGATGGTTCTCCAGCGGCGTGCCCGTCAGACAAAGGCGGTGCCGTGCCTCAATCTTCCGCACGACCTCCGCGCCCTGGCTGCGCGCATTCTTGACCGTCTGCGCCTCGTCGAGAATCAACAGGTGGTAACTGTACTTGGTCAATTCGCGCGCATCGCGCCAAAGCAACGGATAGGTCGTCAGGACGACGTCATGCGCTGGAATCTCTGCGAACCGCCCCTTTCTTTCTGCACCGTGCAGCGAGAGAACCGACAGGCTGGGCGCGAAACGTGCAGCCTCGTTCTTCCAGTTGAATATGAGCGACGTCGGCAACACGATCAGTGCAGGTCGGTCAAGCCGGCCGCCTTCCTTTTCCACCAGCAGATGCGCAAGCGCCTGCGCGGTTTTGCCCAAACCCATGTCGTCCGCCAGGATGCCGGACAAGTTCTGCGCACGCAGGAACTGCAACCAAGCAAGCCCCTCGCGCTGGTAGGAACGCAAATCCAGGCCAAGGCCGACCGGTGCTTCGATCTGAGCAATCCCTTGCGCCGCCGACAATTGGTCGGCCAGCGCAAAGACATCGCCCTGACCGCGAAACTGCCAGCGACTTCGGTCGTTCAGTTCGGCAAGCCGCGGTGCGTCGAAGCGTGAAAGACGCAGGGTATGGCCGTCCGAGAAACCATCGAACAGATCGATCAACGTCGCCGCCAGCGGCTTCAAGCGGCCCGCCTGCACCCGAATGCGTTGATTGGCCGGCGTCTTGAGTTCGATCGCCTCATCATCGTCGATCTGACGCAACAGGCCGAGATCGAGCCAGCGCGAATCTCTGCGGAAGAGCGCAGCGAGGAGCGGCGCTAACGGCAAGCGCTCGCCTTCGACGATGATTCCCATGTCCAGATCGAACCAGCCGTTGTCAGCCTCGATAAGTTCTGCGTCCCAGGCGTCCACTTCAAGCATGAAATGGCGAAAATCGTCGTCGAACTCGACCTGCCAGCCCGCGTCGCGCAGACGTGGCAATGCCGACTGCATGAAGGCGCTCCAACCGGCTTCATCCGCCAGCCCGTGGGCGTTGTCGGGAGGACTACCGAACGTATGCAGCACACTCGTTGGAATTTTCTGCATTCCCTCGGCAAGCAGGCTCTGCATCAGGCTCGTCTCAAGGTCGAGCCGACGTGCAATGCGGACGGTTTCGCCGTCGGGAAGCAGGCAGAAACAGCGATGGTCATCAGGTTTGGCTTCCGCGTCCTGGTAGCGAAAAACCGGCAATGCAACATCGAACTCACCGCCAGCGTAGCTCAGCGGATAATCACGCCAGCCTCGGTTGCCATGCGTGCTGATCGTTTGCAGACGCAGCACCGGCACAGGCGCGGCATCGATACAGCGCAACCGGGCGCACGCGTCCTCGACCGGGACAGGCAGTTCGGGAACAGACTCGCTCAACGCCGACGCGACCGCTCGCGCGTCTTCGACCGAAAGAGGCGGGAGTGAAAACAACTGCGTGATGACCTCTGGTTTGGCCTGGACCATCAGCAGCCCAAGGGTACCTTCGCTCAAGTCGACGAACCAAGGCCGCGCCAGGGGCAAGACGAGTGTCGCTTCTGGAATCGCCTTGAATACCGGCCGCTGCCGGCCATTCACATCCACTTGCCAGGCAATGTGCCCGGGGCGTGCGTCCGCCACGGCCAGCGGCGAGAAGTCGTTCGCCACGTACAGCCGCCCAGTCTGCGCCATCCGGCCGAGGCACTCGTCACCGTGCATCGGCCCTAAACCGAATGCGCGCAAGCCACTGTCGAATGAACGCTCAGCCCAAAGCAGCCCAAGGATGGCAACATCTTCTTCAGTAGCGAAAGGCGGCGGCTTGATCAGAGATCGGTCAATCGACCACCACTCCTCGGCGTTTTCCCGATCGCGCCCGCGTAGCACGGTCACCCCGAAACCACGCGCGTCCATCGTCCAGTGCAGGACGTAGTAGATCTGATTCCGTGAACCTGACGACTTGCTGGTCTTCTTGCTCACCGCCATCGATACGCGGCGCAACTCACCCAGCCAGGAAAGCGCCGCCGGTTCATGATTCTCCTGCGGCTCCACCACTTCAACAACCTTGGACGACATTTGCACTAGAACGCACCCGGGAGCCGGGCGTCCCGCTATATACGGAAATCAATCGCGGAAGTTTCCGTATTTGATTGGAAAATCGGTAATGGCCTTGGTAACCGCTGCGATGCAAGCCTGCAACTCGTCGCGTTTGGCGCCGCTCACGCGCACGGTATCGCCTTGAATGGAAGCCTGAACCTTGAGCTTCGAATCCTTTATCAACTTGACGATCTTCTTCGCCAGATCGGACTCGATCCCGATCTTGATCTTCAGTTCCTGCTTGACCTTGTTACCGGATATCTTCTGGACCGCCTGATGATCAAGACGTTTGACGCTTTCCTTCTCCTTCTTTTCCATCGCCGGGAAGAGCAGATCCTTGATCTGATCCAGTTGGAAATCGGAATCGCCAAACAGCGTGATCACCTTGTCCTTTTCATTGAGTTCGACCTTCGCCGAAGTCCCCTTGAAATCATAGCGGGCATCGATCTGGCGGCTCACGACGTCGATCGCGTTCTTCAATGCGACAAGGTCGGCTTCCGAAGAGAAATCAAAAGAAGGCATGACTGATCTCGTTATCAGGCAAAGTGGCAAACATAGTGGTAGGGCTCGTCGCAGGCAATCTCGAACGACGAATTTCCGGGAACATTGAATGATTCGCCGGCAGAATACGTCTTCCACTCCGTCTCACCTCTCAGGCGGACGCGGCACGAACCGCCAACACCTTCCATGATCTCCGGCGCGCCGGTATTGAAGGTAAGCGACGCGGGAAGAATGACGCCAACGGTCTTTTTTGCACCGTCGGCCATGACAACGGTGTGGCTGACGCACTTGCCGTCGAAATAGACATTGGCCTTCTTGACGACGCTCACGTTATCGAATTGAGACATTTCACATTCCCCACAGTTTTTGAATGATCATCTTGGCAACGAAACCGACCATGCCAAGCGACAAGACGAAAAATAGAACGGCCGTTCCGCCCCACCCGGCCTTTGATTTCCATGCCAGCTCCGCGATGATGAACAGCATGTAGAGCATGAAGGCAGCGACACCGAAGGTCATGCCAAACGTCGCGACCTGCTCCTCAGACCAGCCCAGCATCAGCCCTCGATCCTGCATGCGAAAACAGTGCAAACATCAGGGGTTTACGCGCCCCAGAACGAGATACTCCATCAGTGCCTTTTGCACGTGCAGACGATTCTCCGCCTCCTCCCAGACTTCGCTTTGCGGACCGTCAATAACGTCAGCCGTCACCTCTTCGCCACGATGCGCCGGCAGACAGTGCAGGAATATGGCATCCGGTCGAGCGACACGCATCATCTCGGCGTCCACCTGCCAGTCGGCAAAATCACGCAACCGTGCCTCATTCTCTGCCTCGAAACCCATCGACGTCCACACATCGGTGGTGACGATATCCGCATCTTTCGCAGCATCCATCGGGTTCGCAAACTGCTTGAAGTGCCCGGTGCCGTGCAGACCTGCGCGCTCGCTTTCCACCTCGTAACCGGGTGGTGTCGACACGTGTACAGTGAAATCCAGCACCTCGGCCGCTTGCAGCCACGTATTGCACATATTGTTCGAATCACCGATCCACGCCACCGTCTTGCCCTGGATAGGGCCACGCTGCTCGATATAGGTGTAGATGTCGGCCATGATCTGGCACGGATGGTATTCATTCGTCAGGCCGTTGATCACCGGCACGCGTGAATGCGCAGCCAAACGTTCGACGATGTCCTGCTCGAACGTGCGAATCATGATGATGTCGCTCATGCGCGAAATGACCTGCGCCGCATCTTCGACTGGCTCGCCCCGGCCAAGCTGCGAATCACGTGTATTCAGGTAGATCGCCGCCCCGCCAAGTTGCTGCACGCCAGCCTCGAAGGAAAGACGCGTGCGCGTACTCGCCTTTTCAAAAATCATCACCAGCGTTCTGTCGCTCAGCGGCCAGTAACGCTTGTAGGACTTGAACTGCTCCTTGATCCAGCGCGTACGCTCGAACAGATACTCGAACTCGTCGCGCGAGAAGTCCTTGAATTGCAGGAAGTGCTTGACGTTCGGCTTGGGTGTGATCATGGCCAATACCAGTCAGGAAGCAAGAAAATTATGTATCAGCACGGACAGCCGTACCACGAGTTCACGCCCTTCGTCCGCACTGAACGTCAAAGCCGGTAGCAGACGTATGACCTTGTCGGCGGTCACGTTGATCAACAAACCCGCCTCGAGAGCACGCCCAACCAGTTCGCCACATGGGCGATCGAGTTCGATACCGATCATCAAGCCCTGACCGCGAATGTCGACGACACCCTCCAGTCCGGTCAGCGATTTCGCCAACTCATCCCGGATCAATGCACCGACGGCTTCGGCATTGGCGATCAGTTGTTCCCGTTCAACGACCTCGATCGTTGTCAACGCCGCTGTCGTTGCCAGCTGATTCCCGCCAAAGGTCGAACCGTGATTGCCGGGCTTGAACAAACCGGCCGCTTTCCCGGCCGCCAGGCAGGCACCGACCGGAACGCCGCCACCGAGACCTTTGGCCAGCGTTACGATATCCGGGCGAATACCGGCATGTTGAAAGCCAAACCAGGTTCCCGTACGACCCATGCCACACTGCACCTCGTCGCAGATCATCAACCAGCCGTTTTCATCGCAAAGCTGACGCAGTGCGCGCTGGTATTCCAGGTCGGCGATATTGATACCGCCCTCACCCTGGACGATCTCGAGCATGACGGCGACGACGCTCTTGTTATGCTCGGCAATCGCCCTGATGGCGGCCAAGTCATTGTATGGAACCCGCACGAACCCCGATACGAGCGGCTCGAACCCGGCCTGTGTCTTGCGATTTCCCGTTGCCGAAAGGGTCGCCATGGTACGGCCGTGAAAAGCCCTTTCCATGACAATGATGGCCGGACTCTCGATACCCTGCTGATGCCCATAAAAACGCGACAGCTTGATCGCCGCTTCGTTGGCCTCGCACCCCGAGTTGCAAAAGAAGACTTCGTCCATTCCTGCCAACGACGTCAGCTTGTCAGCCAGCAACTCCTGTTGCGGCATGCGGTACAAATTTGATGTATGCAACAGGCGCCCCGCCTGCGCAGCAATGGCGGCAACCAGCTCTGGGTGATTATGGCCCAACGTGGATACGGCAATTCCCGACAATGCGTCAAGATAGATTCGACCGTCGGTATCGGTAACCCAACTGCCGTCACCGTGGCTGAAAGCAACCGGCAAACGCGCGTAGGTATTCATAACATGAGACATAGCCAACCCCTTGATGAGGCCCTGAAATTGAAACGGCGGCTAACGCCGCCGAGAAATAACGCGAACATCAACAGTCGCTCCAAGCCCGTACAACAAACCGGACACAGTTGCAACAAGGGGAAAGATTCTAGGGGAAAACAACTGGCTTGTACATACGCACACCCGCGGCAACAGATCAAAGGCCGGCAAGACGAAACAAGCGCTTCTGATAGAATCAATCCACCTCACCTCATGCCGGGCTAATAAACCCGAACGCCAACAAGCACAAAGGGGCCTATGCGTTTCGCGACCGACACTTCGTTCGTCATCGTTGGCATAACGTCTGATGGCAGAAGGTTCCGGCCCAGCGACTGGGCCGAAAGACTCTGCGGGGTTCTTTCGGCGTTTGGCGCAGGAAAGAAGATGACTTACTCGCCCTACGTAACTCCGGGGCATAGCGAGGGCGAAAAGGCTGTGTTTGTCGACCACAGGCTGTACGCGGTTGAACCGATGGCTTACCGGTTCGTTGTCAACTTCGCACAAGACAACGACCTGAAGCTGATAGCACGTCCCGCAGCCCCAAGCGCGTGACCAAAAGACCAGACAACCACCTGCAACAAAAACGGCGCCCGAAGACGCCGTTTCTTTATTCCTGCTTCGGTATCGCGCGTATCAGGCAGCGATCGCCTTGATCTGAGCCGAAAGGCGGCTCTTATGGCGAGATGCCTTGTTCTTGTGAATAATCTTCTTGTCGGCGATACGATCAATCACCGAAACGGATTCTTGGTAAATGCTTTGAGCAGCAGCCTTGTCGCCAGCGACAATCGCCTTTTGGACACGCTTGACAGCCGTACGCAGCGTGGAACGCAGACTGTTATTGTGGGCGCGTTGCTTGACAGCTTGGCGGGCACGCTTGCGGGCTTGTGCGCTGTTGGCCATAAGAGTTGATCCCTAAAATAGCTGGTGGGTTAATCGAAAACGCGGAATTGTACAGACGACCCTCCACAAACGCAAGAATTTCTCGAAGATTTTGCGCCACACCGTTACTGCGCTGGAGCAAAGGGCTAAGATGTCGCGCTTTCTCCAGTGGCACGACAGAACCGTACGAATGAACCTGCTCAAAGCCCTCCTTACCGTCAGCGGCATGACACTGCTCTCCCGCGTCCTTGGATTCGTTCGCGACTTTGTCATCGCCCGCGCGTTTGGCGCAGGCCTGATGACCGATGCGTTCTTCGTCGCGTTCAAACTCCCCAACCTGTTGCGACGAATGTTTGCCGAAGGCGCCTTCTCGCAGGCGTTCGTACCGATTCTGGGCGAGTACAAGAACAAGCGCGGCGAAGCTGAAACCAAACGCCTCGTTGACCATGTCGCCTCGCTGCTTTCGCTGGCAGTCGTCCTGATAACCCTGATCGGCATGGTCGCGGCTCCATACGTCGTTTACGTCTCCGCCCCAGGGTTTTCTGCCGACGCGGGGAAGTTCGCTCTGACCGTTGAACTGACGCGCATCACGTTTCCCTACATCTTTTTCATGTCGCTCGTCGCACTGGCTGGCGGCATTCTGAATACATGGAGCCGCTTCGCGATCCCGGCTTTCACTCCCGTGCTGCTCAATCTGACATTCATCGCCATGGCGTTGTTTGCCGCACCATGGTTCGACCCGCCTGTACTTGCGCTGGGTTGGGCGGTTTTTGCCGGCGGCGCGCTTCAGCTCGCTTTCCAGATTCCGTACCTGCGTCGCGTGAATATGCTCCCCCGCTTTTCACTCAACTGGGAAGACGAGGGCGTTCGGCGCATCTTGAAGCTGATGGCACCGGCCGTTCTAGGCGTATCGATCGCGCAGATCAGCTTGCTGATCAACACCGTGTTCGCATCATTCCTCGACACTGGCAGCGTATCCTGGCTGTACTACGCCGACCGGCTGATGGAGTTCCCATCTGGCATGCTCGGTGCCGCACTCGGCACCATCCTCCTGCCGTCGCTTTCCAAGTGCCACGCTGCCGAACGATACGATGAGTACTCGAAACTTCTCGACTGGGGCCTGCGCCTGACGCTACTGCTTGCAGCACCAGCAGCACTTGCGCTCGCCATCATCGCCGTCCCGCTGATCACAACCTTGTTCCACCACGGCGCGTTCTCTGCAAACGACGTACTGATGACGCGCGACGCACTCGTTGCTTACAGCGTCGGATTGCTGGGCCTGATTTTGGTAAAGGTTCTGGCTCCCGGTTTTTACGCGCGCCAGAATGTGCGCACCCCCGTCAAGATCGGCATCATCACCCTCATCGCAACGCAGGCACTGAATCTTCTGCTGATCGGCTGGCTCAGGCACGCAGGCCTTGCCCTCTCGATCGGACTTGCCGCCTGCCTAAATGCGGCACTGCTTTATCGCGGCCTGCGCCGACAGGGTATTTTTATTCCACAACCTGGCTGGACAGTCTTTGTTACGAAGCTGCTCACCGCCATGCTGGCGATGGGCGGCACGCTGTGGCTGGCGATGGGTGATACTGAATCCTGGATGCACTGGTCACTGACTGAACGACTGATCCGCCTGACCGCTGTCGTACTTCTTGGCGCCGCTTCGTATTTTGGCGCATTGTGGCTGGTTGGCTTCCGCCCGAAGGACTTCCGGCGCAAAGCGAGCGAGTGACACCGCCTGGAGAAGCCCACCCGGAAGACTCCGCTCCGAGGTGAGCCTCCTTGTCGATCAACTACCGCGACAAGGCGTCGAACGCCGCCTGCCTGATCTTTTCAACGCTTCCAACGCCGGAGATCTTTCTGCACTTTGGCGCCCTGTCATCGCCGGTCGCCGACCACGCCTCGTAGTATTCGATCAACGGCTGCGTCTGTGAGTGATAGATCTTCAAGCGATTCTTCACCGTATCTTCCTGATCATCATCACGCTGGATGAGATCTTCCCCCGTAACGTCATCCTTACCCTCGACCTTCGGCGGATTGAACTTGACATGATAGGTACGGCCGGACGCCAGATGCACACGGCGCCCACCCATGCGCTCGATGATCTCGGAATCGGCAACATCGATCTCAAGCACGAAATCGATCGCTACTCCAGCCGATTTCATCGCCTCGGCCTGCGGGATCGTGCGCGGAAAACCGTCGAACAAGTAGCCCTTCTTGCAGTCATCACCGAGCAGCCGTTCCTTGACCAACGCAATGATGATCTCGTCTGACACCAGACAACCGAGATCCATCACCTTCTTGGCTTCGACGCCGAGTGGCGTGCCGGCCTTGATCGCGGCACGCAGCATATCGCCCGTGGAAATCTGCGGAATACCGTACTTCTCGCAAATGAACGACGCCTGAGTACCCTTCCCGGCTCCCGGAGGTCCGAGCAGAATCAGTTTCATGTTATCTCCCAAAGATAGACGCAAACAAAGAAATCATGCCAGCGCGCACCGCGCCCCTGCTGAAGCGGGCATTGCCACATCTCGAACAGCTGCCACCAGACGAGTCCGACGCCGCGCTCACTGCGCGCGCGTGAACACGTCCTGCATTCTCTTGGCGTCCTCCGGCGTATCGACGCCAGGAACAGGCAGATGATCGGAAATAACAACACCGATGCGGAAACCATTCCACATCGCTCGTAATTGCTCCAGCGCCTCGATGCTTTCGAGCGGCGACGGCGGCAGTTGGGAATACACCCGCAGGAAGCGGGCGCGATAGGCATATAGGCCGATGTGTCGAAAGGCCGTCATTCCGGCGGGCAGCGTCGTTCTCGCAGGGTCTTGCGCAAAGTGATCACGCGCATACGGAATCGGCGCACGGGAGAAATACATAGCCTCGCCGTTCGCCTTGCAGACAACCTTGACGATGTTCGGATTGAAGAAGTCAGTCACATCGGCAATCGGATGCGCGACCGTCACGATATCCACATCCGTGCTCGAGAGCTTCTCGGCGACCAGCGAGATCAGCTCCGGGTCAATCAAGGGCTCGTCTCCCTGCACATTGACGACGATGGTGTCATCACTCCAGCCCCGGGTCTCGACAACCTCGGCCAACCGGTCCGTACCGCTTGGATGGTCCGCCCGGGTCAGCATGACAGACACGCCGCAATGTTCGACGGCAGCCAGCACCTCGGGGTGATCGGTCGCCACCCAGATTTCGTCCGCCCCGGTCAGGGCAGCCCGCTCGGCTACCCGAACGACCATCGGCTTGCCACCCAAGTCGAGCAACGGCTTTGCCGGCAAGCGCGTCGATGCGTAACGCGCGGGGACGACGATCTTGAATTTACCGACAGCCATGTCTGATCCGATTGACTATTCTTCGTCGGCCCGGAGTTGCCGCGCCTCTTCCTGCAACATGATCGGAATATCGTCACGGACAGGGAAAGCCAGCTTGCAGGGTCTGCAGACGAGTTCCAGCTCAGCCTTGCGGTACTCCAGATTGGCCTTGCAGATCGGGCAGACAAGAATATCAAGCAGGCGTGCGTCCATCGAGTTTCTCCAAAATTGTAGCGAGCAAGGTCTTCCCGTCCTGCGCCGCCTCGATCGTCGCGGCGACGGGCAGCACCCAAGCCTCGCCCAAATCCATCGCGGCGCATTTTACCGCATCTTTCTCGGTCATCAGCAGCACCCCATCCCGCGCGAAGGCTAGATCTTCGACTTGGTAACGATGGTGATCGGGAAACGGATGGGCCTCGAACTCAAGTCCGAGTCGGGCAAGTTGTGCAAAGAAACGGGAAGGGTCGCCGATACCGGCGATGGCAAAAAGGCGCCGCCCGCGCAAGTCGTCTGCCGAACATTGGCGCGATGTGTCCGACAAGGCCGAGAAACGGTGTCCGGAGAGCATCATCCGGAACTGCGGCAGCGGCACCCTATGCTCTGTCTGCATGGTGGCGCAACCATTCCAGACCAAGGCCGTTACCGAGTTCAAACGCTGCATCGGCTCGCGCAGCGGACCGGCGGGCAGCATTCGCTGATTCCCGCCGCCGCGCCCGTCAAAGACGACCAGCTCGACGGCGCGCTGCAGACGATAGTGCTGCAGGCCGTCGTCGGAGACGATGACATCGCACTCGGGGTGCGCGGCGAGCAACGCGCGACCGGCGGCCACGCGATCGCGACCAACGACGACCGGGGCCCGGCTACGCCTGAACAGAAGTAGGGGTTCGTCGCCAACCACCCCGGCATCCGAATCGCCCCGGATGATCGTTTCGCCGTCGGAGGCGCCACCGTAACCGCGGCTGATAATCCCCGGCCGCCGACCGTGCGCGCGCAATTCATCGACGAGCCACAGGACAAGCGGTGTTTTCCCGCTTCCGCCCACCGTCAGATTACCGACGACGACAACTGGCACGGGCAAACGACAGGAGCGCATGACGCCGAGTCCATACAGCCCACGGCGCAAGGAAACCAGACCGCGAAAAAGCCACGACATCGGCAACAGGGGATAAAGCGAAGGCGCCAGTGGTTTCCTGTACCACAGGCGCGGCAGGCGCTGAGCGAGATCGAGAAGACTCATCAGCGGCGCTTCAAAGCGGTCTAGTTGGGTGCCTGGGTCGCGAACGAAATGTGCGGATAACCCGCCGTCTGCGCTGCCTGCATGATGTCCACAACGCTTTGGTGTGTTGCCTTGGCGTCAGCATTGATGACGATCACCGGATCCGTGCGATCGCCGGCAGCGCGGCGCAGCGCTTCGCTGATCGTTTTCACGTCGGCGGCGATGAGCGGCACTTTATCGACCAGCACCTGCCCACTCGCGGTAACCGCAACATTCACCTCATTCGGCTGCTCGGCCTGCTTGCTTGCATCCGCCGTCGGCAAGTTGATTTCCAGCCCGGAGAACTTGGAATACGTCGTCGTCAGCATCAGGAAGATGATGATGACCAACAACACGTCGATCAGAGGAATCAGGTTGATTTCCGGTTCGTCGTGGCCGCGACCGCGCTGAAAGTTCATTGCACGCCCCTCAGACCTTGCGCTCGCCGTGCAAGACCTCGACGAGGCGAACTGCCTGCTGCTGCATCTCGAGCACAAAACCATTGACCAGCGCGCGGAAATGGCGCCAGAAGATCATCCCCGGAATGGCAATGATCAGGCCAAAACCCGTGTTGTAGAGCGCCACCGAGATGCCATGCGCCAGTTGCTGGGGATTGGCTCCGGTCGGCGACTGAGAACCGAAGATCTCGATCATGCCGACGACCGTACCGAGCAGCCCCATCAGCGGGCTGATCGAGGCGATCGTGCCGAGCGTCGTCAGGTAGCGCTCAAGCTCATGCGCCACCGCGCCGCCGACCTCCTCAATCGACTCGCGCATGATCTCGCGGCTGCTGCCGACGTTGCGCAGGCCGGCCGCCAGAACGCGGCCGAGCGGCGATTGTGCTTCAAGGTTGTTGAGCATCGCCTCGTTCACCGCACCCTGCCGGAATTCGGCAACAACGCGCTGCAGCAAACCGGCGGGAAGCACCTTCGATCGACGCAGGGCAACCATCCGCTCAATGATCAAAGCGACTGCGATAATCGACGCAAGAAGCAGAGGCCAAATTGGCCAACCGGCCGCCAGAATGATTGAAAACACGGCAATCCCCGAAAAATCCACAGCGCGGAACTTTAGCCTGTGCCAGCTTGAGCGGCAAGTGTTGCACTTAGGTAATAGACATATTCTTATCCACAAAATCTGTGGATAACTTTGTGGGTATCAGTACAGGAATCGCCCGAAACGCTGTCGGAGCAACAGATCCAGCGACTTGTTGAAAAAACAGGCAAATCAATAAATCGTTAAAATTCAATGAGTTATAAAAACATCGATTGGTACTCGACGGGCTCGCCACCGTTCCGGGCAATGTCATGCAATGTGTGAATGAATTGACAAGTCTGTAGAATCCATGCATGTCCGAAACGCAAGCCATTGGCACCCCACCGGCGCCGCCCGTCATCCCCGTCTCGATGCTCAACCGCCTCGCGCGCGAAAAGCTCGAAGCATCATTCCCCCTCTGCTGGGTCGCCGGCGAGGTATCCAACCTGACCTACGCGGCCTCCGGGCACGTCTATTTTTCGCTCAAGGACGCCGCCGCGCAGGTCCGCTGCGTCATGTTCCGCAACCGCGCAAAATTGCTCGGCTGGCGGCTGGAGAACGGCCAGCACATCGAAGCCCGTGTCCTCGTTACGCTCTACGAAGCGCGCGGCGACTTTCAGCTGAACGTCGAAGCGGCACGCAAGGCAGGCGTCGGCAATCTCTACGAGCAGTTCCTGCGCCTCAAGGAGAAGCTTGAACGCGAGGGCCTTTTCGACAGTGCGGCCAAGCGTTGCCTGCCCGCCTTTCCCCGCCGGATCGGCATCATCACTTCCGCCCAAGCGGCGGCGTTGCGCGACGTCGCGACGACGCTCGCGCGCCGCTCGCCGCAGGTCGGGATCGTCATTTATCCGACCCCCGTGCAGGGCGAAGGCGCTGCCGAGCAGATCGCCCGCGCCATTCAGATTGCAAACGTGCGTAGGGAGTGCGACGTGCTCATCGTTTGCCGTGGCGGGGGCAGCATCGAGGATCTTTGGTCATTCAACGACGAGGGCGTCGCCCGGGCGATCCGCGCGAGCGCGATCCCGGTCATCAGCGGTGTCGGCCACGAGACCGATTTCACCATTGCCGACTTCGCGGCTGACCAGCGTGCTCCAACCCCGACGGCCGCCGCGGAGATGGCGGCGCCGCAGCGTACCGCACTGATGGCCGGCCTCGCGGCGCACCGGCAAGCATTGACCCGCCTTGCGGCAAACTCGCTCGCGCAAAAAGCGCAACAGATCGACTGGCTGGCGCATCGACTGCAGCATCCTGCACAACGAATCGAGCAGCAGCGCGAGTTGTTGCACAACCTCCAGCGCCGCCTCGATCACGGTTTGGCGCTGCGCTGCCAGCGTGGGCGAAATACGCTCGCCGACCTGAAGCACCGCCTCCTGCTGGCACGCCCGGAGACGAGCGCGCTCGCCCGCCGGCTGGAGGCACTCAAGACACGGCTGCCTGCCGCGTACCAGCAGACGCTGGCACGAAAGTCCGGCGACCTCGCCCGCCTCGACGCCAGCTTGGCGCACTTGAATCCGAACGCTGTACTAGAACGCGGCTACAGCATCGTCACCAACGCCGCCGGGACGATCCTGCGCAATGCCGAATCGTTGGAACCAAACGACTCCATCGCGGTCTCTTTCGCCAGTGGTCGGGCCAATGCCACTGTCACTTCGGTGCAGCGCGGCGAAGACCAATCCTGAAAGCCACTGACCCGCTGAGAACAACAAACGAACACTTCTACTCAAGGAGCAAAAATGGAACATCAATTACCGCAACTCCCGTTTGCCATGGACGCATTGGTTCCGCACATGTCCAAAGAGACGTTCGAATATCACTACGCGAAGCACCATCAAGCCTACGTCACCAACCTGAACAACCTGATCAAGGGTACCGAGTACGAGAACCTCGATCTGGAAGCCATCGTCAAGAAGGCCCCGGCCGGCGGCATCTACAACAACTCGGCGCAGGTGTGGAATCACACCTTCTTCTGGAACTGCTTGTCGCCGAACGGCGGCGGCGCCCCGTCGGGCGCGCTGGCAGACGCCATCAACAAGAAGTGGGGCAACCTCGACGAGTTCAAGAAGGCCTTCCAGACCTCAGCCGTCGGCAACTTCGGCTCGGGCTGGACCTGGCTAGTCAAGAAGGCGGATGGCTCGATCGACATCGTCAACATGGGTGCCGCCGGTACCCCGCTGACCACTGGCGACAAAGCCCTGCTGTGTGTCGACGTCTGGGAACACGCCTACTACATCGACTACCGCAACCTGCGCCCGAAGTTCGTCGAGACGTTCCTGAACAATCTCGTCAACTGGCAGTTCGCGGAGAAGAACTTCGCGGCGTAAGCGCGGTTCATGCCTCCGGACAATAAGTCGTAACTTGGACGGGCGTCATCGACGCCCGTTTTCTCTTGCAATCCTGCCAGCGGTTGCTTTTGGATCTTGCTGCGCGCTCTCTTCCAGGCTGCCAGCAGCTCAGTCAAGTTTCTTCCACGGTGGCCATTTGGCTAATCAAGCAGCCCTCAGAACCAGCCAGCGACAGCGCGACGCCAAAACCCGAGCAACCCGCGCCCGACGCAGGCCCGGTTGCAGATATCGCACCCATTTCATCCCAACAAGAATCCAGCGGCCCAGCTGATGGCGACCCCAAGGGCCTTCCATCGTCGGAGTCCCCTTCGCCTCCGATCGGAATCCGGACGACATCCATCTCATCGCCCGCCCTCCGCTCCTTCCATGAGCCGAGCCAAACGCTCTACGTCAGGCAGTGGAAAAGCAGAAAGCGCGCATCGATGTCGCCGACCGTCTATCCTTAAGTGTCACGTTTCGTGACAGTGCGTCGCCATTTGCAGAAATGATGTAACGTTTTGTTGTTCCACCGTAACTAGAATACGCCGACCTGAATAAACGCCCCGAACTCGCTTCGTCCTGTTCGGCGTTCGACGGTTCAAACGTGTGTTCCTAACCGTGTAGCGGACAACCATGGCCACTCCAAACAAACTCGACCGTGCAAGCCTGCGCCGCGCCCGCGACCTGATGCTCGAGCGCGGCGACGTGCCGCTCGGCTATCTGGTCAGCACGCTTCTGGCGCGCTCCTGGAGGCGCAGTGTCGAAGCGGGCCTCGCGCCCGAAGGCCGCTTGCCCGACGCGTGCCGGCTCGACGCGAACGAACTGGCGCGCGCCACCGAACGCCAGCGCGACCTGATCGCGCACGCCCGCCCGGTCATGGAGTACCTGCACGCGCAGACGCGCGACTCGGGGAGCATGGTCATCCTCGCCGACGACAAGGGCGTGCTCTTGCAGGCGCTCGGAGACCCCGACTTCCTGACCCGTGCCGAACGCGTCGCGCTGGCACCCGGTGCCTCGTGGCACGCACGGCACCGGGGAACGAATGCCATCGGCACCGCGCTTGCGGAGGGCAAACCGCTGGTCGTGCATGGCGGCGAACACTTCCTCGAGCGCAACGGCTTTCTGTCCTGCGCGTCAGTCCCGCTGTCGGCGCCGGATGGCCGCCTGCTTGGCATACTGGACATATCGGGCGACGAACGTCAGCACCACCCGCACACCTTCGGTCTGGTGCGTGCCGCAGCGCAGATGGTCGAAAACCGGCTCTTCGACGCGCATCACAACCGGAGCCTTCGCCTCCGCTTCCACCCGATGGCGGAAGGGATCGGCACCTTCGCCGAGGGCATCGCGGCGCTCACCGACGATGGCTGGCTGATCGGCGCCAACCAGGCAGGCTTGTCGCTGCTCGGACTGAACCCCGCCGACCTCAAGATCACACCGATCGAACGCCTCATGCAGCTACGCCTGACTGACCTGCTCGATTGGAACCGGCGGCGCCCCGGCGAGCCGCTGCTGGTCTCGCTAACCAACGACAAGCGCCTTTTCGTCCGCGTCGAACCCGGCCAGGCGCCGCGCAGCGCGACGATGGGAACGCCGATCGAAGTACCGGAGGCCAGTGTCCGCCCGCGCAGTGCGCTCGCCTCGCTGGATACCGGCGACGAACGTATCTCGACCGCCATCGACAAAGCACAGCGCCTGATCGGAAAACCGATTTCGCTGCTCTTGCAGGGCGAACCCGGCGTTGGCAAGGAGAGCTTCGCGCGCGCTTTTCACGCGTCCGGGCCGCGCCATGACGGCCCCTTCGTCTCGGTCAACCTCGCGGTGCTGCAGGACAGCCTGATCGAGGCGGAACTGTTCGGCTTCGCGCCGACGCTGTGCCGCGAAGGGGCGCTCGGGCGGATTCGTGAGGCGCACAACGGCACCCTCTTCCTCGACGAAATCGAGAGCATGCCCAAGCCCATTCAGGCGCGCTTCCTGAAGGTGCTGCAGGATCGCCGCATCACGCCGCTCGGCGGCGAACCGGAGCCGGTCGACTTCGTCCTCATCTCGGCGACGCACAGCAACCTCAAGGCCGAAATCGACGCGGGCCGCTTCGATCCGGACCTCTACTACAGGATCAACGGGCTCACTCTGAACCTTGTGCCGTTGCGCGAGCGCAAGGACTTCCCGGCGATCGTCGCGCGTATCCTCGAGGAACTGGCGCCCGACCGTGGCCTCAGTCTGGAACCCGCCGTGGCGACAGCGTTCGCGGAGTATCCATGGCCCGGCAACCTGCGCCAGTTGAACAACGCCCTGCGCGCGGCCTGCGCGCTGCTCGACGAGGGGCAGACCCGGATCGGCTGGCAGCACTTGCCCGACGATCTTGCGGAAGAGCTGCGCTGGCCCGTTCCACCGACGCAGACCGCCGCCAGCGAAGTCACCGAGAACCTGCGCGAACTCTCGCAGGCGACCATCGCCCGGGCGATCGCGCTGAGTCATGGCAATATGTCGGAAGCCGCGCGCCGCCTCGGCATCAGCCGCAACACGCTGTACCGGCGGATGCAGAACAAGTAGCCGCGAGCGCCGCCGCCATGGACCAGCCCGACACACCGAGCCCCTACCGCACCTTGTCTCCCGACACCGCCCCCATACCGATACGCTTTGCGCCGCATGAACGACCAGCAACTCCTCCGCTATAGCCGCCATATCCTGCTTGACGACATCGGTATCGAAGGCCAGGAACGCCTGCTCGCCAGCCGTGCGCTCGTCGTCGGTCTTGGCGGACTGGGATCGCCCGCCGCCATGTACCTGGCGTCGAGCGGCGTCGGCCGGCTGATGCTGTGCGATCACGACACCGTCGATTTCAGCAACCTGCAACGCCAGATCATTCACCGCACCGGCACCGTGGGCCAGCCCAAGGTCGACTCGGCCATCGCGACCTTGCGCGCCATCAACCCCGAGATCGACTACGTACCGCTGGCGACGCGCGTCGACGAGGCGCAGCTCAATGAGCTCGTCGCCCAGGCCGACGTGGTGCTCGACTGCACCGACAATTTCGCCACGCGCTACGCGATCAACCGGGCGTGCGTCGCGCAACGCACGCCGCTCGTCTCCGGCGCCGCGATCCTCACGCACGGTCAGTTGTCGGTCTTCGACTTCCGGCGCGACGACGTGCCCTGCTACAACTGCCTGTTTTCGGAAGAGAGCGAGGCGCCCGAGCTGCGTTGCGCGACGACCGGTGTGTTCGCGCCGCTCGTCGGCATCATCGGCACGTTGCAGGCGGCGGAGGCGATCAAGCTGCTCGCCGGCATCGATCGCGGGCTGAGCGGAGAACTCCTGTTTGTCAACGCGCTGGACATGAGCTTCATGACCAGCCAGTTGAGCAAGGATCCATCGTGTTGCGTGTGTGGCGACAACCCGCGCCGCATCGACACGCCCGCCGCCGTTTGCGAGAGCCAACGCGCCGGCGCACAACCCACAGAAAGCGAGTAAGCCCCGTATGAACGACCTCACCCATTTCTCCGACAGCGGGCGCGCGCGCATGGTCGATGTCTCGGCCAAATCGAGCACCGAGCGCGTCGCCATCGCGAGCGGCATCCTGCGCATGCAACCGGCCACCCTGGAGCGCATCCGCGCCGGGCGCATGGCCAAGGGCGACGTGCTGACCGTCGCTGACGTCGGCGCCGTCATGGCCGCGAAACGAACGCCGGACATCATCCCGATGTGCCACGCCATCGCCTTGACCGGCGTCGATGTCGCCTTCAGCGAAGTCACCGATCCCGACGCCGAGGGCTGCGTCGGCATCAAGGTGGTCGCCACGGCGAGCTGCGTCGGCCAGACCGGCGTCGAGATGGAGGCGTTGTGCGCAGCGAACGTGGCGCTGCTCACCATCTACGACATGTGCAAGGCGATCGACCGCGGGATGCGCATCGATTCCGTGCAACTGGAGGAGAAACGCGGCGGCAAGAGCGGCGTCTGGAAACGCGGGGAGGCCAAGTGATAAAGGTCCTGTTCTTCGGTCCTGTGGCCGAACGCATCGGCAGCAACGTCTTGCAGGTCGAGCATCGCAGCGGCCTGTCGGTGCAGGATCTGCGCGACGACTTGTCGCAGCAATACCCGCAGGCGTTCGATATCGTCTGCTTCACGGCCGTCAATGGCATCCATGCGCGCGACCTGTCGCAACCACTCGCCGACGGGAGCGAAGTCGCCTTCATGGCCAAGTTTTCAGGAGGTTAGCGTGAGAGAAGCCGTCAGAATCCAGATCGAGGATTTCTCCCAGGACGAAGAAATCGCCGCGCTGCGCGCCACGTCAAAGCGCATGGGCGGCATCGGTACCTTCCTCGGCTGTGCCCGCGATTTCTCTGAAGGCCGCGAGGTCTCCGAAATCAGTTTCGACGCCTACGGACCGATGGCGCTGTCCGAGATGAACGCGCTGCGCACCGAAGCCATCGAGAAGTTCGGGCTGCTCGATGCGCGCATCGTGCATCGCATCGGCACCGTCAAGGGCGGCGACAACATCGTTCTCATTGCTGCCGGCGCCGAGCACCGCGCTCCGGCGCTCGAGGCCTGCCGCTGGTTGATCGACGAACTCAAGGAGCGCGTGCCGATCTGGAAGAAGGAAGTCACGCCGCAAGGCGACTCTTGGGTCGTTCAGCACCCGTAATCTTTGTCAGGACGCAAGAACATGAACATTGCACGCATCGGGATCGTCACCATTTCCGACCGCGCCAGCCGCGGCGAATACGAGGACAAGGGCGGGCCGGCGATCCAGGCCTGGCTCGACCGGGTGCTGAGCAGTCCGTGGGAAGGCGTCGTACGGGTCATCCCGGACGAGCGCGCGCTGATCGAGGACACACTGGTCGAGCTGAGCGACCACGAAGGCTGCAGCCTGATCGTCACCACAGGCGGCACCGGGCCGGCGGCACGCGACGTGACGCCCGAGGCCACCGAAGCGGTCTGCCAGAAGATGATGCCTGGTTTCGGCGAGCTGATGCGTATGGAGTCGCTGAAAGTGGTTCCGACTGCGATCCTCTCGCGCCAGACGGCCGGCATCCGCGGCAAGAGCTTCATCATCAACCTGCCCGGCAAGCCGTCGGCGATCGACGACTGCCTGAACGCTGTGTTCGCCGCCATCCCCTATTGCATCGACCTGATCGAAGGGGCCTGGCTGGATACCGATCCCGAGCAGTACACGGTCTTTCGCCCGGCCCACGCCGGGAAGCCATGAACCGCCCGGCGCAAAAAGGACGAAATCAGGAGGAACCATGCCCGAAAGCATCGAACTGCACGCCTTCATGGGACTGGCGGATCTCTTTCGTCAGCGGCAATGGACCAACCCGTGCGCCTTCCCGCTCGCCGCCGAGACGTCCGGTGCCAACCTGCTCGCCGAGTTGGACATCCCGCGCGAAGGCGTCGAGGTGATGTTCATCAATCGCAAGGCCATCGCCACCGATTGCGCCGTCGTTCATCCCGGCGACCGCGTCGCGCTGGTGCCGCCCGGCGTACCGGGCCCGCACCGTTTCCTGCTTGGCTTCAAAAACCGCTAAGGCAACGCTGATCAATTGCAGATTCGTCGTTCCGGCGCACGCCGCGATCCAGGATGTTCAACGAACTGGACCCCGGCTCTTTCGCCGGGGTGACGAGTAACTCAGCGCTCCCCTAATCCGCCAGCGCCGAGGCTGATGTTGGCAAGTTCGCTCTCCGAATGTCCTCGGCCAGCCGGTCGAGCGCGGCGAAGCTCTCGGCTGTCGGCGTGCCGCCGATATTGACCGCCGGCAGCCAGTCGACCTTGAGCATGGGCAACATCGCCGTCAGGGTCTCCGGCATGGTGGCGCCCCAGCCATACGAACCGATGATCGCGGCGAACTTCGTCTTCGGACGCAGCGCGTTCGTCAGGTACGCCGCAGAGGCCATCGCCGGGTGCGGGCCGTCCAGCACCGTCGGCGAAGCGAAGACGATCGTTGACGCTTCGACGAGCGATGATGCGTAGCGCCCGGTATCCAGATCGACCACGTTGTAGGGCTGCACCGACAAGCCTCTCTCCATCAGCCGGTCGGTCAGGTAAGCCACCATCCTGGCCGTGCTGTCGTACATCGAGAGGTAAGGAATGATGACTTCCGGCCGCGTTGCATCGCCCGACCAGCGGCGATACAGCGAAAGAATGAACTCCGGCCGCGCGTAAACCGGCCCGTGGCTGGCTGCGATCATGTCGATGTCAAGTGCTTCAAGTCGACCGAGCGCTTTGATCACGTTCGGCCGATAGACCATCATGATCTCGGCGTAGTAGGCGCGCGCGGCGCGCTCGACGCGTGCTTCATCGCGGGCGAAAAGATCGGACGTTGCGAGGTGTGCGCCGAGGAAATCGCAGGTGAAGGCAATGCGGTCCTCCTGGAGATAGGTGATCGTCGTATCCGGCCAGTGCACCCACGGGACCCACAGGAACTTCAGCGACTTGTCACCGAGCAAGAGCACCTGGTTGTCCTGGATCAGCGTCAGCGCCTCGGCGGGAAGATCGAGGCTGGCCTTCAGCAGGCTCCGGCACTTCACGTTGGCCAGCACCTTTGCTTCGGGATACTCGGCCAGCACCGCCGGGATCGAGCCGGAGTGATCCGGCTCGGCGTGATTGGAAACGATGTAGTCGATGCGCTCGAGACCGAGGCTCTTCAACGCCCGGATGAAGTCGCCGGTCATCGACGGATGCACGGTATCGATCAGCGCCGTCTTTTCGCTGCCGATGACGACATAGGCGTTGTAGGAGGTTCCCTCGGGCAAGGGAACGAGCTCGTCGAAGAGCTTGCGATCCCAGTCGATGGCGGAGATGGAATACACGTTGGGCTTGAGTTCCCTGACGATCATGATTCAGTCCTTTCGTAACGCTCGCAAGGCAAATCGCTATGCGGCCCGACCGGGTGACTCTCGAATCGGCCGTGCGCCGCCATCGCCATAGCGGGACGGCGCATCCGACGAGCAGTATTCGACCGTGGCGCAAGGCCTTCAAGGCAAACTCCGGAAAGCAAACGCGACTGTCACGTTCTGCGACAGTCGCGTTCCGATCGAACGAAAGATGGTTCCCGGCCGGAGGCTCCGGAGGTGAAGCGGGGGTATTGCGCCAACCTCAGTGCTTGCCGTGCAGTCTCGCCCAAAAGTGATGCAGGCCGACCAGCAAGAGACCGACGACGATACCGATGCCGATGTCGGCGAGCAGCGCCAGCGCCCAGTGACCGATCTCCAGATGGACGAGGTGGCCGAGAATGCCACCCGCGACGGCAAACATGGCGACCATGCCGACGGGGCCAAGCACCTTGAGCACGACGGGTGCGGCATTCGCCAGCGCCAGGCCAAGACGACGGCGGACGCCATCACCCGAGCGTGCCAGCGCCAGCCCCATGTCGTCCAAACGGATGATGAGACCGATCAGGCCGTAGACGCCGACCGTCATCACCGCTCCGACCAGGGCCAGCACGGCGATCTTGTAGCCAAGCGGCGCGTCACCCGTGGCAGCGAGCGAGATCACGAGCATCTCAAAGCTGAGCACGATGTCGGTCTTGATCGCGCCGCGCACCTTCTCGTCTTCGGTAAGCGGGATCTCCTCCGTCGCTTCGCCGCTGTCCTCGTGAAAGTAGTCGAGCAGACCCTCGCCGCCCTCAAACGCCAGATAGAGCGCGCCCAGCGAGAGCGCCACGGTGATCGCGACCGGCAGGAAGTAGCCGACGACCAGCAGCAGCGCCGCAAGCCAGACTTTGTTAAGTGCGCTTCCCTTGGTGATGCGCCAGAGCGCCGGCAATTCGCGGTTGGGCGAGACGCCGGCGACCTGTCCGGCACCCACCGCCAGGTCGTCACCGGCGACGCCGGCGGTTTTCGCTGCGGCCTTGCCCGTCAGCAGCGCAATGTCGTCAGCCGCGGCCGACAGCTTGACGCTCTGCATGGCGAGATCGTCGGCCGCGGACGCAGCAAGCTTACTGACATCGCGCAGGAGCGCGAAAAATGCGGATGTGGCCATGGTTAAAGAGGCGTTTTGAAAGAACGGAGTATACCGGCGTCGTGGCCGGCCTTGACGCTCTCAAGGACCCAATGCCCGGAACCGGTATCACGCGGCCGCTCCAGGGCTGACCTGCCCAAGCTGGCGTCTATCCGCCACGGCCGGGCGCTCTGGTACCGGACCCCGAACCTTCACAGCGCCGGAGCCCAACAACTTCGATCCCGGCTCGACGACACAGCGGCACGACTGCCGCGCTCTTGGCGACGACGACTTGCTGCATGGTCATGCCGCAGGCGGCACACCGCAGTCGGCGAGGATGGCCGACATCGGCGCCCGCGCCTTGCGTTCGATCACGCGATAGATCTCGCACGCCGTCTCATAGCGACGCTGCGCCCCCTGCAAGGCTTCGGGTTGATCCTTGAACCGCTCGAAGGACGGCTTGTAGCGTTCTTCGAGCGAAACGCGGCGGTCCGTGCGAACCAGCTTGTCGGCGAGAAAGACGATGGCCGCCTCGTTCGGCGTCGTGCCGTCGAAGCTCATGGCGACGTGCTGGCGAATGATGTCGGCGACGGCCGGATACCCGAGCGACGCGACGATTGACGCGCCGACTTCGACGTGCCCGGGTTCGCCCTTGGCGATGTCGTGCAGCAGGCTGGCGGCGATGACCAGATGACGGTCGATTCGTACTCCGCGTTCGCTCAGACGCGTGGCGATCGTTCGCGCCACCGCCGCCACCGACCGGCCGTGGCGGCGCAGGGGTTCCGCAATCGGGCGCGTCGACAGGATCGCCTCGCATTCGGCCGGCGTCGGCAGATGGCGACGCTCCGCCAGGGCCACGAGTTGCGCGTAGTCTTCCGGCGTATCCATGTCGAGCAGCACGCCCTCGTCGAGCACATCCACATCGGCCGAGTCGGGCTGATGCCTCCTGAGCAACTCGCGCAGACCGCTCTCCCCTTTGCCGGCCAGGATCTCTGCGAACAGTGCGTTCGACACCAGCGGTGGATGGCCGCGCCGCCGGTTGAAGCGCGGATAGGTGAGCGGCGCCCGGCGCGCTGCAAACGCATGCGCCAACGCGGCGATCGACTCCGGACGCACAAGCGGGATATCCACCGGCAGCAGGAAACACGCATCGACCGCCGGCACTTGCGCGTCCGCGTACGCATTGATTCCGGCCTGAATGCTCGAATACATCCCTTGCTGATAGTCGGGGTTGTGCACGACCGTCGCGCCGAGACGACCCACAACCGGATCGATCTGCTCGGCACAGTACCCGGTGACGACCGAAACTCGCTCGATCCCGGCGGCACGGAACATGGAAATCACGTGCGCAATGACTGCGGTTCCGGCGATCGGAAGCAGCGGCTTGAACTGACCCATGCGCATCGAACAGCCGGCCGCCAGGATCAGCGCCGCCAACTCGGGAGAAGAATGCTCTTCACTCATCGATTGCTCCACGATTCGGAAAAGAACTCGGTTTAACTACGGCGGACACATACGATACTAGTCAATTGAATCAATGAAATCGCACCCCATATAAGGTGCATGGGAAAGATGA
>JADHEF010000655.1_pt1 | contig 31732 bp, 30 predicted proteins | sample 8952391 | NCBI WGS metagenome assembly JADHEF01 (sample SAMN16124439, study PRJNA663245) | bioreactor sludge metagenome | isolation source: sludge (nitrite) | place: India:Bengaluru | collected 2019-02-28 | reverse complement strand
GGCGCACAGCGAACCGTACTGCATGGTGTCGCACAGGTCGCGCAGCAACAGGGCCTGGTCGTGGCGTTCAGTGAAATCCTGGGTCGCAATCAACCGGTCGACCACTTCCATGCCACGGGTGGAGCCGATGCGGCACGGGGTGCATTTGCCGCAGGACTCTTCAGCGCAGAACTGCAGGGCAAAGCGCGCCATGCTGGCCATGTTCAGTGTGTCGTCGGCCACCACTACACCGCCATGGCCAAGCATCGCGCCCATGGCGGCGAAGGCTTCGTAATCCAGGGGGGTGTCGAAGTGGCTGGGCGGTACCCAGGCGCCGAGCGGGCCACCGACCTGCGCAGCTTTCAGCGGTCGGCCACTGGCGGTGCCGCCGCCATAGCCTTCGACCAGTTCACGAAGGGTCAGGCCGAATGCGCGTTCCACCAAACCGCCCTGGCGGATATTACCGGCCAGCTGGAACGGCATGGTGCCCAGCGAACGGCCCATGCCGAAGTTGCGGTAAAACGCCGCCCCCTTGGCCAGGATGATGGGCACCGAAGCCAAGGTGAGCACGTTGTGTACGAGCGTCGGCAGGCCGAACAACCCTTGCAGCGCGGGCAGTGGAGGCTTGGCGCGGACGATGCCCCGCTTGCCTTCGATGGATTCGAGCAACGCGGTTTCTTCGCCGCAGATATAGGCGCCGGCGCCCACCCGCACTTCCAGCTCGAACGACTGGCCGCTGCCGGCCACGTCAGTGCCAAGATAGCCGGCATCGCGGGCGATGGCCAAGGCCTGGTCAAGCACGCGAATGGCATCGGGGTATTCCGAACGCACGTAGATATAGCCTTTGTCGGCGCCCACAGCGAGGCCGGCAATGCTCATGCCTTCGATCAACAGGAACGGGTCGCCTTCCATCAGCATGCGGTCGGCGAAGGTACCGGAGTCGCCTTCGTCGGCGTTGCACACCACATACTTTTGCCCGGCCCCGGCGTCGCGTACGGTGCGCCACTTGATGCCGGCGGAAACGCCGCGCCGCCACGGCCACGCAGGCCGGAATCGAGCACGGCAGCGACCACATCGGCGCCGCCCATTGCCACGGCAGCTTCCAGGCCGGCGAAACCACCCTGGGCGCGGTAGTCGTCCAGCGACAACGGGCGGGTGATACCGGCGCGGGCGAACAGCACGCGCTGCTGGGTTTTCAGGTAAGGAATGTCTTCGACCGGCCCCAGCGCCAGCGAGTGGCCACCGGGCTCACCGGCCAGGGCATCGAGCAGCGAAGGCACCTCCTGCGGGGTGACCGGGCCAAAACCCAGGCGCCCTTGTGCGCTGTCGCACTCGACCAGCGGCTCCAGCCAGTAAAGCCCGCGTGAACTGGTGCGCTGGATATCCAGCGGTAGCTGGCGACGCTCGGCCTCGCGTTGCAAGGCATCAGCCACTTGGTCGGCCCCGACAGCACGGGCCACCGAGTCGCAGGGGATATAGAGCTTCAGCATGCTGCGTCCTCCCGGCAACCGTTGACCAATGCGCGCAGGCGCTCAGGGGTGAGCCGCGCATGCACCTGGCCATCCAGCTCCAGCGCCGGCGAACAGGCGCAGGCTCCCAGGCAGTACACCGGGCGCAGGCTGATGGCGCCGTCGGCGCTGGTGCCGTGGTCGTCCAGTGCCAGCTGTTCGCGCAATTGCGCGGCCAGGGCCTCGGCGCCACGGCTCTGGCACGACTCGGCGCGGCACAGGCGCAAAGTGTGGCGCGCAGGCGGCGTGGTGCGGAAGTCGTGGTAGAAGCTGATCACCCCGCGCACCTCGGCCAGGCTGAGGTTCAGGGCATGGGCGATTTCGGGAACAGCCGCATCGGGGATATAGCCGATGTCGTGCTGGATGGCATGCAGGATCGGCAACAAGGCGCCTGGGGTAGCCTTGTCACGGGCCAGAATGCGCTGGATAACGGGCAGGTGGAGCAATTCATCAGGCATACAGCGGACCTCGGCATCACGGACCCTGCCTGAATTATTGTGGGGGCAGGTGTCCGGCGTGTTCTGCTGCGGCGCGCCGGCCACGTCACGGTTGCGCGGTCTGGCGGCCTCCTTGCCGACGGCCGTGCATCTGCGTGCACTGGTCCGAAGGCATCCTGCAAGCATGGCACTTGTGGCGCCAGGAGGTTGCGTGCGAACGACCAGGCGCATCCTGAAACCGACGCGAGCGTTTTCTGCAGCTGTGCAGTCTGCTTTTGCGGGTGCTAGGCTCTGTATGAAAAGTCTTGAGACGCAGGTCAGGCAAGGCGAAAACAGCCGAGGAAGCGGAGTTTACGGGTTGTAAATGAGCATTCCGAGGCTGTTTTCAACGCAGCATGACCAAGTATCAAGGCTTTTCGTACAGAGCCTAAGGTCGCTGGGCTGTGATCAGCCACAGCAGGTAACACCCACCCAACACCCCGGTCACCAGCCCCACCGGCAATTGCGCCGTGGCCGCCAGGCGCTGGCTGAGCCAGTCGGCTACCAGCAGCAACGCCGCGCCCATCAAGGCGGCACACACAAGCGGCACCCCCGCTGTACGCGTCAGCCGCCGTGCCAATTGCGGGCCGGCCAGGGCGATAAAGGCAATCGGCCCGGCCGCAGCAGTGGCAATTGCCGTAAGGCCGACCGCAGCCAGTACCAAGCGCAACCGCGAACGCTCCACCGCCACCCCCAACTGGCTGGCCGTGCCATCGCCCATCTCCATCAGCGCCAGTTCACGGCTGTGCAGCACGGCCACCGGCACGATCAGCGCCAGCCCCAGTGCGGCGGGCAGCACATGGGCCCAGGTACGCGTATTGAGCGAGCCGGCCAGCCACAGCTGGGCGAACAGCGCCTGGTCGAGGTCGCCGGTTACCAGCAGCAACTGGTTCAAGCCCGACAGCGTGGCGCCCATGCCGATGCCCACCAGTACCAGCCGGTAACCTTGGCCGCCCTGCCCGCGACGGGCCAACAGCAGCACCAGCAGCGCCGTGAGCATGCCGGCAGCCACAGCCGCCAAGGCCGTGGCCAAGGGGCCTGCATCGAACAGGATGATCTGCACGATGGCTCCACTCGCGGCGCCGGTGGTAAAACCGATGACATCGGGTGAACCCAGAGGGTTACGCGCGATTGACTGGAAGATCGCCCCGGCCATGCCCAGCGCGGCCCCCACCAGCACTGCCGTGAGCACCCTCGGCAAACGCACGCGGGTAACAATGCGCTGCACCGTCTCGCTGTCGCCCTGCCCCAGCAGGCTGGCCAATACCTGGCCCGCACCAATCGGCAGGCTACCCGTACCGAGCAGCAGCACCGCCAGCGCCATCACCAGCAGCACCAGTGCGCTGCCAACCCAAACCGCCCGGGGGCTGAAACGCAGGCTGACAGGCCCGCGCCTGAATGCCCGCAAACCCTTTACAGCTGACATAGACGAAACCTGCCGATCAGTACGATAAAGGCCGGCCCACCCAGCAACAGCGCCAGGGTGCCGGCGGCCAGTTCTGCCGGCGCTGCGAGTACGCGGCCAAGCAGGTCGGCGCCCAATAGCAACAGGGCAGCGATCAGCGCGGCGTACGGCAGCATGCGCCGGTAGTCCGGCCCAACCAGCAAGCGTGCCAGGTGGGGTGCCACCAGGCCGACGAAACCGATCGGCCCGGCGATTGCCGTCGCGCTGCCGGCCAGCAGCATCAGCGCCACGCAGGCCAGCGCCCAGGTCATGCGCACATTCACACCCAACGCCCGGCCCAGATCACGGCCTAGCGCCAAGGCATTCAGGCGTGGCATCAAGGCTGCCGCCAAGGCCAAGCCCAAGGCGATGGCCAAGGTCGGCAATGGCAATGCAGCTGTGCTGCTGCCCGCCAACGAGCCTGCCGCCCAATTGCGGAAATGGTCGTAGACCTGCGGCGGGGTGTTGAGCACGAGGATGGCCGTGAGCGAAGCCAGCAACATGCTCAGCCCCGCCCCGGCCAGCACCAGGCGTACCGGGTTGCCGTCCACCGCCCCCGCCTGGCCCAGCAGGAACACGGCAACACCGGCAATGCCCGCGCCGAGGAAGGCCAACGGGATGTACTGGCTGACCTGGGTCAGGCCAAACAGCGCAACGCCGAGAATCACCGCCAGTGCGGCGCCAGCATTGACGCCCAGTAGCCCGGGCTCGGCCAACGGGTTACGGGTCAGTGCCTGCATCAAGGTGCCCGCCGCACCCAGCGCCAGCCCGGCGAGCAACGCCACCAGCGTGCGTGGTACGCGTAACTCACGCACGATCAGGTGCTCGTCGTTATGCAGGTCGGGTTGGTAGAGGGCATCGAACACCACGCCGAAGGCAATCGGATGAGAGCCGATCAGCAGGCTGGCCAACGCTGCCACCAACAGCAACAAAAGCCCCGCCAGCAGTGCAGGACGCAAGGTCTGGCCGGCCATGGTCAGCGGAAGTAACCGGCAACGGTGTCGAGCATCTGCCGCCCAGAGTAGTAGTCGATGCGGAACGAACTGGGCCCCAGTGGGTAAACGCGCTGGTGTTGCACCGCCGGCAGGTTGGCCAGCACCGGGTCGCTGCGAAATGCCTGGGCGTCTTTGTCATCGGCGCTGAGCAGGAACACATCGGCATCGCCGATGGCGGCGGCCAGGTTTTCGCGGGAAATGAACTGGAACTCGGTCGCACGAATGACCTGCCCGGCCATCGTTTCAGGCAGCTCGCGCACCTGGAAGCCAAGTGCGTTCAGCAGCCGCGCCTGCGGGCTGATGGTACGGCCGATGGAATAGCTGCCACCGATGTTGTAGCCGATCAGCACCACCGGCCTGGGTGAAGGGTGCAAGCGCGCGGCGGTTGCACGGGTGTAGTCGTCGAACTCTTGAATCACGGCCTTGGCCTGCCGTTGCAACCCGGTTTTTGCGCCCAGCTCGGTTGCCAGCTCCTGCCAGGACTGGTTGGAGTAATTCACCACCAAGGTCGGCACACCTTGGGCCTTGAGTTCAGCCAGGTGCGGTGCAGCACTGTCGGCCCCGGTGGCAGACACCACCAACAGGTCGGGCGCGCTGGCCACCACCGCCTCGATGTCGAACTGCAAGTTGCGGTACAGCACCTGCACATCACGCTGGTCGGCCACGGCAGCCCATTGCGAAAAGAAGCCTTTGCCATCGGTCAGGCGGCTGGGCGTGGCGGCGGCGCTGGCCACCAGCGGCGCCTGCATGGCCAGCAGAATGCCGGTCACGCTCGGGGTGGTGGAGACAATGCGCGCAGGCGCGGCCATAGCGCAGGGGATTACTCCGGCAAACGCCAGGGCGACGGCGGCCAGTGCTGCACAAACTCGAATACGCTTCATCGATTGGCTTCGCTCAGAGGGAATCAGCTGCGCATGATAATACTTCTCATGCAGATAATTCCATCATGTAGAATACGTTCCGCAAAATACGCTCGACCAAGGACCGACCATGAACCCTCGCCTGCAAGCCCGCGCACTGACCCTGCGCCGCGATACCCGAACACTGTCGCACGACCTGTCGCTGGACATCCCCGATGGTGGTTTCACCGTGATCGTCGGCCCTAATGCCTGCGGCAAGTCGACCCTGCTGGCGGCGCTCTCGCGGCTGCTGGCACCCAGTGGCGGCCAGGTACTGCTCGACGGCCAGGACATCCAGTCGCGCCCCGCCAAGGATGTGGCCCGGCGCCTGGCCCTGCTACCCCAGAGCGCCAACGCACCGGACGGGATCCGTGTGGCTGAACTGGTCGCGCGCGGGCGCTACCCGCACCAGCGCCTATGGCGCCAGTGGTCAGTCGAAGATGAGCAAGCGGTGCAGCGGGCGATGCGCGCGACCGGCATCGAAGACCTGGCCGAACGGCCGCTGCAGGCACTGTCTGGTGGCCAGCGCCAGCGCGTGTGGATTGCCATGGTGCTGGCCCAGGACACGCCGCTGCTGTTGCTGGACGAACCCACCACTTACCTGGACATTGCCCACCAGTACGAATTGCTGGAGTTGCTGCGCGACCTGAACCGCCAAGGCCGCACCATTGTTGCGGTGCTGCACGACCTTAACCAGGCCTGCCGCTATGCCAGCCACCTGGTGGCCATGCGCGATGGCGCCATCGTCGCCCAGGGCGCACCGGCAGAGATATTTACCGAGGCGCTGGTGCAGCAGGTGTTCGGGTTGTCGGGGCTGGTGATCGAGGACCCGGTGAGCGGGACGCCGATGCTGGTGCCGCGTGGGTTTACTCCGGCAGCACCGGTTCAGGAGCCCCCAGCATGCGCCCACCGGTTGCCTGGTTGACCAACCCCGCTTCATGGAACAGCGCCTGCCGATCCTCCGGTGTGCGCAGTTGCCCAAGGTCGGTCACCGTGGTCATCACGCACACAATCTCCTGCTGCGCATCGAACACCGGCGCCGCCTGCCCGGTGACGCTCGACAGCAAGTGGCTGGTCAACTCGGCCCAGCAATGCTGGCGGATCTGCTCCAGCACCTTGGCGCTGGGCGGTGTGCCGCGAAAATGCGCAGGCTGCAACTTGCGTGCAGCATCGATGGTGGCCTTGGGCAGGAACGCCTGGAAGATCAGCCCGCAGGCCGTGTTGTCGATGGGCAGGATATCGCCCAAGGCCAACGGGTTGATCGAAAAGTAGGCGCTGCGGTACCAGCGCACCAGGGTCGGGCCACGGTCGGTCCAGATCGCCACCCCGCCGCTGGCGGCATGCCGCTGGGCCAGGCCCTTCATGTGCCGGGCGGCAATTTCCACGGCGTCCACCCGCTTGAGGGCGCCAATGCCGATGCTGAGCGCGGCCGGGCCCAGGTCGTACAGCGCGCTGGCCGGGTCTTGCCGGGCCAGCCCTTCCTTCACCAGGCTTTGCAGGTAACGGTGTGCCGTAGAGCCGCCAGTACCGGTGCGCCGGGCCACTTCACCCAGGCTCAGTTCGTTTTCCGCATTGGCCAGCACATTCAGGAACCGCGCAGCGATCGACACCGACTGGATGGTGCCGGAACGCTTCTCGCCCGGGCTCTCCGGCTCCGCGTCAGCGGGGGACTGCAAAGTGTTCAACAGGGCTATCTCCTCATTTCTGATTATCCGGCCAGGCGCCACCACGGTGGCCGGTTAGCGCGGCTGCCTATCATACCGCCAGCAGCCCCGGCCTTGCGCGGGCACTGACAGGTGCAGGCGACACCATACCACTTTGAGGAATAGATTCTTTATTGCGGAATGCAATGGCACCGTGATACCTTGCGCCGCAAACGAGGATCGTTCTCATTTGGAGGTTGTCTTGAAGTACCCTGCGCAACGTTCGTTCAGCCATGGATTCGGTGTGCTGACCCTGTCTACCCTGCTTGCTGCACCCCACGCCCTGGCCGAACAAGCCTCTACCACCGGTAGCTCGCAACTGGTCCTCACCCCCGTTGTGGTCAGCGGTGAAAAGGTGGAACGTGACCTGCGCAACACGGCCTCGTCGGTGTCGGTGAAAAGCGCCAGCGAAATCGACAGCCTCAAGACCGGCAACGCCTCGGTGCACGAAGTGCTCAACGACGTGCCCAACGTGATCTACACCGATTCGGTGGGCGCGCCGATCATTCGCGGCCAGGACACCCAAGGCCCGAACAACGGCGCCAACGTGTTCTGGGGCGGTACCGTGCCACGCGCCACCATCAACCTCGACGGGCACTACCTGAACTACAACGAGATGTACTTCGGCGCGCCGTCTGTGTGGGACGTGGACAGCATCGAGGTGTACCGCGGCCCACAAACCACCAGCCAGGGCGCCAACGCCATCGCCGGGGCCATCGTGGTCAAGACCAAAGACCCGACCTTCACCCCCGAGGCGGCCTACCAGGCCGAGATCGGCAGCTACCACTCGCGGCGTACATCGCTGGCAGTGTCCGGGCCGCTGACCGACAACCTGGCCGGGCGCATGGCGCTGGACTATTCGGCGCGCGACACCTTCATCGACTACACCAACCCCGCGTTTGCCAGCCACAACACCGACCAGGACTTCCGCGCCCTGAACCTGCGCGGCAAGCTGCTGTGGCTGCCCGAGGCGGTACCTGGCCTGGGCCTGAAGTACACCTTCGCCCACGGCGACTCCAACCGCCCCACCCAGGAAGCGGCCTCGCGCCCGTTCCACGACCTGGACCATACCGGCGCCACCATGCCCAGCTGGCACCAGCAGAGCAACACGCACATCGTCGACGTGGACTACGAGCTGGACAACGGCATGAAGCTGTTCAACCAGACCCAGTACTCGCTGTCCAACGTGCACCGGGTCATTGGCGTGGCGAACGGTGGCGATGCCGACATCCGCCAGAAGAACTTCTCCAACGAAACCCGCGTCACCTTCGGCGAGCAGCAGGACACCCTGAGCGGCATGGCCGGCCTGTACCTGGCCCGCACCGACTCGGACGAAATCCTGTATTTCAGCGGGATCTCCGACTTCGACGACACCAAGCGCAACCTGGGCGTGTTCGGCGAAGTCAGCTACCGCCTGACCGACCGCTGGACGCTCACCACCGCCTTGCGCCTGCAACAGGACAAGATCCAGCGCAGCGGCACCTCGCCGTTCGCCGCCAACGGGCTGGACTACGACAAAACCTTCACCGCCTTCCTGCCCAAGGTGTCGCTGGCTTACGCCCTGACCCCGCAGTGGACCGTGGGCGGCATGGTCAGCCGTGGCTACAACCCGGGTGGCGTGTCGCTGAACCTCAGCAGCAAGCGCTTCGAGGAATTCGACGACGAGCGCATGTGGAACTATGAACTGTTCGCCCGTGCCAGCCTGCTGGACGACCGCCTGCACCTGAACGCCAACCTGTTCTACATGGACATGCAGGATGCCCAGTACAACATCCCGGTGGTGCTGGCCTCGGGCCTGACCCAGTCCTACACCATCAACGCCGAAAAGGCCCATGCCTATGGCTTCGAGCTGTCGGCAGACTACCGCGTGCTGGACAACCTGACCCTGAAGGCCAGCGCCGGTGCCCTGCAAACCCGCATCGACGACATCGACGCCAACAGCAGCTATGCCGGTAACGAGTTTGCCCGTTCGCCCGGCTACACCGTCAGTTTCGGCCCAAGCTGGGACATTACCGACCGCCTCAACCTCAATGCCCAGGTGCGGCACATCGACGGTTACTACTCGGACGTGGCCAACACCAAAAGCTATGCCATTGACGGCTACACCGTGGCCGATGCCCGCATGAGCTACCGCTTCAGCGACCAGGTGCAGGTGTACACCTACGTCAAGAACGTGTTCGACGAACGCACCCCGACCTACATGCAGACCAACCGGGGGATCGGCGGGATCGAAGCGAGCATGACCGAGCCGCGCACCGTGGGCGTGGGCATCAAGGGGGCCTTCTGATGACATTCAGGAAAGGCCTGCACATCGGCATGTCGCTTGCCCCTACCTGGCTCAGCGGCGAGGGCTGGCGGCGCGCCGACAGCCGTGTCGAAACCCTGTTCGGCAGCGACTTCGCCATGGACATCGCCCGCCGCGCCGAGGCCGCGCACCTGGACTTCGTGTTCCGCCCCGACGTCAGTTGCGTGGTGGCCGATGCCCTGGAAAGCGGCTCGGGCTTCACCAGCCTCGACCCTACCGTATTGCTGGCCGCACTTACCCGCGAAACCAGCCGAATCGGCCTGGTGTCGACCATCTCGACCACCTTCTTCCCGCCATACCTGGTCGCACGTCAGTTGCAGTCACTGAACTGGCTGAGCCAGGGCCGGGTGGGCTGGAACATCGTCACGGCCCTGCAGGGCCACGAAAACTTCGGCCTGGCCGCCATGCCCAGCGCCGAAGAGCGCTACGCCCGCGCGGCCGAGTTCACCGAGGTGGTGCAGCAACTGTGGCGCAGCTTTCCGCAACAGGCCCTGCGCATCGACCGCGAAAACGGCATTTATGCCGACCCGGCGCAGGTCCAGCCGATCAACCACCAAGGGGACTTCCTGCAGGTACAGGGCCCGCTCAACCTGCCCGAACAGGGGGCGCGCATTCCGCTGATCCAGGCCGGCGCATCCGACAGCGGCCGTGACTTCGCTGCCCGCGTCGCCGACATCGTTTTCGCTCCTACTCCCGACCAGGCCGCCGCAGCGGACCTGCGCCGCGACCTGTCACGCCGCGCGCAAAAGCATGGCCGCCAGGCCGACGACATTCGCCTGCTGCCGGGCCTGAGCCTGTACCTGGCGCCCACTCGCCAGCAGGCACGCGAACTGTTCATGGACACCCACGCACGGGTGGACAAGGCACGCAAGTACGCGGCCATCGAGAAGATGATCGGCATCGACCTGGCCAACTGGCCGAGTGACCGGCGCATTCATGCCGCAGACCTGCCGCCACTGCAGTTGCTGCCCGGTGCCAGCCGGACCCATGTGAACCTGCTGCGGCGCCTGATCGAGCGTGAGTCACTGCTGCCAGAAGAACTGCTGATGCGCCCGGAAGTGCTGTCGGCGGCGCACTGGCAAGTGATCGGCACGGTCGACGATGCCGTCGCCGAAATTGCCGACTGGGCTGAGGCAGGGGTGATGGATGGTTTTATCGCCGCGCCGGGGGGCTCGTTCGGCTCGGTGTACAGCTTTCTGGATGAAGTGGTGCCGCGGCTGGTGGAGCGAGGGTTGTTCCGCGAACGCTATCACGGGGCTACGTTTGCCGAGCATCTGCAGCGGTATTGACGGGCCAAGGGGGCGGGCTTGCGCCCCCATCCATCGAAAAAGCAACGTGCCCCTGCGCTCAAGGCGCGCCGTTCCCCTCCACCGCCTTGGCGGTTTCAATCAGCTTGTCGAACTTGCGGTTCAATTGGGCAAACTTCTCGTCACTCTTGGCCCGGGCCTTGATGTTCCCGGCCGAGCTGGCCTTGTCGGCAATGGTCACCACGGTCCAGTCCCAGTCTTTGGAGACCCAGTAAACCAGCTCACCCTCAGCAGAAAACGCTTCCAGCCGGCCACCGGTATTCGGCACCCGCTTGGCCTGCTTCGTCATCGGCAGCAGTTGCTGGACCCGCGCCTCGTCAGTGGTATCCAGCCGTACCTCAACCTGGCGAAGCTGGTCGGCTTCATTGAACGACGCTTTCACCTGTGAAACGGGAACACCGCCCAGGCTGTAGTCGCTCTTGGGATTGGCGCCCTGATAAAACTCGGTGGGCACCTGATAGTGATAGCCCGTGAAATGCTCAACCTCGCCGAACTGCTGCTGCAGAATGGCCAGGACCTGAGCCTTGGGCATGCCGAGGGTAAACTGGCCAACTTCAAGCGCCGACCAGGCTTGCAAGGGGAAAATCGCGCAGGCGAACAGGAGCGGTAAGGTCCGTTTCATGGGGTAGTCTTCCTTGAAGTAAGCCCGTCAACCTAACCCCTGCACGACAATCCGACAATACTGGCAGGGTGCCAAGCCCTCCCTGCCCCCGGCCTCAGGCTACTGCTTTGTCCAGGCCACGCTCGGCTTCCAACGCCCGCACCAACGGCAACACGTGCTCGCCGAAGTACGCCACTTCCTCCTGGAAATGCAGGAAGCCGGAGAGGATCAAATCCACCCCCACCGCCTTCAACGCGACGATGCGTTCGGCAATTTGCTGCGGTGTGCCGATCAGGTTGGTCTTGAAGCCGTCGTTGTACTGCACCAGGTCCTCGAAGCTGGACTTCGCCCAGTTGCCCTCGCCCTCCGGGCTGGCCGAACCGGCATGCTTGACCTCCTGGCCAAACGCTCGCACCGCCTCGGGGTTGGCCTTGTCGATGATCTCTTGCAGCACCGCACGCGCTTCTTCCTCGGTATCGCGGGCAATGATGAAGGCATTCACCCCGATCTTTACCGAGTGGCCGTTGGCCGCCGCCTTGGTGCGGATGTCGTCCACCTGGGCCTTGATCCCTTCCACGCTGTTGCCGTTGGTGAAGTACCAGTCCGACACACGCGCCGCCATGTCCCGTGCCGCACGCGAACTGCCGCCCTGGAAGATTTCCGGGTGCGGTTGCTGCAGCGGCTTGGGTTTGAGGTTGTAGTTACGGAAGCGGTAAAAGTCGCCGTTGAAGGTGAAGTTGTCCTGGGTCCAGATGCCCTTCAACGCGCGGATGAATTCTTCAGAACGGCGATAGCGCTCGTCGTGATCCAGCCAAGGCTCACCGATGGCATGGAACTCGCCCTTGAACCAGCCCGAAACCACGTTGATGGCGATACGGCCATGGGTGAACTGGTCGATGCTCGCCAGCTGCTTGGCCGCCAGCGCCGGGCTCCACGGGCCTGGCAGGATGGCGGCGATGACCTTGAGTTTTTCCGTGGCGGCCAGCAGCGCGTGGCTGATGGTGACGGACTCATGCTGGTTGTCGGCGCCATAGCCCGCTGTGAAACGGATTTGCGACAGGGCGTAATCGAAACCGGATTTTTCCGCGATTTGCGCCAGCTTGCGGTTGTAGTCGATGTCCCAGCTGGTGCGCTGCTCGATGGTGCTGACCACCAGGCCACCGCTGACGTTGGGGACCCAGTAGGCGAATTTGATTGGGGCGTGGCTCATGGGGGAGGCTCCTTGAGAATCCTTGGGGTTCAAGGAGGTGGGAGCAGCAAACATGCCAACCTATAAAATTCATATAAATCAATAATTTAAATAAATTAACAACCTGTCCGGGTGCACTTCAGACAGCAGACTGTCGATCCACTGTTGCCCCCGCAACAGCACGCCTGAGAGCCCTCGCCAAGCGTTCGGCGGTCAAGTAATTGTGCCCGATGGTCAAGCGACCATCCGCACTGACTGGGAGGATTACCGCAGGCCAGAAGGCCGTCAAAAACAATAACAGCAACCAGGAGAACCCCATGACTAGCTACCTGCAGGCCTACGCCCGCGCTGCCGACGACCCCGAGGGATTCTGGCGCGAACAGGCCGCCGCACTGGACTGGCATCGCTTCCCGCAACAGATCTTCACGGCCCAGGCCGATGGCAGCGGCCAGTGGTTTGCCGATGGTCAGCTCAACACCTGCCAGCTGGCCGTCGACCGCCACGTCGCCAACGGCGCAGGCGAACGCTGTGCCATCCTTTACGACTCACCGGCCACTGGCGTGCAGGAGCGCATCAGCTATCGGCAATTGCAAACACGCGTAGCCCGCTGTGCCGGCATGTTGCGCGCTCTTGGGGTGGAGCGTGGAGACCGGGTGATCATCTACATGCCGATGATTCCCCAGGCGCTGGTCGGCATGCTCGCCTGTGCACGGCTGGGCGCTGTGCATTCGGTTGTTTTTGGCGGGTTCTCCGCCGCCGAGCTGGCGGTGCGTATCCGCGACGCCCAACCCAAGGTGCTGCTCAGCGCCAGCTGCGGCATCGAGTACGACCGGGTGGTGCCCTACAAACCGCTGCTCGATCAGGCCCTGCAACTGGCCGACGGGCATCGCCCGCACATCGTGATCGAGCAACGCGAACAGGCCCAGGCCCCGCTGCATGGCCCACGCGAACACGACTGGCAACACCTGCTCGCCCAGGCCGAGGCCGTCCCCGTGGTGCCGGTGAATGCCACCGACCCGCTGTACATCCTCTATACCTCGGGCACCACGGGTAAACCCAAGGGGGTGGTGCGTGACCACGGCGGGCATGCCGTGGCGCTCAACTTCAGCATGCAGGCCCTGTACGACGCACACCCCGGCGAGGTGTTCTGGGCCGCCTCGGACATCGGCTGGGTGGTGGGCCACTCGTACATCGTCTATGCCCCGCTGATCCGTGGCTGCACCACCTTGCTGTACGAGGGCAAGCCGGTACGCACGCCCGACGCCGGGGCCTTCTGGCGCGTGATCGCCGAACACCGGGTGAATGTGTTCTTCACCGCCCCCACCGCCTTCCGCGCCATCAAGCGTGAAGACCCACAGGTACAGCTGGCCGCCGGGCGCGACCTGTCCTGCCTGAAGGCCGTGTTCGTGGCCGGCGAGCGCCTGGACCCGCCCACCAGCGAATGGCTGCAGAGCTTTCTGCCCTGCCCGATCGTGGACCATTGGTGGCAGACCGAAACCGGCTGGGCGATTGCCGGCAACCCGCGCGGGCTCGATGACCTGCCGATGAAAACCGGCTCGGCCAGCGTACCGATGCCGGGCTACCGGCTGGAAATCCTGGATGACGAAGGCCAGCCCGTTGGGTGCAACCGGCCAGGTAACATCGCCTTGCGCCTGCCATTGCCACCCGGCACCTTGAGCACACTGTGGGGCGACCCTCAGCGCTTTGCCGACAGCTACCTGAGCAGCTTCCCCGGTTACTACTGCAGCGGCGACGGTGGCTACCTGGATGAAGCGGGTTACCTGTTCGTCATGGGCCGGGTGGACGATGTGATCAACGTGGCCGGGCACCGGCTGTCCAGCGGCAGCCTGGAAGAAGCCCTGGGCGACCACCCGGCAGTTGCCGAATGCGCGGTAGTGGCCCTGGCTGAAGAACTCAAGGGCGAAGTGCCGGTGGGGTTCGTGGTGCTCAAGCACGGCGTGCAAGCCGGCCCGGCGCAGCTGGAAGGCGAACTGGTCGCCAGGGTGCGCGATGCGGTCGGAGCTGTCGCTTCGCTAAGGCGGGTGTTCATCCTCAAGCGCCTGCCCAAGACCCGCTCTGGCAAGATTCTGCGCAAAACCCTGCGCAGCCTGGCGGCAAGCCCCGAGGTCGCACTACCACCGACCATCGAAGACCCGGCCGTGCTGGATGAAGTGCGCGCGGTGTTCGAGCGGGCCGGCTGCTATGACGTGGCCCAAGGGCGCAAGGCGGCCACCGGGCACTGACCACGTACAACAACAAACCCCGCCAAGGCAGGCCTTGGCGGGGTTTGTTCGAACAGCCGGAATCAAGCCGCTACAGCTGGCGCAACACACGCTGCAAGGCACCCAGGAACTGCTCGACGTTCTGCGCCGAGAAGCACAACTGCGGGCGAATCTTCAGGGCATTGTTAGCGGCCCCCGACACACCAATCAGCATGCCTTCTTCGCGCAGCAGGTTGACGATACGCCGCGCCGTAGTGCCATCGGCAGCGCCCGACGGCGTTACCACGTCCACGCCAATGAACAATCCCGCGCCACGTACCTGGCCAAGGCAGGCATGCTCGCGTGCCAGGCCCTCCAGGCCCTCCTTGAGCTGGCCGCCCACCTGCCGGGCGTTCTCCTGCAGGCCCTCTTCCTCGATCACTTGCAGCACGGCCAGCCCGACGGCAGCAGACACCGGGTTACCGCCAAAGGTGTTGAAGTAACTGGCGTTACGCCCAAAACGCTCAAGGATTTCCGGGCGCACCGTCAAGCCTGCCAACGGGTGGCCATTGCCCATCGGCTTGCCCATGGTCACCAGGTCGGGCACCAGACCATGGCGCTGGAAGCCCCACATGTGCGTACCGGTGCGGCCGAAGCCGGGCTGCACTTCGTCGGCAATGAACAGGCCACCGGCAGCGCGAACGGCCTGCACCGCTTCAGCAAGGAAGCCGGCAGGGTCGGCGAACACGCCATCACTGGTAAACAGGGTGTCGACCAGCAGCGCCGCCGGGCGAATGCCATGGCGCTGCATGTCGTCCAAGGCAGCGCGCACCTGGGCAGCGAACCGTTGGCCGACCTGATGCGGTGCCTGCGGCAGGTGCTCAGGTGCATCGACCACGCGGATGTCACGGCCCAGCGGTACATACTCACCCACCGACGGCGACAGCTCGGCAATGGCCGCCGTCATGCCGTGATAGGCATAGCGGGTCACGATCACGCCAGTGCCCCCGGTATAGTCCCGGGCAATGCGCAGTGCCAGGTCGTTGGCCTCGCTGCCGGTGCAGGTGAACATGACATTGCCCAGTTGCGCCGGCATGGTCGCCAGCAGCTTCTCGGCATAGTCGAGCACGCCCTCGTGCAGGTAACGGGTATGGGTATTGAGCGCAGCCGCCTGCCCGGCCAGGGCTTCCACCACGCGCGGATGGCTGTGGCCGACCGAGGCGACGTTGTTGTACAGGTCGAGATAGGCCCGGCCTGCCGTGTCATACAGCCAGGTACCGGAACCGCGCACCAGGTGCAACGGGTTGTCATAGAACAGCTGATAGGCCGGCCCCAGCAGGCGCTGGCGGCGCTCGATCAGACGGCGCTCGGCAGCGTCCAGGGCCGCAGCCTGCTCGGGCTGGAAGGCATTCACTTTCAACATGGTCGGTCTCCTCAGGTGTCCTGGCGCGCGTCGTCCATGACGATGCTGCCGATGATGTGGTACTTGCGGCGGTCGAAGTAACGGAAGTACAAGGCGATTGAGCCACCCAGCGCGAAGCTGGCGGCGACGATCCACGGGATCAGCCGGAACAGCAGCGACTCGGCCGCACTGCCAGCGGCGAAACTGAGGTTGGCGAACAGCAGGTAAACCACGTACAGCATCCCGATGCCGCCCAGCAGAGGCGCCAGGAAGGTCTTGAACCAGTGCGCCTGGGCCCGGCGCTGGGTGCCGACATGGAAGTAGCAGATCACGGCAAAGGCGCACAGCGCCTGGACGATGAGGATGCCCATGGTGCCGAGGATCGCCAGCAAGGCATACAGGTCGGCATACGGGTCTTTGCCCGTGAACAGAAACGCCAGCACGATCAGCGTGGCGATCACGCTTTGCACGGTCGAGGCCACATGTGGCGAGCCATGGCGTGGATGAGTGCGGCCAACGGTGCGGCCCAGGCATACGAACAGGTTTTCCCGGCCCAAGGCATAGATGTAGCGCGCCGCACAGTTGTGGAAGGCCATGCCGCAGGCGAACGAGCCAGTTACCACCAGCAGCTTGAACAGGCTCACGGCCCATTCGCCCAAGTACAGGCGGGTGGGCCCGTAGAACACTTCGGCAGCACTGGCCGGGTCCTGTGCCAGGCGAATGGCTTCGGCAGGGCCGGAACCGGCGATGGCCATCCACGAAACGAACACATAGAACACGCCAATGCCGATTACCGCCAGCAAGGTTGCCAGGGGGATGATCTTTTTCGGGTTGCGCGACTCTTCGCCGTACATGGCCGACGACTCGAAACCGACCCAGGACCAGAAGGCGAAGAACAGGCCGATGCCGGCATTTGCCCCAATCACCCCTTCGGCCGGCCTAAAGGCGTTCAGCGGGTTGATAGACGCCACCGCCATGCCCTGCGGCCCACCGCCATGAAACAGCACGGCAAAGGCCATCAGTGCCAGCATCAGGATTTCCAGCACCAGGCACAGCCCGAGCACCTTGGCGGTGAGGGAAATATCGAAATAGCTGAGCACACCGTTGGCCACCAGCATGGCCAGGGCGAACACGATCCATGGCACATGCAGGCCGGCGACACTGGCCAGCAGGTCTTCACAGAAGAAGGCGAAAATGCCGACCAAGGCGGCTTCGAAAACGATGTAGGTCAGCGTCACGGCAAGCCCCGAGGCCATGCCCACAACCCGCCCCAGGCCATGGGAGATGAAGCCATAGAAAGCCCCGGTGGCGGTGATGTATTTGGCCATCTGCGCATATCCGATGGCGAACAGCGCCAGGATGATGGTCGCCACCAGGTAGCCCGCCGGTGCGTACTGGCCATTGCCGCTGCCGATGGCAATCGGCACGTTGCCGAGCATGGCGGTGATCGGCGCCGCCGTGGCCACCGTCATGAACAGCACACCCATCAAGCCCACCGCGTTCTTGCGCAGGCGCTGTACCTCCTGGGGCTGTGCCTGGCTGTCGCGCCGCAGTTCCAGCTCACCACTGTAGGTCTCGCTCATCAGGATCCACTCCGTGCTCTTATGGTTTTGGTGGAAGGGGTCAGGCCAGTGCCTGCAGGGACTCGGGCAGGATCTGCCCGCCATCGATGATCAGGCTCTGCCCGGTGATGTAGCCGGCTTCCCTGGAGGCGAAGAACAGTGCGGCATTGGCGATGTCCTCGACCTGGCCGAGGCGCTTGAGCGGAATGGACGCGGCCATGCTGGCCTGGTAGTCCTCGCCCATGCCCTGCAAGCCTTCCGTCACGATGTTGCCCGGCAGCACGGCATTGATGGTGATGCCATCGCGGGCCAGCTCGATCGCGGCGGTGCGCATGAAACCCAGCTGCGCCGCCTTGCTCGCGCCGTAGTGCGCCCAGCCAGGAAAGCCCGTGACCGGGCCGGTGATGGATGAGGTCAGAATCACCCTGCCGTACGCTGCATTGCGCAAATGCGGCAGCGCCGCCTGCACACAGAGGAAGGTGCCTTTGGCGTTGGTGCCAAGTACCTGGTCCCAGTCGTCATCACGCATGTCGGCCAGCGCAGCCGAGGGGAACACGCCAGCATTGGCACACAGCACATCAAGCCCACCCTGGGCCTGCACCACCTCCTCGACCATCTGCCGCACCTGCGCCCGGTCGGCTACATCGGCCACCAGGCCGATGACATCCAGGCCTTGATCGCGCAAGCGGCAGGCAACGGCTTCAACCTTGTCCCGGTGCCGACCACTGATCGCCACCTTGGCGCCCTGACGGGCGAAACCGACGGCGATACCCAGGCCAATACCGCTGGTACCGCCGGTGACCAATACGCTTTTGCCTTGTAGTGAAGTCAGCATGCTCCAAGCCCTCGATCCGCTGTTTGCGCCAGTGATGGGGGCCGATGGTGGGCCGGCCGGCAGGTGGCGACTTGACCGCAGGGCACAAGTTGAGGGCTGCAGGATCAAATTCTCGAAGCGGCCCTGGCGGCTTGTGGCGCGTGGTCAAGATTTCGCGGTTTGCGGTCAAGCCAGTGGCGCGAGGCTCGACTCATGCTGGCAACCAGACCCCTGCCAACGGAGCGTGCCTGATGACCAACGATCACCCATCCCACAACCGCCCTGCCGTGCTTGAACGCTTCGCCCAGCGTGCGCTGGCGGGCTACGCCGATACCTACCAGGGCCAGATCGAGCTGCTGGTGCACTCCGAGAACGCCACCTACCGGGTGCGGGGCCAGCGGCAACGTTTTGTGATGCGCGTACACCGCGCGGGTTATCACCAGCAGGCTGACATCGCCAGTGAACTGGCCTGGCTGGCGGCACTGGAGCAGGCTGGCCTGGAAGTGCCGGTGCCCATCGCCGGGCTGGACGGCGAAGCGATCCAGGTAGTCGACCTGCCCGGCCATGGCCACCGCTACGTGGTGCTGTTCCACTGGATAGACGGCGGCGAGCCCGACCAGCAACAGCTGAATGCATCGTTTCGTCGGCTTGGCGCCATCAACGCCCATCTGCATCGCCACGCCCGCAGCTGGCAACGCCCCGGCAACTTCCAGCGGTTGACCTGGAACCACCCCAGCATGCTGGGTGAACAGGGCCACTGGGGCAGCTGGCGTGATGCGCCCTACCTCGATGCCCGAGGCAGCGCCCTGATCAGCGAAACGGTGCAGGTGATCGGCGCACGCCTGGCCGACTATGGCGAGGACCCGTCGCGCTTTGGCCTGATTCACGCCGACCTGCGCCTGACCAACTTGCTGGTGCAAGGTGACCGTACCCGCATCATCGACTTCGACGACTGCGGCATGGGTTGGTACCTGCACGACCTGGCGGCGGCCCTGAGCTTCTTCGAACACCACCCCGACCTGCCGCAGTGGATCGACAACTGGCTGGAAGGCTACGGCAGCGTGGCCAGCCTGGATGCTGGCGATATCGCCATGCTGCCCACGCTGATCATGCAGCGGCGTCTGCAACTGCTGGCCTGGACCGGCACCCACCGCGGCACGCCACAGGTGGAATGCCTGGGCCCGCAGTGGGTCGAGCAAACTGTAGGGCTGTGCCAGCGTTACTTGCAGGAGCGCCCCGTGGGCGCACTCGCGCGGGCATGATCGAAACAGTTTTGTAACCAAAGGCTACGCACCGTGCCGGTGCGCAGCCTGCGCCAGGAGGGGCCCCGGCAGCGCCGCAATGAATGGCCCTTGAGCGCTCGACAGGCTGGCGTACGGCCTTTTGCCCGGCGTGGAATGAAAATTGCTCCCTCCGTTACCCAGCAACAGCCGGTAAACGACCGAGGAGGATGCTTCGTGCACGTTATCCATACAGGCTCGCGCCAACCGGCGAGTGCCCCGCCTGGCAACCCGATAGGTATCCTGGCCTCGGCAGCGACCGGCCTGGTCGGTTTCATCAGCCAGCAAGGTGGCGATGCCGAACGCATCCTGGGGCGTGCCGGCATCGACAGCGATCGGCTGGAGCACCCTACCCTCACCCTGGACCTGAACCAGTATTGCCAGGTGTTCGAGGAAGCGGCCCGGCAAACCGGCAACGACAATTTCGGGCTGCGCTTCGGCCAGCAGTTCAAGCCCGACGCGCTTGGCTTGCTTGGCTATGTGGGCATGTGCTCGGCCACCCTGGGCGATGCCCTGCGAAACGTGGTCAGCACCTTCCCGGTGCACCAGCAAAGCAGCCTGTTGCGGCTGGAGGAAATGGGTGAGTTCTATCGCCTGGATTACCAGGTGCAGTACGGCGCCATCCTGCGCAAGCGGCAGGACGCCGAGTTGTCGCTGGGCATGTTCTTCAACCTGATGCGCCATGCGCTGGGGCAGCACTGGGCCCCCGAGAAAGTGCTATTCGAACACCCGCAACCCGAGGCCTGGCACGAGCACTGCAAAGTGTTCGACGCCCCGGTGCTGTTTGGCCAGCAGCGTAACGCGCTGGTGTTCCGCCGCAGCGTGCTCGACCGGCCAATGCCTGGCCGAGATCCCCGCTTGCTGGCGATAGTCATCGAAAGCATGCGCCTGCTCGGCGGCCAAGCCGGCACGCCCAACCGCCCGGGCATTGTCGATGATGTGAAAACCCAGGTGCGTGCCCTGCTGGGCGACGGCTACCCCAGCCTTGAGCAGGTGGCCGAGCAATTGCGCCTGCCCAGCTGGACCGTGCAACGCCGCCTGCAGGACCAAGGGCTGAGTTTTTCGACCCTGGTCGACACTGTGCGTCAGGAGCTGGCGACCTACTACCTGCAGCAGTCGGCGTTGCCGATTTCCGAGTTGGCCTTGCTGCTGGGGTACTCGGAAATCAGCGCGTTCTCGCGGGCGTTCCGCCGCTGGTTCGATGTCAGCCCCAAGCAGTGGCGCCAGGCGCACAAGGGGCAATGGGCGGATGCGTAGTGCAGGTTCAGGCCTGTAACGCGCGATCAGACATCGTCGTCAGGCCCCGTTAACGGTGACCATTTGCGTCGCCATGTTCCCGGCCCATCTTGGTTGCCCAAGGCCGCACCACACCACCACCCGCTGCCTGCGACAATTTCATCTACAGCGCCAACCTCGCCAGTTGCTGCAACGTTCGAATTACCTCTTCATCCTGCGCTTCCAGTACATCCGCCTGGATCAACGCAATCACCGCCTTCAGCAATTCGGTCTGATTCATCTCTGTTTGCTGCTGAAGCGCAAGCATGTCGTCGGCCATGTGTGAGTTGACCTTCATCGACAAACGCCGGGTTGAATTTGAATGTACAAGCCCGCGTTGCGCTCGCTGGTCATCCAACGTCCGGATGAACGTCTGGTGCACAACCTGCAACTGCCCACTCTGCTGAACCTGCGCCAACTGCTGAAGATAGTGGGCAAGAAACAATTTGCGCAGGTTGACACCCGCCTCGCTACAGACCGCATGCATGGCCGCATCCAGCACGTCCAGGTAAACCGCCGGCAAACGCGCCTCGATCGACCTGAGCTGCTGCTTGCGCGCCTCGCGAATGGAGGGCGTGGATTGCGGCGGAAGCGCGACCACGCCATCGCAACGGGTACACACGCCCACCAGAATGTCCTTGGCCACCCCTTGCCCATCACTGAACGGTACATCCCGGCGAACATAGCGTGTGGGCACAACTGCCTGGCAGCACTCGCAGAGCGCTGTTCCGCCATCGCCTTCAAAAAAGATCTTCATGATCCGGGTACTCACTTGTGAACGCTGATGAACCAGGTGTCTGGCTCGATGAAGAAGAACTTGATGTACCACCCCTCCCGTTTGAGCACATGCACCTCGATGGCTGCGACAGCATGGTGGGGGCTGCTAGTGTGGTGCATTCCCCGGCATGCGCGAACGACCTCGGCAACCTCGCGGGCTGACACCTCCCCTACAGCCAGCAGGTTCTTGATGTCGATTTCCCCACGAGAAACATGTTGGTATCCCCCTGTTTCAAGCGCCGCCAGCACTGCACGCTGGGCCTCCTTGAAGCCGATTTTCATAACTCATCCCTGTCAATACGAAAATCATCGTACAAAACCCGGGGCAAATCCACCGCCTGCGAAGCCAAAGCGACCAGCGGTACACATGGGAAATCAAGCGGTGGCCCGGAACACGCCTGAACTATGGCCCCAACCGCCACAAGACGGCGCAGAGCAATGTAACCAACGCTTTCAACACCCCAGGCACCCGCGCGCGTGGCATTTTTTGCAGGCAAGCCCACGCTTGCAGGTACTGAGCAAGTAATCACTGCACAAGGACGATTGAGAGGTAAGATCGGCCATCTGTCATGCAACCCTCAAGGACGGCACGCATGCATTCACTGACCGATGAGCAGGTGCTGGAGAGCATCCATGAAAACCCGGTAAACCGGGCGCTCCTGACGATCCTGCCAACGCTGGATGTTCCCCACTGCATGTTGACTGCAGGCGCCCTGTTCCAGGCCTTCTGGAACCAGCGCGCGGGGCTGCCTGCCGAGTGGGGGATCAGGGACTACGACATCGCCTATTTCGACACTGACCTGTCCTGGGAAGCAGAGGACCGGATGATTACCAGGGTGCAGCAGGCCTGTGCGCACCTTGGCGTCAATGTCGAGGTCCGCAATCAGGCCCGCGTTCACCTGTGGTACCAGGCCAAGTTCGGCGGCACTTACGCGCCTTTACACAAGGTGACCGATGGCATCGACCGCTACCTGATCCGCTCGACCTGCCTGGGCGTTGATGCACACACAGGCGAGCTGTACAGCACGCATGGCCTGGAAGACCTGCAGAACAACCAGCTGAGGATGAACGCGTTGAATCCTCGCCCCGATTTGTTCAAGGCAAAAGCCGCCAGTTATCGCGAGCGCTGGCCATGGCTTGCCTTGGTCGAGTGAAGGCCTATGCCGCTGCGTTACTCATGTTGGCCTTGCACCAGGCAAGCCGCCCGGGCGTGTCAGTCGGCGGCGGGCGTCGCTGCGGTGTCGGTGGCGGGGGCCGGAGCCTGCGCTTTCGACTTCGCACGGTTGCGACGGTCCTGGCTGCGCTGCCGCGATGCCTGCTGCTTGGCATGCAATGCCTGAGCGGCGGTCACGGTGCCAGCGGCTTGGCCGGTCAAGTCCAGGCGTGGTGCGTTCTCGACCATGCTTGCCCAGTACCGGGCACCCCGGCACCAGGTCGAGATGCCCAGCTTGAGCTGCTCACGGGTTAGCCCGAGCAGCTCCAGGTGTTGCTCGGCATCCTTGAAAATGCCCTCTTTGAGCGGCACCTTGGGGGCCGGGTTGACCGGGAAGGCCAACGGAAAATGCTTCTGCAATGGCCAGATCGCGGCGACCGCCGGATTCTGCTCGCGCGGCTTCGCCTGCGGGGACGGTTTGCGCTTGGGCTGTTTCGGGCTCTCGGCCTTTACCTGCTGTTTTTCCGCCCGAAGGCGGTCGCGTAGCGCTGCTAGTTGTTCAAAACCCATCGTTCAGTTCACTGCTTCGAAGTTGATTGCGTGGCGCAAGGATACCCTATGCAGCCCTTACAGTGTTTGCAGGTCATCTTTCCTGGCCAACCGAGACACGCCGAGCGGGCCTTTCAGCTGAACACCCAGAGTACCCGTGTGGGCTTGTCGGTGAGGTTGGCGTAACGAAAACTGGCGTGGGGTTGCAGCTGAAAGCTGTCACTGGCGCGCAGCGTTACCGGCTCACCGCCGCCCAGCCACACGGTCAGTTCACCTTCGAGCACGAAGCAGCCCTGCTCCGAGCTGTCGTCCAGGTACTCCTCGCCGCTGCTGGCTCCCGGTTCCAGATGGCTATCGAGCATGGAGAACGCGCCCGATATGGTGGGGGATGCCAATACATCGGTGATGCCGCCCGCCAGGTGAAGCGTGCGACGCTCGTGCGGGCGGGTGACCCAGTCGAGCTCGCGGGGTTTTTCCAGCTTGTAGAAGTAGGCGGTCGAGACACCCAGCTCTTCGCTGATGGCGGTAAGGTCGGCCACGGTCGGGCGTGATACGCCCCGCTCGACCTGGGACAGAAAGCCCACCGAACGGCCGATTCGCTGGGCCAGATCGCCCAGGGTCAGGCCTTTGAACTTGCGCAGGTCGCGAATCAGTACTGCCAGGCCTTCGATTTCTTCGTGCACTTTCATAGTTGAATCGCGACTTTCAGACAGGAAATGAATGCCCTGAAAAGTACATGATCCGACTCGCAAAGCAAAATGCTTCACAGGTGTACGTCTTGCCAGCCGGGCAAACCGGGGCCGCCTTGCGACCCCGGTGCAGCCAACGGCCGCTTAGCGAACAGCCTCGTACGTCAGGTCCAGGCACTTGCGGGCCTTTTCCACCAGTTCGTCAATCTCCTCGATGCTGATCACCAGCGGTGGCGCGATGATCATGGTGTCGCCCACAGCGCGCATGATCAGGCCGTTGTCGAAGCAGTGCTGGCGGCAGATCATGCCCACCCCCTTGCCTTCGTAACGGGCGCGGGTGGCCTTGTCTTTCACCAGCTCGATCGCACCGAGCATGCCCAGGCCACGCACTTCGCCTACCAGCGGATGGTCGGCCAGCTCGCGCAGGCGTTGTTGCAGGTAGGGCGCGGTTGTATCGTGCACCTGCTGGATGATCTGCTCGTCACGCAGAATGCGCAGGTTCTCCAGGCCCACAGCCGCCGCCACCGGGTGGCCGGAATAGGTGAAACCGTGGTTGAAGTCGCCACCTTCGCTGAGTACCTGGGCCACTTCGTCACGCACGATCACCCCGCCCATGGGGATGTAGCCAGAGGTCAGGCCCTTGGCGATGGTCATCAGGTCGGGTTTGAGGTCGTAGTAGTCGGTACCGAACCACTCACCGGTACGCCCGAAGCCGCAAATCACTTCGTCAGCGACGAACAGGATGTCGTACTTGGCGAGGATCTCCTTCACCTTCGGCCAGTAGGTCTGTGGCGGAATGATCACGCCCCCGGCGCCCTGGATCGGCTCGGCGATGAAGGCGGCGACGTTGTCTTCGCCGACTTCAAGGATTTTCTTCTCCAGCTGCTCGGCCGCCCACACGCCGAAGTCGGCCTCGGTCATGTCGCCGCCTTCGCCGAACCAGTAAGGCTGCGCAATGTGCACGATATCCGGAATCACCCCGCCCTGCTGGTGCATGCCGCTCATGCCGCCCAAGGCTGCGCCCGCCACGGTAGAGCCGTGGTAACCGTTGATGCGGCCGATGATCACCTTCTTGCTCTTCTGGCCCTTCAGCGCCCAGTAATGGCGGACCATGCGCAGCACGGTGTCGTTGCCTTCGGAGCCGGAGCCGGTGAAGAACACATGGTTCATGCCTTGCGGGGCCACATCGGCGATCGCCTTGGCGAGCTCCAGTGCAGGCGGGTGAGCGGTCTGGAAGAACAGGTTGTAGTAAGGCAGTTGCTTCATCTGCTGGCTGGCGACTTCGGCCAGCTCATCGCGACCATAGCCAACCGCCACGCACCACAGGCCGGCCATGCCATCGAGAATCTTGTTGCCTTCGCTGTCCCACAGGTACACGCCCTTGGCCGAGGTGATGATGCGCGGGCCTTTCTCGGCCAGTTGCTTCACATCGCTGAACGGCGCCAGGTGGTGGTCGCGGCTCATGGCCTGCCAGGCCAGGGTTTGCGAATTCTGTTCACTCATTGCTTTCGCTCCATCGCGTTGCGCAGCCAGGCTGCGCAGGTACTTTTTCTAGTTGGGAAAGGTCGCTTTCAGGCAGACAGCAACAGCTTCTGGCGCAATACCGAGCGCTGCCGGCAGGCCTTGCCGAAGGACTGGAAGAGGGTCAGGTAGTGCGGGTTGTCCATGACCTGGAACTCAGGGTGCCATTGCACCGCAAGGGCAAAAGCCTTGCCGTTCTCGACCGAAATCGCTTCCACCAGGCCATCGGGTGCCAGCGCTTCCACCCTCAGCCCCGGGGCCAGTACATCGATGCCCTGACCATGGATGGAATTGACGTCGAAGATCGCCGGCAAACCCATGCGGTCGAGCAGGCCACCAGGCTCTACATGCATGGTGTGGCGCGGGCCATACTGCTTTTCGATGGGCTCGCCCTTGCCTTCACGGTGGTCCATGAACACCCCGGCCTCGTGCACCTTCTGGTGCAGGGTGCCGCCCAGTGCCACGTTCATTTCCTGAAAGCCACGGCAAATGCCGAGTACCGGCACACCGGCAGCGATAGCCGCACGCATCAGCGGCAAGGTGGTGGCATCACGCAGCGGGTCGTGATGGGTGCCCTCGGCACTGGCCGGGCCGTTGTAGTGAAACGGCTCGATGTTGGACGGCGAGCCAGTGAAGATCAGCCCGTCCACCACGTCGAGAATATCGGCGCTGTCCATCAGCTCACCGAGGCTGGGTATCACGATGGGCAAGCCACACGCCGCCTTGGCCGCCGCGCGTGCATACTTCTCGGCGATGGTCTGGGTGGCATGCTGCTCAATCATGCTGGTGCATGCGGTAATGCCAATAACGGGCACACGTGGCATATCTTCCTCCGGCAAATCGGTATTGCGCGTGGTGTTTGAACGTTGGAAAGGCGTCGCTGTACGAACGGCGCCAGCTACAGGAACCAGCGGTATTCGCGGGCATCGATGTGGCGCATGAAGTCCAGTTGCTCCTGGTATTTGTTTTCGCAATAAACCATCACGAACTCACTGCCCAAACCCTGGTTGACCACCGGGTGGTGACGCATGGCGGCCAGGGCGCTGAGGGCATCCTTGGGGAAGTCGATGCCGCTCTGGCGGTTGTCGTTCAGCGGGGCGATGGGCTCGACGCCGCGGTCCAGGCCATGCTCCATGCCGGTCAGGATGGCCGCCAGCACCAGGTACGGGTTGGCATCGGCGCCCGCGAGGCGGTGTTCGATGCGCAGGTTGCGCGGGTCGGACTCGGGGATGCGAATGCACGCATCACGGTCTTCGAAGCCCCAGCTGGCCTTGCTCGCCGCGTTGACCATGGCGCCATAGCGGCGATAAGCATTGTGGTTAGGGGCGAAGATCGGCATGCAGTGCGGCAGCAACTCCAGGCACCCGGCTACCGCATGGCGCAGCTTGCGCTGTTCGGCACCGGCAAGGATGTTATTGCCAGCGCTGTCGTACAGGCTGACGTGCACATGCATGCCGCTGCCTGGCGCATCCAGGTAGGGCTTGCTCATGAAGCTGGCACGGTAGCCGTGCTTCATCGCGATACCCCGGGTACTGCGGCAGAACAGCGCCGACCAGTCCGCCGCGCTCAGGGCATCGTCGCTGTGGGAGAAGTTGATCTCGAACTGGCCTGGGCCCAGCTCCGCAGTGATGACGTTCGCTGGCACACCCTGCTCGTTGGCGCCATCCACCATTTCGTGCAGCACCGAGGAGAAACGCGACAGCCGCTCGATGTGCATGTTCGGCTGGTCGTCTTCATCCCCGGTCGCCGTATCGCGTGGGTACTGCGGCAGGCCGTTATCCAGCTGGCGGTCGAACAGGTAGAACTCCAGCTCGAACGCGACCACCGGGCGAATGCCACGCTTGGCCAGGCGTTCGATAACGCGGGCCAGCACCTCACGGGGCTCGAACTCGATCGGCTGGGCGGTGCCGTCGGAGGTAATCAGCATCTGGGCGATCACTTCCTTTTCCCAGCGCACCGGTTTCAGGGTGCCTGGCACCAGGCGCCGGGCGGCGTCCGGGTCGCCGTCGGCGAAGCAGTAGTCACCAATCGGGTAGAGCCCACCCTGGGTGCCGAGCAGCACGCAGTTCTGTGGCAGCTTCAGCGGCGCGCCGGCGGCGACCTTTTCCAGCATGTCCATGGGGTAACGCTTGCCGTAAAAGTGCCCGGGGATATCCAGCGCAATCAGGTCGACATAACGTATGGCCGGGTGCTGCGCTCGAAACGCGCGCACTTCAGTCAGCAGATCCGGAAAGATGACACTCATCTTCTTATCCTTGTGAGTTGAACGAATTCAATTGAAGACCCAGAGCACGCGGGTGGGTTTTGCCGTCAGGTTGGCGTAACGGAACTGCGCGTGGGGTTGCAGCTGGAAGCAGTCGTTGGCCTGCAGGGTCACGGCCTCACCTTGGTCCAGCCATACCGTGAGTTCGCCTTCGAGCACGAAGCAGCCCTGCTCGGAACGGTCACTCAGGTACGCCTCGCCACTGGTGGCGCCGGGTTCAAGATGGCTGTCGAGCAGGGAGAAGGCACCGGCGATGGTGGGCGACGCCAGCACATCGGTGATGCCCGACTCCAGGTACAGCGTGCGCCGCTCGTGGGGGCGCGTGACCCAGCCGATGCTGCGGGGCTTGCTCAGGTTGTAGAAGTACGCGGTCGACACGCCGAGCGCTTCGCTGATGGCGGTGAGGTCGGCCACGGTCGGGCGCGAAACACCGCGTTCGACCTGGGAAAGGAACCCGACCGAGCGGTTGATGCGTTCGGCCAGCTCACCCAGGGTCAGGTTCTTGAATTTGCGCAGGTCGTGAATAAGGATAGCGAGGGCTTCAACCTCTTCGTGCATCTTCATCGTTTCGGACTGCCGTGAAATTTTTAGAGTTATTTTTCATGAAAAATTACATGAAAAATTTCACGCGTCAAGCACGGAGATGCAAATGTGCAGCCGATAACGGCGTGGCTTAAGCGAAACAGCGCTGGATTGGCTGCGGTGGCGTGGGTTTCTTTAATGGTGCTCAGGGAGTAGCCTCGGCGTTGAATCTTTGCAGCCCGGCCACCTCCATCGTCATGCCAAACGGTTTCCCTGACTTACCCTCACTCAACGCGCTACGTGTGTTTGAAGTGGTTGCCCGCCACCTCAACTTCCGCTTGGCTGCCGAGGAGCTGGGTGTGACCCAGGCCGCCGTTGCTCAGCAAATACGCGGGCTGGAAGCAAGCCTGAACCTCCGTTTGTTCGAGCGCCTGCCCCGGGGCCTGGCACTGACCGATGCGGGCCTGGGTTACAGCGGCAGCATTCGCAGTGCCTTGGCGATGATCGATGAGGCAACCCGCCTGCTGCGCCCGCAGACGTCTCACCTGACAGTCAGCGTTACCCCCACCTTCGCCTCGAAATGGCTTATTCCCAGGCTCGGCAACTTTGCGCAAAGCCACCCGGACATCGATCTGCGAGTGCTGGCCACCGATCGGCTGTCTCACTTCAGTACCGACGGCGTGGATATCGCGGTGCGCTATGGCAAACCCGAAATTGGCGCGGGGTTGAACAGCGAACTGTTGATGGAGCAGCACATCGTCGCCGTAGCCAGCCCAGCGTTGTTCAAGGGCACCCACATCCCCACCTGCTTCGAACAGCTGCAAGCCTTCATCATGCTTCACGATGCCCATGACTTCTGGCCCCGGTACCTTGCAGCCGTGTTCCCGCACCACGCCCAACCGACCGCCAGAAACCTGCGGTTCAACCAGACTTCATTGGCTATCGATGCCGCCATCAGTGGTCAGGGCATTGCGTTGGCCAGCCTGGCATTCGTCAGTGACGACATTGCCGCAGGCAGGCTGATTCAGGTCTTCGACCAGCCGCTGCGGCTGGACAAGTCGTTCTACCTGGTATGGCCGCGCAAGCTGCAGCAGCCTGAGTCGCTTGACGTGGTTCAACACTGGCTCAAGCAGCAGGCTGACAATAGTTAATCTACTGTCACGGTAAAGTTTGCCTGCCTCCCTCGCCCCTAGGGCTACTGCTAAGGTAAGTGAACCTAAGCAATCAGCCGTTTCAGTTCTGGAGGCAGCATGTCAGTAGAAAAAGTTGCGATTATTACCGCCGGCGGTAGCGGCATGGGCGCTGCAGCAGCACGTCGCCTGGCCGCTGACGGGTTCAAGGTTGGCATCCTTTCTTCATCCGGCAAGGGTGAGGCGCTGGCTACCGAGCTTGGCGGCATTGGTGTAACCGGCAGCAACCAGTCGGTCGAAGACCTGCAACGCCTGGTCGACGCCGTGGTGGAAAAATGGGGCCGTATCGACGTGCTGGTCAATAGCGCCGGCCATGGGCCGCGCGCGCCGATCCTGGAGATCAGCGACGAGGACTGGCACAAGGGCATGGACACCTACCTGCTCAATGTCATTCGCCCGACGCGTCTGGTAACGCCTTTCATGCAGCGCCAGAAGGGCGGCGTGATCATCAACATTTCCACCGCCTGGGCGTTCGAGCCGAGCGAGTTGTTCCCGACTTCGGCTGTTTTCCGTTCGGGCCTGGCCGCATTCACCAAGATCTTCGCCGACAACTTCGCCGGGGATAACGTGCGGATCAACAATGTCCTGCCCGGCTGGATCGACAGCCTGCCGGCCACCGAACAACGCCGCGACAGCGTGCCGCTCAAGCGTTATGGCACCAGCGAGGAAATCGCCGCCACCATTGCGTTTCTTGCCAGCGACGGCGCGGCCTACATCACGGGGCAGAACATCAGGGTTGATGGCGGCGTGACACGTAGCGTTTAGGGGCTCATGTAGCTCGCTACCGGCCCGCTTCCAATCCGCGCTGCGACGTGTGGAGAGCACACACACCCATCGGCCAAACGGTCATGGCAGTTCGCCTTGAGGTGGCTATCGTTGCTTGTCTGGGCAACGACTACCGACCGAGGGCGGTGCCATGAACACCAGTGATCTACTCGAACAGTTGCTTCGCGCCGGGCAACGCGCGCAAACACAACAAGGCAGCGGCGGCCTGTCGTCGCAAGACGGCCTGGGCGGCTTGCTGGGTGGGCTGCTTGGCGGCGGCAGTGCAACGGGTGGCCTTGGCGGCTTACTGGGTGGACTGTTGGGCGGTGCTGGCGGCGCGGCCCAAGGGCGCTCAACGGGCGGCACGAACTACGCTGCCCTGGCATCGTTGGGCATGATGGCATTCCAGGCCTATCAAAGCTGGCAGCGCAGCCAGGCGACGGCACCGCAACAGGCCTTACGCACAGTCGATCAATTGTCCGGCCCCGAGGCCGAAGATCACAGCCATGCTGTGTTGCGCGCACTGATCGCGGCAGCCAAGGCGGACGGCCGCATCGACCAGCAAGAAGAACAGTTGATCTACGCCGAAATCAAACGTCACACCAACGACCCGCAACTCCAGCAATGGCTGGATGAGGAAGTCAGCAAACCACTCGACGCTGCCGAGGTGGCACAGTCGGCCCAGGACCCGGCCATGGCCGCGGAAATGTACCTGGCCAGCGTGATGCTGGTGGATGATCAGCAGCCCGGCGAGCGGGCCTACCTGGACGAACTGGCCAGCGCACTGCAACTCGATCCGGCATTGCAGGTGCACCTGGAGCAACAGGCCAAGGGTAGCCAGTAACTACCCGCCACTTCCCCTACTTGCTGGCAATCGACTGATTCGCCAGCGGGCAGCTCTGGGCGTTAAGAAAACGCGATGTTTTCAGCCAGTCCTGCTGCGGGTAATAGGCGAACACATAGCTACCGCGTTGCAGCGTCTCGATCAGCTTGCCGGCAATGGCCGGCCGAACAGCCGGGCACCCCTGGCTGCGCCCCAAACGACCGAGGCCGGGCACCACCTTGGGGTCGGCATACGCGGCGGCATGCATCACAATCGCCCGCGACATGCTGTTGTCATTGAACCCCGGCTCCAGCCCCTGCAGGCGCAGCGAGCGGCCGTGCTTGCCACTGTAGGTCTGGCCGGTCTCATACAGGCCGATAGACGACTGGTAGCTGTTAGGCGCGTTGGAAAACGCAGTCGGTACATCGGCGCCGCTGTTCTTGCCATGGGCGACCCATTCCTCGAACAACAGCTTCCTGGCACGCAGGTCGAACACCCACAAGCGTTTGTCACGCGAGGCCTTGGAGTAGTCGATCACCG
>JADHEF010000654.1_pt1 | contig 31742 bp, 24 predicted proteins | sample 8952391 | NCBI WGS metagenome assembly JADHEF01 (sample SAMN16124439, study PRJNA663245) | bioreactor sludge metagenome | isolation source: sludge (nitrite) | place: India:Bengaluru | collected 2019-02-28 | reverse complement strand
ATCGAGTGGGAGTGAGGGGCGTGAAAATATCTATATAAATCAACAGCTTATGAATGATCAAGGCCATCGAGAATGCAACATCAACGGGTCACAATTCGGATCCAAGTCGTTGATGTGCAAGTCTTTTTCGCCTTTCAGCGGCGTGCGAGCCGTGACTTATCACCTCATGCAGCGGTCATTTTTGGCGGTGTTTCTGACGGTATGCCGGAGGTGCCGATGGAGCATAGAGTTTTTACCGTCAGCCGCTGATCCGGGTGAGAGACGGCTCAAGCTCTGTACGAGGTAAACGTGGCCACGAAGAAGGCGCCGACTTGGATGGATGTCAAAGCTCATCTCGTTAAGTCCGACAGCTCTGGCTTGATTCGTTTGGTCCAGGACCTCTATACCGCCAGCAAAGAGAACCAAGCTTTCCTGCACGCCCGCTTCGCGCTCGGAGACGATGTGCTGAAGCCCTACAAGACCACCATCGACCGTTGGCTCTGGCCTGACGCATTCAAGAACCAGAACACATCCATAGCCAAGGCCAAGAAGGCCATCGCGGACTACAAGAATGCCGTAGGCCAGCCCGAGGGCTTGGCCGAATTGATGGTGTTCTTCTGCGAGCGCGCGACGGGCTTCAGCGTCGATGTCGGCTTGCAGGATGAAGGCTATTTCGACGCCTTGCTGAGAATGTTCGGGCAAGCGCTGCAGATCGTCGATGGCCTGCCACAAGACCGCAGATCGTCGTTTTTGATGCGCTTGGACGCCGTTAGGCGCATGGGCCACGGCTTGGGCTACGGCGTCGGTGACGAGATGGACGACCTGCTCTCCGAGCATGGATTCGATGGCGGACTGGGATGAACTTGGCGCGTTGAAGGCGGAGAAGGCCCGCCTGATCGCACTGCTCGAGTTGCGTGGCATCGAGTGGCGCGCGCAGCAGCAGCTTCCGCCGGCCGTCGAGTCGCGCAGATTTTCCACGGACGAGAAGGTCGCGATGTTCAGGCGCCTGTTTCGCGGACGCACTGACGTTTTCCCGGTTCGATGGGAGAGCAAGACAACGGGCAAGTCGGGCTATGCGCCGGCCTGCGCGAATGAGTGGCGCACCGGCGTGTGCGAGAAGCCGCGCATCAAGTGTGGCGACTGCGGCAATCGGCTGCTTGTCCCGCTGTCGGACTCCGTGATCTACAGCCACCTCGCCGGCGATCAAACGGTCGGGGTGTATCCGCTGCTGGAAGACGACTGTTGCTATTTGCTTGCCGTCGATTTCGACGAGGCCGAATGGCGGGACGATGCGAAGGCGTTCATGGAATCGTGCGCGGCGCTGGGTGTGCCAGCGGCGCTGGAGATCTCGCGTTCCGGTCAGGGTGCCCATGCGTGGATGTTTTTCGATGGCCGCGTCTCGGCGCGTGATGCCCGTCGCCTGGGCGCAGCCATCATCAGCCACACCTGTACGCGCACGCGTCAACTGCGGCTCACGTCCTATGACCGGCTATTCCCCAATCAGGACACGATGCCGAAGGGCGGCTTCGGCAATCTGATCGCCCTGCCGCTGCAAAAGGGGCCGCGGGAGCGGGGCTGCAGCGTGTTCGTCGACGCCGAGCTGCGCCCCTACCCGGACCAGTGGGCGTTTCTCGCCTCTATCCAGACGATGGCCGCCCACGATATCGAGCCGATCATCTTGCAGGCGACTGGTGGTGCCCATCCGCTGGATGTCACTTTCATCGACGAAGAAGACCTGGCGACGCCGTGGAAGCGTGAGCACATGGCGTCGAAGAGGCTGACTGGGGAGATGCCCCGCTCATTGACGGTGACACAGGCCAACTTGGTCTACTTCGAGAAGGCGCAATTGCCGCAGCCGCTGGCCAATCGCCTGATTCGCCTGGCGGCATTCCAGAACCCCGAGTTCTACAAGGCGCAGGCGATGCGGATGTCAGTGTGGGACAAACCTCGCGTCATCGGCTGCGCCGAGAACTTCCCGCAGCACATCGCGTTGCCGCGAGGGTGTCTGGATGCCGCTCTGTCGCTGCTGAACGAAAACGGCATCGCCTGCGATCTACAAGACGAGCGCGTTGCCGGCCGACCGCTGGACGTGCCGTTCGTCGGGACACTGCGTCCTGATCAGGTTGCTGCCATCGAAGCGATGCTGCCGTTCGACGCCGGCGTGCTGTGCGCTCCGACTGCCTTCGGGAAGACAGTTACGGCCGCGGGGATGATTGCGCGGCGTGGCGTCAACACCCTGGTGTTGGTGCATCGCACGGAGCTGCTCAAGCAGTGGCAGGAACGGCTGCAGGCGTTTCTCGGCGTTGGTAGGGGCGAGATTGGCACCATCGGCGCCGGTAAGGCGAAGCCTACTGGCAGGATTGACGTTGCCGTGATGCAGTCCTTGTCTCGCCAGGGCGAGGTCAATCCTTTGGTCGAGGACTACGGCCAGGTGATCGTCGATGAATGCCATCACGTCGGTGCCGTGTCGTTCGACGCCATACTCAAGCGCACCAAGGCCAAGTTCGTCTTGGGCCTGACGGCGACGCCGATCCGGCGTGACGGGCAACAGCCAATCATCTTCATGCAGTGCGGTTCTATTCGCCACACTGCGGCCACTCCCGCTGGAGCGCCGCACGATCTGGAGGTCGTCCCGCGCGCCTGCCACGCTCGTATCGATCTGCCTCATAACGCAGGCATCCAGGACGTCTTCCGGCATCTTGCGAACGATCAGGCCAGGACCGAGGCTATTGCGGCGGAGGTGCACGAAGCCTTCAAGCAGGGCCGGAAGGTACTGGTCTTGACCGAGCGCAAGGAACACCTCGACGCTATCGAAGCAACACTTGCCGGCACAAGGCCGGAGCCATTCGTCCTTCATGGGCGTATGTCGAGGAAACAACGAGCGGCGTTGGTCAGCGGCTTGGATGCGCTGCCGCCCGAAGCTCCGAGGGTGCTCCTTGCGACCGGAAAATTGGTTGGCGAAGGCTTCGATCATCCTGCGCTCGACACGCTGGTGCTTGCCATGCCCGTGTCGTGGAAGGGAACTCTGCAACAGTACGCCGGGCGTCTGCACCGGGAACAAGCCGGCAAGACCAACGTGCGCATCATCGACTTCGTCGATACAGCTCACCCCGCGCTCTTGCGGATGTGGGACAAGCGCCAGCAGGGCTACCGGGCGATGGGGTATCGCGTCGGCAACGTGAATTCGAAGCAGCAGGGGTTGATGCTGGTGACCTGATCCTCCGGCATCCGGAGAAATGCATCAACGCTTATCGGCGTCCTTGGCCGCAAGGTTCGCTTGGGTTGCCAGATCCGAACAGGCCGCCATGAGATCTTCGAAGGGCAGTGCGTCGCCGACCATGACCTGATCTTCGAGCATCTTGGCGTAGTCCGCCGCGAGGGCCTCACGGGCTGCGCCCTCCGGCACGATCTGCAGGCCACCGCCGACCGCCACGAAGTAGTCGATGACATTGCCATTGTCGTCCTTCTCGCTGAAGAAATGCGACTTGTGCTCGGCGACGGCTTGGGCGACGGTCCGGTCTTCGACCGCGGTGCGGAAGTGCGAACTGCGCATGATCGCGGCCAGGTCGTGCCAGTGCCGCGCGTAGCGTTCACCACGAATCCGTCCCTGAGCACAGTAGACGTGGGTCGCGGTGGCCTTCTCCCAGAAGGTCCGCGCGACGCTCATCACCAAAGGCGACGCGGTCGGAAAGGCAACGCCTTCAACCTGGCCGTCCATATCGCACGTCACAGGCACGACCTGATGAGGCTCGCCGGTCGCGCGGCCGCCGAATTCCAGCGTCACGATAGGCGCCACGTACCCGGTCCCTTGTTTGACCGCCGGGTAGTGCAGCAAGAGCTTGTCACGCTCGTCGCCCGCGATCTCCAGCTTGGCATCCAGCTTCGCCAGCTCCAATGCCTTCTGAAGGATCGGCTGCACGTCGCCGGCGATCCACGCGGGCAGACGCTCGCGAACGGCTTTGGTCCATTTGCCAGCCTGGTTGCGAGTCGCGGGCAGGAACTCCTCGCCGCCGGTGAGATCGGCGATCAGCTTGCGGATGTCGTAGGTGAGGTCAAGGTCTTCGGAGAACCGGTCGATGATCTTGTAGGCCTTCGACAGCGAAGTTCCGCCTTTGAAGGTGAGGTCGGTCGCCAGCGCCGAATCGAACAGAGCGCCAAGCGTCCAGACGACCCACACGTCCTTTTCGAGCAGGTGTGTGGGCCGCCCAGTCTTCTCGCGGGCCTGTTCGAGAACTTCGCCCAGGTCTTCTTTGCTGAGAGCGAAGTAGTGCTCAGCCACGAAGAGCTTCTTCGCCGATGGCCCGCGCCATCCAGGAGGGCAGGGCCGCGCGCGCAGAGGTCAGCGCCCGCCACTCGGAAGCAGGAAGCGTGCGCCGCAGCGCACCCAGCGACTCTCGGACGTGGCTAGGCCCCATCCATGCCAACGCGCGCACCGCTGCACCGGCCTGGCCAGAACCCAGGGCGAGCATCCAGCGTGGCGCATGCTTGACCGTGACCTCGGAGCGGCCCAGCTTGAACTTTCGGGTGCGGCCTGAGGTCAGGTAGACCTCGCGGATGGGCACCTGCTGGGTCAGGCCCAGCGCATTGGCGGCGCTGGCACCATGAGGCGTGACCACTTCGCCGCTCTGCGCCGCGAGCGCATGCACCACCTTTTCCGGGGCAGGCGCCCGCGTCCCGAAGCGGCTCGACACCGGCGTGACATAGGTGCCCCGAGCCACACGCAGCAGCTTGCCCTCCCGGGTGAGGCGGGACAGAGCCTGATCGACGGCGGCGCGGCTTCCCAGGTGCAGGAACTCCTTGGGCGACAGCACGCCTCCCTCGGGGAGGGCGGCAGCGTGCGACAGGATGGACGAAGGGAGCTTGCTCATCACGAACCTCTTGATCAGAAGTCTAGCAGAGTTTCTGACATCTAGGGCTGGAACTGTCAGTAGGCTTCGCGGTTCTCGTTGCTTAGACCCTTCCAGGGTGAGATAATCCACAGATTTTCTAGTTGTGGACAACGCAAATGCCGGGCGTCACTGCCATCCAATTCACCCAAGATCAGATGCGAACCCTCACGGGGGTCTCGGCTGAGGCGGTGCGGCATTGGCGCAAAACCATCCCGTATTTGGCCACCAAGACGGGGAAAGCCGCCCGCTTCAGCTTCGCTGACTTGCTGGGCTTGGCCGTCACCCATGAGCTGGTCAACTCTTTGGGCGTCCACATCGGAACGGTCAGCGGTGGCGTGGATGCACTTTTCCGCTTGCTGGAAGAGTCCGCAGCGCCTGTCCTCGAAGGCGGCGTTGCGGTCATCACGCCCACTGCGGCAAGCGTACGCGATTCGGGAAGCTGGAGCATCGACCCATCGGCGTCGCCGACCTTGGCGATTCCGCTGAACCCGCTGATCTCGCGGCTGCAGCAGCATGTGCTGCCCGTTGCACCGCCCCCCAGCCAAGCCAGTTTGCCGTTTCCACCTGAAGCCGTGCGGAGCAGGGCGTGAGCGCTGCGAACCTCGAACACGTGCTGTCCGCTACGGGCTATCTGCCCGATGGGCAGCCTGCGGCCGGGCTTCGGCTCGGCGCCGAGGCGCAGGCTGCGCGCCGCGGCCGCACCTTCACGCCGGATGCACTGTGGCGAAGCACCTCGTCGCTGACGGTCTATTTCAAGTTCGAACAGCACGCGCCCTCGGACGATGTCGTCAGCCAGTGGCGACGCGAGGTGTGGAACGAGGGCTTCGCTCCGCTGCTGTGGGTCATCTCTCCGCAACGCATCGACCTGTACAACGGATTCGGAGCGCCGGTCAAAGAAGGGGATGCGCAGAAGCACTTGATCAGGCGATTCGAGAACATCGAGGCGTCACTGAGCGAGTTGGACGAGCTCGCCGGTCGCCTGGCGATCGAGACCGGTCAGTTCTGGACCCAAGTGCCTACGGTCGATCGCAAAACGAGCGTCGATCAGAAGCTGCTTTCAGACTTGGCGTTTCTCGAACATGACTTGGTCGCCGGCAACCTGGCGCGCGCCGCTGCGCAGGCCCTGATCGGTCGCGTCATCTTTACCCAGTACCTGATCGACCGCGAGATCGTGAGCGCCGCGCGCTTGAAGCGCGTATGCGGCCACATGGCGCTTCCGTCAGCGTTGCGAGATCGCCAGGCGACGGCCAAGCTGTTCGCCTGGCTGGCCGAGACCTTCAACGGCGACATGTTCCCGCCGTCTTCGGTGAAGACAACGCCCGCAGGCCATCATCTGAAGCGCGTTGCGGAGTTCCTCGAAGCGGTCGATCCGCAAAGCGGACAACTCAGCTTCTTCCCCTATCAGTTCGACGTGATCCCGGTCGAGTTGATCAGTTCCATCTACGAACAGTTCGCGCACGCTGAGCCGCACGTCGATGGGCAGCGAAACGAGGCGCTGCGCAACGGGGTTCACTACACCCGCTTGTCGGTCGTCTCGCTGGTCCTCGACGAGGTCATGGACGGTCTGACCGGCGATGAATCCGTGCTCGATTTGACATGCGGTTCGGGAGTCTTCCTCGTCGAAGCACTGCGCCGCTTGGTGCACTTGCGAGCGAACGGCCAGCCGCTGACAAGGGATGTGATTCGCTCCACCCTGTACAAGCAGGTCTACGGCGTGGACATCAGCGATGCCGCCATTCGCGTCGCCGCCTTTAGCCTCTACCTCGCCGCGCTTGAACTGGATCCGGACCCGCAGCCGCCGCATTCGCTGAAGTTCCAGCCGTTGATCGGCAAGACCTTGCTGGTAGGCGATGCGCGAAGCGTTGAGTGTCAAGCCGAGGGCGAGGCGGCGTTGACGACGCCCACCGGGCTTAAGACCTTCGACCTGATCGTCGGCAACCCTCCGTGGAGCTTCAAGGGACAAGCTGGCACCGAGGTCAGGCGACAAACCAGAGCCGCCGGGGTGCCAGCTCAACCGCGCGGCGAAGGACTCGACTTTGTTCTGAGGGCGTCAGAGTTCGCTCATGAGAAGACCCGCTTCGGCGTCATCCTCAGTGCGACACCATTCTTCAGCCGAAGCGGAACAGGGATGGCAGCGGCGCAGCATGTCATGCGCGCGCTTGCTCCCGTCACCCTGGTCAATCTCTCAAACTTGTGCAGCTGGCTGTTTGCGACCGCGACCATGCCGGCGGTAGTGCTCTTCGGGCGCCATAGGCCAAAGCAGCGACAGGATCAGGTGACCGTTGTTCAAATCCCCTGGACTCCCAGCGGCGCCAGGACGCACGCATTCGAGGTTGCACCCAGCGACGTCATTCAATTGACGCTGGGCGAGATCGAGAAGCAACCGCTCAAGCTGAAGGCCGCTGCAGTGGGACGCCGTCGCGATCTCATGTTGCTGCAAGAGCTGACCATGGCCCATGAGAGTCTGGCGGAGGGGCTCAAGTCACTGAATACCAAGTTCAGCGATGGGCTAACGAAAGGCCATCCGGCAAATCAGAGTCTCGACGCGCGGGAGATGAGAGGTTTGGAGTTGCTGGAAGCCAAAGACATGCGGCATTTCCACATTCCACGTGGGCTGCTAACCTTTGATCTGGCAAAAGCCCAGCGACCGCGTTCGCGTGATATCTATCGTGCGCCTCTGCTGATCGTGAAGGAGATGATAGTTGGCCACCCGCGCGCAATGGTCGCGGTCGCGGACCACGATCTGGTCTTCACGGATTCCTATTTCGGCGTATCGCTCCCAAGCAAGCACAAACAATCGGCACATCTGCTGGCGACGATCCTGAGTTCAGCATTGGCGTCGTGGTTCTTCGGACTGACGGCTTCTGAGTTCGGCATCTACAAGCGAAAGCTGTTGATGCGCGATGTCGGATTCCTGCCAGTCCCGGACTTCAAGAGTGCAGTCGATTCGGACGCGGGCCAACGCTTGCTGGCGATCGAAAAGGCGATGCGCAAGCATCCTGAAGAGGCTCCTGATTGGGGTGCTCTCGACGAGGCTGTCTTCGATCTTTATGAGCTGACTGACAGCGACCGTGTGGTGGTCCGAGACGGTCATGTGCGAGCCGGTTGGCAGTGGGAGGATGGCCGCGCCGCTTCGGTCGTGGCGTCCGACAGCCACATGGAAGTCACCGAGTACGCCAAGACCTTCCTGTCCGTGATGAACGGATGGTTCTCGGCGCGCAAGAAGCGCTACATGCGCGCCGAGGTGTTCGACTTGCCGAGGGGCGCTGCGCTGCGAGTGGTCCGATTCGTCATCGAGGAAGGGATTGGCGACTCCACGGTGAGCATGGTCACGCCTCAAGGACCGCTGGCCGACGTGCTCGCGCGCATTGGCGCGCGTTTGAAAGTCAAGATTGCGACCGCACTAAGCGCAGAGAGGGAGCTTCGCGTACACGGACGTGATGAGGTCGTGATCATCAAGCCGGCGGCTCGACGGCACTGGATGGGCGTGGCGGCACTCGAAGACGCCGATGCCGTCGTCGCGGAAAGCTTCTCGGGAGGCGGCGTTTGAGGATCCCCTATGAGCCAGCGCCGCCACTTGGAAGGGAACTCATTCAATTGGGGCCCGAAGTCGTGGCCGCCATCCTGCTGACGCTCATCGCTGGGTGGCAGCAGGCGTCCGCATCGGCGGACGTGAACGCGGACGCCGGCGAGGTCCTGATGACCGAGCGCTTGCGCGATGGGATGCGCGGTGCGTTGAAGGGCGGGGCCTGGAAGTTGATCGTCTTGCCGGGCACTGAGTCCCGCTCCAAGACCAGTGTGCTGCTGCCCGACGGGAGGACCGATATCCCGCTGATGATGATCGAAGTTTTCTTGCGCACGCAGGAGCACGATCCACACGCGATCATCGAATGCAAGCGGATCGCCGGCTCGGACACGCATCTGTGCCGCGAGTACGTCGTTGAGGGCGTCGACCGGTTCGCCAGCGGCAAGTATGGAGAGAACCATGCGGTCGGTTTCATGGTCGGCTACGTCCTCTCCGGTACGTCAGTCGAGGCCGTAGACGGGGTCAATGCGTATCTCGGAAGGGTCTCACGCACGGCCGAACAACTTCAGACGGCTGACATCGTCAGCCACTCAACTTGGTATAGCCAGCATGGGCGTGCGCAACCTTCCGAACCGGTTGGACTGCATCACTCGTTCTTCACCGTGGCGAATGGCGCCGCTGCCTGATAGTCCTCCCACGCTGACGACAGGGACGTCGGCCGATACAAGATCTCAGATGGCTGCAGTGAGCGCCCGAGGTTGCGTATCAGTGAAGCAAGCTTCACAGGCAGTCGACAACAACGTTTTGCACGATAACAACCCGTGTGTTGTCGTGCGTGGCCAGCGTTACAGCGACCCCGCCTGCCCCCTCTTTTTTGGACTGCCGCGCATCGGCCCGCGCCGGCAACGGGGCAATCTGCCGGCCCCCAGACGTAAAGCGCATGGTGTTCGAGCGTGCAGCGTCGAGACGGTAAAAAACGCGGCGCGAGCAAGAGCCCGTATAGCGACGTTTCGCAGCCGTTTTCATAGGGAAACCGGCCGCCGATCGCGCGCTTTGGATGGCTGGCGATACTTGACGATTGATACGCTGGAGCAGCCGCCCGTCAAACCCAGTCCATCTCCCGCGCCAGTAAAAGCGCTCGGTTTTTGACGGTAGAAGTGACGGTAAAGCTCGATGACGCAGACCAAGAAAGCTAGTTTTCATGCGGGTTTCAGGGCCTCGGAAACCATTGAGTGGGAGTGAGGGGCGGTCTCTCGACGGACCGCACCGGTCGCGCGGGATCGAAGCCTGGGCGGTGGCCGATGCGGCGAGGCGTCCGCTTCTGCGCGGCATGTCGCCATCTCCGTACAGCGTGGTGGTAGACGTCGGTCTTACATGGCATCGGCGCGATTCTTGGTGCTTCGATCCACGCGAACCAGGCGCGGCTCCGCGTAAGATGCGGCTAGCGCGTTCGATGTATCGCGTCGTGCGTTGCGCGGCCGTGCAGCCGCCGTGGCCGAGAATCGATCTTCGCGCTTCGCTCCCCGTTTTCAGACCGCCTCATGATCCGCATTGCGATTTGCGACGACCAACCGGAGGAATTGCATAGACTCGTCGCGCTGACCGATCAAGCACTGTCGCGTCGGGGGCTCGACGCCGAGGTGAGCGGGTTCCAACATCCCGAAGCCTTGCTGACCGCGATCGAGACGACGCGCTTTGACTTGTTTTTGCTCGACATCGTGATGCCGATGATCAGCGGTCTGGAACTCGGCCAGGAAATTCGCCGCCTCGATCGCGAAGCGCAGATCATCTACACCACGGCCGAGCCGCAATTCGCCTTGCGGGCTTACGCGGTCCAGCCCTTGGGCTATCTGGTCAAACCGATCGACGCGGCGCCATTGTTCGAACTTCTCGCGCTCGCGGTCGCCAAGGCGGAGTGCGCCGCCGAACAGACTTTCGCGGTCAAGATCGCCGACGGGCTGCAGGTGCTGAAGACGTCGCAGATCGCTTCTTGCGAGTATTCCAAGCACGCCGCCGTCTTCGGTCTCAAGGGCGGCGAAAAACTGGTCAGCCGCAGCTTCCGCGAGAACTTCTCCGACTATTGCGCGCCGTTGCTCCGGGACCGCCGCTTCGTGCAATGCCATGCGGCATTCATCGTCAACATGCGGCATGTCGAGCGCTTCACCAAAGACGACTTCATGCTGTGCAACGGCACACGCGTGCCGATCGCCGAGAAGCGCTACCCGGCGGTGCGCGACGCCTATCTGGACTATCTGGCAAGCCGGCCATGAGCGAGTATTTCCCGGATCTGCTGCGGGCCCTGGTCACGGATGTGCTGCTGATACTCCTGCTGTGCACGATGGCGATTCCGAAATATCGGCACAAGAGCGTCTATGTCGCGGCGACCGCGGTCATTCTGAGCGCGAATCTCGGCGTCAACTACTACTTCTATCGGTTGGAAGATTACACGGCGGTCTTCTACGTGGATCTGGCGATGCTGTTGGTGATCGCGATCGCATTGAAGCCCTTGTTCGCCGACAGCGTCATGCAATGGTGTTTCAGCTACATCACGATGATCAACATCTACGCGGCGGTCGTGTTTCTCAGCTATTACTTCCGGGAGATCTTCCCCGATCCGGTGTACGGCAACATCGCGCTGCGGCTGTTCTTCTTTTCGCTGGTCATCTTCGCATTCTGGAAATGGGTGTCGAAGCCCTACCGCAAAGTGCTCGACTACTGGCACATCTACATCCTGCCGGCGTCAGCGCTGCTGGTGTGTTTTCTCGCCAACTTCTTCGGCGGCGACATCCAGGACCGGCTGACCGCCAACAATTCGCCGCTGTTGTTCCTCACCGTCTTGGCCTTGTCGATCTACATCGCCATCATTCATTCGCTGAAGACGATCACGAAGCAGTACCAGATGCGCGAAGAGAACCTCGCCGTCCATGCCGAGCGCGAGTATCTACAACTCGCGACGGCCGGCATGGCCGAACGGCTGCGATTGATGGAAGAGGTGTCGGCGCGGAACAGCCGCGCCGCGCACGACCGGCGGCATTTCAACCATGTACTGCTCGGACTCCTGGAACGCGAGCAGACCGCCGAAGCGGCGGCATTGCTTCAAACCCACGATCGCGCGCCGCCGGTCGTAGCCCGGGTCTATTGCGAGCACCCGGCGGTCAATGCGGCGGTCTCGCATTACGCGGGCCTGGCCGAGCAGGCGGGCATTCAGACCGACATCGTGCTGGACATTCCGAATGCGCTTGCGGTCGATGCGCTGGAACTGTCGATGGTGGTGTCCAACCTGATGGAAAACGCCCTCCATGCCAGCGCCCAGGTGCCCGCCGGCCGCGTGCCTTATCTTCGCTTCACCTGCCATCGCGCAGGGCGCTTGCTGCTCGAGATGGAAAACGCCTGTTCGGCCGATGCGACGCTCGACGAAGCGGGCCAGCCGCGCGTGCATGCCAACGGACATGGCATCGGCAGCAAGAGTGTGGCGGCGTTCGCCAAAAAGTACGACGCGGAACTGCTCTACCGGATCGAGAACGGGGCGTTCCGCGTGCGCCTGCTCGTTTAGATACAACGGTTTGTGAGTGCAAAAACGCGCGCATTGAGTGAAGGGCGCGGATCTCCTAGCGTCGAGAAATAGCATCAGGACGAAAACGCTAACGGACAACCTCGGGTTGTCGGAGGTCCAAAATGACTTACTCGCGCAGAAACTTCCTCAAGACGGTCGGCGTCGGCGCAGGCGTGTGCCTGGCGACGCTGAATCTTTCCGGTTGCTGGGATGACGGTTCCGATCCGGCGTCGGATGCCCAACCCTTATGGACCGCTGGTGGCACCCGCAACAAGATCGTCGTCATCAGTGACCTGCACCTCGGCATCGATGACCGCTATACCGAGACGCGGCTGAATCGCCCCTATCTGATCCGATTTCTGCAATGTCTGCGCAACACCGCCGACGTGCGCGAACTCGTCATTGCCGGTGATTTCCTCGATGAATGGTTCCTGCCGGTCTATTACCCGTCCTACACCGATCAGGTCCAGTTTTACCGCAATGTCATTGCGAACAACCAAGAGGTCTTCAAAGAACTGAATCGCGTCATCTCAAGCGGCATCAAGGTGGTCTATGTGCCTGGCAACCACGACCTGGCCTTGGAGGCCGAGGTCTTGCAGGCGGCGATTCCCCGGCTGGTGCAGGCCCGCGACGTCTTCGGCCTGGGCGCTTATTACACCGGCGATCGCAACGAGATCGTCATCGAACACGGGCATCGCTACGACGTGTTTTCCGCGCCCGATACGGTGACGAACGCCGAACTATGCGGCAATGACGACACCATTTTGCCCGCCGGCTACTTTTACGCGCGCTACGCCGCCACCTGGGTCCTCGAAGGGTACCCGGTCAACGCGAAGACCCTGCCGACCGTCACGGACATTCCCGATCCGTCCGACACCGACCAGTACGGTGCCTATCGCTATCATTTGGTCCTGAAAGAAATCTCGGCGCGCATGACGCCCAACGAGGCGGTGGACGCGAAGATTTTCGACATGCGGATCAGCGGCTTCAACGACGCCTACAGCTACCTCGATTTCTATCCCGCGCAGCAGCCTGATGGAACGATCACCGCGCCGGTGCTGTTCAAGCACATACAACGCAGTTGGGCGCAACGCCAGACGCTGAATCAGGTCAAGGTGCCCAGCAGTTTCGTCGATGCGGCTCCCGGTGCCGTGAAGCACGAGTTCTTCTTTCAGCAGGCCAAGGCGCAATACCTTGAGAACCCGAACGAGAATGTCGAGGTGGTCGTCTTCGGGCACACCCATGTGCCCTTGCATCGCAATGTGGGCGCGGGCAAGTGTTATCTCAACTCGGGGACCTGGATCGATAACAACGTCGACTTTCGCAATATGCCGCGCACCTTCGCCGTCGTCACCACCGGGACGACCGATACGAAGGCGGTCTTCAGCTATGAGGACGAAGGCAAGGTGAACGACATCACCCAAGCGGTCGGTCTGGACGACTGAGCGGACGGCGAGCCGACCGATGTCGGCTCGCATGGCAGACCAGGGCTGCCCATCAATCGGTTGGTCATGGCCGTGCAGCGATCCGGTGGTGAGAATCCGGTCGATCCGCCATGTCCGATCGCGCCTTTTCCCACCCGCCGGCCGCGGATCGCCTGAACGACCGGCTGTTATTCGCGTGGTATCCGCTGCTCGCAGACCGGATCGCGCAATCGGCCCTCGGGACCGCGCACGAGTTCGCGCCGGCGCACAGCCGGCTCGGCCAAGATGTCCATTGAGCCCTCGCGCGCTGGCCGCTGGTCGGGTGAGCCGCGCCGCGCTCGGCGAAGCGCTATATCCTTGCGCCGCCATCGACGCTCGCACGAATTCCTTTTGAAAGCCCTTCGATCTTGAACGCCCGCAAGCCCGACGAACTTTTCATGCGCATGGCGCTCGACCAGGCGCACAACGCCGCGATCATCGGCGAGGTGCCGGTCGGCGCGGTGATCGTGCAAGAGGGCGTGGTGATCGCTTCGGGTTTCAACCAGGTCATCACGCAAAGCGATCCGACCGCGCATGCCGAGATCGTCGCCTTGCGCCAGGCGGCGATCAAACTCGGCAATTACCGGCTGCCCGGCTGCGAGTTGTTCGTGACGCTCGAACCGTGCGCGATGTGTGTCGGCGCGATGCTCCATGCGCGGCTCGATCGCGTGGTGTTCGGCGCGCCCGATCCGAAAACGGGCGCTTGCGGCAGCGTGCTCGACATCGGCGCCCATGCCCAGCTCAATCATCAGACTTGGTTCGAGGGCGGCGTGATGGCCGATGCCTGCGGCCAGGTGCTGCGCGAATTCTTCGCGACCCGTCGGCGCAAGACGCTGCCCGAGTTGCGGTTGCCGGTCGATGAAACCGATTTCTGAGGTCTTGAAAGCCGCCCGCATGCCCGCACGCCAGATCGCATTCGTCGCGCCTTCGGGCTGGGTGGCCGATCCGGCCACGCTCGATCGCGCGGCGCAATATTTCGCAGGCAAGGGCTGGACGGTCCAGGCCGACGACATGGTGTTCGAACGCCACGAGCGCTTCGCCGGCACCGACGCGCAGCGCAGCGCCGCCTTGATGCAGGCGGCCACGACTTCGGGCGCCGACCTGGTGATGGCGGTGCGTGGCGGCTATGGGCTGTCGCGGCTGCTCGATCAACTCGATTGGAAAGCGCTCGGCAAATCCAAGTCTTTGTTCATCGGCCATTCCGATTTCACGGCCTTTCATCTGGCCTTGTTGGCCAAGACCGGCCGGGTGAGCTTTGCCGGGCCGATGGCGAGTTTTGATTTCGGTGCGGTCAAGCCCAGCGCGTTCATGGAGCGCAATTTCTGGCGCGTGCTCGAACATGACGAAGTCATCATCGACATCAAGGCCGCGCGCCAGCCCAAGGTCGATCTCGAAGGAACGCTTTGGGGCGGCAATCTGGCGCTCGTGGCCGCGCTGGTCGGCACGCCTTATTTGCCCCGGATCGAAGGCGGCATCCTGTTTCTCGAAGATGTGGCCGAACACCCGTATGCGATCGAACGCATGCTCTATCAACTCTGGCATGCCGGGGTGCTGGGCCGGCAACAGGCGCTGATCCTGGGCGGTTTCACCGAGTACAAGTTGGGCGCCAGCGACAACGGCTACGACTTCGATCGCATGCTCGCGCAAGCGCGGCGGGCGTTCGGCCTGCCCATCCTCACCGGCTTGCCCTTCGGCCATGTGCACGACAAGCTGACCCTGCCGGTCGGTGCGCATTGCCATGTGCAATCGCAACGCGGCGGCTACCGGCTTTATCTGGGCGGCTATCCGACGCTGGCCTGATCCGCAAGACCCGCCGTCGCACGCGCCGCCTGCGGTTTTCCCTCTGTCGGCGCCGATCGAGTTCGCGGAAAATACGCGCCGCCAACGGCTTGCGGCGTGCTCGACCACGATGCACCGCGCCATCCTCGGAGTGTTCGCATGGCTAATGACGACCGCAGCGCGTCAAGGAACATCCTGCAGCCTTTGCTCGCCATGTCGCGCGCGATCGATGAGGTCAACGAACTGGTCGGCCATGGCGTGAAATGGCTGGTCTTCGTGGCGGCCTTGTTGTGCGCGGGCAATGCCACGGTGCGCTACGCCTTCAACTGGAGTTCGAACGGGCTGCTCGAAGCGCAGTGGTATTTGTTCTCGGCGGTGTTCCTGCTGTATGCGGCGGCGGCGCTCAAACGCAATCTGCATGTGCGCATCGACATCCTGGCCGGCCGCCTGTCGCCCAAGGGGCATGCGATGCTCGACATCCTCGGCGCGCTGTTCTTTCTGCTGCCGATCGCCTGGATCGTCATGACCCTCGGCTGGCACATGTTCGAGGCGTCGTATGCATCGGGCGAGATGTCCAATGATCCGGGCGGGCTGATCCGCTGGCCGGTCAAACTCATGGTGCCGGCGGGCTTCGTGTTGCTGATCGCCCAGGCGGCCTCCGAAATCATCAAACGCGTGGCTTTCCTGGCCGGCGTCATCGGTGATCCGACGCCCCGCCATACGCTCGACGACACCTCGGAACTCGAAGCGGCGATCCAATCCCACACCGCCTCGGTCGATAAGCCCTGAACCCGCCGCGCTTGCGACGCGCCGACCATCACCGACGACAGGAACCCGCGCGATGACTGCCTTCCTCGTGGCCAACATGGCGCCGATCATGTTCGCCTTCCTGGTGATCTTCCTACTGGCCGGCTACCCGGTCGCGTTCGCGCTGGCCGCCAACGGCTTGCTGTTCGGTTTCCTGGGGATCGAATTGGGCTTGTTGCGGCCCGAATTGCTGCAGGCTTTGCCCGAGCGGGTGTTCGGGATCATGCGCAACGAAACCTTGCTGGCGATCCCGTTCTTCACCTTCATGGGGTTGATCCTGGAGCGATCGGGCATGGCCGAAGACCTGCTCGACACGATCGGGCAATTGTTCGGCCCGATCCGCGGCGGGGTCGCCTATGCGGTGATCTTCGTCGGCGCCTTGCTCGCCGCCACCACGGGCGTGGTGGCCGCCTCGGTGATCTCGATGGGCCTGATCTCGCTGCCGATCATGCTGCGCTACGGCTACGACAAGCGCGTGGCTTCGGGCGTGATCGCGGCCTCCGGAACCCTCGCGCAGATCATTCCGCCGTCGCTGGTGCTGCTGGTGCTGGCCGACCAACTCGGCAAGCCGGTGGGGGCGATGTACGCCGGCGCCTTCATTCCCGGTTTTTTGCTGATGGCGATGTACACCGGCTACATCCTGCTGGTGTCGATCGTGAAGCCGCAGTTGGTGCCGGCGTTGCCGCCCGAAGCGCGCAGCCTGCGCGGCCTCAAGCTCGCGCGGCGCGTGCTGACCTCGCTGGTGCCGCCGCTGGTGCTGATCTTCCTGGTGCTCGGCACCATCTTCATGGGGATCGCGTCGCCGACCGAGAGCGGCGGCATGGGCGCGATCGGCGCCGTGCTGCTGGCGTTGCTCAACCGCCGCCTCGATTGGAAATTGTTCAAGCAGGCGCTCGAAACCACTGCCGGCCTTTCGACCTTCGTGATGTTCATCCTGATCGGTTCATCGGTCTTCGGCCTGACTTTCCGTGGCGTCGATGGCGATCTCTGGGTCGAACATCTGTTGACCAGCCTGCCGGGCGGGCAACTCGGCTTTCTGATCGTCGTCAATCTCCTGATCTTCGTCCTGGCTTTCTTCCTCGATTTCTTCGAGCTGGCCTTCATCCTGGTGCCTTTGCTCAAACCGGTGGCCGACAAGCTCGGCATCGATCTGGTCTGGTTCGGCGTGTTGCTCGGCGTCAACATGCAGACGTCGTTCATGCACCCGCCTTTCGGTTTTGCGTTGTTCTATTTGCGCAGCGTCGCGCCCAAATCGGTCAAGACCTCGGAGATCTATTGGGGCGCGGTACCGTTCGTCGTGATCCAGGTGATCATGGTTGCGCTGATCATCGCCTTCCCCGCGCTGGTCCATGTGGACAAACCCCAGGTCGATCAGGGCAATGACGTCCAGATGGAGTTCGTGCCCAGCACCCCGACCGAAGACAACATGGAAGACCCCGCGGCGGCGTTCGGTGGCAGCGATGCCGCCGCGTCCGATCCGGCACCAGCCCCCGAGGAGGATCCCGCCGCCGCATTCGATCCGAAGAAGTAGGGCCAAGCAGTGCCGCGATTCGACGCAAGTCAGGCGGCCGATCCAGGGTAAAGGGTATCCTGCGGTTGACGCGGTTTCCCTGAACTCGGCGCGTGGGCGCCTCTTCGAAACGAATGACCAGATTCACGCTGGCGGCAAAGCTCTCGTTCCTGAGTGCCCTGATCGTGGTCGCGACGGCGAGCGCGGTGGCGGCGCTCAACCTGGTGCGCATCAGCGCCCAGGACCATGCCGCCAAACGCGAGCAAATGCGCGGGATGGCGCTCGATCTGGCCGATGACATCCGCATCAGCGCGGCCCAGGGCGATCGCGATGCGATCCGCCATCGCGTGGCGACGCTGCGGCTGCCAGCCGATGTGGTCTATGTGGCCGTGTTCGGCGCCGATCTCAAACCCCTGATCTGGCGCGATCGGACCGGTTTACGCACCGATGCGCCGCGGGCCGAGGGCCCGGCGCGCGATCGCTTGTTGCGCGCGCCGTTCACCGAAGAAGTCGTCCTCGACGGTCTGCCGGTCACGCGCTATTTGCAGCCGATCAATGCCCAGGTCGATATCGAGCATTCTCCGGTGGTCGGATTCGTCGAAGTCGCGATCGATCTGAGCCAAACCCGCGAGCGCCTGGCGCAACGCACGGTCTCGAACCTCTGGACGGTGGTCGGGGCGGCAGGGCTGGGCATCATGCTGATGCTGATGGTCACGGTGCGCCTGACCCGGCCGATCCGCCAATTGGCCGCGGCCAGCGAACGCATCGCGCAAGGCGATCTGGCCCCCGAACTGCCGCACAATCTCGATGGCGATCTGGGCCAGCTCGCGCGCTCGTTCGAGCGCATGGTCGAGCGCTTGCAGACCGCGCGCGGCGATCTGCTCGCCCAGCAGGCGCAGCTTGAACAGACCGTGACGACGCGGACCGAAGAACTCGAATCGACCTCGGCGCGGGCCATGGTGCTGGCGCGCGAGGCTGCGGCCGCGAGCGAGGCGAAGTCGGCTTTTCTGGCCAACATGAGCCATGAGATCCGCACCCCGATGAACGGCATCCTGGGCATGAACGACATGCTGCTGACGACGCCGCTCGACGCGCGCCAGCGGCGCTATGCCGAAACCATCCGGCAATCGGGCCGGGCCTTGCTCGCCATCATCAACGATGTGCTCGACCTCGCGAAGATCGAATCGGGCAAGCTGGAATTGCGCGGGGTCGATGCCGCGCTCGCGCAAATCGTCCAACAGACGCTGCTGCTGTACTCCGAGTTGGCGCGCGAACGCGGACTCGCGCTGGCCAGCGACATCGCCGAAGACGTTCCGAAAGCGGTGCGCATCGATGCCGGGCGCTTGCAGCAGGTGCTGAACAATCTGGTCAGCAATGCGCTCAAATTCACCGATCAGGGATCGGTGATCGTGCGGGTCACGCTCGCGTCCACGTCCGACCCCGACCAGCCGACCGCGCGTTTTTTCGGGCGCCAGGATGCGTTCTTGTTGTTCGAGGTGGTGGACACCGGGATCGGCATCGCCGCCGACCGGCAGGCCGCCTTGTTCAAGGCGTTCACGCAACTCGACGCGTCGAGCACCCGGCGTTACGGCGGCACCGGGCTCGGGCTGGTGATCTGCCGCCAACTCGTCGAGTTGATGGGCGGGCGCATCGGCGTGCGCAGCGTGCCGCAGCAAGGCAGTACCTTCTGGTTCACGGTGCCGCTCGAACGGGCCGACGAGAGCAAGGTCGAGGCGCTTGCGCCGGCGATCGCCGCCGATCCGGCCTTCGTGCCGCAGGCGCAAGACACCCAGACCATGGGCCTGGGGCATGTGCTGCTGGTTGAAGACAACGCGATCAACCAATTGTTCGCGGCCGCCGCGCTCGAATCGCTGGGATTGCGCATCACGGTGGTCGATAACGGCGTGCATGCGCTCAAGGCGTTCGATACCGAACGCTTCGACGCCATCTTGATGGACGGACTGATGCCCGACATGGACGGCTACGAGGCGACCGAACGCATCCGAAAGATCGAGCAGGAGCGTGGCGCGCCGCGCACGCCGATCGTCGCGCTGACCGCCAATGCGCTGACCGGCGATCGCGAGCGCTTCATGCGCGCCGGGTGTGACGATTACATCGCCAAGCCCTACACGGTCGAGCAATTGCGCACCGCGCTCGAACGCTGGATCCCGGCGTTGTCGCCCGGGCGCCTGGGCATTCCGCTGGTCTGAACGCCTGCGCGCGCGGCGCGGGTGGGACCGGCTGGTAAAATCGCCGCTCTTCGCGCGCGGGACCTCCGCGCATTTCTTTTTCGGCCTTTCGGCCGCGCCGTCGTCTTCCTCACCATGCTCAGCACCGCCAACATCACCATGCAATTCGGGCCCAAGCCCTTGTTCGAGAATGTCTCGGTCAAGTTCGGCGAAGGCAACCGCTACGGCCTCATCGGCGCCAACGGCTGCGGCAAGTCGACCTTCATGAAGATCCTCGGTGGCGATCTCGAATCGACCGGCGGCAATGTCTCGATCGACCCGAACGAACGCATCGGCAAGCTCAAGCAAGACCAGTTCGCCTACGAAGACGTGCGCGTGCTCGATGTGGTGATGATGGGCCATACCGAGATGTGGCAGGCGATGGCCGATCGCGATGCGATCTATGCCAACCCCGACGCGAGCGAAGAGGACTACATGCGCGCGGCCGACCTCGAAGCGGCCTACGCCGAATTCGGCGGCTACACCGCCGAGGCGCGCGCGGGCGAATTGCTGCTCGGCGCCGGCATTCCGACCGAATTGCACAGCGGGCCGATGAGCAATGTCGCGCCGGGCTGGAAGCTGCGCGTGCTGCTCGCCCAGGCCTTGTTCAGCGATCCGGACATCCTGTTGCTCGACGAGCCGACCAACAACCTCGACATCAACACCATCCGCTGGCTCGAAGGCGTGATCAACGGCCGCAACTCGACCATGATCATCATCAGCCATGACCGCCACTTCCTGAACGCCGTGTGCACCCACATGGCCGACCTCGACTACAACACCCTGCGCATCTACCCGGGCAATTACGACGATTACATGCTCGCGAGCGCCCAGGCGCGTGCCCAACAGGTGGCGGCCAACGCCAAGGCCAAGGACCGCATCCAGGACCTGCAGGAATTCGTCCAGCGCTTCTCGGCCAACAAGTCCAAGGCGCGCCAGGCGACTTCGCGCGTCAAGCAGATCGAAAAGATCAAGGCCGAGGCGGTCGAGGTGAAGCCGTCGTCGCGTCAGAACCCGTACATCCGCTTCGAGCAGGAAAAGAAGCTGCACCGGCTCGCGTTCGAGGCCCATGGGCTGACCAAGAAATACGAAAAGACGCTGTTCGAGAAGTTCGATCTGGTCGTCGATGCCGGCGAAAAAATCGCGATCATCGGCGCCAACGGCGTCGGCAAGACCACGCTGCTGCGGATCATCGAAGGCACGCTGGCGCCCGATGCAGGCGAGGTGAAATGGGCTGAGAACGTCGATCTCGGCGTGATGGCCCAGGATGTGTTCCCCGATTTTGAAGGGACGACCACGCTGACCGATTGGATGAACCGCTACGCCAAGCCCGGCAACGACGATCAGGCGATCCGCGGCATCCTCGGACGGCTGCTGTTCTCGGGCGACGATGTGCGCAAGCCCGTCAATGTGCTGTCCGGTGGCGAAAAGCACCGCATGAGTTTCGGCCGGCTGATGCTGGGGCGGCACAACGTCATGCTGCTCGACGAACCGACCAACCACCTCGACATGGAATCGATCGAATCGCTGCAGGTGGCGCTTGAAAAATATGTCGGCACGCTGGTCTTCGTCTCGCACGACCGCCAGTTCGTGAGCGGCATCGCGACGCGCATCCTTGAACTCAAGGGCGACGGCACGATCGAGGATTACCGCGGCGGGTACGACGAATACCTGCACGCGCGCGGCATCGAATAGCCGTCCAGCCGAAGGCGATGGGCGGATGTCGCACGGACCATGCTTTCATCGAGCGAAAGGAACCCAGACATGCCCAGCCTGCTTCGGCGTCACGCCGGCCCCGTGTTGTTCGCCACCCTGGCCTTCGCATCGTTGTCCGCGCTGGCCGGCCAGGACCATCGCCCCAAGTTTGAGCTGCGACCGGTGGGCAGCGTCATCGTGATGGAAGGCAAAGGAGCGCCGGTTCCCGTGCCCGTGACCGGCGACGAGTCGACGAGCGAGCGCATTGAATACACGCGAGGCAGGGAGGCACTGCGCCAGGTTTGTGCCGAGGACTTCCGGATCTACGGGCGCAAAGGGCGGGAGTTTCTGCTGCTCGAATATCGCGATGTGCCGCGGTCGACGCAATTCATCAACGGCGCGACCATCACCGACGACTACACCTGGGCGCACATCCGCTCCAACAGCACGCCGGCATGCGAGGGCTGGGTGGAGGTGAGCACGACGCCCGGAAGCGTGTTCCGCGCCGGCGCGGAACTGTCGAACCAGGCCGACACCTGCTTGCCCGAGTTGTCGGAGAAGGATTGTCCGGCCGGCTACCAGGGCGAAGCCGTTTGTTCGGGGTCCAAAAAGCAGCTGGTCTGCACCGCAACCTCGGCGCAACGGGTGTCCGACGATTGGCGCTGCCCGCTCAATGGCGCAAAGCCGCGCACGACTTCGCGCGGCCAGGTGTTTTGCCGCTACTGAACCGCGGCCCGACGCGGCCTTGCGTTCAGCTCAAGGCGCGTTGACGTTCGGCCTCGACCGCAGCCTCGATCTGCTCGGCTTGGATGCCGGCGGTTTCGAGGGCCAATGAGCCCAGGCGCATCGTGGATTCAAGGGTTTCGGGAATCGCCACGTTCGCGCCTTCGGCACGTAACCGCCGGGCATGTTCGCGATCATGGGCGCGGGCCAGGATGGTGATTCGCGGGTATTCGCGCCGCAAGGCACGCACCGAGCGCAGCGCATGGGCGGGGTGATTCATCGTGACGATCACCGTGGTCGCGCGGTCGAGGTGGAAGCGGCGCAACAACTCGGGGCGGCTCGCATCGCCGAAATGGATTTGGTAGCCGCGGGTGCGCTCGCGGGCCACCACATCGGGGTCATGGTCGAGCGCGACGAAGGCGATGCCGGCATGCTCCATCAAATGGCCGAGCATGCGTCCGACCCGCCCGAAGCCGGCGATGACGACATGGCCGTCGAGGTCGAAGCCTTCCTCGCTTTTCAATTCATCGATGATCGCGCGGCGTTCGTTGCCGCCGACCCGGCCGGCGATCCAGCGGCCGAAGCGATCGACGAGCGGCGTCGCGAACAGGCTCAGGCCGATGATGAGCAGCATGAATTGGCCCACTTCGCGCGGAATCAGCCCCGAGAGCGTGCCGGCCGCCACCACGACGAAGCCGAATTCGCCGGCTTGGCCGAGCAGGGCGCCAGCGATGATGGAACGACGCAGATCGAGCCCGAGCCAACGCAGGATGGACACCAGCACCAGGGCCTTGACCAGAAACAGCCCAGCCACCGAGGCCGGCAGGAACACCGGCTCGCGCGCCAAGGCGCGAAAGTCGAAGCCCATCCCGATCGTGAAGAAGAACAAGCCGAGCAGCAGCCCGCGAAACGACTCGATCGACGCTTCGATCTCGTGGCGGAATTCGGTTTCGGCGAGCAGCAAGCCCGCGAGAAAGGCGCCCAGCGCCATCGACAGGCCGGCGGCCCAGGTCAGGCTCGCAATGCTCAGGGTGGTGAGCACGGTCAGCGCGAAGAAGGCGTCGGGCTGGCCCGGCTGCACCACGGCATGAAATACGGGCCGCACGATCTTGCGCCCGATCAGGTAGATGAACGCCACCGCCGCGATGCCTTTGAGCAAGGCCAGCGCGCCGTTGACCAGAACGTCGTTGCCGCCCTTGGAGAAGACGTCGGCGAGGATCAGCAAAGGCACGACCGCCAGATCCTGCAACAACAGCACGCCGAAGGCGGCGCGGCCGTGGCGGGTGGCCGCCTCTTGGCGCTCGGCGAGCAATTGCATGACCAGCGCGGTCGATGAGAACGCGAGCGCAAACCCGACGATGAGGGCGGTCGGGATCGAATTGCCGAACAAGGCCGCGACCGCCGCGATCAGCAAGCCGGTGGCGAGCATTTGCGCGATGCCGGCGCCAAGCACCCAGCGACGCATCGCCGCCAGCCGCTCGAACGACAATTCCAGGCCGATCGAGAACATCAGGAACAGCACGCCGAGTTCGGCCAGCGCGATCACGCCTTCCATGCGCGGGAAGGTCAGGTAGGCGAAGCTCGAGGAGGGCTGCACCAGCGAACCCAGGCCGAACGGTCCGAGCAGGGCGCCCAGCGCGAGGAAACCGAACACCGGGCTGATGCGGTAACGCTTGAGCACCGGAATGAGCACCCCTGCCAGCGCGAGAAACAACAGGCTTTCGCGCAGGTAAGGCAGGCTGGTGTCGTGTTCGGGCATGCGGGCGGCGGTCTGACTCGTGCGATCGGTGAACCCATCAAGGCTACCGCGGGTGGTTGCCGCGGCGCTTGTTCAAGCGCAAGGCCGGCGGGTGCTTGAGCGCATGCGCCCGCGCCGGGCGGCCTCAGCCGCCAGGTCCGCCTCAGGCCATCGGTTGCGCCGGGCCAAATTCTGCCAGCGGCAATTGGCCTTTCCAGCCTTTTTTACGGTGCTCGACCACGACATTCGTATAGATGCCGCCGCGCACATACCATTGCGACACCAGGCGCAAGTAACGCGGCGCGGTCAGCTTCACGAGGTCATCGAGGATGGCGTTGGTCACTTTTTCGTGGAAGGCGCCTTCATCGCGGTAGCTCCACATGTAGAGCTTGAGGCTCTTGAGCTCGACGCACTTCTTGTCGGGGATGTAATCGAGCGTGAACTTGGCGAAGTCGGGCTGGCCGGTGATCGGACACAGACAGGTGAATTCGGGCACCTGCATGTGGATCTGGTAATCGCGCTCGGGGTTGGGATTGGGGAAGCTTTCGAGCTTCCGGGTGGGTTTGGTGGCCATGTCGTCCCCCGGGTTACGTCGCAGCAATTGGTGACGGTTCAAAAGGGGCGCGATGGTATCATGCGGCCCACTTTTCGAGCGGGTTCCTCCAAGCGTCACGCATGGGAATTCGGGCCTAGCAACACCATCCCTACAGCCAGCTACCGTGCGTCTCACGCAGATCAAACTTTCGGGTTTCAAGTCTTTTGTCGATCCCACGCAATTCCAGGTGCCGGGCCAGCTCGTCGGCGTGGTCGGCCCCAATGGCTGCGGCAAATCCAACATCATCGACGCGACACGCTGGGTGCTCGGCGAATCGAAAGCCAGCGAATTGCGCGGCGAGTCGATGCAAGACGTCATCTTCAACGGCACCAATACCCGCAAACCGGCGGGCCGGGCCTCGGTCGAACTGGTGTTCGACAATTCGCTGGGCCGCGCCGCCGGGCAATGGAGCCAGTACGCCGAAATCTCGGTCAAACGCGTGCTCACGCGCGACGGCAACAGCACCTACCTGATCAACAACCAGGCGGTGCGCCGCCGCGACGTGCAAGACATCTTTCTCGGCACGGGCTTGGGGCCGCGCGCCTACGCGATCATCGGACAAGGGATGATCAGCCGCATCATCGAGGCCAAGCCCGATGAATTGCGTGTCTTTCTCGAAGAAGCCGCCGGCGTGTCGAAGTACAAGGAGCGCCGCCGCGAGACCGAGAATCGCCTGCACGACACGCGCGAGAATCTGACCCGCGTCGAAGACATCCTGCGCGAACTCGGCGGCAATCTCGAAAAGCTCGAAGCCCAGGCGGTCGTGGCCGAACGCTACAAAGGCCTGCAGGCCGACGGCGACCAGAAGCTCAAACTGTTGTGGCTGTTGCGCCAGCGCGAAGCCGAGGCCGAGCGCGAGAAGGTGGCGCGCGAGATCGAGCAGGCCCAGATCGCGCTCGAAGCGCAAACCGCCGATCTGCGTTCGGTCGAAGCCAGGCTCGAAGAATTGCGCCAGGCCGGGTATGCCGCAGCCGATGCAGTGTCGGCCGCGCAAGGCGCGTACTTCAACGTCAACACCGAGGTGAGCCGGCTCGAAGCCGAAATCCGCGCGGTGGTCGACAAGCGCAATTTCTATCAAGAGCAGTTGGTGCGGCTGGCGGCCCAGGCCAACCAATGGCAGACCCAAGGCCAGGAATACGAAGCCCAGCTCGATTCCGCGACCGGTTCACAAGAAGAAGTCGAGGCGCGCGCGGCCGAGGCCGAAGAGCGCGCGGCGCTCGCGGCCGAACGCATTCCCGAACTCGAAAACGAGGTGCGTGAAGGCCGGGCTTTGGTCATGGCCGCACAGGCCGCGGTGGCCGATGTGCAAAAAGGGCTTGAACTCGAATCGAACCGCCAGCGCGGCGTGAGCCAGAACCAGCAAGGGCTCGCGGTGCGTCGTGAACGGCTCGAACAAGAGACGCGCGGCCTGCAAGCGCCCGATGCCGAAAAACTCCAGGCCCAGTCCGAACAACTCGCCATGCTCGATGCGCGCCTGCAGGAAGCGCAGGCCCAGCTCGACGAGGCGCGCGTCACGCATCCTCAACGCGAACAGGCGCGCGCCGAGGCGCAAAGCACGGCCCAGCGCGAAACCACCGCCTTGTCGCAGATCGAGGCGCGTTTGGCCGCTTTGCGCCAGTTGCAAAGCGATGTGGCGCACAAGGGCAAGCTCGAGCCCTGGCTCGAGAAGCACGGCCTCGCGCAGATGCCGCGTCTTTGGCAGCGCATCGACATCGAGTCGGGCTGGGAAGCTGCGCTCGAATCGGCCTTGCGCGAACGCGTCACCGCGCTCGAAGTCGGCCAGATCGAACGCGCCAAGGCCTTTTTCAACGATGCGCCGCCGGCCAAGCTGCAGTTCTATGCCGCCACCGGCGTGGCCGGCGCGGCCCCCGCGCCCGAAGGGCTCAAGCCCTTGCTCGATCTGGTCAAGCTCAACGATCCGGGGCTGCGCGCCTTGCTGGCCGATTGGCTGGCCCAGGTCTTCGTCGCCGACGACATCGACGATGCGCTCGCGCGCCGCGCCAAGCTGCCCGCCGGCGGGGTCTTCGTGGTGCGCGCCGGCCATGTGGTCGGGCGCAATGCCATCGGCTTTTATGCGGCCGACGATGAACAGGCCGGCATGCTCGCGCGCCAGCACGAGATCGACAATCTGGGCCGCCAGATCCGCGCCCAAGGTCTATTGGCCGAAGAAGCGCGCGGCGCCCTGGTGCGGGCCGAAGCCGCGCTCACGCAATCGAGCACCCAGATGCAGGAACTGGGCGCACGGGTGTCGCAGCTCACCCGCGACCACGGCAATCTGCGTGTCGAAGTGCTCAAGCTCGAACAGGCGCGCCAGCAATACGAAGCGCGCAGCGGCCAGATCCGCCACGACCTCGACGAAATCCGCGCCCAGGAAGAAGAACTCCAGGTCACGCTCGAAGAATCGCAACAACGCTTCGAAGAACTCGATGCCCAACTCGGCGAAGTGCAATCGCGGCACGAAGACGAACAGATCGCGCAGGAAGGGCGCGAAGAACAACTCGCGCAAGCGCGCGACGCCTTGCGCGAAGTCGAGCGCGCGGCCCAGGAAGCCGTGTTCGCGGTGCGCAACCAGAAGCAGCGTATCGCCGACCTGGAACGCAACCGCGCGATGGCCGAACAGCAAGCGGCCGAACTCGCGGCCCAGCGCGAGGCGCAGCAACTCGAACTCGCGTTGCTCGACGACGAAGCCGCGCAAGCCGGTTTGCAGGAAGCCCTGGCGCGCAAGGCCGACGCCGAAGACGCGCTGGCGCGCGCGCGCGACGAGCAAGAAGCCGTGACCGCGCAATTGCGCAGCGCCGACGAAACGCGCATGAAGGCCGACATGGGCTTGCAGCCCTTGCGCGACCGGATCACCGAATTGCAGCTCAAGGAACAGGCCGCGCGTTTGAACAAGGAGCAGTTCGAGCAGCAACTCGCCGAAGCGCAGGCCGATCTGGAAACGCTCGCGGCCATCCTCGACGCCGAAGACGGCAAGCGTTACCGCGCGTCGTCCTTGCAAGGCGAGATCACGCGCATCAACAACGAAATCGCCGCGCTGGGCGCGGTGAACCTGGCGGCGCTCGACGAACTGAGCGCGGCGCGCGAGCGCAAGGAATTCCTCGATGCGCAACAAAAGGATCTGACCGAAGCCATCACGACGCTCGAAGACGCGATCCGCAAGATCGACGGCGAAACGCGCGCCTTGCTCAAGGAAACCTTCGACAACGTCAACAGCCATTTCGGCCGGCTGTTCCCCGAACTGTTCGGCGGCGGCGAAGCCAAACTGATCGTGACCGGCGAGGAGATCCTCGACGCCGGGGTGCAGGTCATGGCCCAGCCGCCAGGCAAGAAGAACAGCACCATCCATCTGCTGTCGGGCGGCGAAAAGGCGCTGACCGCGATCGCGCTGGTGTTCGCGATCTTCCAGCTCAATCCAGCGCCGTTCTGCCTGCTCGACGAGGTCGACGCGCCGCTCGACGATGCGAACACCGAACGCTTCGCCAACATGGTCAAGAAGATGTCTTCGGTCACGCAATTCCTTTTCATCTCGCACAACAAGATCGCGATGGAGATGGCCGAGCAACTGATCGGCGTGACCATGCAGGAGCAGGGCGTGTCGCGCATCGTCGCGGTCGACATGGAATCGGCGGCGCGCATGGTCGAGCCCGGCGAAAAGGTCGCGGCCTGATGATGCCGCTCTTTCTCATCCTGCGGTCCGCTTGCGGAGGCAATGCATGAGCCAATTGCATTTCGCGCTGACGGGTATCGGCGTGGTGGTCATCCTCGGCGTGGTCATCTACAACAAATGGGTCGAACGCAAGGCGGCGCGCCGCACGCGCGCGGCCTTCGGTCCGGGCGAAGAAGACGCCTTGCTGCGCCCGACCTCGCCGCGCGAAGAGCCGGCCCTGCGCGCCGAGCCGGTGTTCGAAGGCGATCTGACACCGATGCCGCAGGCGCCGCGCGCCGAAGAAATGGCGTTCGACGACGAGACCGAACTCATCGTGAGCCTGTCGTTCGACCATCCGATCGCGGGCGAGCAACTCGCGACCGCGGCGAGCGGCCTGCACACCATCGGCTCCAAGCCGGTGCTGGTCTGCGCGACCAACACCCAGACCAACCGGCTCGAAGCGCCGCGCGCCGGTGAGACCTTCAGCGGGCTGCATTGCGGGGTCTTGCTGGCGAACCGGCAAGGGCCGCTCAATGCGGTCGAGTTCTCCGAGTTCATCGGTGCCGTGCAGCGGATCGCCGGCCCCCTCGATGTCGAGGTCGATGTGCCCGACATGACCGATGCGCTCGCCCATGCCAAGCGCATCGACGAGCGCTGCGCGGGCGTTGACGCCCAGATCGGCGTGAATCTGACGAGCAACGGCGGCAGTTGGTCGGGCACCCAGATCGCGCAGGCGGCCGTCGAAGCGGGCTTCGCACAGCGCGGCGACGGCCGCTTCGCCTATTACCGCCGCAACGGTGCCGAATTGTTCACGCTCCAGGCCATCGACGCCCAGGGCAAGCCGGTCGGCATCGGCGCCAACGCGGAGGCGGTCAATGCGAGCGTGCTGACCTTCGTTCTCGACGTGCCGCGCGCGCCCGAGGTCGAAAAGCCGTTCTCGACCATGATCAACATCGCGCGCGCGTTGGCCGCGCGCCTGGGCGGATCGGTCGTCGACGACAATCGCCGGCCGGTCACCGATGCGGCGCTCGCCAACATCGAGACCCAGCTCAAGCCCATGTACGCGCGCATCCGCGACGCCGGTTTCGAACCCGGATCACCGCGCGCCTTGTTGTTGTTCAACCAGGGTTGATCCCATGAGCGGACAGTCGGACCTGTTCGCGGCCCCCGCCACGACGCCCGACGATCCGTCGGCGCGCGCGGCCGAGTTGCGCCGCGTGTTGCATCACCATGCCCACCGGTATTACGTGCTCGATGACCCCGAGGTCACCGATGCCGAATACGATCGGCTGTTCCAGGCGCTGCAGGCGCTCGAAGACGCCCACCCGGAGTTGCGCACGTCCGATTCGCCGACCCAGCGGGTGATCGGCCGGGTGCTCGATGGTTTCGCCTCGGTCCGGCATGCGGTCGCGATGCTGTCGATCCGCACCGAGACCGACACCGAAGACAGCGGCGCGGTCGCTTTCGATGCCCGGGTGCGGCGCGAACTCGCACTCGCCGACGAGGCGCCGCCGGTCGAATACGCGGTCGAACTCAAATTCGACGGTCTCGCGATCAATCTGCGTTATGAGGCCGGCGTGCTGGTGCAGGCTGCGACGCGCGGTGATGGCGAGGTCGGCGAGGACGTGACCCAGAACATCCGCACCATCGGCCAGATTCCGCTGCGCCTGCAAGGCGCGGCGATTGCGGTGCTCGAAGTGCGCGGCGAGGTCTACATGCGGCGCGACGACTTCGAGCGCCTGAACGACAAACAGCGCGAGCGCGGCGACAAGACCTTCGTGAATCCGCGCAACGCGGCGGCGGGAGCGGTGCGCCAGCTCGATCCCGCGATGGCCGCGCAACGGCCCTTGTCGTTCTTCGCCTATGGGCTGGGCGAAGTGCAAGGCTGGACCGACATGCCAGCCACGCACAGCGGCGTGCTCGATGCGCTCGCCGCCATGGGCGTTCCGGTGAACACCGACCGCCGCGTGGTGCAGGGCGCGCAAGGCCTGGTCGATTACCACCGAGCGATCGCGCAAGCGCGCGACGGCCTCGCGTTCGACATCGATGGCGTGGTCTACAAGGTCAATCGGCTCGATCTGCAACGCCAGCTCGGCTTCGTCACCCGCGAACCGCGCTGGGCGGTCGCGCACAAATATCCGGCCCAGGAACAGATGACCGAGGTGCTCGGCATCGATGTGCAAGTCGGACGCACCGGAAAACTCACGCCGGTGGCCAAGTTGGCGCCGGTGTTCGTCGGCGGCGTCACGGTCACGAATGCCACCTTGCACAACGAAGACGAAGTGCGGCGACTCGATGTGCGCGTGGGCGACACCGTGATCGTGCGCCGCGCCGGCGATGTGATCCCGCAGGTGGTCAGCGTGGTCGCCGAGCGCCGCCCGGCGCACACGGCAGCCGGTGCCGCCTGGAGCCTGGTCGAGCATCTGGGGCACCGATGCCCCGTCTGCGGCAGCGCCATCGTGCGCGAACAAGACGAAGCCGATTGGCGGTGCACCGGCGGATTGTTCTGCGCCGCGCAGCGCAAACAGGCCGTGCTGCATTTCGCGCAGCGCCGCGCGCTCGACATCGAAGGGCTGGGCGACAAGATCGTCGATCAGTTGGTCGATGCGGGCCTCATCCGCACCTTGCCCGACCTTTACCGGCTCGATGTCGCCAAATTGGCTGCGCTCGATCGGATGGCTGAAAAGAGCGCGCAGAACCTGGTCGAAGCGCTCGATAAGAGCAAGCAGACCACCTTGCCGCGCTTTCTGTTCGGCCTGGGGATCCGGCATGTGGGCGAGGCCACCGCGAAAGACCTGGCACGGCATTTCGGCGGCCTCGATCGCCTGATGGCGGCGAGCGAGGCGCAATTGCTCGAAGTCAACGATGTCGGGCCGATCGTCGCGCAAAGCATCCATACCTTCTTCGCCCAGCCGCACAACCGTGAAGTGCTGGCCGCGTTGCGCGACGTGGGCTTACATTGGCCTGAACACGAACCGTCGGCGGCTGCGATGCTGCCATTCACCGGCAAGACCTTCGTCCTTACCGGCACCTTGCCCACGCTCGCGCGCGAAGACGCCAAGGCGATGATCGAAGCGGCCGGCGGCAAGGTCGCAGGGTCGGTGTCGAAGAAGACCGATTACGTCGTGGCCGGCGCCGAAGCGGGCAGCAAGCTTGCGAAAGCGCAAGAACTCGGGCTCACGCTTCTCGACGAAACAGGCTTGCGCGCATTGCTCGAACAGCCGCCGTCCTGATCGGTCGGGGTAGGCATCGCCCGCCGGTTCGATGGCGGGTGTGTCGGTAGGTGCATTTGCCGGTGTTTGCGCATGGACAGCGCACAGGGGCATCGGTAACATCGCGCACACTTTTGTGAAGGTCGCGCTTCGGCACACACCGCCTACCTGATGCAGATGGCTTTCTTTCCCGCCTGGTTGCACCGACGTTTCGCCTGGCTTGCGCTGGGCGTCGCACTCGGTCTCGCGCTAGGGCCAACGGTGTCGAAGATGCTTGCGAAGGATCAAGCATTCGATCCGATGGCATTCGTGCAGATGGAAATCTGTACTGCCGCCGGCACGGCGCCGGCCACCCCCGATCTTCCCGCAAGCCCGGCGCCCGACGGCAAGCAGCATGGC
>JADHEF010000652.1_pt1 | contig 31760 bp, 25 predicted proteins | sample 8952391 | NCBI WGS metagenome assembly JADHEF01 (sample SAMN16124439, study PRJNA663245) | bioreactor sludge metagenome | isolation source: sludge (nitrite) | place: India:Bengaluru | collected 2019-02-28 | reverse complement strand
GGGGTGGTGCCGGAGACAGGACTTGAACCTGCACACGGTTGCCCGTACTAGACCCTGAATCTAGCGCGTCTGCCAATTCCGCCACTCCGGCACAAGGAGGGCAAGGTTTCGTTACCCAAGTTCGCCGGATTCATTCGACGGCAGGCGCGCAAACCCGCCCCCGGCAGCCTTTTGAACGATTCGCGGGCGGGCCGGTAACAGGATTTATTGCAGGACGGGTGGCTTGGCGCCATGCCCGCGGGCAGCGGCCCCGCCACCCCAAAGCCAGACCCCGAGGGTGCCCAGCCATGCCGTGGTTCCGCAAAGAAAAGTACACGACGCTCCAGCCGGCCGTGATGCGCGACCGCATCCCGGAGGGGCTTTGGTCCAAGTGCGAGATCTGCTTCGCGCCCCTCTTGACGAAGGATTTTGAGGAGAACCTGAACGTCTGCACGAAGTGCGGCCACCACCACAAACTGGGGGCGCGCGAGCGCGTGGCCCTGCTGACCGACGGCGACTCGTTCCGGGAGATGTTCACCACGATCCAGCCGACCGACCCGCTGAAGTTCGTGGATTCGAAGGACTACGCGTCGCGCCTGAAGGCGGCCCAGAAGAAGAGCGGGTTTGACGAGGGCGTGCTTGCGGGCGAGGCGAAACTGGACGGCCACGACGTGGCGCTGGCCGTGATGGTGTTCGAATTTGTGGGTGGATCCATGGGCAGCGTGGTGGGCGAGCGCATCACCCGCCTGATCGAGCACGCGGCCGAAAACGGCCTGCCGGTGATCATCGTGAGCGCGTCGGGCGGGGCCCGCATGCAGGAGGGCATCCTGAGCCTGATGCAGATGGCGAAGACGAGCGGCGCCCTGGCCCGCCTGGCCGAGAAGGGGCTGCCGTTCATCAGCGTGCTGACGAACCCGAGCACTGCGGGCGTGATGGCCAGTTACGCCAGCCTGGGCGACGTGATCATCGCCGAACCGGGCGCACTGATCGGTTTCGCGGGGCCGCGGGTGATCCAGCAGACGATCAACCAGGTGCTGCCCAAGGGTTTCCAGAAGAGCGACTTCGTGATGGAGCACGGCTTCCTGGACATGGTGGTGGAGCGCCGGGAGATGAAGCGGGTGCTGAGCACGCTGCTGTTCCAGATGACGGGCAAGCGCGGCAGCGAGTGGCCGGCGCCGGCGGGGGCGCCCGCGATGGCGGCGGAAGCCTGAGGCCCGGCGCGATTCGGATAGAATTTTGTCTTCCGCACGCGGCTAACTCGACACCAGAACGCGCGAGCCGACAGGACGGGCCGGGCACCCGCGGCAGGCGGGACGGCGCGTGAGTGGCGAGCAAACAAACGCAACCGACCGAGGTGAACGGATGAAGCTGACGAAGCCGATGATTGACGCGATCTGCGACCAGATCAACATGGAGATGTACTCGTCGTACCTGTACCTGGCGATGAGCTCGTGGTGCGCGCGGGAGAACCTGCACGGCAGCGCCGCGTGGATGCGGGTGCAGAGCCAGGAAGAAACCACCCACGCGATGAAGCTTTACGACTTCCTGATCGAGCGCAACGCGCCGGTGGAGCTGAAGGCGATCGCCGCCCCCACGGCCAAGTACAAGAGCCTGCTGGCCATTTTCGAATCGGCCCTGGCCCACGAGGAGAAGGTCAGCGAGAGCATCAACCGCCTCTACGAGCTGGCCATGAAGGAGAAGACGTTCGCCACGGCGGTGCAGCTGCAGTGGTTCCTCACGGAGCAGATCGAGGAGGAGAAGAACGCGCGGGAGATCGTGGCGCGCATCAAGGTGGTCAAGGACGACCCGATCGCCCTGTTCGACCTCGACGCCAGGCTGGGCGAGCGCACAGCCGCGGCCGGAGCCGCGCCCGCGGCCCCGGCGGAGTAAGGCCGGGGACCGGCGCAGCGAAGCCGCAAAGCCGGACATGAAGTTGAGGGGCGCGAGGGACGGTGCATGGTCCCTCGCGCCCCTTGTTTTTTTGCCCCCGGACCGTCAGCGCGGGGCGGAGGTTGGCGTGGTTGGCCTGTCCGGCGTGGCGGTGGTGGCTGATGCGGCCGGTTTCCCGCTTTGCGAACCCGTGGTGGGCTCGTCGATGATGGCCAGCACATCCGCCAGGTCCACCTTCTTGCCGATGCTGAACACCTCGGAGGCATTCCAGGCGAAGAACAGGTCCGAGAATTCGGCGAAGGCGGCGCGGATCTGGAGTTTGCGCGGCATGCGATCGGCCATGCTGACGGGTGGCGGCGCGGCAGGCTCGGCCGTCTTCGCCCGCTTCGCGCGCTCCAGCCGCTCCTGTTCGCGGAAAACGCGGACCTCCAGGCGCTGGTAGTCGGAGATGCGGTCCACCACGCCGCGCACGGACGGGTCGGCCTCGAGGGCTTTGGCATCCAGGGGGCGGCGCGCGGTGTAAAGGAACACCAGCGTGGAAGTGCCGGGGTCGGAGGCCTGCGTGGCGGCGGGAGCGCTGCCGGGCCGGGACGCCTCGTCATAGACGAAGGGGCGCGCGAAACCGGGAATCTGAAGTTCCTGCTGCCTGGTGCGGAGGCCGTTGAGCCATTCGGGGCTCTGCTGCAGGTAGCGATGCTGCTGCTGGAGCCAGAAAAGGACCAGGCCGGCGAGGCCGCCCACGATGAGCCACAGGTACAGGCGGGACTTGCGCAGGCGCGCGGGATCGGTGGTCTCGCGGGCGGAGCGGACAAAGTCGCCCTGGTCTTCGGCGGAGGCGTCGAGCGCCACGGCGATCGAGCCGGTGAAGCGGTCGTACCAGGTGCGGCCGTGGGGGTCCACGGCGGCGAAAACGGAATTGCCCGCAAACCAGCCGAGGATCACCGCCCAGCCGAGCAGGGGGACGATGGGCCAGATGCTGAGCACGCCGGCGTTGTAACGGGCCTCGCTCATCTGGCTGAGGAGGGTGGACAGCAAACCGGGCCAGAGCAGAAGCGCGGCGCGCAGGGCGGCGCGTCCCGCGGGCAGATCCGGGCCGGACAAATCGGCAACACGGACGCGGACAATGAGCTTCCCGAGGGTGCGTCCGCCGGTGAGCGGGCCGCTTCCCAGCGCGAAGTAAACCCACCCGAGCAGGAGGCCGACCCAGGGACCCGCCAGGCGAAGCTGGACGATTCCCTCGTGCCACAGCTTGATGACGCCGAGCAACAGGCCGTGAAGGACGAGGACATCAATGACGAAAGCCCCGGCCCGGGCGAGGATCATCGGCCGCGCGGGACGCGGCAGGGGCGCGGACGGGGCACCCGCACCACCCGATGCGGCAGGCGGGCCGCCGCCGTCCTCCTTGTACAGGGGCTTGTTCAGGCGGATCTCTTTGTCGCTCATGGGTTCCTTTCGTGGGGCTTGCAGCAATCGGGCAGCCGCGCCAACCCAGCCGTCTCGCCGCGATGGCGCCAAACCGTCAAAGGATTTCGGCGAAACGGCCCGGACATCGGGGGCGGCCGGGAACCTGCCGGTGGCCACTCCCGGCTAAAATGCACCCCCGCGGGCCGCCGCCGCGCGGGCCTGGCGATCCAGTTCGTCGGGCGGGGGGTCCAGGGGGTTCTGCGCGACCCACCGGTCGCGGGCGCGCCGGAGGGCGTCGGCGAATTTCGGATCGCGGCGCAGCCACACATTGAACCCGCCATCGGGGGCGGCGTCCGGCAGCAGGAAGCAGTAGACCAGGTCCCACCGCCCGGTCTTTCTCAGGGCCGCATCCAGGGGCTTGTCGCGGGAAATGATGACGAAGTTGATGCCCCAAAAATCGAGGAGTTCCCGCCAGCTCTTGTCGATGCGGTGTCCGCCGATGAATTCCCCGCCCTTGTCCAGCGCGTGGACCATGGTGTATTCCTGCGGGTAGAAACGGCTCCCGAAAAGGTCGAAGCGGTTGTCGGTGAACAGCTTGTGAAGCTCGGGGCTGAGGCTCCACATGACATAGCCGCAGTAGTTGATCTCGCTGAACATCCGGTCGGGCAGGCGGGCCTCGCGGACGAAGCGCATCATGGGTTCGGGATAGTCGGCCCGCTCCATGAACTTGCCGCGCACGAGGTCCATGTTGCGCCGGAAGAAAGTCTGGGGCGGCGGCTCACCCATGGCGAACACATAATACCCGCCGAGGAGGACGGCCAGGGTCCCCAGGGCGGCCCGCGTCCCGGGCCGGGTCAGCAGGGCGCCCCGCTCCAGGACGCCGGCAAACACGCAGCCAAGGGGCGCGGCCGAGGCGATGGCAAAGAGCGGGAGAAGGCGCCAGTGGCTGAGCGCCTGGAACAGGAAGAACCCCGACAGGACATAATCCGCCCCGACGCGCATGCGTCCGCGGTTGGCGATGAACAGGACCGCGAACAGCGGCACGACGATCCAGAACGTGGCGTTCAGGCGGATGGAGAAGGGGGGCGGAAGCATCTCGAGGATGACTTTGCGCAGAAGGGGGTCGGCGGTGAAGTTGCGGCCCAGCGTGAACAGGTGGTAGCCGGAGGGATTCGCCGTAGCGGCCAGGGTCACGGCGACGGTCAGGGCGGTCAGCATCCCGAACGGCCGCAGGGCGGCGCGCGGATCCGGACCGGCGGGGGCGTCACCGTCCGCCGCGCGGCGCGAACGCCACCGTGCCGCCGCGAACTCGAGCGCCTCCCCCGCCGCGAAGCTTCCCACGGCGACGATGCCCAGGAGGCACATCCCGTGCAGGTTGGCCCACACCACCATGCAGGGCACAAACAGCCACAGCCACCGCCCGCGCAGACGCCCCGCCTTCCACTGGTACAGGGCCAGCAGCCAGGCGGCGAAGATCAGGTAGGAGAACACCGGCGGGCGCGGGAAGATGGTGCGGTGCGACATGTCCGCCCCGGCGAGCGCGACCAGCAGGGCGACGGGCCAGGAGCGGGCGTGATGCCACGCCAGGCGCACCACCAGCGCGAAAGTGGCGGCAACCAGCAGCGCCTTGAACAGCACCAGCGCCCTCACGTCGCCCAGGGCATTGCGGCCGCCCCACGCAAAAACGCGGTAGAAAATGACCTGGGCCAGCCATTCGTGGTTGTGCCAGCGCATGTCCGCGGCCGTGTAGGTGAACAGGTCGTTTTGCGGCAGGCGGCCGTTTTCCACGATCCACTTGCCCGCCTTCAGGTGCCACCACTCGTCCTGGGAGGCCCGGAGCGGCGTGAACGCGAAACTGAAGGCGACGAACAGGACCCACGCGATGCCGGCGGCGGCGAGCAGGCGCGCGGGCAGAGTGCGCGGGTCGGGCCGGGATGCGGGATCGGTCATGGTGCGGGGGTCCAGAACCCCGGGTCAGACCGGGATGGCCTCGCCCTCGGGCCCGATCTTCATCTCACCGGCGATGCCCGGGTACACGAGATAGACCCGCGGATTTCCGGACTTCTCGACATACGCGGAAACGGGGGCCGCCTCGCGCGAGGTGGCCAGGTCGCGCAGCACGTGAAAAACGCGCTCCACGCCGTCCCCCTCGTGCCGGTCCTCACCCACATAGCGCATCGTGCGCACGAAATGGCGCCGCAACAGGCACACCATGTGGTTGGTCGCCAGGGCGTACTCGGTTTCCCCGCGGTCATTCTGCATGCTCGACAGGGTGAGGGTCCCGCTGCCGACGGTGATCCCCCGCCAGGTGACCGTGGATTTTTGCGAGATCTCCATCGGCGGCCCTACATGGACCGTCTGCCTGGATGAGGCGGAGGAAGACCCGGCCGCCGAAACCTCGTCGCCCGTTCCCGATCCGGTGATCCGCTCGATCACGAGCTCCTCGTCGCTCACGATGTTGGCCCGCTGCTGGAGGCGCTGGAGGATCTGCGAGGAGATCTCCCTCAGGGTTTCCCGGACCCCGGTGCCCTCGGTGGCGACGGATTCGAAACTCTTCCACTCCCCGTTGGCGTTGAGCGCCTGCTCGAGCTGCTCGACCGGCACGGCATCCGGCATGTCCCGCTTGTTCCACTGCATGACCAGCGGGATGTCCTGCCCGTCGAGCCCCAGCTCGCGAAGGTTCTCCATGAGGTTGCGGAAACTGGCGGTCGTGTCGTCGAAGCGGCTCGCCTGCGAGTCGGCCACGAACACGATCCCGTCCACCCCCCGGAGCACGAGCTTGCGCGTGGCGTTGTAAAACACCTGCCCCGGCACCGTGTAGAGCTGGAACTTGGTCTTGTAGCCCTTCACGTCGCCGATGTCCACGGGCAGGTAATCGAAAAAGAGGGTGCGGTCCTGCTCCGTGGCCAACGAGATGAGGTCGCCACGGTAGGTGGAGGGGATGTTTCCGTGGACCACCTGGAGGTTGGTCGTCTTGCCGCCGGCGCCCGGGCCGTAATAGACGATCTTGCAGACGATCTCGCGAAAAGCTTGATTGATATTGGGCATGGTCGGTTCCGCGCACTCCGGTTAAGCTGGATTTGCCGCGACAGTTGAGCCCGTGGCGGTTCCAAGGCTCAAGTGGAATTGCGGGGTCGGGCTCATATCCGCGCCGAACCGATCGCCCGGCGCACCTCCCCGCCCAGCGCCTCGATGCTGTAAGGCTTGCGCAGGAAGCCCGCGGCGCCGGACCTGAGAAGCATGTCAATGCGGCTGTCCGGATCGTAGCCGCTGGAAATGAGCACGGCGGTATCGGGGCGCGTCTCGCGCAACGGGCCGAACATTTCCAGCCCCCCGGTCCCGGGCATATGGAGGTCCAGGATGGCCAGATGGATGGGGCCGTCGTGGTCCCGCGCAATCTGAAGGCCGACCTCCGCGCTCGGTGCCGCAAGGACCTTGTAGCCGAGGCGCGTGAGCGACTTCTCGAGCACCCGCAGGACGACCGGTTCGTCGTCCACGATCAGGATGGTTTCGTGGCCGGTGGGGCGCGCTGCCGGGGAGGGCGCCTGCGGCAGCGGCGCGCGGCCCAGGTCGGCCGGAAAAATGACGCGGACGGTGGTGCCGGCGCCGGCCTCGCTTTCCACGCCGATGAAGCCCGAGTGGTTCTTCACGATGCCGTAGATGGCGGCCATGCCCAGGCCGCGCCCCCGGTACTTGGTGGAATAAAACGGCTCGAAGAGCCGGTCGCGCACGTCGGGACTCATGCCGCAGCCGTTGTCCCTCACCGTGATGACGACGTGCTCGCCCGGCACGATGCCTGGCTTGTCGCGGACGTCGTCCACGTCCAGGATCTCGTTGCGCGCGATGACCGTGACCGTCCCGGTGTCCGCGATGGATTCGGACGCGTTCTCGATGAGCCCGGTGACGGCCTGGGCGATCTGGGACTCATCCCCCCGCACCGTGTACAGGTCGGCGGCGAGGTCGGCCTCCAGGTTGACGCCCGCCCGCGCGGTGCGGGCCTGGAAGGAAGCCACCTGCTCGATGACGCCGCGCAGGTCGATGTTTCGTTTCTCGAACATCCCGCCGCGGGCGAATGCCGTCAGCTGCCCCGTCAGCTCGCCGGATTTCTTCGCGGCGTCCTGCACCTCGTAGAGCATGCGGCGCGCCTCGGGGTTGTCCCCCATCTCCTCCTCGAGCAGCTGCGCGTTGCCGAGGACGACGATCATGAGGTTGTTGAACTCCAGGGCCAGGGCGTCGGCCAGCGACGCGGTGGCCTCCACCCGGGCGGCGGCCGCCGCCGCGCGCTCGGCCCGCTTGTAGTCGGTCACGTCGAGAAGCGAGCAGACCCGCAGGGTTCCGTCGGGGATGAGGCCGACGCTGGCCTGGGTGACGCGCGGCTGGCGGGTGGCGCCCACGAGGGTCATCTCGTAGGTGGCCGGTATGGCGGTCGGGTTCACACGGCGGTACTGGTGGTAATAGCGCCACTTGGCCTGGTCCTCGGGGACCACGAACTCACCGAAATGGCGTTTGCCCTCCAGGTCTTCGCGGCTGACCCCCACCATCTGGGCGAAGCGCTGGTTGGCCCGGGCGATGCCCCCGGCGTCATCCAGCACGAGCGTGGCGGCATTCGCCGTCTCGAAGATGACGCGGTACTGGGCCTCGCTGTCGCGCAGCGCCCGCTCCAGGCGGGTGCGCTCGGCGGCCGCACGGGCGCGGCATTCCAGGACCCGGAGATCGAGCGGCTTGTCCAGCAGGTCGAACACCAGGCTGCGCAGCGGGTTGGTCTCCATCAGGTTGCGGGGCCGTTCGGCCACCACGATGACCGGCAGGAAGGGGAAGTCGCGCCGGAGGCCCTCCACCACCGCGAATCCCGCTCCGCGGGGATCGCTCATATCCAGCACGACCGCATCCGGGGGCTCGGCGGCGATGGCGGCAGGAACATCGCCGGGGGAACCGGCCACCGAAACCCGCCATCCCCGCTCGAGAAAATGACTCGAGCCGACCGGGGTGAATCCGGTCCCCTCGTCCGCCAGGAGCACGCGAAACATTTCCGCCGCTGGTGGGTCCACGCTATGGTCCTCGCCGGTCATCTCACGCCCTCGCCAATCGGCTCCACTGCAAAGCAACGGCGCGGGCGTGTCAACACGGATTGGGAATCCGGCGCGGCGGGCATTGCCGGCCCCGCACGCGTTATTCCCTACCAATCCGCCGCGTCGCGGGCCCGGCGGGCCAGCAGGTCCGCCACGCGGGGCGACTTGCCGAGGAAGGCGGACAGGAGAATCTCCACGCCGGGGTGGCGCTCCCGGGCCGCATCCAGCAGGTCCGGGATGTCGGCGGCGACATGATTGCCAGTGTGCAGGAAATAGGGCACCACCACGACCCGCATCGCGCCGGCGGCCACACATCGGGCCACGGCATCGGGGATGGACGGTTCGTTGCAGTCAAGGAAGCCAAGTTCCACGACACCGTAGCGCCCCCCGGCGCGGACCAGGTCCACCACCCGGCGGATGTCCTCGTTCGAATCGGGCCGCGGGCTGCCGTGAGCCACCACCAGGAGGGCCGTGGTCATGATTTCGCCCCGGGTCCCCGCGGTCCGTCCTCGATCTGCAGGGGACAGCGGAGGGTGACGGCCATCGGGCATTCGGGCCGGTGCTCGCAGAAATCCGGTGCGCGCCACAGGTCGTCGCGCCAGCGCTGCGGCGGCCGCGCCGCCTCGGCCAATTCCCCGACCGCTTCGGCCAGCGCCGAATCGAACCCGAGAGGTTCGGCCAGGATGAAACGGACGCCCGGGTGGTCGCGCGCCGCCCGCTCCACGCAGGCCGCCACATCCACGCGCACAAACTTGCCCGGCACGAGGAAGTAGGGCACAACCACCACCCGCTCCGCGCCCTTCGCCGCGCACCGCGCGGCCGACGCGTCAAACCGCGGTTCGCTGTAGTTGAGGAAGGCCACCTCAACCGCCGACCACTCCCCTGTCGCTGACAGGGTGCGCGCATGGGCGCGAAGCGTTTCGGCAGCGCCGCAGAGGAGCGATCCGTGCGAGATGAGGATGAGTGCGGGGAAACCGGGCATGATGAGACTCTCTAGGCGCGGAAAGACGGGTTAATCAGGGGAGCCGGTTCGGTCCAGCGGTTCCGGGGGCACCGGAAAAGACTCATCAAAGGTTTCTGCTTGCCGAATGGACGTGTTCGGGGATAGCCTGATGCTGGCGGTTTCCATCATCGGGAACAGGAGGGTCGGGTGCGAGGGATCACCCGGGGTGAGCTGGCAACAATCACGGGCTGCACAGGGGTTGCGGCGCTCGCGGTCATCCTGCTCCCGCCACAGGAGGCGACCTTTGCGGTCGGGGCTGCCGCTGTCGTGGCGCTGGCCGCGCTGGGCGGGGTGTGGAAGCGCAACCCGGCGGACGAAGGAGTTCTCCCACCCGTGGCGCCAACCCAACCCGCGACAGCCCCGGATGGCGGGATGGTGTACCGCCGCGCAATCGCCATGGCGTGCCGGATCGTCCCCTACCACTACGATTACCGCACGACACAGTACGATTACCGGGGTGACGGCTGGAGCGAACTGACCGGATTGCCCCCGGAGCAAAACCGGGTGACGGACCTGTGGGGGCGGGTGAAGCAGCACTCGGTGGCGGACCCGGACGCGCCGAGCGATCCCGCCGTGTACCGCGACGCATTCCAGAACGGCGAGTTCCCCACGTACCGGATCGACCTGCTGGTGGCGCTTCCGTGCGGACGGGAACGGTGGATCTGCGATTTCTGCATCCCCGAACGGGACCCCGAAACGGGCGAGATCACGGGATCCATCGGCGTGATGCAGGACGTGACCGACCGCAAGCGGCTCGAGGAGCACCTGGCCACGACCTCGCATTACGATGAGCTCACCGGGCTGTATAACCGGCGCGGTTTCCTGGCGTTCTCGGGTCAGCACGTGCAACTCGCGCGGCGGATGCACGCGAAACTGGTGCTGATCTTCGTGGACCTCGACCACATGAAGTGGATCAACGACACCTTCGGCCACTCGGAGGGCGACAACACCCTGCGCGAGACGAGTTCCATTCTCCGCGACACTTTTCGCGGATCCGACATCGTGGCCCGGATCGGGGGGGATGAGTTTGTCGTGCTGACGCTCGAGTCGGCGCCAACTCCCGACGAAACGTACATCGGCCGTCTCCAGGGTTCCATCGACGAAAACAACACGAAGTCGAACCGGCGCTTTGCCCTCTCGGTGAGTTACGGCATCGCGCGGGCCGAACCCGCCGGGGACGACGTGCTGATGCGCCTTTTGCGCGACGCCGACCGCAGCATGTACGACATGAAGCGCACCCGGCCGACGGTGGGGCCGGGCGATCCGTTTGAAGTGCTGGAAAAGGGAACGGCGAAGGACTGAAGGGTCAGGCAGCTCTCCGCGCGGGAAATGGTTTGGCTGGGATCCGCCTCAGAATCCGTAATTGGACACCTCCCCCGCCAATCCGGATGCAGACCGGGCGGCAAGGCGGCGGCGGAAACCGACATGACGCCGGCGCGCGGCCTCGACCAGGGGGTGCCACAGGGCGTGGGTGAGCCGGTGGCGGATCACGAACGGCCACAGGCGGTTGGACTTCTTGTACAGGTAGGACATGGCCACGTAGCCGGGCACCTCGGCGGGGCTCGCGGGACGGCGAAGCCAGATGGACGCGTGCGAAAAAAGCCTCCGGTAGGCCCATGCGTACCCCGCCTCCAGTTCCTCCGGCATCATGTGGCGCGGTCGGAACACGGCGTGGGCCGTGTCGTAAAGGTCCCAGTTGCGGTGCAGGATGCGCCCCTCCGCCTCCATCTGCCGGTGGAGCGGCGTGCCGGGGTAGGGCGTGAGGATGTGGAAGGTGGCGCACTCGAGCCCGTTGCGCTCCACCCAGTCGGTTGTGCGCGCGAAGACGTCGGGCGTGTCGTGGTCGAAGCCGAACACGAAACTCCCGTTCACCTGGATGCCGTTTTCGTGGAACACGGCCACCCGGCGCGCATAGTCGTCGGGCGGCGGCGTCTTCTTGCGCGCGTCGTCCAGGTTGCCGCCGTTGAGCGACTCGAACCCGACGAAGACGCCGGTGCAGCCGGCCAGCGCCATGTCGCGCACGAGGGAGGGATCGTCGGTGACGTCGATGGTGACGGCCGCGCTCCAGATCTTCTCCAGCGGCGCGAGGGCGCGGCACAGGGCGCGCAGGTAATCGGGGCGCGAGCCAAGGTTGTTGTCCGTGAAAACGCCGTAGGGTTCGCCGGTGGCGGCGAATTCGGCGGCGACCTGCGCGGGCTCGCGCACCTGGTAGGGCATCCGGATGCCGTCCGTGGCCAGGTAGCAGAACCCGCAACGGTTGTGGCATCCGCGGGTGGCGATGAGGCTGGCGGTGGTGAGGAAACTCGCGCGCGGCACAAGATCGCGGCGCGGCGGCGGGTCGTCGCGGTACGGCGCGCGGAAATCGCCCGTGTAGCGCGCCCGCAGGCTGCCCGCGGCCGCATCGTCCAGGATGCGCGGCCACAGCTGCACGCCCTCGCCGATGGCCAGCGCGTCGGCGTGGGGGGCCGCGTCGCCGGGGCAGGCCGTCACGTGCAGCCCGCCCAGCACGACCTTCGCCCCCCGCTCGCGGTACCAGCGCGCCAGTTCATACGCGCGGCGGGCGAAGGTCAGGTGCACGGTGATGCCGACCACCGCGGGGAACGGGTCGAAGGGCGGGTGCCCCTGCAGCAGGTTCTCGTCCCACAGGTGCACATCCCAGCCGGGGGGTGTTGCCGCGGCGACAGAAGTGAGCGCGAGGGTGGGAGTGAGCACGTGCTTGCCGAAACTGGCGTGGGGGGCCTTGGGGTAGAAGGGATTGATGAGAAGCGCGCGGCGCGGGCAGGGCGGCGCCGGACGGACATCGGCGCGAAGCCGGGGCGCGTCCCGCATGGCGGCGGGCAGGAAGGGAGGTTTCATGGGATAGGTCCGGACAGTGGGCGGGGGGCTTCAGAGGCAGGCTTCGTCGGGATTGCAGGGTCGGAAGAACGAGCGGACGACCTGCGACGCCGTGGGAAGCGGAGGGGGCAGGGGTTTCAGGCCCAGCAGGGCGACATGCACCTCGCGGATGGTGCGGTCCATCGTGGAGGTGCCCGCGGTGAGCCCCGCCACGCGGTAACCGCGCAGGGCGGCGAGATCGAGACCGGCAGCGCCGTCCACCAGCACCGCGGGAACCCCGCGCGACCGGGCCAGGAGCGCGAGTTGGAGGGAGTTGTTCGAGTTGGCCCCTCCCACGACGACGAGGACCTCGATGTGGGGGAGCAGTTCCAGCACGGCGGCCTGGCGGTCGCGGGTGGGGCGGCAGATCGTGTCGAGGAAGGCGATGTCGCTGGCGGGGTTTGCGGCCGCGATGGCGGCGCGAAGTTCCTCCGCCATCTGGGGCGGCGTGGTGCTCTGGCACACGATCCCCAGCCGCGGCTCTCCCCAGGCGCGGACCGCCTCCGGTGAATCCACCACCGCGAAGCGCCCGAGGTCTTCCGTGATCCCGCGGACCTCGACATGCCCCGGCCTGCCGATCACGATGACGAACCGCCCCTCGCCCTGCAGGGTCTGCGCCGAATCGTGGACATGGCGCACGAGCGGGCAGGTGGTGTCGATGAGTGTTCGGCCGGATGCGGCGAGCCCGGCGCGGCGCCGGTCGCTGATGCCGTGGGCCGTGACCATCACGGCGGGCGTATCCGGAAGCCCGGCGTCATCGCCCTCGGGGGCCTGGCGGAACCCGCGGCGGGCGAGTTCACGGCGAACCTCGGGGTTGTGGACCAATTCGCCTAGGATGGTGACGGCGGACGGCTCGGTAACGCGCTCGGCGGCGCGTATGGCGTCGCGCACCCCGAAACACATGCCGAGGGAGGAAGCGGGTATGACTTTCATGGAAAACGACTCCTTGCAAATTACTTGGCAACGCAAAGTAACAGGTCAAAAAAGGGGAGGCGTCACTCCTTCCCGGCGCGCGGTGCGCCCCGAAAACGGGCGGCGTCCGGGTGGTTGTCTGCGGTGATGGTCGGATGGTTCATCCTGCTTCCTTTTCCGGGAACCGGTTATTTTTGCCCCCCCGGCGGTTGGGAAGGCCGCTTTCATGCCGTGGCCAGGCCGGGGGGCAACCTGTCCTCCGCGGCGGGCGTCTCGCCGGTTTCGCGGGCCTGGGCGTCGCGAAGCACGCGTTCCAGTTCGCCGAGGTAGGCGAGAAAGCGTTTCCTGCCGTCCGCGGTGATGCGGACAAGGGTCTGCGGCCGGCGCCCCTCGTAACCCTTCCACACCGTGACCATGCCGCCGGCGACGAGCACGTCGAGGTGGCGGCTGAGGTTGCCGTCGGTCAGGGCGCACAGCTCCTTGAGTTCGCCGAACACGAGGCCGCCCGGGCGCGTGACCAGCGAAGTCATGATGCCCAGCCGCGCCTTCTCGTGGAAAACGCGGTCGAGCCCGTCATAGGCGAAACGCCCCGCCGGGGACTCTTCCTTATCTTTCTTCCTGTGTGTCATGACCCCTCTCCAGGTTCCAGTAGAGAACAAGCGCGGCCGCCAGCTGGCCCGCGCCGAAAACCCCGCCGACCCGCCACCCCGACAGCGCATCCGGCCCGGACGCCGTGGCCAGCATCCACGTGCCCGCGCACAGGTAGAACAGGGCCACCCATCCGCTGGCGCGCGGAGCGTAGGGGCGCGTGGAGAAAACGCCGAGGCTGAAAACCAGCGCCCACAGGCCGGGCAGAAGGGGGACGAACGCCGCCCCGCGGCCGAGCGCGATGGTGATCCCCGCCCCCGCAAGCAGGCACGGAAGCAACTGGCCCACCACCTGCCGTGTGCGACGGCGGGCCGGGCGGTCCGAGTGGAACAGGTAATTCCACGCGATCTCGCTTGCCGAGACGACGGCACAGATCGCGCCCGCGACGATCCAGTAACGGAGGAACGCCGGGCCATCCGCGGTCGGGACAAAGCGGGACTGCGCGAGGGCGGCGACAATGCCGCAGGCTCCCGATACCGCCACCGGCACCGAGCGGTACCCGCGAAACATCTCACCCTTGGCGAGATGCTCATGAATCTCGGCGATGCGCTCGATGGCTTCGGACAGTTCGGTGGTGTTGCGGCTCATGGTCGTATTGGCAAGTACTTTGTTGTGCAAAGTTTATTCGTCGGGGGGAATTTAGCGGTTGAAAAGACGGGGTGGTACGGAGCCGCGGCAGGGCGTGGCGCGGCGGGTGCGGGACCGCGGAGGGTCCCGCACAGCGGGGTTGGGCTGCGATGCGGGTGGAGGATCTTTGGCCGGGAAGCCGGCGGGGCCAGCCGCTCCCGTTTACTCCGGTTTCAGCAGCGGGAAGAGGATGACGTCGCGGATGGAGATGTTGCCGGTGAGAAGCATCACGAGGCGGTCGATGCCGACGCCCAGCCCGCTGGCCGGGGGCATGCCGTATTCCAGGGCGCGGATATAATCCTCGTCCATCTCGTGGGCCTCCTCGTCGCCGCGGGCGCGGGCCTCCACCTGCTCCCGGAAGCGCTCGTACTGCTCGCGCGGATCGTTCAGCTCGCTGTAGCCGTTGGCGATCTCCATGCCGCAGATGTACAGCTCGAAGCGTTCGGCCACGAGCGGGTCGCCGGGCTTGCCCTTCGACAGGGGGCTCGTGGCCTTGGGGAACTCGGTGATGAAGACGGGCTGGATGAGCTGGTGCTCGACGCGGCTCTCGAACAGCTCGACGATGAGCTGGGGCGTGGGTCCGCGGAACTCGGGCGTATGGAAAGGCTTCATCTTGGCGAGGGTCACTTCCGGCTCGTCGTCCCACCGCAGGTCGGCGTCGGCCGCGCAGGGCACGTACTTGCGGATGGCGTCGATGTAGCCCAGGCGGGGGAACTCGGGGCCGACATCGTAGCCGCGGCCGTCGATTTCGAACCGCGTGCCGCCAAAGACCTCGCGCGCGATGTGGCGGATCATCTCCTCGGTCAGGGTCATGGTGTCGCGGTAGTCCCAGTGGGCCGTGTAGAGCTCCATCATGGTGAACTCGGGGTTGTGGCGCGTGCTGACCCCCTCGTTGCGGAAGTTGCGGTTGATCTCGAAGACCTTCTCCATGCCGCCCACCATGAGTCGCTTGAGGTAGAGTTCGGGCGCGATGCGCAGGAACAGGGGCATGTCGAGGGCGTTGTGGTGGGTCTTGAAGGGGCGGGCGGCGGCGCCGCCGAAGACGGGCTGCATCATGGGGGTCTCGACCTCGAGGTAGCCGCGCCCCATCAGGTAGGCGCGCATCGAGGCGACGATGCGGCTGCGCTGCACGAATGCCCCGTGCACCTCGTCGTTGACGATCATGTCCACGTAGCGCTGGCGGTAGCGCGTCTCGGTGTCCTTGAGGCCGTGCCACTTCTCGGGCAGGGGGCGCACGGCCTTGGTCAGCAGTTCCACGCGCGTGGCCTGGATGGTGAGTTCGCCGGTGCGCGTGATGAACGCCTCCCCGGCCACTCCCACGATGTCGCCCATGTCGAGGAACTCCTTGAACAGGCGCCAGTCGGCCTCGGGCACGAGTTCCTTCTTCACATAGACCTGGAGGCGCCCGCTCTCGTCCTTGAGGTGGAAAAAGGAGGCCTTGCCCATGTGGCGGATGGTCATGATGCGGCCGGCCAGGCGCACGGGGTCGTGCGAGGCGACGAGCGCCTCCTGGGCGGCGCGCACGGCCTCCACGGAGTGGGTGGGATCCCAGCGGTTCACATAGGGGTTGATCCCCTCGGCCCGCAGGGCCTCGGCCTTGCTGTAGCGGTTGCGGATGATCTCGTTGTGGTCCTTCAGCATCGCGTGAAAAGTCCCTTCGTTGATAAAGCCGTCATGGGTTTCGCGGGGCGGGCGGAGGCTGTCAAAGTGGAAATCCGGCGATGCCCGCCGGGGTCAGAACCGGATTCCGGTGAACGGCACCCGCCGCACGGTCCAGGCCCCCCACAGGACGCCGAGGACCAGCCCCGCCGCGTGGCTGGCGTTGCCGATGGGGCCGAGCAGGCCGGTCATGCACAGGAAGAACCAGGCGATCATGGTGGCCACGATGCCGCGCTCGAGGATGTAGGGGCGCGCCGGGTCGTATTTGACGCACATCCACGTGTAGCCGAACAGGCCGTACACGACGCCGGACATGCCCCCGAACGCCGGGCCGCTCCAGGCGAACTGGGCCAGGTTGGTGACGAGCGCCATGACCAGCACCATGGCGGCGAAGCGCAGGGTGCCCTCGACCGCCTCGATGGCGTTGCCCAGCGACCACAGCCATGTGGCGTTGCAGAAGATGTGCAGGATGCCGAAGTGGAGGAAAACCGGGGTGAACAGGCGCCAGACCTCCCCGCGCATCACCTCGGGCAGGCCGCGGTGCCAACCGGCGGGGTTGGATATCGTGAGGATGTTGTAGATGCCCTCGGTGGGCGGGACGGTCTGTGCGATGGTGACGGCGACGCTGAGGAGCATCAGGCCGCCGGCGAGGAAACCGGGCCGCGTGGCGGAGGCCTCCCCCAGTTTCGTGCGCAGGTCCACCACCTTCATGCGCGACTGGGTGGCGTCGCGCTTTTCCTGCTTCTGGATGGCGCGGGCGGCGCCGCGCGTCCCGCGGTAAACGGGGTCGGCGGGGTTGGCGGTGAAGCGGGCCAGTTCCTCCTCGGCGCGGTCCAGGTCGCGGTCGTCATGCACCCAGACGGACCAGACGCCGGCGCTGTTCTCCTCGGCCTCGCAGGCAATGCCCTGCGCGTAGAGGTGGTCGCAAAAAAGACGCGCCTCGTCGTCCTGTGGGATCTCTCCGATTTTTCGCATCCCGCTCGCTGCCCGCCGGTCTCCGGATTTGCCTGCCCGAGTGAGAAAGGCGGGCGCGGGGGGGACAGTAAAGCGGTTTCGGCGCGGGACGCCGCGGAGTCACGGGGCCTGCGATTCCACGGCACTCCCCTTCGCAGCATCGAGCACCCCCCGCAGCACCTCCTCGCGGTGCTTGAGGGCGTCGCGGTACGCCTTGCGGTCGGTCCCGGCGACCTCCAGGCGCAGTTCGCCGAGGGCGCTTTCGAGCGTTTCGACGAGCAGGTCCCGCTGCTCCTGGTTCAGTTCCATGCGGGTCATGTCACACCTCCTGGAAGGCGGAGGCGATTCCGCATGTCTCCCTGCGGACAACGCCGCCCTTGCCTCCAGCAACAGGATAGCCGCGCGCGCGGAAAAAGCAACAGGAACCGGGCGGCGGCGCGCCCGGCGGCCGCCTCAATCGATGGGTGCCCGGGAGAGCACCAGCATCTCGTTGCCCCCCAGCTGGAACTCGTAGGGAACGGTGATGACCGCGCTGTGGATGCCGTCGCCGCGCAGGGTGTCGCGCAGGTCCTTGAGGAACTCGCAGGGGCGCGCCTTGTGGTCGAGAAGGGGGAAAATGCGGACCTCGTCGCGGGTGACGCGCACGAGTTCGCGCGCGGCGGCAACATGGAACCCGAGCGGCAGGCGGTCGGAATACGTGAAAAGCAGGTGGCTGCACAGGGCGAGGCGGAAGGCGCCGCTGGAAAAGGGAAGCATGGGCAGTTCCGCCGGCAGATAGCGCCCCGGAAGGGCGGTCCCCGCGTAGTCGCGCCCGAACAATCCGCGGGCGCGCCGGCGCTCGGCGTGGTGATGGGCGGGATCCGCGAAATACTTCCAGGTGAAACGGCCCGGGTTCTCGTCCACGTAACGGCACCCCTTTTCCACGCCCTCGTCCACGCACCGGAGCAGGCGTTCGGCCGGCCACGAGTAGGCCGTGTCCACGGCGGTGACGCGGGCCCCCAGGGCGCAGGCCTCGGCGGCAAAGGAGGCGCCGCCGCCCGGGCAGTCCAGCACCGGTCCCCGCGCCAGGTCGAGGTCGGTCAGCGCGAACATGTCGCGGTACTCGGAAAGCGAGCGGCAACTGACGAGGTATTGGTCGAAGGTCACGGACATCGGCGGGACAGCGCGGGCGTGGCGGGTAGGGGGTGGTTACCGCCTGACGCGGCTTTTGATCATGACACGGGAATGGAAAAGCCGCCCGGCCCTTCCATTTCCTCCGTCCGCCCCCGCGAATTCGCGCAAGCACGCGCCGGTAGTAGCCCCATCAAACGCCATGCTGCGACTTGCACTCAAGATGCTGATGCAGGACCGGGCCAAGTACATCATGCTCGTCAGCGGCCTCACGTTCTGCTCGCTGCTGATGACCCAGCAGGCCTCCGTTTTCTGCGGCCTGATGATGTGGACGGCGGGAACGGTGCGCAACGTCAACGCGCCGATCTGGGTGGCCGACGAGCGCGTGGAGCAGGTGAACGAGACGATCCCCATGCGCACGATCGAGGTGCAGCGCGTGCGGAGCGTGCCGGGGGTGGAGTGGGCCGTGCCGCTTTTCGCGGGACTGGTGCAGGCCCGCCTCCCCGACGGGTCGTTCCAGGGTATGCAGGTCGTGGGACTAGACCGCGACACGCTGACCGGTCGCCCCGCCATCATGACCGAGGGGCGCGTGGAGGACCTGGCGCTGCCCGACGCGGTGATCGTGGACCAGGTGGCGGTCGAGAAACTGGCGGCGAAGGGTATTCCCTGCCGGCTCGGCACGACATTCGAGATGAACGACCGCCAGGCGCGCGTCGTGGGCTTCTGCCGCACCTTCCGCAACTTCACCGGCCAGCCATACGTGTTCACGACCTTCGAGCGGGCCCTGGAGTACGTGCCCCAGCAACGCAAATCGCTGAGCTTCGTCCTCGCCGGTCCCAAGGCGGGCGCGGACCCCGCGGAAGTGGCGAGGCGCATCAGCGGCGAAGCGGGGCTTCGGGCCTTCACGCGCGACGTGCTGTTCTGGGACACGATCCTGTGGTACGTGCGCAACACGGGCATCCCGATTTCCTTCGGCACGGTGGTGCTGCTGGGCCTGATCGTGGGCCTGGCCATCGCCGGGCAGACATTCTACCTTTTCGTCCACGACAACCTGCGCTACCTGGCCGCGCTGAAGGCCATGGGCGCGCGCACGCGCACGCTGGTGGCCATGGTGCTGCTCCAGTCGTTCTGGGTGGGGTTCATCGGCTACGGCCTCGGCGTGGGCATCGCATCGCAGTTCGGCAAGGCCGTGGTGGACAAGGGGCAGCCGCCCTTCTTCATGCCCTGGCAGCTGCTGGCGTTCACGGGTTCCGTGGTCATCCTGGTATGCACGGTGTCGGCCCTGATCGGCCTGGTGAAGGTGATCCGGCTCGAGTCGGCGATGGTGTTCCGGTGAGCGCCCCGGCGTCCGGCATGGCGGTCGTGGCGCGCGGGGTGCGCAAGCACTTCGGGCGGGGCGACAGCATGGTGACGGCGCTGGCGGGCGTGGACATTGACGCCCGCTACGGGCAGTTGCTCATGATCGTCGGGCCGTCGGGTTGCGGCAAGACGACGCTGCTCAGCGTCCTGTGCGGCACGCTGAAGGCCGACGGCGGCGATGTGCACGTGTTCGGCAACGACCTGACCCGCATGCGCCAGGGGCGCATCACGTCGTTCCGGCGCGACAACGTGGGGTTCATCTTCCAGCAATTCAACCTGATCCCGACCCTGAATGCGCTGGAGAACGTTTCGGTGCCCCTGCTGCTGGCGGGCAAGGGGAGGCGGGCGGCGGAAAAGGCCGCCGCGGACACGCTGGCCGAGGTGGGGCTGGGCGACCGGCTGAAACACCGTCCCAGCGAGCTTTCCGGCGGGCAGCAGCAGCGGGTGGCCATCGCCCGGGCCCTGGTGCACGACCCGCGCCTGATCATCTGCGACGAGCCGACCGCCGCCCTCGACGCGGCAACCGGGATCCACGTCATGGAACTGCTCCAGGCGGTCGCATGCAAACCCGACCGCTGCGTCATCGTCGTCACCCACGACCCGCGCATCTTCCGCTTCGCCGACACCGTGGCGGAGATGGAGGACGGCCGGGTGAAGGCCGTTTGCGAGGCCAAAGGAGATTATCATGCCTAGAAGCATTGCCATCGTGGTTGCCGTGGCCGGCATCGTGTCCGCGGTGACCCTGACGCGCGCGCTGAAGAAGGACCCGCCACCCACGCCCCCGGTGCAGGAACCCGCGCGCGCGCCCTTCGCCAGCCCGATCGGCGGGCAGGGAATTATCGAGAGCATCGACGAGGACGTGAGGATCGGCGCGCCCCAGGGCGGGCTGATCCACGAAGTGCTGGTGAAGGTCGGCGATCGTGTGAAGAAAGACGCCCCGCTCCTGATCCTGGACCACCGCGACTCCGAGGCGCAGGTCCGCACCCAGCAGGCGCAGATTCCCGTGCTGGAGGCCCGCCTCAAGGAGGCGCAGTCGGTGCAGCGCGACAAGAAGGATCAGCTGGACCGCTCGCAAAAGCTGCAGAAGAACGCCGTGGTGAGCGAGGACGACCTGGTGCGGGCACGCTTCGCGTTCGAGGTCGCCGATGCGGCGGCCCTTCGCGCCCAGGCGGAACTGGAATCCCAGAAGGCCCAGCTCGAGCGCTCCCGGGTGCAGCTCGACATCCTGACGGTCAAGGCCCCCCGCGATGGCACCGTGCTGCGGGTAAACGTGCGACCCGGCGAGTACCACAGCGTTCAGGGCAGCAACGAGCCGCTGATGATCCTCGGGCAGGTGGACCGCCTGCAGCTGCGCGCGGACATCGACGAAAGCAACGCGACCCGCGTCCGCGCCGACGCGCCGGCCTTCGCCTATGTCAAGGGCGACCGGGAAACCTCCATTCCCCTGCAATTCATGCGCATCGAGCCCTATGTGCTGCCCAAGAAGTCGCTCACGGGCAGCAGCACCGAGCGGGTGGACACGCGGGTGCTGCAGGTCATCTACCAGTTCTCCCGCCCGGCGGACGTGCCGTTGTATGTTGGGCAACAGATGGATGTTTTCCTCGACGGCGGCGCCAGGCGATAACAGGCCGCAGGCCGGGTCGGCTTCCGTGGGAGGAAAAGGGGGATGTGCCAGGAAGCGGCGATGAGGCTCTGGCCCGCCTATGCGGCCCAGCGCGTTTCGTGCGGTGCGGAGGGGGATTCGGGGAGTAAGGCCGCCCCGCAAGGGGGTTCCACCTTCTTTTTTCGGAACAACCCCGGACTCCGCGCTTCGCGCTGCGTCCGGGGCTAATCCGTAGGGTCGCCCTGACGGGCTCTGTCCGGTGCGAGCGGGTACGATCCAATCCCCACGAAGAGGCCGACCCAACGCATGTGTTGGAATTCGAATCGCACGCACGGCCACGGCCGGGGTTGGGTTCCGATACAGACACCGGTCCACAGAAGGGGGGCCGACGAGGGCGCACGGCAACGGCGGAGATGCCGGTGGGGGAAGACCCGGGGTGAAGTCGCGGAGCGACCGTCCCTACTGATTAGCCGCGGACATCAGCCCGTGGATCCGCGCGTGCCCCAATTGGGTCGAGCCGCGCAAGGGGCGGCCCTCCCGTCCCGCCGGACGATCCCCCGCCGAATTCCCAGGCCGCCTCACGCCCCCCCGTCGCCGTCCCGCCACCCCAAGAATAAGACCAAATCGGTCCAGTATATCCAGTTTGATTGTGAAGGAATTCACAAACTCGAATTCGGGATCGAGGATGACCATGAGCTGCTTCACCGCCCCCCTGCAACAAAACGCCGACAACAAGCACCATGTCGTGATCGTGGGCGGCGGATTCGGCGGCCTGTACGCCGCCAAGGCACTGTCCAAGGCCGACGTGAAGGTGACGCTGATCGACAAGCGCAACTTCCACCTGTTCCAGCCGCTGCTTTACCAGGTGGCGACGGGCGGCCTCTCCCCCGCCGACATCACGTCGCCCCTTCGGGCCGTGCTCAGCCGGCAGAAAAACGCGTTCGTCATCCACGCCGAGGTGTCGGCTTTCGACACGGGGGCGCGGCGCGTGATGCTGAAGGACGGCGGCGAGGTGCCGTATGACACCCTGATCGTGGCCACCGGGGCGAAGCACAATTACTTCGGCCGCGAGGAGTGGCAGCGCAACGCCCCCGGCATGAAGACCATCGAGAACGCGCTGGATATCCGCAGCCGGATTTTCATGGCATTCGAGGCCGCCGAACGCGAGCAGGACGACCACGCGCGGCGCGCCTGCATGACCTTCACCGTGGTGGGCGGCGGCCCAACCGGCGTGGAACTGGCCGGCGCGCTGGGCGAACTGGCCCACCGCACCCTGCGCGACGATTTCCGCAACATCGACCCGCGCGAGGCCCGGGTGATCCTGGTGGAGGCCGGTGAACGCATTCTGCCCTCGTACCCGCCCGACCTGTCGGCCAAGGCCCAGGCGGCGCTGGAGAAACTGGGCGTCACCGTGCGCACCAACACGCTGGTGCAGGAAAACACCGAGAACCAGGTGACGGTGCGCCGGGGCGACTCATGGGACTATATCCCGTCACGCACCGTCTTGTGGGGTGCCGGGGTCAGGGCATCGCGGCTTGGAAAACTGCTGGCGGGTGCCTGCGGAGCCCAACTCGACCCGGCGGGGCGGGTGAAGGTGAACCCGGACCTGACCGTGGGCACCCACCCCGACGTGTTCGTGATCGGGGACCTGGCCCATTTCGCCCACACCGACGACGGCAAGCCCCTGCCGGGCGTTGCCCCGGCGGCCATGCAGCAGGGCCTGTATGTTGCGCGCCTGATCCGCGAGCGCCTCCAGGGCTTCACGCTGGCGCCTTTCCGCTACCATAACAAGGGCAGCATGGCGGTGATCGGCCGCAACGCGGCCGTGGCGTTTGCCGGGAGGATCAAAATCAGCGGCTTCCCGGCGTGGCTGGCATGGGTGTTCGTCCACATTGCCTACCTGATCGAGTATGATAACCGCCTGATGGTTCTGTTCCAGTGGGGCTGGGATTACTTCACCCGAAAGCGCGGGGCACGGCTCATCACGGGCGAGCACCGCATCCCCCTGGTGAGGCCTGGCGCGGTGCGTCGCGAACGCGCCAGGCGTCCGGACCGGCGCCTCCTGGCCCTCAAGAAGTAGCAGGTTCCCCGTTTTGGCCCGATGGCGGAAGTCTGCCTTTCGTACGCTCACGAACCGTGGTGTGCCAATTTGTGCCGTTTATCTGAAACCGGAAATCCTGTTCATCGCCTGATAACAGGGCACTTGACTTGGGAATCGTTGCACTTTGTCATCGGCGCGGTTTTTGCTGTTCAGGTGGTGAAGTACCAATTTCTGAGGAGATCCAACGTGATGAACAGTGTCTCTCGCAAGGTGATGAGCCTTGTCGCGTGTTTCGCAGTGGCCATGGCGGGTGCGGCATTCGCCCAGGAGGCCCCCGCAGCCGATGCCAAGGCTCCCCGTGCCGAACGGCGCGGTGGTGGCCAGGGCATGATGCAGGGTGCCGGCCAGAAGATCGGCGCCGCCAAGCAGCTCACCTTGACCGATGAGCAGAAGAAGAAGGTCGAGGAACTGGAGAAGAAGTACAAGGACGAGATGACCAAGATCCGCGAGGAGTCCCGCAAGAAGATGCAGGAAGCGGGCACGAGCGCCACGGCCGAACAGCGCCGCGCCATCCGCGAAGAACTTCGCCCGAAGATGACCGAGATCAACAAGACCATCGGTGACGAACTCGACGCCATCCTGACCGCCGAGCAGAAGGCTGAAATCGCGACGAAGATGAAGGAAATGATGCAGCAGCGCGCCGGCCGCATGGGCGGCGCCCCCGGCGCGCCCGAGGCCCCCAAGCCCCCGGCGGCCCCGGCGGAAGAGAAGAAGTAACCGGCTTTCCCGCGCCAGCGCGGAACAAAGATCGGGGCGGAACCGGCCACGGGGCCGGTTCCGCCCCTTTTCATTTCTGCGGGAACGGGGGGACCGGTTAGGCGGCGGTCATTCCTTGCCTGCCTGTTCGCTCAGGGCCCAGTAGGCGCACATGGCGGCCTGGTTTTCCGCGATCTTCTTGCGCGGCCCCTCGCCGCGGCCCCGGATCACGCCGGCGACGCGAACCACCACCTCGAAGTGCTTGCTGTGGTCGGGCCCGCTCTCGGAGATGATGTCGTACTCCGGGACATTCTGGGAGAGTTTCTGCACGAGTTCCTGGAGCAGGGACTTGTAGTCGCCGAATTCGTCGGTGGTGGCGAGCGTGCTTCCGGGCTCGAAAATCTCCCGGATCACAAACTCGCGGATCGCGTCCAGGCCGACATCGAGATACAGGCCGCCGATGAGGGCCTCGAGGGCCGAGCCAAGCAGGGCGGGCCGCTCGCGCCCGCCGTGGAGCTCCTCGCCCTTGCCGAGAAGCACCAGCTGGCCCAGTCCCATCTCGACGGCGCGCTTTCCGAGCACATTGCGGCTGATGATGGCCGCCTTGTGCTTGGAAAGGACACCCTCCTTGGCGCGTGGTTGTTCGTTGTACAGGTACTCGGAAACCAGCAGGCCGAGCACGGCATCGCCCAGGAATTCCAGCCGTTCGTTGTCCTGGTCCAGCTGCTGCTCGAAAGCGTAGCTGCTGTGGGTCAGCGATCGGTCGAGCAGATCCAGATCGCCCACGGGCAGGTTGTGCGCGTCGAGAAAGGCCATGAGCTGCGAAAGCCTTTCGGGCGACAGGCGTCTTGACGATGGCAAACTCATACCACCTCCGGTGGTCGGATTGTTGGGCATAGTAGGTACTCGAAAAACCAAGTCAACTCAATCGGTTATGCTACTGCAATCCGGCGGTATCCCGACAAAAAACGGGCGGCATCCCGACCCTTCGGGGTGCCGCCCGGCTTGAATCCGTTTCGTTTACTCCCGTCCGGCGGGCGGGCTATTCCTCCGACACGCTGCGCAGCTCGTCGCTCTTGGTGTAGAATTCCTGCAGCGTCATCTCGCGCAGGTACACGATGGCGGTCGCGGCGCGCATGCCGTGGTCCTCGTGGTTCATGAAGTAGTCGCAGCCGAGGAAGGTGCGCACGTGGTCGAACTGCTTGACCTGGATCTTGCGCGCCAGCCACGAGAACGGCCCGTCCAGCTCGTAGCTGGGGAAGCTGGCCGTGCGCTGCGTGGTGAAGCACGTGTCGAAGCAGGCCTCCATGTCGTTCAGGTGGCGCAGCGTCGTGGGGATGAAGACGTTCGCCTCCGAGGGGTGGAACTTGAACCACACGTTGCGGTATCCGGCCACTTTGATGTCGTGGCGGCCGGTCTTCTGCTCGTACATCTTCAGGGCGGCGCTGACGGCCTGCAGCACCTTGTAGTGCGTGTCGGGCCCGCTGCCCTCCGGGTCGAAGGCCACGGTCACGATGTCGGGTTTGGTTTCGAGCATGAGGTTCAGGATGGGCGGGATGTCGCGGTCCATCGTGGGAACCTCGGTGAAGATGTCTCCCTTGTAGAACCCGAGGCGCAGGTGGCGGACATTGTCCCCCTTGAAGCCGTAGTAGGCCCACTTGCGGTCGCTCTCGAACTCGCGCATGCGGCCCTTGAGCATCTGCACCAGCGGGATGTCCTTCTTGCCCGGGTACTGGGTGCGGAAGTAGTTCTGCAGTTCCTTGAGGCGCTGCGAGAGGTTGCTGATGTTGTCGTCCTCGTACAGCTCGATGAGGTTGCGCAGCATCCGGCGGCTGATGGCCTCGTCCTTCTGCTCCTCGCGGTGGCGGGCGGCGCCCTGCAGGAAGTGGCTCGTGTCCATGTCGCGGGTGGCGTGGTTGGACGGGTCGAAGTACTCCTGGCGGAGCAGCTCGTCGAAGGTGCCGCGCTCGAGCCGCTTGAGCAGGCCGGTCACGGCCCCCTCCATGTAGTCGTTGGTGACCGCCGTGAAGCCGCTCGTCATGTACGAGAAGTAGTGTTTCGTGCTGCGGCGGCGGGCCAGGTTGGTGAAGTAGGGCAGGTAGCCGAGGATGATGTCGTCGTGGTGCGGGGCCGTGTGGAGGAAGGTCTTGTTCTCCATGACGGTCATGCCGCGCTCGAGGCACTCCATGACATTCTGCTCGACGGCGTCGCGCAGGTCATCGGGCGACTTGCGGGTCTTGCGCATGAGTTCCACGGCGTTGCGCTCGGCGTGGAAGTCGGACGGGACCAGGTCGCGGATGGCTTTCTTCGTGGCGAACGAGAGGTTCATCACGATGCGGTTCATGTCCTCGTCGTCGGCCTTGGGCTTGCGCTGGAAGTCCACGAACTTGCGGTTCTCCAGGCTTTTCATGGCGCCGTGGGTGATGTAGAAGCGCGCGTTGGGAACCGTGGAGAGGATGGAGCCGGGATAGGTGATGGACGGCGAACTCTGGATGGTGCTGGCGACCATCTTGGCCTTGGCCTCGCCGGCGGCGATGACGATGGCGGTCACCTGCGGGTTGTGGACGATGGTGGCCAGGCCGATGGTGATGACGTGGCGCACGCGGCTCACCTCGATGCCGCCGAGGTCCGTGGCCGCCGCCGCCTTCGTCTCATAGTTGGGCTCGGTCAGGCGGGTGGTGGAGTACAGGTCGCTGCCGCGCACGTTGAAGGCGATGTGGCCGTCCGGGCCGATGCCGCCGAGGAAGAAGCCGATGCCGCCCAGGGAGCGGATCTTCGCCTCGTACTCGACGCAGAACTGGTCCACGTGGTGGAGCACTTCCTGCTGCTGTTTCTCCAGGAAGTTCTTGGCGCGGCGGACGCGCAGGTCCAGGTCCACCGTCATGTCGGGGAACACGTCGGTGATCTTCTTGCCCGCGGGGATGCCGATCTTGTTGGGGTTGATGAGCATGGCCTTGGCCGGGTCGAGCCCGAAGCCGCGGACGTAGTACTTGTTCACATAGTAGTGGAAGCTGTTGTGCTGCTTGGTGTCGATCGGGTAGAACTCGTCGATCTGCACGAAGTGCAGTCCGCCCAGGTCGGGCTTGCGCTCCAGCTCGAGGCCCATCGCGGCGAGGGACGCGCGGGTCTCCTTCTTGTCCCATGTCTTGAGGAAGTGGTGGACATGCTTGATGAAATGCTCGGGGGTCTTGCCGGTCGGCAGGCTGATGACGCCGTTGGGGTTCTGGGCGGCCCATTCGAGGAAACGGACCGCGGTGAGTTTTCCCAGCACGGGGAAGTTGGGCACGACGATCGTGGGGATCTTCTCGTCGGGCGGGTAGATCAGGTCGTACCCGCTGCGCTCCAGCGCGACGCGTTCGACATTGCTGATCACCGGCCGCGGGGCGGTCTTGGGCTTGGGTTTCGCCGCCGGCGCCGCCTGGGCGGGCGCGGCAGCCGGCTTCCTGCTGGTGGCCTTGGCCATGACTAATTTTCCTCGATTCTCGGTGTGGATGGAGTCCGGTTTCCGTCGGCATCAAAGAATGCCGCGGCCCGGCGGTTCAACCAAGAATGCGCGCCAAACCAGCGCACAGACACAGTTTTTTCCGAATCCCGGGAAGCCCGGGTCCGGAATGAACCTGAAACGAGATAGTTTTCCGGGCCAAAGATATTTTGGGCCTGAACAAACAGGGGTGTCGGCACAGGTGGGCGAGCGGGAAAGCGTTTTCCCATCCGCCGAGGCGTCATGGTGCTCGGACCTTACGCCCGGATTTCCACGCCCAGTTTCGCCTTCAGGTCCGAGAGGATCTTCTCCACGGTCTGGTTGACCTCGGCGTCGGTCAGCGTGCGGTCAGGGGCCGAGAACTCCAGCGTGTAGGCCAGGCTGCGCTTGCCCTCGGGCATCTTGTCGCCCTCGTAAACGTCGAACAGGGTCAGCGAGGCGAGCAGGCTCTTGGCGCGTTTGGCGATGACCGACTCGATCTCGGCGGCCGGCGTGTCGCGGTCCGCCACCAGCGCCAGATCGCGCGCCGCGCCCGGGAACGTGGGGATCGGCTTCTCCGCCACGCACGCGCCCAGCAGCGGCTCCAGCGCCGGGAAATCGCCGACCACCAGCACCGGGTTGCGCTTGAGTTCCAGCGCCTCGCGCAGGCGCGGGTGCACCTCGCCCACGAGCAACCGCGCCTCGCCGCCGGTCTTGAGCACGGCCGACTTGCCCGGGTGAAACACCGACGCGGCCCATGCCGGGGCGTCGGCCTGGTCCGCGATGCGGACCGCTTCCACCATTCCGGCCCCGAGCCGTGCCAGCAGCGCGCAGCCCAGCGCCTTGGCGTCGAAGAAGTCCGCCGCCGGGGCGGGGTTGCGCCAGTTCGACCCGTTCACCGCGCCGGAAAGCAGGGCCGCAAACTGCGTGTGCTCGCGCATCCCCGTGCGGTCGCGCGCCGCCGTGCCGGCGGGCGCGTCCCACGCCCCGAACACCGTGCCGACCTCGAACAGCGCCACATCGGGGTTGCCGTGGTTCTGGTTGTAGGCGGCCAGGTCCAGCATTCCGGGCACCAGGCTCGGCCGCATCACCGCGTATTCGGCCGACAGCGGGTTGCGCAGGCGCAGCCCCGGCGTCACCTCGAATCCGCAGCGCGCGATGCTCGCCTCGGCGAGGAAACCGTAGGTCAGCGCCTCGTTCAGCCCGGCCGCCACCAGTTCCACGCGGACCAACCCCGCCAGCCGCTCGCCGGCGGACGGACCCGCGCCGCCCGACTGGATGCGCGGCGGCGACGCCGGGATGCGGTCGTAGCCGTGGATGCGCGCGACCTCCTCGGCCAGGTCGGCCTCGCCCTCCACGTCCGGGCGGAAGGAGGGGGCCGTGACGCGGAACGCCCCGTCGCCGTCGGCCTGCACGTCGAACCCGAGCGCGCGGAGCGGGGTCGTGACCTGTTCGGAGGTCAGTTCGATGCCCACCAGCGCGCTCACGCGGTCGAGCCGCATGGCGATGGGCGCGGGGGACGCCACGCCGGGTCCCTCCGCCACGGTGCCGGGGGCCACCTGCCCGCCGGAAACCTCGGCGATGAGCCGCGCGGCGCGGTCGGCCACGCGCTCCAGGCCCTGCGGGTCGGCGCCGCGCTCGAACCGGTAGGACGAGTCGGTGCTCTTGCCCATGCGCTTGCTGGTCGCGCGGATCGTGGCAGGGTTGAAGTAGGCCGCCTCGAGAAAGACGTTCTTCGTGCCCGCGTGAATCTCGGTGTTGCCGCAACCCATGATGCCCGCCAGCGCGATGGGCTTCTCCGGATCGGTGATGAGCAGGTCGGTCGCCTTCAGCGCGGCCGTCTGGCCGTCCAGCGTGGTGACCTGCTCCCCTTCCCGCGCCAGGCGCACGACGACTTCGCCGCCCGCCACGAGGTCCAGGTCGAACGCGTGCAGCGGGTGCCCCGCCTCCACGAGGAGTAAATTCGTCACGTCGACCACGTTGTTGATCGAGCGCAAGCCCGCCATCTCCACGGCGCGCGCGAGCCACAGCGGGCTGGGGCCGACGGTGACGTTGCGGATGACGCGTCCCGCGTAGCGGGGGCAGTCGGCGGGCGCGTCGATGCGCACGCGGGCGCTGGCGGACGCGGGCGCCCCGGCCTCGGTGACGCCCGACGGCGGGAACGCGGGCGCGGGCAGGCCGAACGCCTCCGCCAGGTCGCGCGCCACGCCCAGCACCGAAAGCGCGTCGGGGCGGTTGGGCGTGATCTTGATGTCGATCACCGCGTCGAACGGCGCGCCCACGGGGTAGAGCGCCTCGTCCTGCGGCAGGATCATCAGGCCGTCGGCGTCCTCGGCGATGCCGAGTTCCTTGGCGCTGCACATCATGCCCTCGCTCGTCTCGCCGCGGATCTTGGAGCGCTTGAGCACGAACCCGCCGGGCAGGCGCGCGCCCTCCATGGCCAGGGGCACGTGGTCGCCCGCGCGGTGGTTCTTCGCCCCGCACACGATCTGGTAGGGTTCGGGGCGGTCGCCCTGCACGCGGCACAGCGTGAGGCTGTCGGCGTTGGGGTGCTTGCCCACCTCGAGGATTTTGGCCGTGACGATCCGCTTCGACCGGATGCCCAGGTCGATGAGTTCCTCGACCTCGAGCCCGATCAGGATCAGGCGCTGGACAACCTCGTCCAGCGGGATTTCGCGGCCCAGGGTCCGCAGCAGCCACCGGTAACTAACGCGCATGGGGGTTCCTTCGTCGTGTTGCGGCGCCCACAGCGGCGCCGTGCCCCCTTGGTTCCAAAAGACCACCCGCCCCGCGTCAACGGCAAAGTGAAAAATCGGGCAACGACGAAAAGAGTGATCCACGAAGGAAAGCGAAGAAAAGCAAAGGAACACGAATCAACCTTCGCCAAGGTTCTGGCTGACAAACCGCCCCCCGCCGTTACCCCGGCCCCGCCTCCCCCGCGGGCGTGAACACCGGATAACGCCGCTCCTTGAGGCGCACCGGCAGCCACCAGTCCTTGCGGAACTGCCTGCGCCAGGCGGGCAGGTCGCTGAAAAGACGCTTCCAGGCAATGGCCTCGCCGTGCGGCTGGATCTGGGCGCGGAAGCAGCTGGCGAAGAACAGGTTCCAGGCGACCAGCACCACCAGCACGGCCCGCACGGCCCGCAGCGCCACCGCCCGCCGGCGCGGGGGCGCGATCCGCCCCGCCTCGCGCAGCAGGATGGCCAGCCCCAGCACCAGGAAGAAGCCGGCGTCCACGAATCCCCGCATCCCGAAACTGTGCCCCAGCCAGTAGCAATCCCACCCGCCGTAGATCCACGCGGCCGCGCCAAGCACGGCCAGCCCGCCCTGCGCCAGCGCCGACCCCCGCACGGCCCCCAGGCAAAGTCCCGCCGCCGAAAACAGCGCCACTGGCGTCCACGGAAACAGCCCGTTCCTGCCGCCGAACAGCACCAGGTGCGCGTTCCGCGGCCACCAGTGCAGGTGCTCGCCCTGGTAACTGTACACCAGCCAGGTTCCGTAAAGCGCCTTCCACGCCAGCATCTGCGGCAGGAACCCCGCCACCGCCCCGCACGCCAGCGCCAAGGCCGAGGCCGCCAGCACCCCGGGAACCGCCCGGTTGCCGGCGCGCATCCCCGAGCGGAGAATCCGGAGCCCGAAAACCACCGGAAGCGCCGCGAACATCACCGCCGGGTAACGCACCGTGCAGCACACCCCCAGTACCACCCCGGCGCCGAAGGCCCGGACCAGGGCGGAGCGGAGCGGGCGCGGAGCGGCCACGCGCGCCTCCATCTCCCGCTGCCACCCCAGCACGGCCGCCACAAACAGCGTCGTGCCGGCAAACGTGACCGCGTGGGCCATCGTCGGCTCGAACCGGATGTAGTACCAGATGGGCGTGCCAAACGCCCCCACCACCACCGCCCACCAGGCGATGCGGCGTCCGAACCGGCCCGCGATCAGCCGCCAGGACAGCGCAATGCCCGCAAACCCGGCCGCCACGCCCACCGCGATGAACGCCAGCGAGTACACCGCAGCAAACGGACTGACCGCGATCCCCGTGGCCAGCGTGTAGGCGGACGCGGCCCCCCGCGCCGCCGCCAGCGCCGGAACCGCCAGCAGCCCAAACCCGGCCCCGTACTTGTTCGGGATCAGCCCCTTCGCCGTGCGCGGCGCCTTCGCCAGCCAGTCGCCGAAAACCGCCCGCGCCTCCGCGTCGCGCAGCCACCCCGAGATGAACGCGAAGTCGTTCGAGAAATCCACATCCCCGTCCACCACCAGCGACCGCCCCCAGGCGAAATAGAAGTTGTTGTCCCACCCGAACAGGCACGGTTGGGAATACGCCTTCGACACCTTCAGGAACCCCGCATAGTTGGCAAAAAAGCACAGCAGCAACGCCGCCACCCACACAGCGCGTGCCGGAAATCGCCTATGGA
>JADHEF010000649.1_pt1 | contig 31856 bp, 15 predicted proteins | sample 8952391 | NCBI WGS metagenome assembly JADHEF01 (sample SAMN16124439, study PRJNA663245) | bioreactor sludge metagenome | isolation source: sludge (nitrite) | place: India:Bengaluru | collected 2019-02-28 | reverse complement strand
GGTGCCCACGCCCATGGCGCAGAACATCATCGGCCCGGTGCGCAACGCCCTGGCACTGCTACGTACATCGGTGCAGGAAAGCCGTATCTTCAACCCGCAACAGGCCAACAAGACCTTCCGCATCAGCATGACCGACCTGACCGAAGCAGTCATCCTGCCGCCGCTGTTCCAGCGCTTGCGCCGCCTGGCGCCGGCGGTGCTGATCGAAAGCTTCCTGTGCAAACGCCGCGAAACCACCAAGGAGCTCGCCGCCGGCCGCCTGGACTTCGCCATCGACGCCCCGCTGAACACCGACCCGCAGGTACGCCACGTCAAGCTGATGCAAGACCGTTATGTCTGTGCCTTGCGCCAGGGCCACCCGCTGGCCGACAGCAAGCTGACCCTCGACAGTTACCTGGGCATGACCCACATCCATATCTCCAGCCGCCGTAACGGCCTGGGCTATGTCGACCTGGCGCTGGGCAAGATGGGCGTACAGCGCAAAGTGGCCTTGCGCTCGCAGCACTACCTGATGGCTTCGCAGGTATTGCAGCAAACCGACATGGCGATGACCGTGCCCGAGCGCTTCGCCCGCCGCCATCAACTGCGCTATCACCCCCTGCCGGTGGAAGTACCCGCGCTCGAAACGCACCTGTACTGGCATGAAAGCACCGACCAGGACCCGGCCAACCGCTGGATGCGTGAACAAATCACCGAACTGTGCGAACGTGTGGTGGCCGAGGAAGAAAGAGCGTCGGAGCTCGCCTGAAGATGCGCATAAGGGATCGTTCTTGGCCACCAAGGAGGAAAAAATCCTACAAAGCTACAAATAGATAGAAAATCTATGTGGAAGCACTCAAAGATCCATTGTGGGAAGTAAAAAAATTCTCTCAGATGGCGGATACGCTTACGCCATCAATCGCCGATTTCACGGCGACAGACATGGACCTGCCTCAATGCCTAGCGCCCCGCTCTACTTTGATTACGCCGCTACCACTCCAGTCGACGACCGGGTCATCGAAACCATGCTTGCCAGTCTTGGCAGCCAAGCCAACTTCGGCAACCCGGCGTCCAGTGGTCATGCCTTCGGCCAGGCTGCCCGACAAGCCGTTGAGCACGCCCGCCAGCAAGTGGCCGAGCGCGTCGGCGCACACGTCGAGCGCCTGGTCTGGACTTCGGGCGCGACCGAGTCCAACAACCTGGCGCTAAAAGGCATTGCTCAAGGCGCCGGCCAGCCTGGGCACCTGATCACCAGCCAACTGGAACACAAAGCCGTGCTCGACACCGTGGCCGAACTGGAGCGCCAAGGCTGGGCCGTTACCCGCCTGGCCCCGGATGCCGCCGGCCTGATCCAGCCCGCCAGCGTACAGGCCGCACTGCGCCCCGATACCCGCCTGGTATCGTTGATGGCAGTCAACAATGAGCTGGGCACGGTCACCGACTTTGCCGCCATTGGTGAGCAGGTGCGTGCCCACGGTGCCTTGTTGCACGTGGACGCAGCGCAGGCCGTGGGCAAGCTGGCCATCGACCTGAACACGATGGCCGTGGACCTGATGTCGTTTTCGGCGCACAAGGTGTACGGGCCTAAAGGCATCGGCGCGTTGTACGTCGGGCCACGCGCCCGTGCGCTGATGCGTGCGCAGATGCACGGCGGCGGCCATGAACAGGGCCTGCGCTCCGGCACCCTGGCCACCCACCAGATCGCGGGCATGGGTAGCGCTTTTGCCTTGGCCGGCCAGCCCGGTGACAGTGAGTACCAGCACCTGGAGCAACTGGCAAAGCGCCTGCGCGAAGGCCTGCTGGCCTTGCCCGGTGTCAGCCTGAACGGCTGCGCCAGCCAACGCATTCCGCATACCCTGAACCTGTGCATCGACAGCAAGGGCTTCAACAGTGCGGCGCTGGCCAGCGAGCTGGCGTTATCGACCACCTCGGCCTGCAACTCGGCCAGCCATGCAGCCTCACATGTGCTGCTGGCGCTGGGGCTGGACGAGCACCAGGCACGCAACAGTGTGCGCTTGAGCATCGGACGCTTCAGCACAGAGGCCGAAGTGGACAAAGCGATCGACGTGTTTGCCCGGGCGCTGACAGCGGCATCTGCAGCGTTGTGGTAAGCCACGCCTTGGCGCGGCCTGCCGCACGGCGTCACCGGGGCACCCAGCGCCCCGGTAACCTCACAGGAAAGTGAACACCTGCGACGCTGGCAAGCGCGACTTGTTCAGCCCGGCGTTAAAGTCCGTTTCAGCACGATAGCCCAGGCTGAGGATCACAACGCTGGTGAAGCCACGCTCACGCAGCCCCAGCTCGGCATCCAGGACCTTGCTGTCGAAGCCCTCGATGGGCGTGGCGTCCAGGCCATGTGCCGCAGCCCCCAGCAATGCAGTACCCAATGCCAGATAGGTCTGTTTCTCCATCCAGTGCTGCACGTCCTTCTGGTCATGACGGTGCAGGTCGACGTAGTGACGGCGGCTCTGGTTCTGCGCGGCTCGCGCCTGCTCATCGCGGAAACGGCCATCGGCAGCTTCCTGCTCGAGCACGGCATTGAGGTGCGCCTCGGGCATTTCGGTACGGGTGCAGAACACAATCACGTGCGACGCATCGAGCAGTTTCGGCGTGTTGTAAGCAAAGCGCTCCGTGGTGCTCTTGGCCAGGCGGGCCTTGCCTTCGGCCGTGTCGGCGACGATGAAGTGCCAGGGTTGGGAGTTGACCGAGGACGGGCTGTGGCGCAGTTGCTCGAGCAGGGCGTCGACAGTGGCCTGGGGAATGCGGCGCGAGGCATCGTAGGCTTTGGTGGTGTAGCGGCGCTTGGCCAGCGAGACGGTATCCATGCAACAACTCCGGAATGTACAGGGGATTTGCCGGGCATCTTATCTTTCCTGCCGCAAAGAAAAACCGGCACAATGCAGCAACACTTTCACACTTGGAGTGAAGATGCTGCGCATCACTGACCTCGAACTGTTCGTGCGCAGCAGCGTACTGGGCAGCTTCACGGCCGCCGCCCATGAAGCCGGTCTGCTGCCGGGGCAAGTGGCTGCTGCGATCAAACGCCTCGAGCGCGACCTCGATGTGCGCCTGTTTGCCCGTACCACCCGTAGCCTGCGCCTTACCGCCGAAGGCGAGCGCTACCTGCCGACCGCCCTGAATGTGCTGGATAGCCTTCGCCAGGGGCGCGAAGACCTGCATGGCAACCCCGGCACCCTGCGTGGCACCCTGCAGGTGTCGGCGCCTTCCGACCTGGGCCGCAACATGCTGTTGCCCTGGCTGAGCGCCTTTCGCCGGGAGCACCCGGCCCTGCACCTGCGCTTCTTTCTGTCCGACCAGATTGCCGACCTGAACCGTGACCCGGTGGATGTGGCCATCCGCTATGGCCTCAACCAGGACGCCAACTACATCGCCCTGCCCTTGGCCAGCTGGAACCGCCGGGTGCTGGTGGCATCGCCCGATTACCTGGCCCGCCACGGCCACCCGGTCACGCCCGAAGCCCTGCAAGAGCATGCCTGCCTGCTGTACATGCAGCACAACCGGGTCTACGACAAGTGGCGGGTAGGTAACCGCACCGTGCAGGTCAGCGGGCCGCTGGTCAGCGACGATGCCGACGTAATCCGCCGTCTGGCCCTGCAAGGTGAAGGCATCGTCTACAAATCGTGGCTGGACGTAAGCGCCAATATTGCAGCCGGCGAACTGCAGATCATCCTGCCCGAATACCTGGGTGAATCCGTGCCTGTAACCCTGGTTTTCCCACACCGCAAACAACTCACGCCTGCGGTGTCGCAACTGCACCTGTGCCTGCGCGACCACTTCGAGGCCCTGCGCGCTCGCGCACTGAACAACGGTTGCACAATCGTCCGGGACTGAGTGCCAGCAGGCAGCGAGCAGGGCGCAAAAACGCTCGCAACAGGTTGCACGCCACCACTGCTGCCCCAGCAGCACCCGCCCAGCACCCGACTGCTGCCCAACCTGCAACACCGCCGAAACAATCCAATAAAAATCATATATATCAATAACTTAACAAAATGGCACAGTCCCTGCTCTAGCCCTCCCCAACAACGCTTTACATACGGGGAGATTCACCATGCATCAGCTCAACCCACTGGCCCGCCAGATCAGCCTTGCGCTGCTGCTGGCCGGCACCGGCAGCCAGGCCATCGCCGCCAACGAAGACAACAAGAACGAACCCGCTCTTGAAACCGTAACGGTCACCGCCCAGCACCGAGAGCAGACCTTGCAGGAAGTACCGGTTGCCGTGTCGGCCATCAAGGGCACCAGCATCACTGCCGATGGCGTGCGCTCGATGGGCGACATCACCACCTTCGTGCCCAACGCCTCGGCCAAGAACCCCGACGGCGACGGCCGCCCTCGTTGGTATATCCGCGGCCTGGGCACCGGCGATACCGGCGCGGCAACCGTATTCCCGGTGGGCATCTACGCGGACGATGTCTACCTCAACGCGCCCATCGCCGGTGGCGGGCCGCTGTTCGACCTGGAACGCATCGAAATCCTGCGCGGGCCGCAAGGCACCCTGTATGGCAAGAACACCACGGCCGGCGCAGTGAACGTGATCTCGAAGAAGCCCACCTTCGACACCGACGGCTATGGCACTGTCGGCTTCGGCAGCAAGAACGAGCGTATCGTCACCGGTGCCATCGGCGGTGCGCTGGTCGATGAAAAACTGGCCGGGCGAGTAGCGCTGTATTCCGAAGAGCGTGACGGTTTCCAGAACAACGACTTCGACGGCAACACCTACGGTGATGTGAACAAGAAAGCCATCCGTCTGCAGTTCCTGGCCCAGCTCAACCCCGACCTGGACGCCCTGCTCAAACTGCACAGCCGCCAGTTCAAAGGCGATGGCAGCAACGGCTCGCTGCCGGTTGGCCGCTACTACAACGTCGGCTACGAACGCCCGCACGGCCGCGATATCTCGCTGAACGTCAACGAAGACTATCGCCTGGACCACGATGGCGCCTCGCTGACCTTCAACTGGTACCTCGGCGATTACACCCTGACCTCGATCAGCGCCTACGACTACATCCGCAACCGCTCCACCAGCGATGCCGACTACACCCCCTACGAGGTCAACGGCGCGGCCATCACCGACAACAGCTACCGCCAGTGGTCGCAGGAGCTGCGCCTGGCCTCGCCGGAAGACCGCCCGCTGCACTGGCTGGTGGGTGCGCACTACTTCCATGAAGACCTGGACAGCTCGGCGCAACGCATCGTCACCCCCGGGCCGACGCCCAACGGCACCGGCTCGAACCAGGTGGGCACCACCGCGTTCCGCGACCTGGGTTACGACCACCGCACCGACAGCTACGCGCTGTTTGGCAACCTGACCTACAACTTTACCGATGACTTCAGCGTCACCGGTGGCCTGCGCTGGACCCAGGAGAAAAAGGACATCGACCTGGACCTGGTGCAACTGACCCGCGCCACCGCCAACGGCCCGCTGATCCCGCTGGGCGGTGTGGGCACCAACGGTAACCGCCAGGAAGACAAGACCTGGGAAGCCTGGACCTACGACCTCACCCCCGAGTACCGCATCAATGACAATCTGCGGGTGTTCTTCCGCTACGCCCACGGCTTCCGCTCAGGTGGTTTCAACACCGGGCTTTCGACCAGCCTGGCACAGCTGACCACGGTCGACCCGGAAGAGCTGGACGCCTACGAGCTGGGGCTGAAGTCGGAGTGGTTCGATCGCCGCCTGACCGTCAACGCCAACCTCTTCTACTACGACTACTCCGACATCCAGGTGAACCTGCTGACGGTGAACAACGGCGTGCTCACCACCGCACTGACCAACGGCGCCAAGGGCAAGGTCAAAGGCGCTGAACTGGAAATCGAAGGCCAGCCGACCGAGCGCCTGCACCTGCGCGCGGCGGTGTCGTTCCTCGACACCGAATACACCGACTTCAAGAACACCAACCCTACCACCGGCGCGGTGACGGGCGACTACAGCGGCAACAGCTTCGTGCGCTCCCCGCGTAACGTGGTGTCGCTGGGCGCCGACTACACCATCCCGCTGGAAGTGGGCGGCAACCTGGTGGCCGGTGGCGACGTGAGCTTCCGGGACAAGGAGTACTTCCTGGCCGACCGCCAGAGCAGTGCCGACGCCACCCTGAGCCAGCCCCATTACACCCTGGCCAACGCCCGCCTGAGCTGGTTCAGCCATGACGACAAGCTGAGCGTGACCGGCTTCGTCAACAACCTCACCGACCGCCGCTACCAGGTGCATGGCCGGCCCAACGGCACTGCCGGGCAGTACGTGATCACCTACGGCGACCCGCGCACCGTCGGGCTCAGCGTTACCAGCCGATTCTGATTGACAACCCCTGGGGCCGCTGCGCAGCAGCCCCAAGGCATCACGCCGTCTAGAAGGATTACCCATGCCCCACCACACCCCCTTGGCCAGCGCCATCGCCCTGGCCATCGCCGGCCTCGCCGTGCCCGCCTTCGCCGCCGAACCCAACGACCGCCTCGACACCGTGGTCGTGGTCGGCACCCACCGCAGCGACGTGACCGCCCTGCAAAGCGCCGCCCCGGTCGATGTACTGAGCGGCGAAAAACTCAAGGAAACCGGCGCCAGTGACCTGTCCGCCGCCCTCACCGCGCTGTCGCCCTCGTTCAGTTTCCCGCAATCACCACAAGGTGCTTTCGCGGGTTCCATCGCCCAAGGTGCCTCGCTGCGCGGCCTTGCTTCGGACCAGGTGTTGGTGCTGGTCAACGGCAAACGCCGCCACACCAGCGCAAACGTTACCCGCCAGGGCTTGGTCAACGCCCGTGGCGCGGCAGCGGTGGACCTCAGCCTGATCCCGCTGTCGGCCATCGAGCGCGTGGAAATCCTGCGTGACGGCGCCGCCGCCCAGTACGGCTCGGATGCCATTGCCGGGGTGATCAACATCGTGCTCAAGGAGCGCGACGAAGGTGGCAACGCCGGCTACCGCTTCGGCGGTTACAAAAAAGGCGACGGCCTGCAACGCAAGCTCAGTGGCTGGAAGGGTTTCGCCCTGCCCAACGACGGGTTCCTGACCCTGGCCTTCGACGCCGGCAGCCAGGACCCGGCCAGCGACACCCGCGACGACAACCGCCTCTTCTACCCCGGCTCTACCAGCATCGACACTGCGCGCGAGCAAAACAACCGCTACCGCAACTGGCGCTGGGGCTCGGGCAATGTCTCGGACCAGTACAACTTCACCGCCAACGCCGAAATGGGCTTGAGCGACGGCCTTAGCGCCTACGGCTTTGCCACCTACGCGCACAAGAACACCGACGCCGAGAACTTCTTCGACCCGCCCACCACCCTGCGCAGCAACTACGGCAGCGTGGCCCTGGCGCGCTACCCCGACGGCCGCCTGCCGGTCACCCGCTATGGCCTGGAAGACTTTGCGGTCACCGGCGGCCTGCGCCTTGAAGACGAAACCTTGGGCAACTTCGACCTGGCCTTGAACTACGGCGACAACCGGGTCGACTCCACCGACCGTAACGCCATCAACCCCAGCTGGGGTACGGCGAGCCCCTCGACGATCTACACCGGCCGCCGCGAAGCCGACCAGACCAACCTGACCCTGGACTGGACCCGCGACTTTGCCAACGACTGGCTGTTCAAGCCACTTACAGTGTCTGCCGGGCTGGCCTGGCGTCAGGAAAACTACGACCTGACCGAGGGCGACGCTGCCGGCTGGTCCAACGGCCCGCTGTTCAACACCGTTGACCCGGCCTCTGGCCGGCGCATCCCCGGCTATTACTCGGGCATCACCCAGGTCGATGCCGTGTCGCTGGACCGTCGCGTGATCGGCGCCTATGTCGACGTCGAAGCCCAACTGACAGAAAAATTCCAGGCCGGTGTGGCGGTGCGCAGCGAGCATTATTCAGACTTTGGTGACACCACCAACGGCAAGCTGTCGCTGCGCTACGACTTCACCCCGCAGATTGCCGCGCGGGCCAGCGCCAGCACCGGTTACCGCGCGCCTTCGCTGGTGCAGAGCGGGCTGTCGTCGTTCAGTGTGCAAGTGGTAGAGCAGCCGCCAGGCAGTGGCAACTGGGTCGAGGTGCAGCAGCGCACCCTGCGCGCCGACAGCCCGGAAGCCGCCTTGCTGGGCGGCAAGGCGCTGAAGCCGGAGGAGTCGACCAACTTCTCCGTGGGCCTGGTCTGGCGGCCGTTGCCCAATGCCTCGGTCACCCTCGACGCTTACCGCATCGACATCGACAACCGCATCACCCTGTCCGATCAGTTGCCGGCATCGGTGGTGGGCCCGATCTTCGCCGGCACCCCCTACGCCAACATCCAGAGTGCGGCGTTCTATACCAACATCGCCGATACCCGCACCGACGGTTTCGAGTTGGCGGGCCATTATCAGCTGGACGTGGGCCGCTGGGGGCGGGTGGACTTCAACGGCGGCTATGCGCGCAGCAACACCCGCATCACCGGGCTGGATGATGTGGGCAACATCCCCGGCAACCAGATCATCGGCCGCAATACCCAAGGGCTGATCGAGGATGGCACGCCCAAGGACAAGCTCACGCTCAGCGCCAACTGGCTGTATGACAACTGGAGCGTCACCGTCGCTCAGCGCCGTTATGGCGAGTGGAAAAACCGCAACGCCGCAAACCCCACGCTGGACCAGACCTTCAGCCCGCAGTGGGTAACCGACCTGGATGTGTCGTACCGCTTCGACCTGGGCCTGACCTTGTCGGCGGGCGCGATCAACCTGTTCGACAGCCACCCGGACAAGCTCAAGGGTGCGCAGTTGTATGGCGTGCCCAAATACTCCATCACCAGCCCGGAGGGGGCGCAGGGAGCGTTCTACTACACCAGCGTGAGTTACGACTTCTAGGCTGCAACCGAGTTGGTTTCTTCGCGGGCTTGCCCGCTCCCACAGGATTGTGCCGGCCTTCAAACCTGCGCCGCACCTGTGGGAGCGGGCAAGCCCGCGAAGAAGCCAACATCGATACTGCTGACGGACTGCTGCTACAGCAGCACCCTGCTGCGTCTCCAGCACCACCCTCTCCCTTCAGCCCCGCATTCCGGGGCCTGCGTCGCCTGGCACAGCTCTTGCGATACCCCCAACACCTTCTGTTTCCCCAAGGCCAGCCATGCGCGTGCTCTCCACCCTTTCCTGGTTCATCTCCCCCCTGGCCCTGCTCACGCTCTGGGCCGTGGTGGCCAATGCCGGACTGTTTCCGGCCAACCTGCTGGTCCCGCCGCAAGAGGTCTGGCTGAGCCTCAACGACCTGCTGGCCACAGGCGAACTTCAGGCGCACCTGGCAGGCAGCCTGTCGCGCCTGGCCCTGGGCTTCACCGGCGGCGCACTGGCCGGCCTCGGCTTCGGTGCGGCGCTGGCCCTGTCGAAAACGCTGGAGGCCTACTGCGCCCCGCTGTTCCACACCCTGCGTCAGGTGCCGAGCATCGCCCTGATCCCGATGTTCGTGCTGATGTTTGGTGTCGACGAAACCTTCAAGGTAGTGATCGTTGCCAAGACCGCTTTCTTCCCGGTGGCACTGGCCACCTGTGAAGGCATCCGCGCCATCCCGCGCAGCCATTTCGAAGTGGCGGCGGTGTACCGTTTGCGCTGGCCGACGCTGGTGGGGCGAATTGCCCTGCCCGCTGCAGTACCGGCCATTGTCACCGGCATTCGCGTGGCCCTGACCCGCGCCTGGGTGGTGCTGGTGGCCTGCGAGCTGCTGGCGGCGGACAGCGGCCTGGGGCAGATGATCGAGATGGGCCGGCAGATGCTGCGTATCGATGTGGTGATGGTCGGCGTGGTGCTGACCGGGCTGATCGGTTTTACCCTGGATTTCACCCTGCGCCGTGTGGAGCGGCGCTTGTCTGCCTGGCAAAGCCGCTGAGGAGGCTGTGATGAAACTGCACAAACTGCGCGGTCTGGTATTGCCACTGTTGCTGCTCGGCGCCTGGGAGTACGCCTCGCGCCAGGGCGCCGCCGGCGCCTATGCCTTCGTGCCGCTGGCGCAGGTGGGCACGGCCCTGGCCGAATTGCTGGGCAGCGGTGAATTGCTGGTCAACCTGTGGGCCAGCTTGCTGCGCACCTGCAGCGGCCTGGCCATCGGTATTGTCGGCGGTGTTGGCCTGGGCGCGCTGATGGCCCTGTCCGCACCGGCCAACCGCCTGATCGCCCCGCTGTTCCACGCCCTGCGCCAGGTGCCGATGCTGGGCTGGATTCCGTTGATTGCCTTATGGCTGGGGAACGGCGAAGGCGCCAAGCTGCTGATTGTCAGCCTGGCGGCGTTGTACCCGATGGTGCTGAACACGTTCGAGAGCCTGCGCCAGGTCGCCGGTCAGCACCGGGAAGCCGCGCAGGTATTGATGCTCAGCCGTTGGCAGCAACTTCGGCTGATCCTGCTACCCGCCGCCCTGCCAGGCATCGCCGCCGGGGTGTTGCAGGCCCTGGCGTTCGCCTGGGTAACCTCGGTGGGCAGCGAGCTGTTCCTGTCTGCCGGGGCCGGCCTTGGCAGCTTGATGATGACCGCCGAAGCCGGGGCGCGCATGGAGATCATTGTGGTCTGCGTGCTGTGCATCGGCCTGTGTGGCTACCTGATGTCCTGGCTGAGCACCCTCCTCACCCGCCGCCTGCTGCGCTGGCGTACCACCTCTTGAAAGGCCCGACCATGAACGCCATCGCCCATGCTTTACCCACCAGCGCCATCACCGGCGCGCTGACCCTTCGCGGCCTGAACAAGGCGTACCCGCTCAAGGGCAAGGCTGTGCCGGTGCTGCAAGGCATCGACCTGGACATCCGCCCCGGCGAGTTTGTCAGCATTCTCGGCGCCAGCGGCTGCGGCAAATCCACCCTGCTACGGTTGATCGTTGGCCTGGACCAGGCTTACCAGGGGCAGATCCTGCTGGATGGGCAACCCGTGCGCGGGCCAGGCCTGGAACGCGGAATCGTGTTCCAGGACCACCGCCTGTTCCCGTGGATGACCCTGCAGCAGAACATCGCCCTGGCGTTGAAAAACCATGCACTGCCGACGACCGAGAAGGATCGATTGGTGGCCGAGCACATCGAACGGGTGGGCCTGAGTGGTTACGAGCAGGCCTATCCGCACCAGCTTTCCGGTGGCATGGCCCAGCGCGCGGCGATTGCCCGGGCGCTGGTGAACAAGCCCAAGGTGCTGTTGCTGGACGAGCCGCTCGGCGCGCTGGATGCACTGACCCGGGTGCGGCTGCAACAGGAGTTGCAGCGCATCTGGGTGCAGGAGCGCTGCACAGTGATCATGGTGACCCACGATATCGAAGAAGCGCTGTACCTCGGTGACCGGGTGATCGTGATGGACGCACACCCGGGACGGATTCGTGAGGACCTGCGTATTGACCTGCCGCACCCACGGCAGCGGGACAGCCAGGTGTTGCAGGGGTACAAGCAGCGCTTGCTGGGGGAACTGGTGGGGCATTGATGCATAAAGCGCGTTGCGCTCAGAGGGAGCGGGTTTACCCGCGAAAGCGTCGGCACATCCAACATCGTATTCGCGGGTGAACCCGCTCCCACAGAGGCTGCGTGTGGTCTGACATCACGCTACTCCTGTGGGAGCGGGCTTGTCGGAGCGCCGAACCGCCGCGAAGGGCTGCAAAGCAGCCCCTGCGTTTCAAGCCAACAGCTGATCCTTCAGGCACTCAACCCACAAGGGTGAAGTCCGCTGCCGTTACGGTGGTTGCATCCGCCACCCCTACCAGGCGGATGGAGTCGGTGGCGCCAATGCTGACCAGCGTATCGTCGCCAACATCGGCGATGGTGACGCTGGCGGCAAAGGTAGCCGCAGTGATGTTGAAGGCGGTGATATCCAGCCGGTCCTGACCGCCCACCGCGTTGCTGTCGAAGTTGATGATCAGGTCATTTCCGAAGCCAGCAGCGAACTGGAAGACATCATTGCCGTCAGTGGCCATCATCGTGTCATCCCCGGCGCCGCCGTTGACGATGTCGTCGCCAACATCACCGTTGAGGAAGTCACTGCCGCTACCACCCGACAGGATGTCGTTGCCAGCGTCACCGAACAGAGTGTCGCTGCCAGCCCCGCCGTTCAGGATGTCGTCGCCAAGGCCACCATCGAGGCTGTCGTTGTCATCGCCGCCGTTCAGGGTGTCGTTGCCGACTCCACCCAGCAGCTGATCGTTACCCGTGCCACCGTTGAGGGTGTCATTACCTGAACCACCGGTGATGACGTTGTCCAGGCCGTTGCCGTTACCAGTGAAGTTGGCGGCACCGAAGTACCTCAGGTCTTCCAGGTTGTTGCCCAGCGTCCAGCTGGTCAGCGTGGTACGAACAAGGTCGGTGCCACCACCTGCCAGTTCCACGAGCACGTCACCGGCATTGTCGACTACATAACTGTCGTTACCGGAACCACCCACAAGTTGGTCGATACCCCCGCCACCATTGAGGAAGTCATTGCCTGCACCGCCGACAATGGTATTAGCCAGACCATTACCCACACCGGTGAAATTGCCGGTGCCGGTAAAGCTCAGGTTTTCAAGTGTAGCGCCGAGGGTATAGCTGGCCAGGCTGGTCTGCACCAGGTCCGTGCCGCCGCCAGCCACCTCGGTGATGGTATCACCCGCGTTGTCGACGACATAGGTGTCGTTCCCGGCACCACCTGTCATGGTATCTGCGCCCGCACCACCGTTCAGGACATCATTACCCGAGCCGCTGGTTATGACGTTGTTCAGGCCGTTACCGGTACCCACGAAGTTGCCAGCGCCGAAGTAGGTCAGGTTTTCCAGATTAGCGCCCAATGCCCAACTGGTCAGGGTCGTACGCACGAGGTCAGTACCTGCACCTGTCTGCTCCACCAGCACATCCGCAACGTTATCGACCACGTAGCTGTCATTGCCGGCACCGCCCACCAACAGGTCACTGCCACCGCCACCGTTGAGGAAGTCGTTGCCTACGCCACCCACGATGGTATTGGCCAGGCCGTTACCTACCCCGGTGAAATTGCCGGTACCGGTATAGCTCAGGTTCTCCAGCGTGGCCGCGAGGGTGTAGCTGGCCAGGCTGGTACGCACTAGGTCGGAGCCGCCACCCAACGCCTCGACGACAATGTCTGCGGCGTTGTCGACGGTATAGGTATCGTCACCCGCACCGCCGATCATGGTATCGGCACCCAGCCCACCGTTGAGGGTGTCGTTGCCCGCATTACCGGTGAGGGTGTCATTGCCCGAACCACCGGTAATGACGTTGTCCAGGCCGTTGCCAGTACCGACAAAGTTGCCAGCACCGAAGTAGGTCAGGTTCTCCAGGTTATTACCCAGTGTCCAGCTGGTCAGCGTGGTGCGTACCAGGTCGGTACCTTCCCCAGCCTGCTCCACCAGCACGTCCCCGGCATTGTCGACCACGTAACTGTCGTTACCGGCACCGCCCACCAGCTGGTCGATACCCCCACCACCGTTGAGGAAGTCGTTGCCGGTACCGCCGACGATGGTGTTGGCCAGAACGTTACCCACACCTGTGAAGTTGCCAGCGCCGGTAAAGCTCAGATTCTCCAGGTTGGCGCCCAAGGTGTAGCTGGCCAGGGCGGTCTGCACCAGGTCCGTGCCCCCGCCAGCCGCTTCGCTGACAGTGTCAGCCGCGTTGTCGACAACATAGGTGTCGTTGCCTGCACCACCGGCCATGGCATCTGCACCTAGCCCACCGTTGAGAACGTCATTGCCGACGCCGCCAGTCAGAGTATCCGTACCAAGCCCGCCATTGAGCGTGTCGTTTCCGGCCCCGCCGTCGAGGGTATCGTTGCCTTCACCACCATCGAGGCTGTCGTCACCATCACCGCCAAACAACTGGTCGAATCCGGCTAAGCCAATGAGCGTGTCGTTACCTGCCAGGCCGAGCAGAACGTCATCGCCCACGGTGCCCGTCAGGGTGTCTGCGGCAGTTGTACCCACCAGCACTACCCCTGGCACCGCCGGCACTTCGGCGGTGGCTGCAGAGGTCACCGTCTCCAAGGCGCCGAAGCCATCGGTGTAACGTACCAGCACGCGCAATTGGAAGTGCGCCTGCAACGGCCCTGGGGTGAAGGTGGCAGAGGTCGCACCGGCAATGTCGGTAAACGTCGTACCAGTACCTTGCTGCCACTGGAAGCTGAATGCCCCCAGCCCGTCCAGGTCGGCAATACTGCCGGTCAGTGCCGTCAGCGTCTGCCCGATGTCTGGCGTGGTGTCGCTGATCAACACCGCACCCGTCGGGGCATCATTGACGTTGGCCACCGGGTCGAGGATGTCGGAGGCAACACTTTCCTGTACACCGAAGTCATCCACGTAGTTCACCACCACGCGCATGTTCTGCCCCACTTGCGCCTGGGTCAGGACAAAGGTGCTGCTGATGGCGCCAGCGATGTTGACCCAACCAAGGCCGCGGTTGGACTGCCACTGGAAGGTGAACTGCGGGTTGCTCAGGCCGTCGGCATCGACGATGGTTGCCGTGTTGGCCGTCAGCGTCTGGTTCTGCACCAGCAACCCGGTCACGGTCGGTCCGGCACTCGGCGCGCTGTTCGCCGACGAGTCGACGATTTCCAGCGTGCCCTTGGCGTCCTGATACACCGCGCGAACGCGGATGCTCAGGCCGGCCACGTCATCGGTTACGCGGTAAGTGGTGCCAATGGCCCGCGAGACCTCGCCTGCAGCAACGAAGGTGATGTCTTCATAAACCCCCGAGCCCGGTAGCGTTTCGACTTGCCAGTAGTACGCTACCGGGCCGTTGACTGCGCCGGTAGGGTTGGCCGCACTGACGTTGTCCGCATCGCGCACGGCCAGCGGTGTTACACGCAGCAGTTGGCCACTGACGGGGGTATCGTCACGTAAACCTGTGGCCGCATCGAGGATCGCCAGGTGCCCCGTAGGGCCGGCGTTCACGGCTGTGCCCACACCAGACGCCTGCGAGCGGTCGGAGAACTGCAGGCGCTCGATACCGGTCAGGCGGTCGACACCATCACGCCCGGCCACCAGGTCGGTGACGATCACCGCGTTGCCATCGACCACCACGCTGTAGTCGGTGGCCACCCCCGAGAACACCGCCGTATCGTAGCTGTCGGTGCCATTGAGGATCTCCCGGATGATCACCAGCTGGCCCGGGTTGTAGGTGCCATTGAGCATGAACGGCACCATCGGCTCCATGCTGTCGAAACTGGCGATTTCCGGGCCGGTGCCGTCGCTGTTGGCGCGCACGCTGATGCGCACGTTCAGCCACTTGTCACCGTCGAGGATGTCGTCGCCACCACGGCCTTCGATCAGGTCGCTGCCGCTGCCGCCGAGGATGATGTTGCCGCCATCGTAGAACGTCGCCCCGGCAGCCAACAGGCTGGACAGGCCGTTGATCAGGTTGATGTTGGTCAGCACGCTGCCCGTGGCGCCATTGGTCGGCAGGCTCGCGGCGTCTTCGTTGTCACCGCGCAGGAAGTCGCCATGGGACGAGCCCGACAAGCCTTCCATGATGTCGAAGCGCACCAGCGCCGACGCGCCCGAGCCCGGTACCGGCGGTACATCGAAGAAGCGGTCGCTGTAGTCGACGGTCACGCCCTGGGCCAGGTCCTTGAAGGTCGCCCAGTCGTAGCCGGAACCGCCGATATAGCGGTCGCCGAAGCCCAGGCTGCCGACCATGATGTCGTCGCCGCCTTCACCGTTGAACTTGTCGTTCTCGTTGCCGCCGATGAACACGTCGTTGCCGATGATCGGGTCGTTGCCGAGCGGGTCGAAGTTGTCGCCAGGCGCACCGTCCGAGGTGCCCTTCTCGATCCAGTCGTCGCCTTCGTTACCCATGTCCTGTTCGTTGGCCTTGCTGCCCAGGATAAAGTCGTTGCCCTGGCCGCCAATGGCTTCGGAAGCGTCCTCACCGGTGACGATGAAGTCGTTGCCGAAACCGCCGATGATCAGGTTGACGCCATTACCGCCGTGCAGCACGTCGTTGCCGTCGCCGCCCTGGATGTTGTCGTCACCGCCCATGTCGCTGATGATGTCGTCGCCGGCGCCACCGCGCAGCTGGTCGTTGCCGTCGCCACCCTCGATGCGGTCGTTGCCGCCATCGCCCCAGACCGTGTCGTCACCCTCGCTGGACACCAGGATGTCGTCACCGTTGGTGCCGCCCAGCACGATGTGCTCGGCACCGGCATAGCGGATGTAGTTGGTGTCCGGGCCAGCCGTCAGCGGGCTGTCGCGGAACACCACCTGCTCGCCGTTCTCGCCCAGCGGGTCGGCGTTGCCCAGGCCGTCGTTGTATTGCTTGCTCTGGTCCAGCTCCAGGTAGAAGCCCGGGTCGGAGAACACCAGGCCCGGCAGGTGGGTGGCCGAGGTGTTGGCCATGATCAGCTTGGCGAACGAGTTGCTTTCCAGCTCGGCGTTCATCGACAGGCCAGAGGTGCGCTCCAGGTAGTAGAAGCGGTCGCCGTCCTGCAGTTTCTCCATCTGGTTTTCGAACACGAAGTTGAAGGTACTGCCGAGCATGCCGCCGAACGGGGTTTTCGCCTCGGCCAGGCCGCCGATCCACAGGTCGATGGCATCGACACCGGTCACGGTCACAGCCTTCAGGTCATCGGCGGTACCCAGCACGCCATCCTTGCCCGGCAGGGTCACGTTGGCCCAGGCACCACTGCTGTTGAGGAAGTCCAGACGATCGGCCGGCGCGCCATCGCCGCCGAACACCAGGGCCATGGCCGCCGCGCGTTTTTCCAGCAGGGTGGTGGCACCGGTGATGCTGCTGTGGGTGCCATAAGCCGCGATGAAGTTGATCAGCGACTCAGGGTGCTTCAGGTGCTGCACCAGGTCGACCCAGCTGGTGTACGGCTTGAGCTGGGTGTCGCCGGTTTGCCCGAAGATGTCGCGGCGCACGGCGTTCAGCGAGGGGATGCCGACATCACGGCCACGGGCGATGTTGATCGCCGGCAGGTCGAGCGGCAGGCCGAGCAGGTTGTTGCGCAGCGCCTCGGTGACGAACTCGTCGATTTCGTTACCGGCCTGGCGGGTGACACCGCGCACGATGGCACTGGTGGCATCCTCGGGGGTGACGCCACTGGCGGCATAGGCCAGCGGGTTGAGGAACGCCGCGATCAAGCCCAGTTGCTGTTCAGGGTTGGCGCTGGCCGGGTCCTGGATGACGTTGAAGTCGACGTCAAAGCGGTCGACAGTTTCGGTCAGCATCGAGTGGCCAAAGCGGTAAACAGTGTGGGCGAACTCGGCCACGATCGACGCGTCGAGGTCCACGTCGTACACCTGGGTCGGGGCAAAGAACAGGTCCACCCGTGGTTGCACGGTACGGGCGAACTCCTCGAACACCAGGTGCTGATACTGCATCTCGGTACCGAACTTGGCTGCCTGGAACAGGCGTTCACCGTTCCATACCAAGGCATCGATCTCGGCCGGGGTGACCGGCAAGGCGGTGACCGGGTTGAGCAGCCACTCGTTGAGGAACGCCAGGTCACCCGAGTCGAGCACGGTGTCCATGGTCTGCGCCACCAGCCGGTTGTGCTCGGAGTGGAAGATGGCATGCACGGCGGTCAGGCCGATGTTCTCGTTAACCCGGCCATCACCGGCGATGTAGTGCGCATCCAGCAGTTCGTTGTCGTAGGCCAGGTTGGCACCGGTCTGCGGGTTGACGGGCACGGCGTTGCCGGCCACGTTGTCGGCATCCGGCGCCAGCACGCCACCGCTGAACACCGGCACGGCATTGTGTGCGATGTCGGCGAGGAACTGGTGCCCCGTCCGCACGGCGTTGGTCAGGTCGAGCGGCGCCAGCGGGTTGCCTTCGACCTGCTGGTCATCGGCCGTGCCGGCAATGCCGTCCAGGCCCTTCATCACCACCATCGGGTAGCCGTTCGGCCCCTTGATGAAGTTGCCGTAGGCGTCGGTTGCCAGCAGCGGCACGTTGTCGACATCAGCGTCGGTCAGGTTGATGCCTAGCATGTCGCGGGCCTGGGCCTTGACCACCTTCCAGGTCGCCATGCCGCCGATTTCGGTGTCGTCGGCCGTGCCGAACTTGCCATCGGCGCCCAGGTCACGGTTGGTGATCAGGCGGCCTGTAGCGACAGGGCCATCATCGGTCATGATGTAGGCGCGCAGGAACACCTGGTGCGAGGGGTGCGAGCTGTAGGTCTGGTTCTGGTCCACGAACGGCGTGGTGGTGTTGGTGTGCTCGTGAATGTCATCGGCGTTGCCGAGGATGCCATCCGGCCCTGGCAGGTTGGTGGCGCGGGTTACCACCATGAAGTTGGTGAAACCACCCTCCACGTACAGCGGGTCATCCGGCTGCAGCGGGATGTAGATGGTACCCGAGCCGCCCTTGGTGACCAGGTCCAGACCATGGTCGAAGAACTGTCCGAAGAAGGTCATCCAGGCGTTGAATGGCGCGGACAACCCGGCATCGGCAGCGGTGTTTTCGAACAGGTACACATCGTGGTCGTCGGTGGTACCGAACTGGCCATCCATGCCTGGGCTGGCGACGATGCGCACGCCATCCTTGAGCACGTCGTCATTGCCAGGCGTGCCGAAGTTGAGCACGCCATCCGCACCCGGGTCATAGGCGGTGGCATAGGCCGCCGGGTTGTTGGAGGTCTGGTCGACCACCAGGTTACTGATGACACGCGGCTGCGAGTCGAACACCGGGCCGCTGGTTTGCTGGTACGAAGAGCCGGGAATCGCCGGCGAGCCGGGGCCGAAGAAGCCGGCCGGGGCACCTTCTGCCGGGTTGAACACCGGGTCGGTCAAGCGCGGGAAGACGTTGTCGGCTGCACCAAACTGGGTGTTGTTGTTACCGTTGAGGTTCATCAGGTTGTTGTTCGAACCATCGACCGCGCGCAGGCCCAGAGGTGCACGGATGTTGGGGATGAGCGAGAGGATGTCCTGCCCGGCGGCATCAGCCTCGGCGATCTTGATCTGGGCAAGGATGAAGTTGAGGTCGGAGCGCACCATGTGCAGCCCCTCCCCGCCAGCAGTGGCGTCCACGACCGGGGTGGCCGGGGTCGGCACCACAGGTGCGCCCGGCTGTACCACGGCCGTGGGCTGCGAGAACAGCACTTCGGTGGTGCCATGGGCGTCCTGGTAGATCGCCTTGACCCGCAGGCTCAGCCCGGCCAGGTCTGGCGACACCCTGAACGACGTACCGTCGGCGCTCTGGAACGCCAGGTCGCCGGCCGGCAGCAGGATGATGTCCTGGAACACACCACTGCCCGGGTCGGCCTCGAACTGCCAGTAGTACGACACCGAACGGTCGGCAAGCGTGCCGGTCGGGTTGCCCGCACTGATGTTGTCGGCGTCGAGCACGCCCGCCACGCTCACGGTCAGCATGTCACCCACAGTGATCGCACCGCCGTTGCCATCGAGCACGGTCGGGCTGCCGGTGGGTTGCGCGTTCACCCCTTCCACCAGCACGCGTTGGCTGTCGGCGAACTGCAGGCGCTCGATGTGCAACAGGGTATCCACGCCATCGCGGCCGGCCACGGTATCGGTCACCGTCCACACGTCATCGGCAACGTCAGCCGTGCCTTTGGTGTTCTGGGTCACCACATATTCGCTCTGCACCCCGGAGAATATGGCGGTGTCAAAGGCCGCGCCGCCGGTCGAAGTACCCGGCAGGATTTCCCGCACGGCTTTGAGCTGACCTGGGCTGTAAGTGCGGTCGAGCATGAACGGGATCATGTCGACCATGCTGTCGAAGCTGGCGATCTCTGGCCCGGTGTGGTTGACGTCGCCTGGGGCATACACCGCAATGCGCACGTTCAGCCATTTGTCGCCGTCGATCAGGTCATCGCCACCACGGCCTTCGATCAGGTCGCTGCCATTGCCGCCGAGCATGATGTTGCCGGTGGCAAAGCCGGTGGTCGGCAACCCGGCATCGGCCAGGAACTGCTGCAGGCCGCGGATCAGTGCCACGTTGGTCAGGGCGCTGCCGGTGGCACCGCCATGGTTGAGGATGGTCACGGCATCGACGTCATCGCCCTTGAGCACATCGGCGTAGTTCGAGCCGGACACCCCTTCCACCTCGGCGAAGCGGTCGAGGATGCTGGCCGGCGAGGCGCCGACCGGGTTGAATACACCAGCGTTCTGGTTTGGCGCATTGCCATGGGGCTGGGCCAGCGCGGCCAGGCTCAGGTCAACGGTAACGCCGACCTTGTCGTTCTTGTTGGTAATCCAGTCGAAGCCGGACATGCCGTCCATCTTGTCCTGGGCATCGCTGCCGACGAAGATGTCATCGCCACCCTCGCCGATCATTTCGTCAAAGCCACCGCCACCGACGAAGATGTCGTTGCCGACCACTTCGTCACCCAGCAGCGGCGCAAAGTTGTCGCCAGGCGCACCGTCCTGGGTGCCCTTCTCGATCCAGTCGTCGCCCTCGTTGCCGGTGGGCGGCAGGTTGGTCTTGGCACCGAGGATGAAGTCATCGCCCTGGCCGCCGAAGGTGGTGGAAATGTCCTCGGTGGTGATGATGAAGTCCTGGCCGTCGCCGCCCAGGATCAGGTTGCCGGCCGCCAGCATGCTGCCGGCGACGATCACGTCGTTACCCGCGTTGCCTTCCAGCCGGTTGTCACCGAACGAGTCGGTGATGATGTCGTCGCCTGCGCCACCCAGTACGGCATCGTTGCCTGCGCCGCCTTCGAGCACGTCGTCGCCGGCATCGCCGTAAACGGTATCGTCACCTTCGCCGGAAATGATGATGTCGTTGCCGGCAGTGCCGCCCAGCACCACATGGTCTTCACCGGTGTAGTGCAGGAAGTTGCTGTCTGGCCCCACAGTGTCGGGGTTGTCGCGAATCACCAGCGGTACGATTTCCACGCCGTTGATTTCGATGCCGCCCGTTGGGTCGGCCTTGCCGTCGGCACCCAGCCCGGTGAACTGGTTGGCCTGGTTCACTTCCAGGGTGAAGGTGGGCGTGAGGAACACGGTGTTGGACAGGTGAGTGACGTCGGAGTTGGCCATGATCAGCTTGGCAAAGGAGTTGTTCTCCAGTTCCGTGCCGAAGTTCATGCCCGCCGTGCGCGACAGGTAGTAGAAGCGGTCGCCGTTCTGCAACGCTTCCAGCTGGGTTTCGAAGACGAAGTTGAAGCTGGAGCCCAGCATGCCGCCGAAGGGCATCTTTTTCTCGGCCAGGCCGCCGACCCAGAAGTCGATGGCATCGACACCCGTCACCGTCACGCCGGCAATGTCGTCGGCCGTGCCGGCGATACCGTCTTTGCCGGCCAGCGTCACGTTGGCATAGGCGCCGGTGCTGTTGAGGAAGTCCAGGCGATCGGCAGGTGCGCCGTCGCCGCCAAGCACCAGCGCCACGGCGGCGGCGCGCTTGGCCGCTTCGGTGGTGGCCCCTGTGATGGTGGCGTGGGTGCCGTAGGCAGCGATGAAGTTGATCAGCGACGCCGGGTGCTTGAGATGGTCGGCAAAATCGACCCAGCTGATGTAGGCCTTGAGCTGGCTGTCGCCGGTTGCGGCATAGAACTCGCGGCGCGCCTCGTTCAGGCTGGGGATACCGGTGTCACGGCCACGGGCAATGTTCAGCGCGGGCAGGTCCAGCGGCAGGCCAAGCAGGTTGTTGCGCAGGGCCTCGGTGACGAACTCGTCGATTTCGTTGCCCAACTGGCGGGTCACGCCGCGAATGATCGCACCGGCTGCCTCGTCGGCGGTGGCACCACTGCCGGCGAAGGCCAGCGGGTTGAGGAAGGCGGCGATCAGGCCCAGCTGCTGATCCGGGTTGGCGGGGTCGCCCGACACAGGGTTGAAGTCGGGGTCGAAGCGGTCGACGGTTTCGGTCAGCATCGAGTGGCCGAAGCGGTACACCACGTGGGCGAACTCGGCGAGGATGGCCGGGTTGATCGACGTGTCGTAGCCGTTGGGGGCCAGGAACTCATCGATCTGCGGCTGAATGGTGCGCGCGAACTCTTCGAACACCAGGTGCTGGTACTGCATTTCGGTGCCGAACTTGGCGGCCTGGAACAACCGCTCGCCGTCCCATACCAGTGCAGCGATGCCGGCTGGCGTGGTGGGGATGGCGGTGACATCGTCGACCAGCCACTCGTTGAGGAACGCCAGGTCGCCCGAGGCCAGCAAGGTGTCTTTGGTCTGCTGTACCAGGCGGTTGTGCTCGGAGTGGAACACATGGTGCACGGCAGTAAGGCCGATGTTTTCGTTCACCCGGCCGTCACCGGCGATGTAGTGGGCGTCGAGCAGTTCGTTGTCGTAGGTCAGGTTGTTGCCGCCTGGGCCAACTGGCTGGGCGTTGCCTACTGCGGTGTCGGCATCGGCCTGCAACACACCGCCCACCACCACGGGCGCGGCATTGTGGGCAATGTCGTCAAGGAAGCCATGCCCGGTGCTCACGGCGTTGGCCAGGCTGATCGGCGCGTTGCGGTCGCCTTCGACCAGTTGGGTGACGTCGTCGGCCGTGCCGGCAATGCCGTCGGCGCCATTGTTCACCCGCATCACCACCTGCGGCATGCCATTGGGCCCGCGCAAGAAGTTGCCATAGGCATCGGTGGCCAGCAGCGGCACGCTGTGCACGTCGGCGTCGGTCAGGTTGATACCCAGCATGTCACGGGCCTGAGCCTTGACCACCGCCCAGGTGGCCATGCCGCCATTCTCGCTGTTGCCATCGTCAGCCGTGCCGAACTTGCCGTCCGCGCCCAGATCGCGATTAGTGATCAACCGCCCGGTGGCCACCGGGTCGCCTGCGGCATTCAACGCATATTCGCGCAGAAACACCTGGTGCGAGGGGTGCGAGCTGTAGGTCTGGCTCTGGTCGACGAACGGCGAGGTGGTGTTGGGCTGGCTATCGTCGGCGGTGCCCACCACGCCATCGGCGCCGGCGGTGCGTACGGCGCGTGACAGCACCATGAAGTTGGTCGGGCTGCCGACCACGAACAGCGGGTCGTCCGGGCGCAGCGGAATGAACACGATATCGGTGCTGCTCTTGGTCACCAGGTCCAGACCGTGGTCGAAGAACTGGCCGAAGAAGGTCATCCAGGCGTTGAAGCCAGCCGTCAGGCCCACGTCGGGTGAGACATTGGGAATGAAGAACACAGGCTTGTCATCAGCGGTGCCGAACACCCCATCGATACCCGGGCTCATCACCGGGGCAGCACCGCCATTGGCCTCGACCGCAGCCGGGTTGTTCGCCGTCTGGTCGACGATCAGGTTGCTGATGGTGCGCGGTTGCGAATCGACGACATTGCCGGTGCCCACATAGCTGGCGCGGTAGGAGGCATCGAGCAGGCGCAGGAACGCGTTGTCAGAGGCGCCAAACTCGCTTTGCCCGGCGACCAGGTTGTTGAAGCTGCCATCCACGGTGCGCAGGCCGAACGGCACCTGGCTGTTGGGCAGCAGGTCGATCAGGCTGGCGCCATCTGCGTGGGCTTCGGCGATGAAGATCTGTTTGAGGATGAATTCCAGGTCTGACTTGCTGAAATTGGCCATTTCAATTGCCCTCGATCATTCAAGAGAAATCACAGGGCAACAGGGTCCTTCCCGCGCCCAGTCAGTGTTGACGTGCGCAGTATCTGGTTCTTTTTTAAGGGCTCGGCGGCTCAACGCTGTTGTGTTGGCGCCCCAGCCTCATTTCTCGAAAGCCGGCCCCACCGCTCCGGGAGGGCCTGTTAATCGTGCGATACAGGTGTAACGCACGTGCATCGACCCCAGCTTGCACAGGGCCCGAATACTTCAGACTAAAGTCGTAGGGCAAAAGCTTGTCAATATCCCGTCAAAAAAATCGTTCGATGATGATAATGCGATGCAACTAGCTGTTTTTCTGGTACTTATGAAAAGTTCAAAGTATTTATAGAGCAAAATGATATTACTGAATGTTTCGTTGCAACCTACGCTCCAGCATGTGGGAGCAACGCAGCGTTTTGGACTATTCGCCATAAGAGCGACCCGCCTGCGAGCCGACCAAGAAGCCACAACTACCGTTGTACGGGGCGCCGCAAGGGCTTCCCGACTTGTAACGAAGGGAGGCCCCCGATGCCTAAGCCACCACGCACCCGGTCCGAGCTGGCCGACGTGCTCTTTCGCTTGCGCCGCAGCTTCTATGCCTTGGCCGCCTTCAGCGGCGTGATAAACGTCATGATGTTGACGCCAGCTATTTACATGCTGCAGGTGTACGACCGCGCGCTGGTCAGCCGCAACGTCACCACCCTGGGCATGCTCACGCTGCTGGTGGTCGGGTTGTTCCTGTTGATGTCGGCACTGGAGATGACCCGTACCCGCGTGCTGATCCGGGTGGGCAACTGCCTGGACATGGACCTCAACCGGCGCATCTTCAGCGCCGCGTTCGAGCGCAACCTGAGCCGCGCCGGCGGCAACCCGGCCCAGGCCCTGCAGGACTTGGCGCAAGTGCGGCAGTTTCTGACCGGCAACGGTTTGTTCGCCTTTTTCGATGCGCCGTGGACGCCGATCTACCTGGTGGTCTGCTACCTGATCCACCCTTGGCTCGGGCTGGTCACGATGATTGGCTCGCTGATCCTGGTGGGCCTGGCCTACCTCACGGAGAAGGCTACGCAAAAGCCACTGGCCGAAGCCAATCAGGCCGCCATGTCGTCGGCCAGCTACGCCAACAACAACCTGCGCAACGCCGAAGTGATCGAGGCCATGGGCATGCTGCCGTAAATCGGCAAGCGCTGGTACCAAGGGCACTTGCGCATCCTGCAGATGCAGACCCTGGCCTCCGACCGCGCGGCGCTGATCAGCAGCACCGGGCGTTTCGTGCGCATCACCTTGCAGTCGTTGATCCTCGGTACCGGTGCGTTGCTGGCAATAGAGGGCAAGATCACCCCCGGCATGATGATCGCGTGTTCGATCCTGACCGGCCGCGCCTTGGGCCCGGTGGAGCAGGTGATTGCCTCCTGGAAGCAGTTGCTCGGTTGCCGCTTGGCCTGGGGCCGGCTCAACGACCTGCTGCAAGACTATCCGCAGCGGCCACCGAGCATGTCGCTGCAGCGGCCGATGGGCATGCTGGCCGTGGAAAACGTGATCGCCGGTGCCCCCGGCACCACCACCAGCATCGTGCGCGGGGTCAGCTTCAGCCTGGTGCCGGGTGAAAGCTTAGGCATCATCGGCCCTTCGGCTTCGGGCAAGTCTACCCTCGCCCGCCTGCTGGTGGGTGTGTGGCCGGCGCAGGCCGGCAAGGTGCGCCTGGATGGTGCCGACATCTTCACCTGGAACAAGGCCGAACTCGGCCCTTGGCTGGGCTACCTGCCACAAGACGTGGAGCTGTTCGAGGGCACCATTGCCGAAAACATCGCACGCTTTGCCGAAGTGGACAGTGACGCGGTGATCCGCGCTGCCCGCAGCAGCGGCGTACACGACATGATCCTGCACTTCCCGCAGGGCTACGACACGCGCCTGGCCGCCGACGGCACCCCGCTGTCCGGCGGCCAGAAGCAGCGTATCGCCCTGGCCCGCGCCCTGTATGGCGAGCCCAACCTGGTGGTGCTGGACGAACCCAACGCCAACCTCGATGACGTCGGCGAGAAGGCCCTGGTGGATGCGCTGGCCGAGTTGAAGGCGCGCGGCGCCACGGTGATCCTGATTTCCCATCGGCCCAATGTGCTGTGCGCCGTGGACAAGATACTGATGCTGCGCGACGGCGCTGTGCACATGCTCGGCAGCCGCGACGAAGTGTTCGCGGCGCTGCGCAAGGCTGCCGTGATTCCAGCGGCCGGTGCGGCACCGCTGGCTTCGGTCAAAGTAAGGGAGTAGCCGATCATGCAGATGACTCAACACGCTGAATTGATCCCCGCCGAAGCCAGGAACCTGATCGACCTGGATGCGGCCCGGCCAGTACGCTGGGGCGTATGGATGGTGATTGCCGGCTTTGGCGGTTTCCTGCTGTGGTCATGCCTGGCGCCACTGGACGCCGGCGTGGTGGCCACCGGCACGGTGAAGGTCACCAGCAACCGCAAGGCGGTACAGCACCTGACCGGCGGCACGGTCGAGGCGATCCTGGTGCGCGAAGGCGATCTGGTAAAGAAAGGCCAGGAAGTGGTACGGCTCGACGCCCTGCGCGCGGTCGCTGAACAAGGCGCGCTCAGCGCCCAGTACATCGTCAGCAAAACCGTGGAAAACCGCCTGGAAGCCGAACGCGACAGCCGCGACACCGTCACCTTCGACCCTGCCCTGCTCCAGCACTACGCCAATGACCCGCGCCTGCTGGCCGCCATGGACTTGCAACAGCGCCTGCTCGACACCCGCCGCGCCGGCCTGGCAGGTGAGCTGAGCATCCTTGAGGAAAACCTCACCGCTTCGGCGGTGCAGCTCAAGGGCCTGCAGCAGGTGTACGGTGCCCGCGCCTCGCAGATCGGTTTCCTCAACCAGGAACTGCAAGGCACCCGGGTGCTGGCCGCCGAAGGTTACGTACCGCGCAACCGCCTGCTGGAGCTGGAGCGCAGCAATGCCGACCTGTCCGCCGGCCAGGCAGAAAACCTCAACAACATCGCCCGGGCACGCAGCCAGGCCACCGAGATCAAGCTGCGCATCCTGCAGCGCCAGCACGACTACCTGAAGGAAGTGGAATCGCAACTGACCGACACCGCCAAGGAAAACACCACCCTCGCCGACCGTTTGCGTGCACTGGACTACGAAGTGACCCACACGGTGATCCGCTCGCCGATCGATGGCATGGTCCAGGGCCTGAGCATTGCCACGGTCGGCGGCATCATCCAGCCCGGTGCCAAGATCATGGAGGTGGTGCCACTCGACCAGCCCCTGCAAGTAGACGCGATGATCCCGGTGCAGGCCATCGACAAGATGGTGCCAGGCCTGGACGTGGACATCGCCTTCCCGGCCTTCAACCACGCACAGACGCCGAACATTCCCGGGCGGGTGAAAACCATTTCCGCCGACCGCCTGCTCGACGAAGAAAGCAAGCAGCCGTTCTACCTGGCCCAGGTGGAAGTGACGCCCGCCGGCATGGGCCTGCTGGGCAGCAACCATATCCGCCCCGGCATGCCCGCCACCGTCACCATCAAGACCGGCGAGCGCAACCTGCTCAGCTACCTGCTCAAACCCATGCTCGAACGCGTCGACGCCGCGTTCAAGGAGCAATGACATGAAACGCCCGTGCCTGATGTTGTGCCTGCTGGGGGTTGCCGTACAGGCCAGTGCCATGGACCTGAAACAAGCCTGGGACCTGTTGCAGTACCAGGGCCCGATCTACCAGGCCGCCGTGCATGAGAAACAGGCCGGCAGCGAAAACCGCGCCATCGGCGAAGCCGGCTTGCTGCCACAGATCAACGCTTCGGCCTATTTCAACAGGGTCAATGGCAGCCAGCGCCAGAATGGCCAGGACAACGACCTGGACTATGACTCCAAAGGTGCCAACGTGCGCCTGCGCCAACCGCTGTTCAACAAACAGAAGATGGCCGAGTACCGCCAGGGCCAGCAACGGGCCGACTACAGCGTGGCGGTGTTCGATGCCAAGAGCCAGGACGCCGCCGTACGCCTGGCCGACGCCTACTTCGACGTGCTGCTGGCCAGCGAAACCATCACCCTGGCCAAGGCCAAGCTGAACGCTTTCGAAGAGCAACTGGCCTCGGCGAAGCGGCGCAAGGAACTGGGCGCTGGCACCATCACCGATGTCGACGAGTCGGTCGCTCGCCGCGACCTGGCCGAGGCCGACCTGATCGACGCCCAGGACAACCTGGTCAATACCCGGCGCAAGCTGGAGGAGTACATTGGTGAAACCCCACAGTCGCTGACCACCTTGCAGCCAGGCTTCAGTACGCCGCCGCTGATGCCAGGCAACCTGCAGGACTGGCTGGTCAAGGCCCAGGCAGACAGCCCGTTGATTCATGCACGCCGGCACAGCTACGAGCTGGCCGAAGAAGAAGTGAAACGCGCCCGCGCCGGGCACTGGCCAACGCTGGATTTCGTGGCCGGCTACACCGCCGGCAGCAGCCAGTCGATTTCCGAGATCAACCAGCGCAACCACTACAGCTCGATCGGGCTGGAGCTGAACATTCCGCTGTACAGCGGTGGCAGCACCAGCGCCCTCACCCGCCAGGCCAGCGCCAACAGCTCCAAGGCCCTGGACGAGCTGGACGCCACGCGCCAGGAGGTGATTTCCGACACCACCCGCGAGTACCGTGGTGTGCAGAGTGGCGCCTTGCGCATTCAGGCGCTGGAAAAGGCCGTGGCCTCCAACGAGCGCTCGCTGACCTCCACCCGCAAGGGCTTCAAGGAAGGCGGTACCAGCACCAACTCGGATGTACTCAATGCCGAAGAGTTGCTGTACGACGCCCGTCACGACCTGTTCGAGGCGAAGCTGAACTACCTGATGTCGCGGCTGCGGCTGGCCTCGTCGGTGGGTAGCCTGGGCGATGACGACATCGAGCAGATCAACAATTACCTGGGGCCGGAACTGATGGTAAGCAATTGATCGGAGCACACACGGTAGCGGTGGCCGGTTTATTGACGTCAGGCTATGATCGGTCACCCCTCCGCGGACACCCTGCCCCATGCCCGTAGACCTGCAAGCGCTATACCCCAGGCTGATCCACCTGATGCTGGACACCGTGTTCGTGGTCGACAGGGACAACCAGATCGTCTTCGTCAGCGATGCCTGCGAAGCGCTGCTGGGCTACCAGGCCCGCGAGCTGATCGGCACACCGATCACCGACTACATGCACCCGGACGACCTGGCCATCACCCGCGCGTCGATTGTAAGGGTGATGAACGGGCAGCCCCATTACGACTTCCGCAACCGCTATGTGCGCAAGGATGGCGGGATCGTGCATATCCTGTGGGCAGCCAGCTGGTCCGATGTGGCGCAAGCGCGCATCGGTGTGGCGCGGGATGTGACGGCACTGCACCAGGCAGAAGAAGAGCTGCGCTTCCTGGCCCATCACGACCCGCTGACCCGGCTGGCCAACCGGGCCATGTTCAATGAGCGGCTGGACAGTGCCCTTGCCACAGCCCGGCAGCAAGAGCACCGGCTGGCGTTGCTGTTTCTCGATATCAATGACTTCAAGCAGATCAACGACAACCACGGGCACAGCGTGGGCGACCGGGTACTGTGCATACTGGCACGGCGCCTGGAAGACTGTGTGGGTAAAAACGGCACCGTAGCGCGCATGGGCGGTGACGAGTTTACCGTGCTACTGACGGATTACCCGTCGCCGGAGGCCATTGCCGAACATGTGGCCAACATCCTGGCAGCCATGGCCGAGCCACTCGGCGTCCAACTGCCCGGCGTCGACGCGCCGTCCTGCAGCATCGGCGTAGCCTGTTTCCCTGAGGACGGCCACGATGCCGACCTATTGCTGAGGCACGCTGATGGAAACATGTATCAGGTCAAGCGACAGAGGACCGCAGCCGGCTGAACAAGAAAGGACCATGATCATGCCCAACCCTGAAGACGCTTTGCTCGACAGTTGGCAGCACAACGCGCAAGCCTGGATTGAAGCCGTGCGCAGCGGCGCCATCGAAAGCCGCCGCCAGGTCACCGACCAGGCGATCCTGCTGGCCATTCTTGGCCGCCAGCCCGAACGGGTGCTGGACCTGGGCTGCGGTGAGGGCTGGCTGCTGCGCGCACTGGGTGATCGCGGGATCGAAGCCGTGGGTGTCGACGGTGACAGGACATTGGTGGATGCCGCACGGGCTGCGGGCTCGGCCGAGGTGCACCTGGCCAGCTATGCGCAGTTGGCCGAGGGCCACGTCTACGTAGGCAAAGGCTATGACCTGATCTGCGCCAATTTTGCGTTGTTGCACCAGGACATCATTCCGCTGCTGGCGGCGATGCACGACCTACTGGTGCCTGGCGGTGCGCTGGTGATCCAGACGCTGCACCCTTGGAGCATGGCGGATGGGGATTATCAGGATGGCTGGCGGGAGGAGTCATTTGCCGGCTTTACCGGGGATTGGCAGCCAATGCCCTGGTATTTCCGTACCCTGGCCAGTTGGCTGAATGCGCTGGACATGGCAGGGTTGCGATTAGTCAGCCTGCAGGAGCCGCAGCACCCGCAGAGTGCGGTGCCGCAGTCCTTATTGATGGTGGCTGAGCGCCTTTGAGGCGCTCAAGCCCCCACACAGCTCAAGCTTCAGAGCACCGGCTTGCGCACCGCCCCGCTGCGGGCTTTGGCCATGGCCGCCAGGCGCACCGCAACGTTGGCCGCGCCGTAACCGGCATAGCCACCCTTGCGCTGGATGATCTCGAAGAAGAAGCGCTCCTCGAACGGTTCGGTGTACACGTGGAACAACTCGCCGCCCTGGGCATCGCGGTCGTACAGCACGTTGTAGTACGCCAGCTCGCTGAGGAACTCGTCGTCGAAATCGAAACGTGCGGCCAGGTCGTCGTAGTAGTTCAGCGGGATTTCCAGCAACGGCACACCAGCCAGCTTGGCGCGCGCCACTTCGCGGAAGATATCGTCACAATCGAAGGCGATGTGATGCACCCCCGAACCGCGGTAGCTGGACAGCGCATGGGCGATGGCGGTGTTGCGGTTTTCCGAAATGTTCAACGGCAGGCGCAAGGTGCCGCACCTGGCTGCGCAGGGCGCGGCTCTTGACCAGGCCGTACGGGTCGGGCAGCACCACTTCGTCATCAGCGGCGAAATCGAACAGGCTCTTGTAGAACAGGACCCAGCTGTCCAGCGACTCGGCCGGCAAGGCCAGGGCCATGTGGTCGATGCGGCGCAGGCCCCCGGTGGCGGTGGCGCTCTTGTCCAGGCTGAAATCGGTATCGTACAGGGTCTGGCCGGCAGTGCCCTGTTCTACCAGATACAGCAGGCTGCCATCCGGCGCACGCACCGCCGGTACTTCACATTCGTTAGGGCCGACCAAGCCCCGGAACGGCTGGCCACGGTAGGCAGTCGCGCGCTTCAGGGCTGCCTGCTGGTCCTTGACCCGCAGCGCGGTGGCGCACAGCGACGGGCCGTGGGCCTCGAAGAAGTTGTGGCCGAAGGAATACGGCTCGGCGTTCAACACAATGTTGATATCGCCCTGGCGCAGCAACTGCACTTCTTTGCTGCGGTGTTTGCCGGCTTCGGCAAAACCCAGGCGTTTCAGCCAGCTGGCCAGACGCGCGCCAACGGCTTCGTCAACCGCGAATTCGAGGAACTCCACACCGTCATAGGTGCTCGCCGCTGGCGGAGTGAACAGCACGCCAGGTTCGATCGGCGTGTTTTCCTGCTCCAGGCGCAGGCGGGTCTGCTCTTCGAGGTACAGCAGCGAACGCAGGCCATCAGCGGCATTTTGCCGTGGCGGCGCAGCGCGGAACCCATCGTTGAAGATTTCCAGCGATAGCGGGCCACGGTAACCGGTGGCAAGGATCGGCGCCAGGAAACCGGCCATGTCCATTTCACCCTGCCCCGGGAAGCAGCGGAAGTGGCGGCTCCACTCCAGCACATCCATGGCCAGAATCGGCGCGTCGGCCATCTGCACGAAGAAGATCTTGTCGCCGGGGATGTCGCGGATCGCGCTGGGGTCGCCCTTCAGGGACAAGGTGTGGAAACTGTCGAGGATCACCCCGAGGGCCGGGTGGTCGGCCTGGCGCACCAGGTTCCACACTTGCTGGTAGGTGTTGACGTGGCGGCCCCAGGCCAGCGCTTCGTAACCAATGCGCAGGCCGCGCTTGCCGGCGTGCTCGGCCAGCAGGCGCAAGTCATCGACCAGCAACTGTTCTTCGCCCAGGGCATCGGCCTGGACGTTGCTGCACACCAGCACCAAGTCGGTGCCCAGCTCCTGCATCAGGTCGAACTTGCGTTCGGCGCGGTCGAGGTTTTTCTGCAGGCGGTCGCGGCGACAGCCTTCAAAGTCGCGAAACGGCTGGAACAGGGTAATGGCAATGCCAAGATCAGCGCACATCTGGCGCACCTGGCGCGGGCTGCCGGCGTAATAGAGCAGGTCGTTTTCGAAGATCTCGACGCCGTCAAAACCGGCGGCGGCGATGGCTTCGAGCTTTTCCGGCAGGGTGCCGCTCAAGGAC
>JADHEF010000647.1_pt1 | contig 31968 bp, 39 predicted proteins | sample 8952391 | NCBI WGS metagenome assembly JADHEF01 (sample SAMN16124439, study PRJNA663245) | bioreactor sludge metagenome | isolation source: sludge (nitrite) | place: India:Bengaluru | collected 2019-02-28 | reverse complement strand
AAGTACTTCCCGAACGACGTCCTCAAGATGGTCATCCGCCAGCCCCTCCAGCTGACGGAGTCGACCGAGAAGTTCGACATCGTCGCCCGCGTCGCGGGCGGCGGGAGCGCGGGCCAGGCGGGCGCGATCCGCCACGGCCTCGCGCGCGCCCTCTGCCTCTTCAACCTCGAGCTTCGGCCGAGCCTGAAGAAGGCGGGCCTCCTCGTGCGCGACTCGCGGATGAAGGAGCGGAAGAAGTACGGCCAGCGCGGCGCCCGCGCCCGGTTCCAGTTCTCGAAGAGGTAGCCATGAGCCAGATCACGATGAAGGAGCTCCTCGAGGCGGGCGTCCACTTCGGGCACCAGACCAAGCGCTGGAACCCGAAGATGAAGAAGTACATCTTCGGGAAGCGCAACGGCATCTACATCATCGACCTGCAGAAGACGCTCAAGTGCTTCCGCGAGGCGGCGGCCTTCGTCACCGAGGCGGCCTCCCAGGGGAAGAACATCCTCTTCGTCGGGACGAAGCGCCAGGCCCAGGACGCCATCTACGAGGAGGCGAACCGCTGCGGCATGTTCTTCGTGAACAACCGCTGGCTGGGCGGCACGCTCACGAACTTCGTGACCATCCGCAAGTCGATCATGCGCCTCAAGGAGATCGAGGGGATGCTCGCCGAGAACTCGGAGGCGATCCTCACGAAGAAGGAGCGCATCCGCCTCGAGCGCGAGCGGGCCAAGCTCGCCAAGAACCTCTCCGGCATCACCGAGATGGAGGAGCTCCCGGACCTCCTGTTCGTGATCGACCCGAAGAAGGAGGCGATTGCGGTGCAGGAGGCGAACAAGCTCGGCATCCCGATCGTCGGCATCGTCGACACGAACTGCGACCCCGACCCGATCACGCACGTCATCCCCGGCAACGACGACGCGATCCGCGCGATCAAGCTCTTCACCGGCAAGATCGCCGACGCCGTCCTCGAGGGCCTGCACGCCCAGGAGGAGCGGTTCGTCGGGAAGGCGGCGGAGGGGGACGACGAGCCGATGCCCGCGAACTTCGTCGTGACGGAGGGCGCGGCCGCCGTCGAGGCGATCGCCTCGAAGGACACCGCGCCGGCGCAGGCCTGATCCTCGACCGATCCTGATCGAGCCGGGCCGGCGGGAGCAGCGGATGGCGCGCTCCCGCCGGCCCTCTTCACGTCCGGAACTCCGGGCGCACGAAACGAAACGAAACCGCGCGGGCGAGCCCGCGCGCGACGGGAGAGCCCGATGGAAATCACCACCGCCATGATCAAGGAGCTCCGGGAGAAGACCGGAGCCGGCATCCTCGACTGCAAGTCCGCCCTCGCCGAGGCGAACGGGTCGATCGAGGAGGCCGAGAAGTCGCTCCGCAAGAAGGGCCTCGCCGCCGCCGCCAAGAAGGCGGGCCGCGTCGCCGCCGAGGGGCTCGTCGGGTACGCCCTCGAGGGAGGCGCCGCCGCCCTCGTCGAGCTGAACTGCGAGACCGACTTCGTCGCCAAGACCGACGACTTCAAGGCCGCCCGCACGGCCCTCGCGGCCTTCGTCCTCGCCGAGTCCTCGTTCGGCGACGTCGCCGAGGGGAACGTCGAGGCGCTCAGGGCGATGCCCTGCCCGGCCGCCGTCCCCGGCGCCGCCGGGACGATCTCCGAGTGGCTCCAGGCCGCCACGGCGAAGACGGGCGAGAACACCCAGCTCCGCCGCTTCGCCCGCGTCGTCGCCGGCTCGGGGAACGCGCTGCACCTCTACGCCCACCCCGGGGACAAGACGGTCGTCGTCGTCGAGACGACGGGGTGCGACGCCGAGCTCGGCCGCGACCTCGCGATGCAGGTGGCCGCGCTGACGCCCTCCTGGGCCGTCCGCGAGCAGGTCCCCGAGAAGGTCCTCGCCGACGAGCGCGAGATCGCGCGGGCCCAGGCCGTCGCCTCCGGCAAGCCGGAGAACGTCGTCGAGAAGATGGTCGAGGGGCGGATCGGGAAGTTCTTCGGCGAGTCGGTCCTCGTCGATCAGCCGTTCGTCAAGGACGACTCGAAGAAGGTGGCCCAGGTCGTCGCCGAGCGCGGGGGCAAGGACGCGAAGGTCGTCCGCTTCGTGCGCTACAAGGTGGGCGAAGGGGTCGAGAAGAAGCAGACCGACCTCGCCGCCGAGGTCGCCGAGCTGGCGAAGTAGCGCGGACGAGCCGATGGGCAGCGAGACGGTCCGGCCGGTCTACCGCCGGGTCCTCCTCAAGCTCTCCGGGGAGGCCCTCCTCGGAGGGCAGCCCTTCGGCATCGAGCCGGCGATGGTCGCCCGCCTCGCCGACGAGGTGACGGCCGTCGCCCGGATGGGCGTCCAGGTGGCCGTCGTCATCGGCGGCGGGAACATCATCCGCGGCGTCTCGGCCGCGACGCAGGGGATCGACCGGGTCACGGGCGACAACATGGGGATGCTCGCCACGGTCATCAACGCGCTCGCGCTCCAGGACGCCTCCGAGCGGCGGGGCGTGCCGACGCGGGTCATGACGGCCTTCGAGGTCCGCTCCGTCGCCGAGCCGTTCATAAGGCGGCGGGCGGAGCGGCACCTCGACAAGGGGCGGGTCATCATCCTGGCCGGCGGCACGGGCAACCCCTTCTTCACGACCGACTCGGCCGCCGCGCTCCGCGCGAGCGAGCTCCGGGCCGACGCGATCCTGAAGGGGACGAAGGTCGACGGGATCTACAGCGCCGACCCGAAGACCGATCCCTCCGCCGTGCTCCTCCCTCGCGTCACCTACCAGGAGGTCCTCGAGAGGCGGCTCGGCGTCATGGACGCCGCCTCGATCGCCCTCTGCCGGGAGAGCCGCATCCCGATCCGGGTCTTCAACCTCCTCGTTCCCGGGAACATCCAGCGCGTCGTGACCGGCGAGCCGATCGGCTCGACGGTCGACGCGGGCGAACCCGCCAACTGAATCGAGACCAGAGAGGAGACCGCCGATGCCCCTCGCCGAGATCCGCAAGGAAACCGAGCGCCGGATGACGACGTCGATCGACGCCCTGAAGGCCGAGCTGAAGCACCTCCGGACGGGCCGTGCCTCCGTTTCCCTGCTGGAGGGAGTGCACGTCGAGTACTACGGGACGCCGACGCCGCTGAACCAGGTGGCGAACCTCTCCACGCCCGACGCGACGCTGATCCTCATCCAGCCCTGGGAGGCGCAGCTCTGCCCGCTCATCGAGAAGGCGATCCGCAACAGCGACCTCGGCCTGAACCCGAGCTCCGACGGGCGGGTCGTCCGCGTGCCGGTCCCCTCCCCGACCGAGGAGCGGCGCAAGGAGATCGTCAAGAAGGCCCACACCCTCGGAGAGCAGTCGAAGGTCGAGATCCGGCACCACCGCCACGAAGCGAACGACAAGGTCAAGAAGGAAGGGAAGGCGGGCGCGGTCTCGGCCGACGAGGAGAAGAAGGGCCTCGACGACATCCAGAAGCTGACGGACCGGTTCGTGGCCGAGGTCGACGCGGTCGTCAAGGCGAAGGAAACCGACATCCTGGCGCGATGACGTGGCCGTCGTCGCGCTGATCCCGGCGGCGGGCCTCGGCACCCGGTTCCACGACGCCGGCCCGAAGGCCCTCGTGAGGCTCGCGGGGAGACCCTTCCTCCTCCACGCCCTCGAGCGGCTCGCCGCCTCCGGGCGCGTCGACCGCGCGGTCGTCGCCGTCTCGCCGGGGCACGAGGCGGCTTTCGGCGCCGCCCTCGCGGGCTTCGACGCGATCCCCGTGACGACGACGCCGGGAGGCGAGACCCGCCGCGACTCCGTCGTCGCCGCGTGGCGCGCCTCCGGGGCGGCCGACGACGACCTCCTCTGCGTCCACGACGCGGCGCGGCCGCTCGTCGACCCGGGCGACGTCGCCGCCGTCGTCGACGCCGCGGCCGAGCACGGCGCGGCTCTCGCCGGGAGCCCCGTGACCGACACCGTGAAGCGCGTCCGCGACGGCGTCGTCGTCGAGACCGTCCCCCGCCACGACCTCTTCGCGGCGGCGACGCCCCAGGTGATGAGGGCGGACCTCCTCCGCGAGGCGGTCGGCGCCGGCCTCGCCGACGCGACGGACGACGTCGAGCTCCTCGAGCGGCGCGGCGTCCGGGTCCGCGCGGTCGTCACGTCCCGCTGGAACGTGAAGATCACGTACCCCGAGGACCTCGCGCGGGCCGAAGTCTGGCTCGCCGCCGAGGGGCGGCGATGAGCCTGCGGATCGGCCAGGGTCTCGACGCGCACCCGCTCGTCGCGGGGCGGCGCTGCGTCCTCGGAGGGGTCGAGATCCCGTCGGACGCCGGCCCCGAGGGGCATTCGGACGGCGACGTCGTCCTCCACGCCCTGGCGGACGCCCTCCTCGGAACGGCGGCCGCGGGGGACCTCGGGAGCGTCTTCGGGACGACCGACCCGCGCTTCCGCGACGCGCCGTCGTCGGTCTTCGTGACCGAGGCGCTCGCGAGGGCGGGGAACCCGAGGGTCGTCAACGTCGACGTCACCCTCGTCGCCGAGAGGCCGCGCGTCGGGCCGTACCGCGACTCCATGCGCGAGCGGATCGCCGCGCTCCTGGGCGTCCCCGTGGACCGGGTCTCCGTGAAGGCCTCGAGCGGAAACGGAATGACCGGCTTCGGGCGCGGCGAGGGGGTCTTCGCCTCGGCCGTCGTCCTCGTCGAGGTCCCGTGATCGTCGCCGGGTTCCACCCCGTGGCCGCGGCGCTCGCCGAGAGGCCGGAGGCCGTCGAGGCGCTCCTCCTCCAGGACGGGCGCCGCGACGCGCGGGCGCGCGAGCTGGAGCGGACGGCGCGCGAGAAGGGGATCCCGGTCCGCCACGTCCCGCGCGAAGAGCTCGACCGGACGGCGGGGAAGGCGCACAACGGAGTCGCCGCGCGCGTGGCGACGCGGGACTACGACCCGGTCGAGGAGGCGCTCTCGGGGGAGCCCGGGACGCGCCTCGTCCTCTTCCTCGACGAGGTGACCGACCCGGGGAACCTCGGCTCGATCCTCCGCTCCGCCGCGGCGGCCGGGGCGGCCGTCGTCCTGCCCGAGCGGCACTCCGTCGGGCTGAACGAGTCGGTCTCGAAGTCGAGCGCCGGGGCGCTCGAGCGGGTGAAGGTGGCGCGCGTGGGGAACGCGGCCCGCTTCCTCGAGGACGTCAAGAAGGACCGGTTCTGGGTCTTCGGCGCCTCTCCGGAGGGGGAGCCGATGTGGGACGTCGACCTGACGGGCGACGTCGTCCTCTGCCTCGGCGCCGAGGGGCCGGGGCTCCGGCGCCTGACGCGCGAGACGTGCGACCGCCTCGTGGCCATCCCGATGGCGCCGGGGGCCGGGTCGATCAACGTCGCGGTCTCCGCGGCGGTCCTCCTCTTCGAGGCGCTCCGGCAACGCCGGCCGACACCGGGCCGGTGAGCGCCGCTCGGGACGTCCAGGACGACCACGACGATGAGCTCCACCCATGGGAGTCGAATCGACAACAGAATGACAGTTCCCACCGGGATGGCGAGGAGGGAACGCATCGAATCCTCCGCCCGGGTCCGTCCGAAAATGGGATCGGGGATCCCGGACCGCCGCGAAGTCAGGGTCCGGGAGGGGGACGGCACGGGACTCGCTTGACGCGAGGGCCGAGCATTGATATAAGCCACGGTTCGCGCCTTCCGGCTTCGGCCGGGTGTCCGGCCGGAGGCCCCGGGGTGCGACGGGCTGGCGTAGCTCAAATGGCAGAGCAGCCGATTTGTAATCGGCAGGTTGCGGGTTCAAGTCCCATCGCCAGCTCCACGGGCGCTCCCGGAGAGGGTTCCGGGCCGCTCCGTGGGAAGGAGAGAGGAAGCGACGGACGTAAAGGCGGGTAGGTGGCCGAGTGGTTAATGGCAGCAGACTGTAAATCTGCCGCGCTTAGGCGCTACGGGGGTTCAAATCCCTCCCTGCCCACCAGCACTTCCGACATCGGCTCCGGCTCCCCCGGGGAGCGCGGAGCGACCGGTCCGGCAGACGGGCCCACGTAGCTCAGGCGGTAGAGCACGTCCTTGGTAAGGACGGGGTCAGCAGTTCAATTCTGCTCGTGGGCTCCAGACTCCTCTCCCGGGAAATCGGCCCCCCCGGGGAGAGGGCGGAACGAAGGGGACGAACGCCACGGGCGGGAGTAACTCAGGGGTAGAGTCACAGCCTTCCAAGCTGTTGGTCGCGGGTTCGAATCCCGTCTCCCGCTCCACCCCTTCCCCGGGGCGGGGACGGACGGGGAGCCGGGACGAGCCGCGGGGACGGCGAGGAAGCGGAGAAAGCGATGCCGAGAGACCTGATCAGCCTGGCGTGCGGCGAGTGCAAGCGCCGGAACTACACGACCACGAAGAACAAGAAGACCCACCAGGAAAAGCTGGAGGTCTCGAAGTACTGCCGTTTCTGTCGCAAGCACACGGCGCACAAGGAAGGCAAGGTCTAGGGACGGACGCGCACAGGGGTGTAGCTCAATTGGCAGAGCAACGGTCTCCAAAACCGTAGGTTCGGAGTTCGAGTCTCCGCACCCCTGCCACATCCCCCGCCTCGCCAGGGCGGGCCGAACGCCCCGGAGCGGGCGGCACGGCGCTCGAGGGCGCCAGGAAGACGGATCGAATGAACCTCACCGAGCGGTGGAAGACCTTCAGGGAGTTTCTCGTCGACGTCCGGAAGGAGACCGGCAAGGTCAGCTGGCCTGCGAAGGACGAGGTCGTCGGAACGACGACCGTCGTGATCCTCTATACCGTCGTCGTCGGCGTGTTCCTCTTCGCGGTCGACGCGACGATCACGCCGCTCATCAACTGGTTCTTCGCCGCCTTCGGGCAGTGATCCCGGGAGGCGCCCCGCGATGATCGAGAACGACGGCACCTCGGCCCTCTCCGAAGCGTCCTCCCCGGCGCCGACGATGGACTGGTACATCGTCCACACGTACTCGGGCTTCGAGGACCGGGTCGTCCAGGAGCTGACGAACCGGATCAAGGCCCAGGGGATGGAGGCGCAGTTCGGCGAGATCCGCGTGCCGAAGGAGACCGTCGTCGAGATGAAGGCGGGGAAGCGCCGGAACGTCGAGCGCAAGTTCTTCCCCGGCTACGTCCTCGTCCAGATGGAGATGGCCGACGAGACGTGGCACCTCGTGAGGAACACGCCGAAGGTCACCGGCTTCGTCGGGGGCTCCTCGAAGAGCCCCGTCCCGCTCATGCCGGAAGAGGTCGAGGCGATCCTCCACCACACGGCGGAGTCGAAGGAGAAGCCGAAGCCGAAGTACACCTACGAGCGCGGCGAGAAGGTGAAGATCGTCGACGGCCCCTTCAAGGAGTTCACGGGGGACGTCGAGGAGATCAACATCGAGCGTTCGACGCTCCGCGTGCTCGTCACGATCTTCGGCCGGCCCACGCCGGTCGAGCTCGAGTTCGTCCAGGTCCAGAAGCTGTAATCCGCGGGGGCCGGCTCTCCGGCTTCCCGAAGAACGCGGGGCTCGCCCCGTCACCACTCGAAGGAACCCACAATGGCCAAGAAAGTCGTCGGGCAGGTCAAGCTCCAGATCGAAGCCGGAAAAGCGACCCCCGCGCCGCCCGTCGGCACCGCCCTCGGCCCGCAGGGCGTCAACATCATGGACTTCTGCAAGGCCTTCAACGCAAGGACGCAGAAGGACCTGGGGCTGATCATCCCGGTCGTCGTGACGGTCTACTCCGACCGGTCCTACTCCTTCATCCTGAAGACCCCGCCGGCCTCGGTCCTCCTCAAGAAGGCCGCGAAGGTCGAGAAGGGCTCGGGCGTCCCGAACAAGAACCGGGTCGGGAAGGTCACGATGCAGCAGGTCGAGGAGATCGCGAAGCTGAAGCTCGTGGACCTCAATGCCGCCGACCTCGAGGCCGCCAAGAAAACGGTCGCGGGGACGGCTCGCTCCATGGGGATCGAGGTCATCGGCTGAGAAGAACGAAATCGTCGCGTGACGATTTCTCATTGAGACGGCGAACGGGCCGGCGCCGCCCCTCTCACGGCGCGCGGCTCCGCGATGCCCGGGCTGCCTCCCGGGGCTTCTCATCGCGGGGACGCAGGACGGTCGCCGCACTCGGAAGAGCGGAAGAGACATGACGGAAGGCAAGAAGTACACCGCCGCGGCAGCCAAGATCGACCGGACGAAGCTCTACGACGTCCAGCAGGCCGTCGCGCTCGTCCGTTCGGCGGCGTACGCGAAGTTCAACGAAACGCTCGAGGTGGCCATGCGCCTCGGCGTCGACCCGAAGCACGCGGACCAGATGGTCCGCGGAACGGTCGTTCTCCCGCACGGAACGGGCCAGACCATCCGCGTGGCCGTCGTGGCCTCCGGCGAGAAGGTCCGGGAGGCGGAGGACGCCGGCGCCGACGTCGTCGGAGGGGACGACCTCGTCGCGAAGATCCAGGGCGGGTACCTCGACTTCGAGGCGCTCGTCGCCACCCCCGACATGATGAAGTCCCTCGGGCGGCTCGGTAAGGTCCTCGGCCCCCGCGGCCTGATGCCGAACCCGAAGGCCGGCACGGTCACCTTCGACGTCGGCAAGGCCGTCAAGGAGCTGAAGGCCGGCAAGATCGAGTTCCGCGTCGACAAGACCGCGATCATCCACTGCCCGGTCGGAAAGCTCTCGTTCGCGGACGCGGCTCTCGTGGAGAACACGGAGGCCCTGATCGCGGCGATCCAGAAGGCGAAGCCGGCCGCCGCCAAGGGGAAGTACGTGAAGTCGATCTTCCTCGGCTCGACGATGGGGCCGAGCGTGCCGGTCGACCCCGCGGTCGCCGACAAGGTCGCCGGGAGGGCTGCGTGAACCGCACCGAGAAGACCGACGCCATCGCGCAGATGACGGAAGCCCTGGGGAGCGCTCCCCACGCCTTCCTCATCGACTTCCAGGGGATCTCGGTCCCCGACGTCACCGAGCTGCGCCGGCAGATCCGCGCGACCGGCTCGGAGTACGTCGTCGTCAAGAACACGCTCGCCCTGCGCGCCATCAAGGACGCCCCGATCGGCGCTCTTTCCGAGCACTTCACCGGCATGACGGCGGTCGCCTGGTCGAAGACCGACATCGTCCAGCTCGCGAAGGTCCTCCACCAGTTCGGGAAGACGAACCCGAAGATCAAGGTGAAGGCCGCGCTCGTCGAGGGGCGCCCGGTCCCGGCCGCGGCCCTCGAGTCGCTCGCCAGCCTCCCGACGCGCCCCGAGCTCGTGGCAAGGCTCCTCGGCCTCATGCAGTCCCCGGTCCGGCGCCTCGTCACCGTCCTCTCGTCGCCGCAGCGGAAGCTCGCGATGACGATCTCGGCCGTGGCCGAGAAGAAGAGCGCCGCGGCCTGAGGCCGGGCGCACCCGAAACGACCGTAGAAACGCGCACGCGCGAAGAGACAAGGAAAGCAAGGAGAACGAAATGGCCCTTTCCGTCGAGCAGTTCGTCAGCGAAGTCGAGGGGATGTCCGTCCTCGAGCTCAACAACCTGGTCAAGGCCCTCGAGGAGAAGTTCGGCGTCTCCGCGGCGATGATGGCCGCCCCGGCCGCTGCCGCCGCCCCGGCCGCCGCCGCCGCTCCGGCCGAGGAGCAGACCGAGTTCACCGTCTCCCTCAAGGAGGCCGGCGGCAACAAGATCAACGTCATCAAGGCGGTCCGCGAGGTCAACTCCTCCCTCGGCCTGAAGGAGGCCAAGGACCTCGTCGAGAACCTCGGGGTCCTCAAGGAGTCCGTCTCGAAGGACGAGGCGGCGGCCATCAAGAAGAAGTTCGAGGAGATCGGCGCCAAGGTCGAGATCAAGTAGTCCGGCGTGTCCCGCAACGGGAGGACCGTCCGGTGACGGAGGTCGATTCCCCGGGGGGCCGGCTCGTCCGGCCCCGCGGGGATCGCGCCGTCTCGCCGGGCGGTATTTCCCTCTTTTCGCGTCACCCTCTTCCCGGATGAAGGGAGCCCGCTCGAATGGCTGACCGCATGCTCGCCCCGAGGCAGACCGCCCGGCACGATTTCGGCAAGATCAAGACCTTCCTGCCCCTGCCGAACCTGATCGACGTCCAGAGGCGGTCCTACGAGGACTTCCTCCAGATGGACCTCCTCCCGCACGAGCGGGACGATGTCGGTCTGGAGGCCGTCTTCCGCGGGGTCTTCCCCTTCTCCGACTTCCGGGAGACGTGCGCCCTCGAATACGTGTCGTTCCGGATCGGCGACTGGGCCTCCCGGAGCGGGCGGCTCGAGGGGATCCAGCACCTCCGGTTCACCTGCGAGCACTGCGGCGAGACGGTCCGGGTGAAGGACCCGCGGGCGAACACGGTCGCGTGTCAGGCCTGCGGCCACCCGAACCCGAACAAGGTGACGATCGACGAGGTCTGCGGCACGCCGGTCGAGCTCCGCCTGCCGTTCACGGTCGCGGAGTGCCAGGAGAGAGGTCTCACGTACGCGGTCCCCCTGAAGGTCACCTTCCGGCTGAAGGTCTTCGACAAGGAGAACGCCCCGACGGGGAAGAGCGCCCCGAAGGAGTGGCCGATCCGGGACATCAAGGAGGAGGAGGTCTACTTCGGAGACATCCCCCTCATGACGGACAACGGGACCTTCATCATCAACGGCACGGAGCGCGTCATCGTCTCGCAGCTCCACCGCTCGCCGGGCGTCTTCTTCACCCGCGAAGGGGCCCACACCCTGATCGGCAAGATCATCCCGTACCGCGGCTCCTGGGTGGAGTTCGAGATCGACTCCAAGGGACTCTTCGGCGTCCGGATCGACCGGAAGCGGAAGTTCCCCGGGACGGTCTTCCTCCGCGCGCTGGGCCTCGAGAGCGACGAGCAGATCCTCAAGAAGTTCTACTCCGCCGTCGGCCTCACGTTCGACAAGGGGAAGGCGCACCTCGTCCTCCCGCCGGACGTCCTCGCCAAGGAGGAAATCCGGCAGAAGCACGTCCGCGGCGTCCGGAAGGACGGGCGGATCCTCGCCGACGTCAAGCTCACCGCCGAGCAGCGGGAGCAGCTCGCCTCGGGCCAGAGCGTCACGGTCACGGCCGACCCGGCCAAGCTCGGCCGGATCCTCTTCGCCGTCGACGTCGTCGACCTCTCCTCGGGAGAGGTCCTCTACGAGGCCGGCACGGAGGTCCCCGACGACCTCGCGACGGTGATGACCGAGAAGCAGGCGACCCCGGTCGAGGTCCTCTTCCCCGACTGGGAGCCGATCGGCGAGACGCTCATCGCGACCCTCCGGAAGGACTCGGTCAAGACGAAGCGCGAGGCGCTCCTCGAGATCTACAAGCGGATGCGCCCCGGCGACCCGCCGACGGACGAGAGCGCGAAGAACCTCTTCGTCGGGATGTTCTTCGACCCGCGCAAGTACGACTTCTCCCGCGTGGGCCGCTACAAGTTCAACATCCGGATGGGCCTCTCGACCTCCCTCGAGCAGAAGACGCTCTCGTCCGACGATTTCTACGTCGTCATCGACGCGCTCCTGAAGCTCCGGAAGGACATCGGCAAGACCGACGACATCGACAACCTCGGCAACCGCCGGGTCCGCTGCGTCGGCGAGCTCCTCGAGAACCAGTTCCGGATCGGCCTCGTCCGGATGGAGCGCGCGATCAAGGAGAAGATGTCCGTCCACCAGGACATCGACTCGGCGATGCCCCACGACCTGATCAACTCCAAGCCGGTCATCGCGGCGATCAAGGAGTTCTTCGGGTCCTCGCAGCTCTCGCAGTTCATGGACCAGACGAACCCGCTCTCGGAGGTGACGCACAAGCGCCGCCTCTCGGCCCTCGGGCCGGGCGGCCTCTCGCGCGAGCGCGCCGGGTTCGAGGTCCGCGACGTCCACGCCACGCACTACGGCCGCATCTGCCCGATCGAGACGCCGGAAGGCCCGAACATCGGCCTGATCTCCTCGCTCTCGTGCTACGCGCGGATCTCCGAGTACGGCTTCATCGAGTCGCCGTACAAGAAGGTCCGCGACGGGCGGGTCCTCGAGCACTTCGAGATCTTCACCGTCGGCGACTCGGGCTGGAAGAAGGGCGCGATCGTCGAGGCCTCCGAGATCGAGGCGATGAACGCGAAGCTGAAGAAGGCCGGCAAGAGGCTCGCCGCCGGCCGGCCCACCGCCTTCTACCTCCCGGCGTGGGAGGAGGAGGACTACGCGATCGCGCAGGCGAACGAGCCGCTCGAGGCCGACGGCCGCTTCGTGAACGACCGCGTCCAGGTGACGCTCCAGGGCGAGTTCAGCGCGAAGCCCCGGGAGACGGTCCACTTCATGGACGTCTCCCCGAAGCAGCTCGTCTCCGTCGCCGCCGCGCTCATCCCCTTCCTCGAGCACGACGACGCGAACCGGGCCCTCATGGGCTCGAACATGCAGCGCCAGTCGGTGCCGCTCCTCCGCACCGAGCCGCCGATCGTCGGCACCGGACTCGAGGGGGTCGTGGCCCGGGACTCGGGCGCCGTGGTCCTCTGCAAGCGCGACGGCATCGTCGACACGGTCGACGCGCGCCGGATCATCGTGAGGGTCGAGGGGATCGGGCCGGACGGCAAGCCCCGCGAGTTCGGGGCGGACATCTATCCGCTCCTGAAGTTCCGGCGGTCGAACCAGAACACCTGCATCAACCAGAAGCCGATCGTCAAGGAAGGGCAGCGCGTCCGGGCGGGCGAGGTCCTCGCCGACGGCCCCTGCACGTCGGGGGGCGAGCTCGCCCTCGGGCGGAACATCCTCGTCGCCTTCATGCCGTGGCGCGGCTACAACTTCGAGGACGCGATCCTCATCTCCGAGAAGATGGTGAAGGAGGACTACTACACCTCCATCCACATCGAGGAGTTCGAGATCGAGGCCCGGGAGACCAAGCTCGGCCCCGAGGAGATCACGAAGGACATCCCGAACGTCTCCGAGCACGCGCTCCGCGACCTCGACGAGTCCGGGATCATCCGGATCGGCGCGAACGTGAAGCCGGGCGACATCCTCGTCGGCAAGGTCACGCCGAAGGGCGAGACGCAGCTGACCCCCGAGGAGAAGCTCCTCCGGGCGATCTTCGGCGAAAAGGCCGGCGACGTCCGCGACGCCTCGCTCAAGTGCCCGCCGGGCATCGAGGGCGTCGTCGTCGACGTGAAGATCTTCACGCGCAAGGACGACGAGAAGCAGAAGGACGTGAGGGCCAAGCAGATCCTCGACGAGGAGATCGGCTACCTCAACAAGGACGCCGAGGACGAGATCCGCATCGTGCGGACCGAGGCCAAGGAGAAGATCGAGCGGCTGCTCGAGGGCCGGACGGTCCTCGAGGACGTCGTCGACCCGCAGGGGAACGTCCTCGTGGCCGCGAACCACAAGCTCACCGTCGAGAAGATCGGCATGATGGGGCCGCGGCTCCTCAAGAGCCTGAAGCTCCGCGACGAGGAGATCAAGGACACCGTCCGCCTGGTCCTCCAGCGCGCCGACTCGCAGGTCGACGTCATCCGCAAGGTGGCGGCCGACCGGGTCACGCTCCTCTCGAAGGGCGACGAGCTCGCCCCGGGCGTCAACAAGACGGTCAAGGTCTACGTCGCCATGAAGCGCAAGCTCCAGGTCGGCGACAAGATGGCCGGCCGCCACGGGAACAAGGGCGTCATCAGCCGGATCCTCCCCGAGGAGGACATGCCGTACCTTCCGGACGGCACGCCGGTCCAGATCGTCCTGAACCCGCTCGGCGTCCCGTCGCGAATGAACGTCGGGCAGATCCTCGAGACGCACCTCGGGTGGGCGGCGCAGGCCCTCGGCCTGAGCATCGCCTCGCCCGTCTTCGACGGCGCCTCCGAGGAGGAGATCCGGGCGCTCCTCGAGAAGTCGAACCTCCCGCGCAGCGGCAAGACGGAGCTCTACGACGGGATGACGGGCGACCGCTTCGAGCAGAAGGTCACGGTCGGCTACATCTACATGCTCAAGCTGTCGCACCTCGTCGACGACAAGATCCACGCCCGCTCCATCGGGCCCTACTCGCTCATCACGCAGCAGCCCCTCGGCGGCAAGGCCCAGTTCGGCGGCCAGCGGTTCGGCGAGATGGAGGTCTGGGCGCTCGAGGCGTACGGGGCGGCCTACACGCTCCAGGAGCTCCTCACGGTCAAGTCCGACGACGTCGACGGGCGCTCCCGCGTCTACGAGGCGATCGTCAAGGGCGAGGTCCCCGAGGAGCCCGGTCTCCCCGAGTCGTTCAACGTCCTCGTCCGCGAGCTGCAGTCGCTCTGCCTCGACGTCGAGCTCCTGAAGGTCTGAGGAGGGAACTGATGACCATGGACACCTTCGGCGCATCCCCCCTCTCGCCCGCGGTCCCGGCGTTCCGGGGCCCGGGACCCCGCGACTTCAACGCGATCAAGATCGCCCTGGCGAGCCCCGAGAAGATCCGCTCCTGGTCCTTCGGCGAGGTCACGAAGCCGGAGACGATCAACTACCGGACGTTCAAGCCGGAGCGCGACGGCCTCTTCTGCGCGAAGATCTTCGGACCGATCACCGACTGGGAATGCCTCTGCGGCAAGTACAAGCGGATGAAGCACCGGGGCGTCGTCTGCGACAAGTGCGGCGTCGAGGTGACGAAGTCGAAGGTCCGCCGCGAGCGGATGGGGCACATCGAGCTCGCGGCCCCGGTCTCGCACGTCTGGTTCTTCAAGGGCCTTCCGAGCCGGATCGGGCACCTCCTCGACCTGACGCTCCGGGACCTCGAGCGCATCCTCTACTTCGAGGCCTACGTCGTCGTCGACCCGGGTCCGCTGGACGAGGAAGAGAAGATCTCCGAGAAGGCGCTCATCACCGAGGAGCGTTACCGGGACCTCCGGGGCAAGTACGGCGCCGACGCGTTCGTCGCGAAGATGGGCGCCGAGGCGATCCAGGAGCTCCTCCAGCGGGTCAACATCGACGACCTCGCCGACGAGCTCCGCCTCATCATGAAGACGGAGACGTCCGCGCTCAAGCGGCTGAAGGCCGCCAAGCGCCTGAAGGTCGTCGACGCCTTCCGCCGCTCCGGGCACCGCCCCGAGTGGATGATCCTGAACGTCATCCCGGTCATCCCGCCCGAGCTGCGGCCCCTCGTCCCGCTCGACGGCGGCCGCTTCGCCACGTCGGACCTGAACGACCTCTACCGGCGCGTCATCAACCGCAACAACCGCCTCAAGAAGCTCCTCGAGCTGCGCGCGCCGGAGGTCATCGTCCGGAACGAGAAGCGGATGCTCCAGGAGGCGGTCGACGCCCTCTTCGACAACGGCCGGCGCGGCCGCGTCCTGAAGGGGACGAACAACCGGCCCCTCAAGTCGCTCTCCGACACCCTCAAGGGCAAGTCGGGCCGCTTCCGCCAGAACCTCCTCGGCAAGCGCGTCGACTACTCGGGCCGGTCCGTCATCGTCGTCGGGCCGGAGCTGAAGCTCCACCAGTGCGGCCTCCCGAAGCGGATGGCGCTCGAGCTCTTCAAGCCCTTCATCTACCGGCGCCTCGAGCAGAAGGGGCTCACCTCGACGATCAAGATGTCGAAGGAGCTCGTGGAGGCCGCGCCGAACGAGGTGTGGGACGCCCTCGAGGAGGTCATCAAGGAGCACCCGGTCCTCCTGAACCGGGCGCCCACGCTCCACCGCCTCGGCATCCAGGCGTTCGAGCCGGTCCTCATCGAGGGCAAGGCGATCAAGATCCACCCGCTCGTCTGCGCGGCGTTCAACGCCGACTTCGACGGCGACCAGATGGCCGTCCACGTGCCGCTCTCGCCGAAGGCGCAGGTCGAGGCCCAGGTCCTCATGCTCTCGGCGCACAACATCCTCTCGCCGGCGCACGGCAAGCCGCTCGCGGTGCCGTCGCAGGACCTCGTCCTCGGCCTCTACTACCTCACCCGCCGCAAGGAAGGGTGCAAGGGCGAGGGGAAGGTCTTCGCGGGCTTCGACGACGTCCTCCTCGCGCACGGAGCCGGGGAGGTCGAGACGCACGCCGGCATCACGGTCCGCTACACGGGCCGCCTCGTCGACCTCGAGAGCCAGGTCCTCGGCGACCAGGACATCGTCCACGCCGAGCCGATCGACTGCCACGGGACCCGGATCGAGACGACGGTGGGACGCGTCCTGATGTGCGCGCACCTCCCGAAGGACATCCCGTTCATCAACGGGACCCTGAAGAAGAAGGGCCTGCAGGACCTCGTCAACTACTGCTTCGTGAACCTCGGGCTGGAGCGGACGGTCGAGATCCTCGACATCATCAAGCAGCTCGGCTTCACGGCCGCGACGCGGGCGGGGATCTCCATCGGCGTCGACGACATGCGGATCCCGTCCAAGAAGTCCACCTTCGTCGACAAGGCCCGGAAGGACGTCCTCGAGGTCGACAACCAGCGCGCCCAGGGCGCCATCACGGACGGCGAGCGCCACAACAAGATCATCGACATCTGGCACCGCGCGACCGAGGCCGTCTCCGAGGCCATGATGAAGGAGATGAAGGCCGAGGACGCGGCGCCGGGGAACGAGTTCAACCCGATCTTCATGATGGCGGACTCCGGCGCCCGAGGCTCGAAGGAGCAGGTGCGCCAGCTCGCCGGCATGCGCGGCCCCATGTCCAAGCCCTCGGGCGAGGTCATGGAGCAGCCGATCATCTCGAACTTCCGCGAGGGGCTCTCCGTCCTCGAGTACTTCATCTCGACCCACGGCGCCCGAAAGGGCCTCGCGGACACGGCGCTCAAGACGGCCGACTCCGGCTACCTCACGCGCCGCCTCGTCGACGTCGCGCAGGACGTCATCATCAACGAGGAGGACTGCGCCACGCTCGACGGGATCACCGTCACGGCGATCGTCGAGGGCGGCGAGATCCTCGAGCCTCTCCGCGACCGCATCGTGGGCCGCTTCGTCCAGGAGGACGTCTACGACCCGGCGACGGACGAGGTCGTCATCGCCGCCAACGACCTGATCACCGAGGAGATCGCGACCGCCATCCAGGAGGCGGGCATCGAGAAGGTGAAGATCCGCTCGGTCCTCACGTGCGAGACCCGGCGCGGCGTCTGCCGGAAGTGCTACGGCCGCAACCTCGCCACGGGCCGGATGGTCGACATCGGCGAGGCGGTCGGCGTCATCGCCGCGCAGTCGATCGGCGAGCCGGGCACCCAGCTCACGATGCGGACGTTCCACTACGGCGGCACGGCGCGCGTCTCGGAGACCGCCCGGCACGTGGCGAAGAACCCCGGCGTCGCGCGATTCCTCAACGCGCTCACGGTCCGCAAGAACGACGGCACCGAGGTCGTCGTCAACCGCAACTCCAAGCTCGTCATCCAGGACGCCAAGGGCCGGGAGAAGGAGCGCTACTCCCTCGCCTACGGCTCCGTCCTCAAGGTCACCTCGGGCGAGGAGGTCAAGCCGGGCCAGCTCCTCGTCACCTGGGACCCCTTCGCCTCGCCGATCCTCTCGGAGATCGAGGGCAAGGTCGTCTTCAAGGACATCATCGAGGGGGAGAACCTCCGCGAGGAGACCGACAAGGTCACGGGCCTCTCGCAGAAGATCGTCGTCGAGACGACCGGCACGACGGAGAAGCGCTCGCCGCAGCTCGTCGTCCTCGGCGCGGACGGCACCGAGCGCCGCTACGCGCTCCCGATCCCGGCGCACCTCATGGTCGCCGACGGCGACACGGTCCGCCCGGGCGACGCGCTCGCCAAGAAGCCGGTCGAGAAGAAGCGCACCCGCGACATCGTCGGCGGTCTCCCGCGCGTCGTCGAGCTCTTCGAGGCCCGGCGCCCGAAGGAGCCCGCGGTCATCACGGAGGTCTCCGGCGCCGTCCGGCACGCCGGGACGGTCAAGGGGCAGCAGAAGCTCGTCGTCGAGTCCGAGGACGGGCAGAAGCGCGACATCCTCGTCCCCCGCGGGGCGCACGTCATGGTCCAGGAAGGCGAGCGCGTCGAGGCGGGCGACCCCCTCACCGAGGGAGACCCCTCGCCGCACGACATCCTCGCGGTCAAGGGCGAGAAGGAGCTCCAGCGGTACATGACCGACAAGATCCAGGAGGTCTACCGCTCGCAGGGCGTCGGCATCAACGACAAGCACATCGAGGTCATCGTCCGCCAGATGATGCGGAGCGTCCGCGTCGAGGAGGTCGGCGACACCGAGTTCCTGATCGACGAGCAGGTCGACAAGTTCCGTTTCCGCGAGGAGAACGACCGGATCGTCGCGGCCGGCGGCAAGCCGGCGCAGGGGCGCCCGCTCCTCCTCGGGATCACGAAGGCGTCGCTCTCGACCGACTCGTTCGTCTCGGCCGCGTCGTTCCAGGAGACCACCCGGGTCCTCACGGAGGCCTCGATCGCGGGACGCGTCGACCTCCTTCGGGGCCTGAAGGAGAACGTCATCGTCGGCCGGCTCATCCCGGCCGGCACGGGGATGGACTTCTACCGGAACGTCGAGCTCGAGCGGGAGGAGATCCCGATCCAGCCGACGTACCGGGTTGACATACGGGGGACTTACACGTAGTCTCTGCCGGTTTCGCCCCTCGGACAGAGCCGCTCCGGCCTTCCGGGAGAGCGATCCGACATCGAAAAATCCGGGGAGAGAGCGGCCCCAAGGGCCGAAAAGTCGTCTCTCCGGCGGGGAAGAGGAACCGAGGAAGTCTGATGCCGACGATCAGCCAGCTCGTTCGTAAGGGCCGCGAAGCCGTCCGTTACAAGACGAAGTCGCCCGCCCTCCAGTCCTGCCCGCAGCGGCGGGGGGTCTGCACCCAGGTCAAGACCACGACCCCCAAGAAGCCGAACTCGGCGCTCCGCAAGATCGCCCGCGTCCGGCTGACGAACGGCATCGAGGTCACGACCTACATCCCCGGCATCGGGCACAACCTCCAGGAGCACTCCATCGTCATGATCCGTGGCGGGCGCGTGAAGGACCTTCCCGGCGTGCGCTACCACATCATCCGTGGGACGCTCGACGCGGTCGGCGTCGCCAACCGGAAGCAGTCCCGCTCCAAGTACGGCGCCAAGCGCCCGAAGTCCTGAGGTAGGGGAGAGAAGCCGTGCCGCGCCGTCGCGAAGTTCCGAAGCGCGAGGTCCTTCCGGACCCGCTCTACCAGTCCCAGCTCGTCACCAAGTTCATCAGCTCCGTCATGAAGTGCGGGAAGAAGTCCACCGCGGAGGGCATCTTCTACGGCGCCATGAAGCAGATCGAGGGAAAGACCCAGGACGACCCGCTCAAGACGTTCAAGAAGGCCCTGGAGAACGTCAAGCCCGTCCTCGAGGTCAAGTCCCGGCGCGTCGGCGGCTCGACCTACCAGGTCCCGGTCGAGGTCAAGCCGAACCGCCGGATGTCCCTGGCGATCCGCTGGATCATCAACTACTCGCAGGCCCGCGGCGAGAAGACCATGCAGGACAAGCTCGCTGGCGAGCTCCTGGACGCGGCGAACAACCGCGGCAACTCAGTGAAGAAGAGGGAGGACACCCACAAGATGGCGGAGGCCAATAAAGCCTTCGCGCACTACCGCTGGTAGCTGCCTGCACGGAAAGGGAGGGCGCCGGTCGACGGCGGACTCCCCGGGAAGCCCGGAAGCCGTGGAAACCGGTCGCACCCATGGGGGCGACGAGGTCCGCGGGGAAAACCGAACCGGGCCACGCCTAACAGCGTGCGGAACCCGTCCGAGCCCGCGGAAACGCGAAGGCCGGAAGGGTTCGACGGCGCAGACACGACCGAGGTCGGGAACACAACCTTTATGGCGAGAACGCACGCGCTCGAGAACTGCCGCAACATCGGCATCATGGCTCACATCGATGCCGGTAAGACGACGACTACCGAGAGGATCCTCTTCTACACCGGCGTCAACTACAAGCTGGGAGAGGTCCACGAGGGCACTGCCACCATGGACTGGATGGTCCAGGAGCAGGAGCGCGGCATCACGATCACCTCCGCCGCCACGACCTGCGCATGGCGCGGCACCCGGATCAACATCATCGACACGCCCGGCCACGTCGACTTCACGGCCGAGGTCGAGCGCTCCCTCCGGGTCCTCGACGGCGCCGTCGCGGTGTTCGACGCGGTGTCCGGCGTCGAGCCGCAGTCCGAGACGGTCTGGCGCCAGGCCGACCGCTACGGGGTCCCCCGCATCGCGTTCGTCAACAAGATGGACCGCGTCGGGGCCGACTTCGAGCGCTGCGTCGACATGATGATCGCCAAGCTCGGGGCGAAGCCCGTTCCGATCATCCTCCCCTGGGGCTCCGCGGAGACGTTCCGCGGCGTCCTCGACGTCCTCGAGGAGAAGGCTTACGACTTCCGCGAGGAGGCGCTCGGGGCGGACTTCGAGACCGTCGAGGTGCCGGCCGAGCACCGGGCCGACCTCGCGAAGTGGCGCGAGAAGGCGATCGAGGCGATCGCCGAGACCGACGACGACCTGATGCACAAGTACCTCGACGGCGTCGTGCCGACGGTCGAGGAGCTCAAGGCCGCGCTCCGGCGGGCCACGATCATCGGCAGGCTCCACCCGGTCGTCTGCGGCTCGGCCTTCAAGAACAAGGCCGTGCAGCAGCTCCTCGACTCGGTCGTCGCCTACCTCCCGTCGCCGGTCGACATCCCGCCGATCAAGGGGATCGACGAGGACGGGAAGGAAGTCTCCCGCGAGACGAAGGACGACGCGCCCTTCTCGGGCCTCATCTTCAAGATCATGACCGACCCGTTCGTCGGCCAGCTCGCCTTCTTCCGGGTCTACTCGGGTCACCTCGACGCCGGCTCCGCCGTCTACAACGCCACGAAGCAGACGAACGAGCGGGTCGGCCGGCTCCTCAAGATGCACGCGAACAAGCGCGAGGAGATCAAGCAGGTCTGGGCGGGCGACATCGCCGCCGCCGTCGGCCTGAAGAACGTCGTCACGGGGGACACGATCTGCGAGAAGGGGAACGTCGTCGTCCTCGAGGCGATGAAGTTCCCGGAGCCCGTCATCGAGCTCTCGATCGAGCCGAAGACGAAGGCCGACCAGGAGAAGATGGGCCTCGCCCTGGCGAAGCTCATGCAGGAAGACCCGACGTTCCGCGTCTCGACGGACAAGGAGACGAACCAGACGATCATCGCCGGGATGGGCGAGCTCCACCTCGAGATCATCGTCGACCGCCTCATCCGCGAGTTCAACGTCGGAGCGAACGTCGGCAAGCCCCAGGTCGCCTACCGCGAGTCGATCCGGAAGGAAGCCCAGGCCGAGGGCCGCTTCGTCCGCCAGACGGGCGGCAAGGGGCAGTACGGCCACGCGAAGATCCGCCTCCGCCCCCACCCCGAGGGGAAGGAGTACGAGTTCGTCAACGCGATCGTCGGCGGCGTCATCCCGCGCGAGTTCATCAAGCCGATCGACCAGGGGATCCGCGAGGCGATCCTCACCGGCGTCCTCGCCGGGTACCCGACGACGCAGATCCAGGTCGAGCTCTACGACGGCTCGTATCACGACGTCGACTCGTCGGAGATGGCGTTCAAGATCGCGGGCTCCATGGCCTTCCAGGCCGCGGCGAAGAAGGCCGACCCGGTCATCCTCGAGCCGATGATGGCCGTCGAGGTCGTCACGCCCGAGGACTTCATGGGCGACGTCATCGGCGACCTGAACTCCCGCCGCGGGAAGATCAACCACATGGAGCCGCGGGTGAACTTCCAGGTGATCACCGCGACCGTGCCGCTGTCCGAGATGTTCGGCTACGCGACGACCCTCCGGTCCCTGACCCAGGGCCGGGCCAACTACAGCATGCAGTTCGAACGGTACGACGAGGTCCCGAAGGCGATCGCCGACGGGATCATCGCGAAGGTTTCGGCCTGACGCGCCGCGCGCGGGCCACAGCATCGACCAAGAACGCCTGACAGAGTTCCCGGAACCCTGAGACGACGGACCGAGGAGATATTCGGAGGAAACGATGGCCAAGGAGAAATTCGAGCGCAAGAAGCCCCACGTGAACGTCGGCACGATCGGTCACATCGACCACGGCAAAACGACGCTCACGGCCGCGATCACGAAGGTCCTCTCGACGAAGGGCTTCGCGACCGCGAAGGCATACGACGACGTCGCCAAGGCCGACGCGAAGACCTTCCGCCGCGACGCGACGAAGATCCTCACGGTCGCCCTCGCGCACGTCGAGTACGAGACCGACAAGCGCCACTACGCCCACATCGACTGCCCGGGCCACGCCGACTACATCAAGAACATGATCACCGGCGCGGCGCAGATGGACGGCGCGATCCTCGTCGTCGAAGCCCCGAAGGGCCCGATGCCGCAGACGAAGGAGCACGTCCTCCTCGCCAAGCAGGTGAACGTGCCGGCGATGGTCGTCTTCCTCAACAAGTGCGACCTCATGGAAGACCCCGAGCTCCTCGACCTCGTCGAGCTCGAGGTGCGCGACCTCCTCAACAAGTACGAGTTCCCCGGCGACACGATCCCGGTGATCCGCGGGGCGGCCGTGAAGGCGCTCAACGACCCGACCGGCCCCGACGCGCAGTGCATCTGGGAGCTCGCGAAGGCCCTCGACGACAACATCCCGGACCCCGTCCGCGAGACCGACAAGCCCTTCCTGATGCCGATCGAGGACGTCTTCTCGATCTCGGGCCGCGGCACGGTCGTGACGGGCCGCGTCGAGCGCGGCATCGTCAAGGTCGGCGAGGAGATCGAGATCGTCGGCTTCAAGGACACGGTGAAGAAGGTCGTCACCGGCGTCGAGATGTTCAAGAAGCTCCTCGACCAGGGCCAGGCGGGCGACAACATCGGCGTCCTCCTCCGCGGCGTCGAGCGTACGGACGTCGAGCGCGGGCAGGTCCTCTGCAAGCCCGGCACGATCAAGCCCCACACGAAGTTCGTGGGCAAGATCTACGTCCTCTCCAAGGAGGAGGGCGGCCGGCACACGCCGTTCTTCAACAACTACCGGCCCCAGTTCTTCATCCGCACGACCGACGTCACCGGCTCGGCCAAGCTCCCCGAGGGCGTGGAGATGGTCATGCCCGGCGACAACGTCGAGCTCGAGATCACCCTCATCGCCCCGATCGCCATCGAGAAGGGGCTGAAGTTCGCGATCCGCGAGGGCGGCCGCACCGTCGGTGCCGGCACCGTCACGGAGATCCTTGCCTAACGAGGGGCCGACCGTGAAGGGGAGCGCCGCCGGCGCTCCCCCCACACGGCCGGTCTCCGCCCCGAGGGGCGGTACGACGAGAAAGACGATGGGCAACGACAAGATCCGCATCCGCCTCAAGGGCTACGACTACCGAATCCTCGACCAGTCGACGCTCGAGATCGTCGACACCGCGCGTCGCTCGGGCGCGAAGGTCGCCGGTCCGATTCCGCTTCCGACGGCCATCTCTCGGTGGACGGTGAACCGCTCGCCGCACGTCGACAAGAAGTCGCGGGAGCAGTTCGAGATGCGGACCCACAAGCGCCTGCTCGACATCTTCGAGTGGACGCCGCAGACCGTCGATGCTCTCACCAAGCTCGAGCTCCCCGCCGGTGTGGAAGTCGAGATCCGCACCATGGGGAAGTAACCCCGGAGCCGTAACGAGGTTTTTGACCATGATCACAGGGATTCTGGGGCGCAAGATCGGGATGACCCAGCTCTTCGCAGCCGACGGCACGGTGGTGCCGGTGACGGTGGTGGAGGCCGGGCCGTGCCTGGTCGTACAGCGCAAGACCAAGCAGAACGACGGCTACGACGCGGTCCAGCTCGGGCTCGTCGGGCCCCGTCCGTCGCCCCGCCGCCTCACGAAGGCCGTCCGCGGCCACTTCGAGAAGGCCGGCGTCCCCCCGACCCGGACCGTCGGTGAGGTCCGTTGCGAGGAGGGGGACCCGTTCGCCCCGGGCGACAAGGTCCTCTGCGACATCTTCAACGCCGCCGAGCACGTCGACGTCGTGGGCGTCTCGAAGGGCAAGGGGTTCCAGGGGGTCATCAAGCGCCACGGCTTCGCCGGCGGCGTCGCGACCCACGGGTCGATGTTCCATCGCCTGCCCGGCTCGATCGGCGCCTCGGCCTTCCCTTCCCGCGTCATCGCCGGGACCCGCTCGTCGGGCCGGATGGGCGGGAAGCAGACGACGACCAAGAACCTCGAGGTCGTCAAGGTCGACGCCGAGAACCACCTGATCTACCTGCGGGGCGCGGTCCCCGGCGCGCGGAACACGGTCGTCAAGATCGTGAAGAAGCCCGCCAAGACGCAGGCGGCGTGAGGAGAGGGACGATGGCGACCACGAAGAAGACGTCCCCCGCCTCCGGCCTCACCGTGCCGATCCGCAACCTCAACGCCGAGACCGTCGGCGAGGCGAACCTCCCCGAGGAGATCTTCGGGGTCCCGTTCCGCCGCCACATCGTGTGGGAGGTCGTCCGGGCGATCCGCGCGCGCGAGCACGCGGGGACCCACAAGACGAAGGTCCGCTCCGAGGTCTCCGGCACGGGCAAGAAGCCGTTCAAGCAGAAGCACACCGGCCGGGCCCGCCAGGGCGGCGGCCGCCCGCCGATCCACCGCCACGGCGGGACGGTCCACGGCCCGGTGCCGCGCTCCTACGACCTGAAGGTGAACGTCGCCACGAAGAAGGCGGCGCTCCGCTGCGTCCTCTCGGAGAAGCTCCGCGAGAACCAGCTCGTCCTGCTCGAGAGCCTCGAGCTCCCGACGCACCGGACGAAGGACCTCGCCGCCGCGATGACGAAGCTCGGCGTGACCGGGAAGGCCCTCCTCCTCGACCGCCGCGAGAACGAGAAGCTCGCCAAGGCGGCGCGGAACAACCCGCTCCTCCTCGTCGAGGACGCCCTCGGGCTCGACGCGTACGCCGCCCTCGAGGCGGGAACGGTGGTCCTGACGGAGCAGGCGCTCAAGACGGTCACCGAGGTGCTCGGATGAAGACCGCCCAGTCGATCCTCCTGAAGCCCATCATCACCGAGAAGTCGACGACGCTGCGCGAGACGCAGAACGTCCTGACGTTCAAGGTCGCCACCGACGCGAACCGGATCGAGATCCGCCGCGCCGTGGAGGTTCTGTTCGACGTCAAGGTCGACTCGGTCCGGGTCCTGAAGACGACGTCGAAGATCAAGAAGGTCGGGCGCTCCATCGGTCGCACGAGCGAGGGGCGGAAGGCCTACGTGAAGCTGAAGGCGGGCGAGAAGCTCCCGCCGATCTTCGAGGGGGTCTGACATGCCGGTTCGCTCCTACAAGCCCACGTCCCCCGGACTCCGGCAGCGGACGACGAGCGACTTCGCGGAGATCACGCGGAACGCCCCCGAGAAGAGCCTGACCCGCGGCAAGGTGAAGACGGGCGGCCGCAACAACCTCGGCCAGCTCACCTCCTGGTGGCGCGGCGGGGGCCACAAGCGCCGCTACCGCGTCATCGACTTCAAGCGCGACAAGTTCGGCATCCCGGGCAAGGTCGCGTCGGTCGAGTACGACCCGAACCGCTCCGCGCGCATCGCGCTGATCCACTACGCGGACGGCGAGAAGCGCTACATCCTGGCGCCCGCCGGGATCAAGGTCGGCCAGACGGTCGTCTCGGGGCCGGAGTCCGACATCCTGACCGGGAACGCCCTTCCGCTGAAGGCGATCCCGCTCGGCACGGTCGTCCACAACGTGGAGCTCACCCCCGGCAAGGGGGGGCAGATGGTCCGCTCGGCCGGCGCCGGCGCACAGCTCATGGCGAAGGAGGGCGAACACGCCCTGCTCCGCATGCCCTCGGGCGAGCTGCGCAAGGTCCGGGTCCTCTGCTACGCGACCGTCGGACAGGTCGGGAACCTCGAGCACGAGAACGTCTCGATCGGCAAGGCGGGCCGGAACCGCTGGCTCGGGTGGAAGCCCCACAACCGCGGCGTCGCGATGAACCCGGTCGACCACCCGATGGGCGGCGGCGAGGGCAAGACGTCGGGCGGCCGGCACCCGACCTCCCCGTGGGGCTGGAAGACCAAGGGGAAGAAGACCCGCAACAACAAGCGTACCGACGCGCTGATCGTCAAGCGCCGCACGAAGTAAGGCGGAGCGAAGGAAACCCTGATGTCGCGTTCGACAAAGAAAGGCCCCTTCGTGGACGGGCACCTCCTCGAGAAGATCGTCGCCCTCAACTCGGCGGGGGACAAGCGCGTGGTCAAGACCTGGTCGCGCCGCTCGACGATCATGCCCGAGATGGTCGGGCACACCGTCGCCGTCCACAACGGCAAGAAGTTCATCCCCGTCTACGTCTCCGAGAACATGGTCGGCCACAAGCTCGGCGAGTTCTCTCCCACCCGCACCTTCAAGGGCCACTCGGGCCGGAAGGTCGAGAAGGGCGCCACGCCGGCGCCGGCCGCCAAGTAACGGAGGACCGATGGAAGCCGTCGCCCGCCTCCGCCACTACCGCGGCTCCGCACAGAAGGTGCGGCTCGTCGCGGACCTCATCCGCATGAAGCCGGTCGGCCGCGCGCTCGCGACCCTTCGCGCGACGCCGAAGGGCTGCTCTCCGGACCTGAAGAAGCTCGTCGAGTCGGCCGTCGCGAACGCCCAGCAGAACGGCTCGGGCGTCGACGCGGACGCGCTCGTCGTCTCGCGCGTCCTCGTGGACGGCGCGGGGCGCAAGCCCCTCCAGCGGAACGCGATGCTCCGCTCGGTCTCAAACTACAAGAAGCGCTTCGCCCGGCCCCGCTTCATGAGCGGCCCGCAGGGGCGGATGTGGCTCGTCACCCGGCCCTTCTGCCACGTCACGGTCGTCCTCTCGGACGACCCGGCGGTCCGCCGGAAGGCGGGGCTCACGGCCGAGCCGGCGCGTCCGGTCGCGAAGAAGAAGGGCGGCAAGGTCGCCGCGGCGGTCGCGAAGGCCGCCTCGCGTCCTCAGGCCCCGAAGGCCGAGGCGAAGGCCGCGAAGGCCGAGGGCGCGCCGAAGGCCCCGAAGGCCAAGAAGAGCGCGAAGGCCGCGGAGCCCGCCGGCGGTCAGGAGTAGGACGAAGATGGGTCAGAAGGTTCACCCCTACGGGTTCCGCATCGGCTACAACCGGACCTGGCACTCGCGCTGGTACGCGGAGAAGGACTACCTCCGCTTCCTGCACGACGACCTGAAGCTCCGGGCCGAGCTCAAGCGCGACCTCTCGAACGCGGCCGTCTCCGAGGTCGAGATCGAGCGCGGGAACAAGCTCAAGATCAACATCATGACGGCCCGCCCCGGCGTCATCATCGGGAAGAAGGGCGCGGCCGTCGACCAGCTTCGCGACCGCCTCCAGCGCCGCCTCGGGAAGGACATCCACGTCAACATCGTGGAGATCCAGCGCCCCGAGACCGACGCCCAGCTCGTCTCCGAGTCGATCGCGATGCAGCTCGAGCGCCGGGTGGCGTTCCGCCGCGCGATGAAGAAGGGGATGGAGTCGGCGTTCCGCTTCGGCGCGCAGGGGATCAAGATCCGCTGCTCCGGCCGGCTCAACGGCGCCGAGATCGCGCGGTCCGAGTGGTACCAGGAGGGGCGCCTGCCGCTCCACACGCTCAAGGCCGACATCGATTACGGCTTCGCCGAGGCCCGCACGACGTACGGGAAGATCGGCGTGAAGTGCTGGATCTACAAGGGCGACCTGCACCGCGCGAAGTCGCGCCGGAAGGTCGCGTAAGGAACTCCCGCCATGTTGATGCCCTCCAAGGTCAAGTACCGCAAGCAGCAGAAGGGGCGCCGTCGCGGCACCGCGCTGCGGGGCGGGACGCTCTCCTTCGGCGAGTTCGGCCTGCAGGCCCTCGAGGCGGGGTGGCTGACCGCCCGCCAGATCGAGGCCGGCCGCGTCGCGATCCAGCGTCACGTCAAGCGCGGCGGCAAGCTCTGGATCCGCGTCTTCCCCGACAAGCCGATCACCAAGAAGCCCGCCGAGACCCGAATGGGGAAGGGCAAGGGCGCGCCGGAGGCCTGGGTCTCCGTCATCAAGCCGGCCCGGATCCTGTTCGAGATGGAAGGCGTCGACGAGAAGACCGCTCGCGCCGCGTTCCGGCTCGCGTCCGACAAGATCGGGATCAAGACCCGGTTCGTGTCCCGGTCGTTCGAGGAGGCCGTGCGATGAAGGGGACGACCGTCGAGACGATGAAGGGCTGGTCCGCCGACGAGCGTGGCGCCAAGCTCCGGGAGTGGACGCAGGCGCTGTTCAACCTCCGCCTCCAGAAGGCCACCGGCCAGCTGGAGAACCCGCTGAAGATCCGCCAGCTGCGGCGCGACATCGCGCGGCTGAAGACGGCCGAGAGGCAGGCCCGATGACCACCGAGACCACCACCGCAGCGGCGAAGCCCGCAGCCCGCAAGAGCCGCAAGGTCGGCACGGTCGTCTCCAACAAGATGGAGAAGACCGTCGTCGTCGAGGTCACCCGCCTCGTCAAGCACGGCCGGTACGGCAAGTTCCAGAAGAAGTCCGCCCGCTTCCTCGCGGACGACCGCGTCCACGCGTGCATTCCCGGGGACGTCGTCGAGATCGAGGAGACGCGGCCGCTCTCCGCGCGCAAGCGCTGGCGCGTCCGCGCCGTCGTGACCGCGGCGCGGCGGGAAGGGTAGAGGAGAGACGCCGTGATTCAGATGGGGACGATCCTCGAGGTCGCGGACAACTCCGGCGCCAAGCGCCTCTCCTGCATCCGCCTCAAGGGAGGGTCGGTCGGGCAGTACGGGCGCCTGGGCGACGTCATCACCTGCGCGGTGAGGGAGTCCGCTCCGGACGCGCCGGACGCGGTCAAGAAGGGGAAGGTCGTGAAGGCCGTCATCGTGAGGACGCGGCGCGAGCAGCGCCGGCGGGACGGCAGCTACATCCGCTTCGACAACAACGCGGCCGTGCTGATCAACAACGACAAGGAACCGATCGGAACCCGCGTGTTCGGGCCGGTCGCTCGGGAGCTCCGCGAGAAGAAGTACATGAAGATCATCTCGCTCGCTCCCGAGGTGATCTGAGGCGGACGCGATGAAGAAGAAGCAGCCCGAGTACACGGGGAAGACCAGGGTCCGGAAGGGCGACGAGGTCGTCGTCCTGGCCGGCAAGGACCGGGGCGCGCACGGGAAGGTCCTGCGCGTCGTCCCCGACAAGGGACGGGTCGTGGTGGAGGGCGTGAACCTCATCAAGCGCGCCACGCGCCCGAACCCGCAGAAGAACATCAAGGGCGGGATCGTCGAGAGGGAGGCGGCCATCGCCATCTCGAACGTCATGCTCCGCGACCCGGAGACGGGGAAGCCGACCCGCGTCGGCGTCCGCGTCGAGGGGGGGGAGCGCGTCCGCTACGCGCGCCGGAGCAGCACGACGATCTCCTCCGTGACCAAGAAGACGGGAGCGTAAGCGATGTCGTCGCGGCTCAACGAAAAGTACCGCAAGGACGTCGTCCCGGTCCTGAAGAAGGAGTTCGGGATCGACAACCCGATGGCGGTCCCGAAGATCGAGAAGGTCGTCCTGAACATGGGCGTCGGAGAGGCGATCACGAACGTGAAGATCGTCGAGGCCGCCGCCGAGGAGCTGACCAAGATCGCCGGCCAGCGCGCGGTCATCACGCGCGCCCGGAAGTCGATCGCGACCTTCAAGCTCCGCGAAGGCATGCCGATCGGCTGCCGGGTCACGCTGCGCGGCGAGCGGATGTACGAGTTCCTCGACCGCCTCCTCAACATCGCCCTTCCGCGGGTGCGGGACTTCCGCGGCGTGCCGACGCGGGCCTTCGACGGCCGCGGGAACTACACGCTCGGCATCCGGGACCACCTCGTCTTTCCGGAGATCGATCCGGGCAAGGTGGACAAGTCGAAGGGCCTCAACGTCACGATCGTGACGACGGCCGGCTCCGACGACAGGGCGCGCGTCCTGCTCCGCGAGCTGGGCATGCCGTTCGGGCGCTAGGAATTAGGGAGAACCGTCGATGGCTCGTCGCTCCTCAATCGTCAAGTCCATGCGGAAGCCGAAGTTCGCGATCCGGGCGCACAACCGGTGCAAGATCTGCGGCCGGCCGCGCTCCTACATCCGCAAGTTCGGCACCTGCCGCATCTGCTTCCGCAACCTCGCGCTCGGTGGCTACGTCCCGGGCGTGACCAAGGCGTCGTGGTGAGGAGGGGCGCGTGGCCGCACTGACCGACCCGATCGCCGACCTCCTGACCCGTGTCCGCAACGGGCTCACCTCCCGGCACGAGAAGATCGACGTCCCCTCGTCGCGCCTGAAGATCGAGATCGCCCGCATCCTGAAGGACGAGGGCTACATCAAGAACTTCAAGGTCCTCGACGACAAGGGCGCCGGCCTCCTCCGCCTGTACCTCAAGTACGACGACGCGGGCAACCCCGTGATCCACGGCCTCACCCGCGTCTCCAAGCCCGGTCGCCGGCTCTACCGCGGGAAGGACGAGCTCCCGCGCGTCCTCGGCGGGCTCGGAATCGCCATCGTCTCGACCTCGCAGGGGCTCCTCACCGGCCACGACGCGCGCAAGCGCGGCCTGGGCGGCGAGGTCGTCTGCTCGGTCTGGTAGGCCCGGAGGGAAGACGATGTCTCGAGTGGGAAAGAAGCCGATCACCCTCCCCAAGGGCGTCGAGGTCAAGGTCGACGCCGCCGGGGTCCACGTCAAGGGGCCCAAGGGAACGGTCTCCACGCCGGTCCTCGAGGGCATCTCGGTCGCCGTGAAGGACGGCCGGGTGGACCTCGTCCGCGCGAGCGAAGAGAAGCGGGTCCGCGCGTTCCACGGGCTGAACCGGGCGCTCGTCCAGAACGCCGTCGTGGGCGTCGCCGAGGGCTACAAGCGGTCCATCGACCTCGTCGGCATCGGCTACAAGGCCGAGAAGAAGGGGTCCGAGGTCATCTTCACGTGCGGGTACTCGCACACGGTCCGGTTCCCGGAGCCGGACGGCGTGACGATCGAGGTGGCGCCCGACGCGAAGGCGAAGGACGTGACGCACATCGTCGTCACCGGCGTCGACAAGCAGAAGGTCGGCGAGACGGCGACCCGGATCCGCGGCATCAAGCCGCCCGATCCCTACAAGCTCAAGGGCTTCCGCTTCGTCGGCGAGGTCCTGAAGAAGAAGGCCGGAAAGGCCGCCGGCAAGTGAGGTCTCGAGGATGAACAGGGCTCAGGCACGGGTCGAGGCGCGCGACAGGATCCACACCCGGATCCGCCGGAAGGTCGAAGGTTCGCCGGAGCGGCCGCGGCTGGCGATCCGCAGGACTCTGAAGTACATCTACGCCCAGCTCGTCGACGACGCGTCCGGCCGGACGCTCGCCCAGGCGAGCTCCCGCGAGGAGTCGATCCTCGGCGGGAAGAAGAGCGCCGCGAGCAAGGGCGCCGCGGTCTCCGTCGGCGCGCTCATCGCGGAGCGGGCGAAGGAGAAGGGGATCTCCGCGGTCGTCTTCGACCGTGGCGGACACCTGTACCACGGCAACGTCAAGGCTCTCGCCGACTCGGCGCGCGAGAAGGGGTTGAAGTTTTGAGCAGCACACCCAGTCGTCCCCCCCGCTTCGGAAACCGTCCGGGCGGCCCGGGCCGCGGCCCCGGTGGTCCGAACTCCGCTCCGCCCCGCCCTCCGGGCGCTCTCGGAGAGGGGCGCGCGGGCCTCGACCTGATCGACCACGTGGTGCACATCAACCGCGTCACGAAGGTCGTCAAGGGCGGCAAGAACTTCTCGTTCTCCGCGCTCGTCATCGTCGGTGACGGGAAGGGGCGCGTCGGCTACGGCGCCGGCAAGGCGAAGGAAGTCCCCACGGCCATCAAGAAGGGGATCGAGATGGCCAAGAAGACGATGATCTCCGTGACGCTCAAGGGGACGACGATCCCCCACGCGGTCACGGGCCACTACGGCGCCGGCCGCGTCTTCCTCAAGCCGGCGGCCGAAGGCACCGGCGTCATCGCCGGCGGCGCGGTCCGGGCGATCCTCGAGGCGGTCGGGGTCCAGAACATCCTGACGAAGTCCCTCGGGACGACGAACCCGCACAACGTCGTCAAGGCGACGTTCGACGCTCTCCGGAACCTCCACCTCGCCGCCACGATCCTCAAGGCCCGCGGCCGGACGTCCGGCGCGTCGGCGGTCGAGGCCGTGGCCGCTCCGGCGGTCGAGCCCGTACCGGCTCCGGAGATCCCGGCGGAGACGAAGTGATGGCCGAGAAAGAGAAGAGCTCCAAGAAGGACGTCGACGCCCTCCTGACGGAGGTCGCGTCGGCGGCCGGCGTGCCGAAGAAGGCGGCGAAG